>Ga0307513_10002794_pt1 | contig 23960 bp, 16 predicted proteins | sample 15_EM_MG_FD_202174 | JGI IMG/M metagenome (GOLD analysis project Ga0307513, IMG submission 202174) | Populus trichocarpa ectomycorrhiza microbial communities from riparian zone in the Pacific Northwest, United States - 15_EM | ecosystem: Host-associated > Plants > Roots > Unclassified | place...
CGACGATCGCGCACAGATCCGCGGGCGCTTCGCTCGCCAACGTGCGGATCGGCGTCGGAGGCCGCGCTTGGACCGCGGCGATGAGCTCGTCGCTGTCGTGCGACTGATCCCAGTAAGGCGGCGTCGCGGTAAGGACGTTGTAGAGCAAGGCGCCGAGCGCGAAGACGTCCGCGCGTTCGTCCAGCTCATCGCCACGCGCTTGTTCCGGCGACATGAAACACGGCGTCCCGACGACGACCCCGGCGACCGTGAGGTGCGGGCTCGCGCGACCTTCGGCGACCGGCACCGTGACCTCTCCGACCTCCTTGGCCAAGCCCCAATCGATCACGACCGTCTCCCCGAACTCGCCGACGAGAACATTGCTCGGCTTGAGATCGCGATGAATGATGGCGTTCGAGTGGGCATAGGCGACGGCGTCGGCGACCGCGACGACATCGACCACGAGCTCGAGCCGCTGCGCGAGCGTAGTCCTGCGAGCGATCGCGTCCGCGAGCGTGCCACCGTTGATCAGCCGCATCGTGTAGAACGCACTTCCGTCCGGCCACGAGCCAGCCTCGTAGATCGGGACGATCGCGGGATGCTGCAACCGCGCCGTGATCGCCGCTTCGCGCTCGAACCGCGCGCGCAACGCCGGTGCCACGACCTCTTTGATCGCGACCTCGCGGGCGAGGTGATGATCGAAGGCGCGGGTGATCTTGCCCATGCCACCAACCGCGATCACCTCGTGGAGATCGAACCGCGTTGGTTCGACGACCGGCAGGCGATACGAGCCGCGGGCCGCCCACGGCGTGTGGCTGCTGATCAGCTGGGAGCATCCCTCGCAGTCGCTGATATGCTCGTCCAACGCCGTGAGCTGCTCGGGCGGAAGCGTGACCTGCCGATTCGCCAGCACCAACATCACATCGTCGCAGTCCATTTCTACGATCAACGGTACCACATGCTGCAAAGGCCACCCTTCAGCTCTCGTCAAGTCACCAACCAGTCAGAGCTCCGGCGTTGCCGTGTCCTTCCGTCAAGACCTCAGCACCAAGCGGCCGACGAGGGCCATCACAGTTTTGGGGGAGTAGGCGCGTTCTTGCGTCGCGCCGCGCCGTCCTGTTCCTCTTGCTTGCGATTCTCGACTTCTTCGAAGTGGGAGTCCTGGATATAGAGGTTGCAGTTCAGGTACGAGCACTCCACCTTCGCCTCGGTCGTGTCCTCCTTCCACTTCATTCTGTCATTCGGCGCCCCATACTTGGCGGCCAAGGCCTTGTAGAGCTTGGAGTCTGGAGTCAGGTCGTCGTACTCGAACTGGTACTCCATCTGGTAAATCTTCGAAGGTGTCGACCTGGTCCCTCGGACGAACAACGCGGTTAACGGCCTTCTCTCTGGACTGCTCTTCGCCCCTGCTACACCCGCGCGAACATCCGCGTTTTCTTGCATCAACGCACCGTCCAGATACGTCCCTCCGCTGGTGTCCGAGAAGCAGCCTAACGGCGCCTTGTCGCCATACTTCTTGACCCCGATGTGAAGCGGTTGACCGGAGCACCTCTTATCAAGAAACTTGACGCAGTGACGGTCCTCGCCGTCCTTCGCCGGGGTGCAGGTGAAGCCGTCCCCATCGACAGGCATCCCGATCTTCACGCCGAGGACCGCGAACCGGTCGTGGCCGCTTGCCGACGCCGGCGAGCTCGGCGCGGAGCTCAGTCCACCCGCGCTCGAACCGCCCGGCGAGCTGGGGCCAGACCAGGTAGGTCCACTCGCGGACGAGCCACCACCGATCGACTTCGATAGCTGCGCGCACGATGCCAAAAGAATTACCGCTACTACCGCAACGTTTCGTTTGTGTGTCTGGGTCATCGCCGTCTCCCTGTGTGGTTCTTTCCCTTGGGGCGGCGGGCGATCGTCGATCTCACAAAAAATCACGAGCTCGCGCTGGCCGGCGGCGCCGCCGGTCCTGACACGGCTGGAAGCGACCGTGTAGGCTCGCGTGGTGCTGGCCGTTCCCGACGACGACGAGATCTGGGGGATGTTGCGCGCCGTCGCCGAGCGTGGTGACGAGGCATGGCAGGCACTGCTGGCGAAGCTCGAACCAGAGCTCGCGCAGATGGCGCGACGCCAACCGATCGGACGACTGCGGGATCACGAAGATACGCCCCACGAGATCGTCACGCGGACGATCGCGCGGCTTCACGCGAACCAGTACTCCGCGATCAAGAAGGTCGTGGTCACCGAACCCAAGCCGCCGCTACGTGCGTGGTTGCGCGTGCTCGTGAAACGATCAGCGATCGATTTCATGCGCGAGAGTCCCGAATACGAGCGGGCCACGGCGAAGCGCGAGCACCGCTGGATTTCGCTCGCGACGTTGTCGTCGCAATGGCCGACCGCGGAGCCAGACTCGCTCGCCGAGAAGCGCGAGCTCATCACCACGTTCGTCAAGGCTGCAGCGGAACGTGCGCTCGCGGAGAGCACCACGCGCGGCGACGACGAGGCGATTTCGCGCCTCGCGCTCGAGTGGAAGATCGCCCGCATCCATCTGCGCCGACTGATCGCGCGAGCCACGCAGTATGTCGCGGTGCTTGCCGCCGTGCTCGCGGGCTTTTCGTTTTCGGAGATCGGCGATCAGCTCGGCATGTCGCGCCGGGAGGTCGAGTTGACGGTGCGGTACATCGAGGAGCTGCTCCACGCGCGCGGCATTGGCGGCTACTAACTAGCTAGTAGGCCGCGGCGCGCAGCTCGTCGTCGGCCAGCGAGCGGGCGCAGGCGCGGTCGGCGTCGGCGCCGAGCAGCTCCTTGAGGAAGCCGTGGAGCGGGACGTCGTCGGCGCCGGGCACGAAGCGGCCAGATCTGCCCTCGCTGCCCTTGTACGCCGCGGTCGTGAACGTCGAGGTCAGCCCGAGCAGCTGCTTGCGGATCGGGTCGACGCGGTCGGCGAGGTGCTCGACCGTGCTGCGGTCGAGCGCCTGCATCCAGCGATAGCCGTACTGCACGAACACCGCGCGGCGCGTGGCGTCGGACGTGTTCGGGCTGCGCAGCGAGTGGATGCTGCGGTTGCTGAACAGGACCGCCGTCCCCGCCGAGACCGCGAGCGGGCGCGCGTTGGCCGGCCGCACGGTGGCCGGTGGGATCGCGGCGTTGGGGTCGGCGTCGTCGAGCATCAGCGTCGGTCCGCCGTCCGGCGTGACGTCGGACAGGTAGAACCCGACCTTGACGAGCAGCGGCACGGGGAGTGTCACGTCGCGGTTGATCGCGCCGCCATCGCGGTGCCAGCCATACGTGAACGCGTCGCTCGGCGGCTCGCGCAGCGGCGGCGTGACGACCAGGTGGCTGTGCTGCACCCAGATGTTCCAGCCCAGGATGCCCCACAGCTTGGGGAACACGCGTGGGCAGTCGATCAGATCGAGGAACGCGTCGTCCTGGCCGAGGATGTCGGCGATGTTGGTCGACAGCTGCCCCGGGCGCGGGTTCGCCGCGACGATCCGGTCGACCGCGGCGCGGGTGCGCGCGAGCACGTCGGGCGACAGCGCGTCGGGGATCACGAGGTAGCCCGCGCGCTGGAAGAACGCGTCGCGCTCGGCGGGCGTCAGGACGTGCGCCGCCATCTCCGCGCGGTCAGGGTTCGTGCTCGGTCCGGTCATCGCAGCATGTCCTCGAGGCAGCGGTCCAGGTAGTCGGTCGCGAGCGGCGCGATCTCAGGCACGCGCGCGGTGAACCGCGACGCGTCGATCCGCCGGCGCCGGGTCATCGCGAGCGGCGCGCGCCACTGCGCCGCGATCGCGTGCGACGAGCGCGATCGCCGCGGCGGGTCGAGCGCCTCGAGCGCGCGCTCGAAGTGCGCGAACCACGCCGCGTGATCGGCCACGCACGCGAGCGGGTGGCCGGCCGCGACGAGCCGGCGCATCAGCGTGTCGAGCGAGACGCCGTCGTCCCAGTGCGTGTTGTTGACGTGGTAGACGGCGTAGCCGGGCGACGCCGACGTGCCGATGTCCGCGATCGCCGACGCGATCGTATCCGCCGGCAGGCCGTCGAGGTGCGCCTGGCCCGGCTCGTCGTAGAACGACGCGGGGTAGCACCCGGTCGCGACGACGCTGCGCACCAGGCGGGTCAGGAAGTCGTCGCCGTTGACCTGGCCGCGCCAGCGCGCCGGCGGGAGAATCAGGTTGCAGCGGAAGACATTGACGGGCACGCCGTGGCGCTCGGCCGCGTCCTGCGCGAGCACCTCGCCGGCCCACTTGCTGATGCGGTAGCCGTTCGCGTGATCGCCGGTGCGCGCCCAGCCGTCGCCGAGCGCCCGCGTGTCGTCGTCCTCGCGCGCCTGTGCGCGGTCGCCGAGCAGCGCCAGCGAGACGCTGTTGGTCGACACGAAGTTGAAGCGCTTCGGTCGACCGGTCATCGCGAAGCGGAGCGCCTCGGCGGTGCCCACCACGTTGGGCTCGAACAGCTGCTCGTACGGCAGCGCGTGGCTGACGTGCGCCGCCGCGTGCATCACGGTGTCGATGTCCTCGGCCAGCGCGCGCTGCCGGCCGAGCGCGTCCAGGCCGCCGGCGATCACACGCAGCGGCCCGCGCAGCGCCGTGAACCGCGCATGCACGGGCGAGCCCGGGCCGTACGCCTCGGAGATCCGGTGCGCCGCCTCGGCCTGCGACGGCGCGCGCACCAGGCAGGTCACCGTGCCGCCGCGCTGCGCGGCGCGCTCGAGGAGCGCCAGGCACAGGAAGCGGCCGAGGAAGCCGGTCGCGCCGGTCAATAGCACGTGGCGCGCCGCCGACACGTCGCCCGCGGCGCCTCCGGAGATCGCGCCGGGCGGGAAGAACCGCGCGAGCCGCAGGTCGCGTGCGCGGATCGGGCCGTCGCCGTGGATCGCCGCGCACGCGTCCGCCGGGCGCGCGGACACCACGCGGCAGATGTCCGCCACCGATGCGGCGAGCACGAAGCCGACCGCCAGCGTCACGCCGCGCGTGCGCTGCACGAACGCGCACAGGTTCGCCGCGGCGATCGAGTCGCCGCCGTAGCTGCGGAACGACTGCGCCGGCTCGACCTCGGCGAGCCCGAGGATCGCCGCGATCGCCGCGGGCAACGGCAGATCGTCGGCGAGCTGCGCGGCCTGGGCGGCGAGCCGCGCGTGCAGCTGCTCGAACGCCGGGGCGTACTTCGCCTTGAGGTTCGGCCGCGCCGGCTTGCCCAGGCCCGTGAGCAGCGCGTTGTCGCGATCGAACGGCACCGGCTCGACGACGAAGTCGCGCGGGATCTCGTAGGGCGCGAGGCCGTGCGCGTCGGCGAGCCGCACCAGCTCGGCGCGCAGCGTCGCCCGGTCGACCTCGCCGTCGGGGACGATCACCGCGAGCAGGTACGAGCGCGCGCTGTCGCCGTGCAGGAACATCTGGCGGATGTGCCGGCTGCCGGCCACGAACAGCGCCTCGAGCTTCCACAGGTTGACGAACTCGCCCTGCGCGAGCTTGAGCACGTTGTTCTTGCGATCGATCCAGACCATCTCGTCGGGGCCGCGCTGCTCGAAGATGTCGCCGGTGCGCAGGAATCCGTCGGCGTCGAACAGGCCGCGGGTCGCCTCGGGGTTGTGGAGGTAGCCGTCGACGGCGCGCGCGGTCTTGACGTGGAGCTCGCCGCGCGGATAGGGGAGGTCGGTCTCGAGGTAGCCGAGCTCGGGCACGCTCACCAGCTTGTGCGCGAGGACGTTCTTCCGGTTGACCCGGCCGTCCACGAAGATCTGCCCGTACTCGGTGCCGGCGAACACGTTGACCATCGGGATCGCGAACTGCTGCTTGATCAGCGCGGCGACCTCGGGCGCGGTCGGCGCCGATGCGGTGACCGCGAGCAGCATGCGGTCGCCGAGGAAATCGTCGACGCGCTCGCCGCGCTGGTGGTGCTGGTAGATCAGCTCCGACAGCCGCGGCACCAGGTGGATGTAGGTCGGCCGCACGCGCCGGATGTCGTCGAACAGCGTGGACATGTCGCTGCGCTGCGTGAAGCACGCGAGCCCGCCGAGCTTCAGGCTGTTCGCCACCGCGTTGCGTCCGCCCATGTGGTGCTGCGGCAGGAACACGACGGAGATCATCGGCAGCGACGCGAGCTCGAGGAACGGCAGCGTGCTCCACCGCGCGTGCCAGCTGCGCTCGTGGAACATCGCGCCCTTCGGCGTGCCGGTGCTGCCGGACGTGTAGACGATCGTGAGCAGCGGGTCCTGCCCCGGCGCCGGGATCACCGGCGCCACGATCGGCGCGCGCGCGCCCAGCGCCTCGAGCTCGGCGAGCTCGCCGGGACCGTCCATGCCGATCACCGTCCGCGCGGTCACCCGCGCGCGCTCCTCGATCGTGCAGAACACCGTGGTGCTGCCGGTCTCGCCGAGCACGTGCGCGAGCTCCTGCGCGCTCGCGTTGCGCGCGAGCGGCACCGACGTCACCGCGAGGTAGTGGCACGCCAGCTCCGCGACCAGGTGATCGACGGTCGACGATCCGACGAGCACCGCGATGTCGCCGGGCCGGACGACGCCGGCGTGCACGAGGCCGCCCGCGAGGTGGACGACGCGCTGCCACAGCGCGCGGTAGGTCAGCGTCGTGAACGTCTCGCCGGCGCGCTCGCCGACCGCGGGTCGCTCGGCATACGTCGTCATCGCGGCCTGCACGATCTCGATGCTGGTGCGCTGCGCGACCACGCGGTGGAACAGCTCGAGCGACGGGAGTGATCGTCGCAAGTCCGGATCGGCGTCGAGCAGGCCCTGCGCGCGGGCCTGCGAGCGCGCGAGCAGGGCGAGGTTGTCGGGCGACAGCGTCATGGGCTCTCCACCAGCGCTTGCACCGCGCGCACGCTGCGCCGCGCGAACGCGCCGGTCGCGAGCCAGCCGAGCGCCGCGATCGCGGCCCCGCCGGCGAGCACGAGCCACCAGAACACCGGCAGGGCCGCGCCCGCCACGGCGACGCCGATCGTCGCGCCGATCTGCCGGCTGGTCGCCGCAAGCGCCGCCGCGACCCCGGCCTGCGCGCGCGGCATCCCCGACACCGCGGCCTGGGTGATCGGCGCGTTCGCGAACCCGACCGCGACGCCGAGCAGCGCGAGCGCGGCGACCACCTGCGCGAGCGGCGTCGCGGCGTCGAGCCCGAGCAAGGCCAGCGCGCCGAGCGCGAGCGCGGTGCCGGCGATCGCGAGCGCGGTGCGCGAGTCCCCCGCGCCGACCAGCCGGCCCGACAGCGGCGAGCACACCACGAGCGCGAGGGCGATCGGCAGGAAGCACAGCCCGGCGCGAAACGGCGGCAGCCCGCGGGTCTGCTGCAGATAGAGCGACGCCACGAACAGGCTGCCATTGAACATCGCGAACGCGATCACCGCGACGATCGTCGCGATCGAGAACGGCACGCTGCGGAAGAACCGCGGATCGATCAGCGGCTCCGCGCGCCGGCGCTCGTAGGCGACCAGCGCGACCAGCACGAGTGCGGCGACCGCGAGCCCGGTGACGATCGGCGCCGAGCGCCAGCCCGCGCCGCGCGCCTCGATCAGCACCGACGTGAGCGTCGCCAGGCCCACCGCGATCCCCACCTGGCCGACCGGATCGAACCGGCGCGGCCGCTCGGCGCGCGACTCGGGCACGAACCGCCGGGTCAGCGCGATCGCCGCGAGCGCGACCGGCGCGTTGACCCAGAAGATCGCGCGCCAGCCGACGGTCTGCACCAGCGCGCCGCCCAGCAGCGGGCCGATCGCCATCGCGATGCCGTGCACGCCGGCCCACACGCCGATCGCCTGCGCGCGCCGCTTCGGATCGGTGTAGACGTTGACGAGGATCGACATCGCCACCGGGTTGAGCATCGTGCCGCCCAGCGCCTGCACGACGCGAAACGCGACCAGCGCCTCGAGGGTCGGCGCCAGGCTGCACAGCACCGAGCCGACCGTGAACAGCGCCAGCCCGATCTGGAACACCCGGCGCCGGCCGAGCCGGTCGGCGACCGAGCCGCCGAGGATCAGGAAGCTCGCGAGCACGACGGTGTAGCCGTCGATCGTCCACTGCAGGCCGCTCAACGACGCGTGGAGATCGTGGCCGATCGCCGGCAGGGCGACGTTCACGATCGTGATGTCCATCGTGACGAGGAACAGGCTGAGGCAGCAGGTCACGAGGATCATCGGCGGTTCACCGTGTCCTCGAACACCTCGTGGTAACGCGGGTCGAGCGTGCCGAACAGCAGGTCGTAGTTGATGAGGAACGAGAAGTTGGTCCGCACGCTGCGCGCGTGGTGCAGGTGGTGATGGACCGGCGTGATGAAGTAGCGCAGCACCGGGTGGCGCGTGAAGCCGGACCACATCGTCTCGTAGCCGAGGTGACTGATCACGCCGACCAGGCCCTTGAGCTGGGTCGCGATCAGGATCGCGAGCGGGTGGTGCGGGATCAGGAAGATCGGCAGCACGTGAAACAGGCCGTTGCCGATGCCCTCGATCGGGTGGACGGCGTTGCGCGCGAACGGCGTCGGGTCGACCGAGCGGTGATGGACGATGTGGATGTGGCGATAGCCGAACCGCGAGTGCAGCAGGAAGCGGTGCGACAGGTAGAACCACAGATCGAACAGCAGCACGTCGAACATGATCGTGAACGCGAAGTACGCCCAGCCATGATCGTCCGTGTGCGTGTAGATCCACTTCGCCGGGATGACGTGCTCGTGGGCGAGGTAGGCGAGGGCGACGACCAGCGGCCCCTTGCCGAACAGGTTGGACACGACGGTCCGGCCGATCTCGCGCAGCGGCGACACGTAGCCCGTCGGTCGCTGCGTGATCTTGCGCCGCGCGAGCCAGCGCCGCGCCACGAGGTGAAACACCGCGTACGCGGCGCCGCAGATGAGCAGGTACTCGACGATCGCCGAGCCGAACGCCGACGTGTACTGGTTGAACAGGGAACCCATGCGCTACGTGCCTCCTGGCGCCCACCCGTGACGACGGGCGCGCGTGACGGGCTGGAGACGGGCCGAGCGCGCGGCGAGTCGCACGGGACGTGCGGGTTTTCACACTTGCGACTCGGGCGGGCGACCGATCGTCTGACCGGTGTATGCGTCACTGCTTGCTTGTTGTGTGGGTGCTCGCGGTCGCCGGCACGCCCGCGTGGGCCGCCCCGGATGAAGCCCCTGCACCCACTGCCGTTCCGCCGCCGCCCCCCGCGAAGCCCGAGCCCAAGGCGGTGCTGTGGGGCCGCGCGCAGCTGATCGTCGGCATCGATCCGCAGAACCAGGGCGACGTTCCAGACGTCTCGATCGTGCCCGATGGCGCGCTGCAGAAGGAGTGGAACGCGTCGCTGCAGGCCAACGCGGCGCTGGGCGGCAAGTTCACGTATCCGGAGCCGATCGCCGGCTTCACCGCGGCCGGCCAGGTCACGACCGTGCTGTACGTGCGCCGCATCTTCACGGTCACCAACGCCGGCTTCACGCTCGACAACCCCGAGCACGGCGTGAAGATCGGCGTCGGTCGCTTCATCCATCCGACCGTCAACACACTCACGCCGAGCGTGTTCCAGTTCTCGTCGGGCTGGGGCAACCTGGTCCACGAGACCACCGGCGCGTACGTCGCAAAGAAGCAGGGCCGGCTGCTCGTCCAGCTCGGCGCCGGCCGGCCCGACGGCGATCTGTTCGTCGGCCCGATCGTCGCGACCCCGCGCGCCAACCCGGCGCTGCCGTTCGTCGAGGGCCGCGTCGCCTATATCGATCACAGCATCGTCGGCGAGCTGCCGTCGAACGCGGTGGTCGGCGCGCGGCCCGGGCCGCTCACGCTGAGCGTGTCGGGCGCGGTCGGCCAGCAGCGCGTCGGGATCGGCGAGAAGGCGGCCACCGTGGCGCTCGCGCCGCAGGCGGTCGATCCGGTGATCGAGGACGTGACGTCGTGGCTGATCAGCGGCGAGGCGATCATCCCGATCACGCCGCTCGGCGGGCTGGTGGTGATGGGCGAGTGGTACGTCGGCACGGGCGCGAACGCGTACGTCGGGGCGGTGCGCCAGCGGCCGCACGTCGACCCCGCGACCGGCCGGCACACGGCGCTGCGCTCGCGCGGCGGCTGGCTGCAGCTGTCCTACGCGTTGCCGGCGCGGTGGAGCGTGGTCGCGGTCGGCGGGCTCGAGCACATCACCGAGGGCGTCGACCGCGGCGTGCCGGTCGACGGCGCCCCGGCGATCCGCGTGAACCGCCTGCTCGCGATGTCGCTGTCGAAGAGCCTCGGCCGGCTGCACGCGGGCGTGCAGGTGCAGCACCAGGTGACCCGCTACGTCGGGCTCGAGGACGGCCGGATGACCTCGGTGCTGCTCGAGAGCTCGGTGGACTTCTGATGATCGTGCACGAGGCCACCGCGGCCGCGCGCGACGTGACCGCGTTCGTGCGCGACGCGCGCGCCGAGCTGCGCGCCGAGCTGCACCGCGAGGGCTCTGTGCTGCTGCGCGGCTTCGCGGTCGCCGGCGCGCCGGCGCTCCAGGACGTCGTCGGCGCGCTCTCGTCGCGGCTCGTCAACTACGTCGGCGGCGACTCGCCGCGCCACGCGGTCTCCGGCAAGGTCTACACCTCGACGGTCTACCCGCCGGAGCTGGCGATCCCGCTGCACAACGAGATGTCGTACACGCGCGACTATCCGGCGCTGCTCGGGTTCTATTGCGAGATCGCGCCCGCCGAGGCCGGCGAGACGCCGCTCGCCGATGGCCGCGCGGTGCTGCGCGCGCTGCCCGCCGCGGTTGTCGAGCGCTTCCGCACTCGCCGCGTGCGCTACGTGCAGAACCTGCACGCGGGGATGGGGCTCGGCAAGTCGTGGCAGGCGACGTTCGAGACCGCCGACGCGGCGCGGGTCGAGGCGCTGCTCCGCGCGCGGGGCGCCGAGCTGGCGTGGCAGCCCGACGGCGGCCTGCGCGTGGCCGAGACGGTCGACGCGATCGTTCGCCACGCGGCGACCGGCGACGAGGTGTTCTTCAGCCAGGCTCACCTGTGGCACGTGTCGAGCCTCGATCCGAGGACGCGCGCCGCGCTGCTGCGGTTCAAGCGCGAGGACGAGCTGTATCACGCGTGCACGTACGGCGACGGCACGCCGATCGCGGAGGCCGACCTCGAGGCGACGCGGCGCGCGCTCGAAGGCGCCACGGTCACGCGGCCGTGGCAGACCGGCGACCTCCTGCTCGTCGACAACGTGCTGGTCTCGCATGGCCGGCGGCCGTTCCACGGCGCGCGGCGGATCCTCGTCGCGATGGGGGCGGCGTGAGCGCGGCGACGCTGCACCACTTGAAGATCCCGCTGCGCCGGCCGTTCGGGCACGTGCTCGCCACCCGCGACCACGCCGAGGCGCTGGTGCTGGTTGTCGAGGCCGACGGCGTGACCGGCGTCGGCGAGTGCGTGCCGCGGCCGTACGTCACCGGCGAGACGTTCGACACGGCGTGGCAGATGATCACGCAGCTGCGGCTCGACGCCGTGCTCGCGCAGGTCGAGGCCGGATCGCCGGCGGCGCTCGCGCACAGCGTCGAGCACCTGGCGCTGCCCGGGCTCGCGGCGCGCTGCGCGGTCGAGCTCGCGGTGCTCGATCTGTGCTGCAAGCGTGCCGGCTGGTCGCTCTCGGCGCTCGCGTTCGCGCTCGGTCTGCCGCCCGCGCTGGTGAGCGACCACCCGTTGCCGGAGGTCATCTCGGTGCCGCTCGACCTGCACAGCGAGCCCGCCGACCTCGCGAGCCGGGTCGGCCCGCGGCTCGGCCACGTCAAGGTCAAGGTCGGCGCCGATCTGGCCGCCGACGTCCGCCGCGTGCGCGCGTGCCGCGAGCGCTTCGGCGCGGCGGTGACGATGTCGGTCGACGCCAACATGGCGTGGACCGTCGAGGACACCCTGCGCGCGGCCGACGCGCTGCGGCCGTTCGACCTGGCGTGGTTCGAGGAGCCGTTGCAGCCCGCGCTGCGCGACCGTTATCCCGAGCTGCGCGCGCGGGGCGGCGTCGCGGTCATGCTCGACGAGAGCGCGTGCAGCGCGGCGCAGGTCCGGGACGCGATCGCGAGCGGCGCGTGCGATCTGGTCAACATCCGGCTGTCCAAGCAGGGCGGCTACCTGCCGGCGCTGCGCGTCGCCGAGCTCGCGCACCGCGCCGGCGTTGGCTACCAGCACGGCGCGCAGGTCGGCCAGCTCGGCATCCTCAACGCCGCCGGGCGACACTTCACGCGCGTCGTGCGCGGCATCGTCGCGTGCGAGGGCGGGCCGGGGCTCGCGAACCTGAGCGACCACCCGACGCGCACCAAGGTCGAGCTCGACTGGACCGCGGGCCACCTCGTCGGGCTGACCGGGCCCGGGCTCGGCGTCGAGCTCGATCCCGCCAAGCTGCGCGCCTACGCGATCCGCTCCGCGGAGCTGGCGTCGTGACCGGCCCGCTGGGGTCCGCGCGCCGCCCCGCGCCGGCGTGCTGGTCGACGCGGCTGTCCGACGAGCAGCTGCGGTTCTACTTCCTGCACCAGCTCGACCCCCGCGATCCCGACATCCACATCTGCCGGACGCTGCGTGTCCGCGGTCCGCTCGACGTCGAGCGGCTGCGCGCGGCGGTCGACGATCTGGCCGCGCGGCACGACGTGCTGCGCAGCTGCTACCCCGAGGTCGACGGCCAGCCGCAGATCTGGCTGCGCGACGACGTCGCCGGCGCGTTCGCCGTCGCGCCCGTGGCGAGCGACGCGCCGTTCGCGCTCGCCGAGGGCCCGCTGTTTCGCGTCACGGTGATCCCGGGCGGCGACGGCGACCACGTCGTCGAGCTGCGCTTCCATCATATCATCGTCGATGGCGCCAGCGTGCACCTGTTCCTGCGCGGGCTGCTCGACACGTACCAGGCGCTCGGCCAGGGCCGATCGCTCGCGCGCCCGGCGCACCAGTATCACGACTACCTCGCCTGGGAGGCGACGCGCGTCGTCGACGGTCGGGGCATGCCCCCGGCCGGCAGCGCCCCCGAATGGGGGCGCGGTTCGATCGATCGGGGCTACTGGGCGCGCACGCTCGAGGGCGCGGTCGTGCTCGATCTCGCGACGGCCCGATCGCGGCCGGAGCGGCACACGCGCGCGGCCGGCGTGGTGCACGTCGACGCGCGGCCCGAGCTCGTCGTCGCGTTGCGCGCGGCGTGCCGCAGCCACCGCGTCACGCCGTACCTGGTCATGATGGCGGTGTTCCAGATCCTGCTGCACCGCGTGACCGGCCAGGACGACGTGCTCGTCGCGACGCCGATCGCCGCGCGGCCGCGGCTCGACTTCCAGGCCATGCTCGGCGTGCTGGTGCGCTGGACCGCGTTCCGCGCCCGGCTCCGGCCCGAGATGACGTTCGCCGAGGTCCTCGCGCAGGTCCGCGCGGCCGCCCCCGACGCGCTCGCGCACAGCGCGCCGTACGAGGCGCTGCTCGCCGCGGCGGGCAGCCTGCCGCGCGATCCGGCGCATAACTCGCTGTTCCAGGTCACGCTCAACTACGCGACCCTGGGCGCGCTGGTCGCCCCGCCGGGCCTCGCGGTGACGATCGATCCGATCACGACCCGCGCGACGCCCTACGACCTGGCCGCGCGCTTCGAGGAGGTCGGCGATACGCTCCGGCTCGAGCTCGCGTACTACGAAGGCGCGCTCGATCGCGCCGAGGCCGGCCAGCTCGCCGACGCGCTGCTCGCGCTCGCGGCGCACTGCCTGGCGCAGCCCGACGCGCCGCTGGGTGCGCCCGCGCGGCGCGTGGCGCTCGCGGCGACGTTCACCGCCGAGCAGCTGCGCCCGGCGCTCGCGTACTGGCTCGCGCTGGTCCACCTGCGCGTCGAGCTCGCGATCGCGCCGATCGATCAGGTATTCCAGACCGTGCTCGCCACCGGCCCGGCGACGCCGCTGGTGCTGCTGGTCCGCGCCGACGACTGGAAGGACCCGCTCGCGGGCGCCGCCGAGCTGCGCCGGCTGCTCGCCGCGCGCGGCGGCGAGACGATCCTCGCGATCTGCCCGAGCCGGGTGGACGACCCGCGGTTCGCCGCCGCGCTCGCGGATGTCCGCGCGCACGTCGTGCCGTGGCAGGCGATCGTCGCGCGCTACCCGGTGACGGCGATCCACGACGCCGACGCTGACGCCGACGGGCGCGCGCCGTACAGCGAGGACTTCGATCTCGCGCTCGCGACCGCGCTCGCCCGCGCGCTGCACGCCGCGCTGCGGCCCGCCCCCAAGGTGCTCGTGCTCGACTGCGACCACACGCTGTGGCGTGGCGTGATCGGGGAGGACGGCGTCGGCGGCGTCGTGGTCGACGACGGCCACCGCGCGCTGCAGGCGTTCGCGGTGGCGCAGCGCGCGGCCGGCGTGCTGCTGGCGCTCGCGAGCAAGAACAACGAGGCCGAGGTGTGGGAGGCGTTCGACCAGGTGCCCGGCATGGTGCTGCGGCGCGAGATGATCACCGCGCACCGCATCCACTGGGAGCCCAAGTCGCACAGCCTGCGCTCGCTCGCCGCCGAGCTCGACCTCGGCCTCGACGCGTTCGTGTTCCTCGACGACTCGCCGGCCGAGTGCGCCGAGGTCCGCGCCGCGTTGCCCGCGGTGACGGTGCTGCAGGTGCCGGGCGATGGCGACATCGCCGACTTCCTCGCCCACCTGTGGCCGTTCGACGCGCGCCCCGTCACCGAGACCGATCGCGCGCGCGCCGAGCTCTACGCCGTGAACGCGCGCCGCCAGCAGCTGCGCGCGGCGAGCACCGATCTGCGCGCGTTCGTCGCCTCGCTCGAGGTCCGCGTCGCGTTCGTGCCGCTGTCGCCGAGCACGGCGCCGCGCGTCGCGCAGCTCACGCAGCGCACCAACCAGCTCAACACCACGACGCTGCGCCGCAGCGAGGCCGAGCTCGCGGCCGCGGTCGCCGACGGCGCGCAGGTCCTGATCGCCGACGTCTCGGACCGGTTCGGCGACTACGGCATCACCGGGGTCGCGATCTACCGCGTCACTGCCGAGGCGCTCGAGGTCGACAGCCTGCTGCTCAGCTGCCGCGCGCTCGGCCGCGGCGTCGAGCAGGCCATGCTGGTCGAGCTCGGGCAGATCGCCGCGCAGGCGTGCCTGCCCGCGATCGAGCTGGCCTACCGCGGCACGCCGCGCAACCAGCCGGCGCTGCGCTTCCTCGAGGCGCTGACCACGCGGGTGGCGCCGGAGCGCTTCCGCGTCACCGTCGCCGACGCGCGCGCGGCGGGCGCGAAGCTGGTGACCGAGCCCGTCGGCGACGACGCGGCCGTGCCGGTGGTCGCGCCGGCGGTCGCCCCGGCGGTCTGGCAGCGGATCGCGCGCGAGCTGTCGAGCGTGCCGCGCATCCGCGCCGCGATCGCGGCGACGCAGCCCGCGCCGCGCCGCGCGCCCGGCGCCTACGTCGCGCCCGGCGACGAGCTCGAGGCGCGGATCGCCGAGATCTGGCGCGAGGCGATCGGCGTCGCCGCGGTCGGCGCGAGCGATGACTACTTCGCGCTCGGCGGCGATTCGATCCGGATCCTCGCCGTGGTGTCTCGCCTGCGCAAGGTCGGCGTGCCCGCGAGCGTCCGGGACATCTACGCGCACCCGACGGTGGCGCGGCTCGCCCACGCGCTGCGCGATCGCAGCGCGCCGGCCCCGGTCGCGCACCCGGCGCCGCCCACGAGCGGGCCGTACCCGCTGGCGCTGTCGCAGGCCTTCGTCATCCGCGCGTATGCGCGCGCCAACCTCGACGCCGGCCGCGCGCCGAGCGGCGCGTTCCACATCCAGGATCGGCTCGCGCTGCGCGATCCGCGCGGCCTCGCGGTCGAGGCGCTGCGCCGCGCGATCGAGGTCGTCGTGCGGCGCACGCCAGCGCTGCGCACGGCGATCTTCCGCGACGGCGCGCGCTGGCTGCAGGTCGAAGGCGCCGTGATGCCGACCCTGGCGATCGTCGATCTCGCCGGGCTCGAGCGCGAGGACCAGGACGCGCGCGTCGCCGCGCTGTGCGACGACGACCGGGCGCGCCCGTTCGACCCGGAGCGGACGAGCGCCGCGATGATCCGGTTCCACGCCGCCGTGCGCGGCGCCACCGAGCTCGAGCTGATCGTCGCCGCGCACCACGGGTTCTGCGATGGCTGGTCGCTGCACAACCTCTACAACCAGCTGCTCGCGCTGTACGAGGCGCACCGCGCCGACGACCGCGCGCGCGTCGCCGCGCTCGACGGCGCGCTCGCCCGCCACGAGCATGGCTTCCGCGCGCTGGTCGCGCGCGAGCACGAGATCGGCGCGCACGACGCGTTCTGGCGCGGCTACCTCGCGGACCAGCGCGGCGCGCCCCGACCGGCGGCGGCCCCGAGCGGCGGCACCCAGGCGCAGCTCGGCGCGACCCTCGATCGCGCGGTCGTCGCGCGGGCCGTCGCGCGCGCGGCGGCGTCGCGCACGTCGCTCAAGGCGGTGCTGCTCGAGGCGCTGTTCGCGGCGCTCGCGCGCGGCCTCGCGACCCGCGCGCCGATCGTCGTCGCGACCGTCACCAACGGTCGCACCGACGACCTCGACGCGCCGACCGACGTGTTCGGCCTGTGCTGGACGTTCGCGCCGATCGCGTGCGCGGCGGGTGATCGCACCGCGCGCCTCGCCGGCCTGCACCGCGATCTCACCGCGACCGAGCTGCACGCGCGCTACCCGGTCGACGCGATGTTCGCGGGCCTCGATCCCGTGGCGTCGTTCAACTTCGCGCACTTTCACAACGCGCGGTGGTCGCGCGCCGACGAGGGCGTGACCCTGGCGCGCCACGAGTCGTTCCATCGCTTCGACTACCCGCTCAACGTCAACGTCCGGCGCGACGACGACGACCTGCGCGTCACCGCGAGCTGGTCCGCGCAGGTCCACGATGAGCGGTTCGTGCGCGCGCTGCTCGACGACCTCGCCGCGGCGCTCGCCGGAGAGCCGGTCGGGGAGGCTGCCTGATGGGGCTCACCGCCGCCGCGCTCGATCAGCTGTGCCGCGAGCTCGCGGGGCCCGGCTACGCGCTGACCGAGCTGTCCGGTGCGCAGGCCGTGCTGTCGCGCTACCAGCGGTCGACCGAGGACGCGATCGTCGGCCACCGCGTGCTGGCCGACCGCTGGGTGATCAAGGCCAAGGCGCCGGGCCGCGCGGTGCGCGAGCGACTCGAGGCGACGTACCGGCGGTTCGACCCGCGGCTCGCCGACGCGCAGCGCGCGCTGTCGCCGTCGCTGCTCGACGACTGCCACACGCGCGAGCTCGCGATCTACGAGCTCGCGAGCCCGGCGCTGCGCGCGATCGCGCCGGCGATCGAGCGGGTGTGGCGCGACCCCGCCGCCGACATCTACGTCATCGTCATGGAGCGGCTCACCGGCGTGCGGCACGCGAGCACGCTCGACGACCTCGACGTCTGGCAGCCCGACGACATCGCCGCCGCGCTCGCCGGCATCGCCCGCGTGCATGGCGAGCTCCTCGGCGCCCCGCCGGCGTGCGTCGTGCCGTTTGGCGAGCTCCACACGCCGAGCCTGCGCGCGTACCAGGCCGCGCTGCTGCGCTACAACGCCGACGCGTTCCCCGCGCTGTTCGACGCGCCCCGCGTGCGCCGGCTCGAGGCGCTGCTCGAGGCGACGCCGCGCCGCCTGCGCGCGATCGCGCAGCGCCCGCTGACCCTCATCCACGGCGACTTCACGCCGCGCAACATCTGCCTGCGCGCCGATGGCCGGCTGTGCGCGTACGACTGGGAACTCGCGCAGGCGCACCTGCCGGCGCGCGATGTCTGCGAGCTCCTGTGCTACGTGCTCGATCCGGCGCGCGGCTGGCGCCACCCGATCACGACGCGGCTGCTCGAGGGCTACCGCGGCGCGCTCGCCGCGGCGACCGGCCAGCCGATCGAGCCCGAGGCGTTCGTGCACGAGCTGGCGCTGGCCGGCGCCGAGCTGTGCACGTTCAAGCTGCTGGTCCAGGGCATCACGCATCAGCTGCTCGGCAACCGCCGCTACTTCGAGCGGATGGTCCACAACGCGTTCGCCTTCATGGAGGTCTTCGTATGAGAGTCGGCATCGTAGGGAGCGGCGGCGTCGGCGGCCTGCTCGGTGGGTTGCTCGCGCGCCAGGGCACCGAGGTCGCGCTGCTCGCGCGCGGCGCGCACGGCGACGCCCTGCGCGCGCGAGGGCTGCACCTGCAAGGCACGATCGGCGAGCTCACGGTGACGCCGGCTGCCGTCGCCGAGCGCGGCCGCGAGCTCGGCGCGTGCGACGTCGTGATCGTCGCGGTCAAGACCTGGCAGCTCGACGACGTGCTCGACGACGTGCGCGCGATGGTGCGCGAGGGCACCGTCATCATCCCGTTGCAGAACGGCGTCGCGACCTGGGATCGGCTCGCGGCCGAGCTGGGCGACGGCGCGGTCGTCGGCGGCATCATCTTCGTGAACAGCTGGGTCGGCGCGCCCGGCGTGATCCACCAGCTCGGCCCGATCGTCCGCGTCGTCCTCGGCGAGCGCGCCGGCGGCACGAGCGCGCGGCTCGCCGCGGTCCGCGATCTGTTCGTGCCCGCCGGCGTCACGGTCGAGCTGGTCGCCGATGTCGTGCACCGCAACTGGGAGAAGTTCCTCGGCTTCGAGCCGATGGCGCTGGTCGGCGCGCTGTCGCGCGGCTCGATCGGGACATTTCGCGCCGACCCCGCGACGCGCGCCGTGCTGGTTGCCCTGATGGACGAGGTCGCCGCGATCGGGCGCGCCCAGGGCGTCCCGCTCGCCGCCGACGCGGTCGAGCGCCGGCTCGCGCTGATCGACAGCCTCGCGCCCGACGCGACCATCTCGATGCAGCGCGACCTCATGGCCGGGCGGCCGTCGGAGCTCCGCGAGCAGTCGGTCGAGCTGCAGGCGCGGGCGCGCGCGCTCGGCGTCGCCACTCCGGTGCACGACACCTGCGTCCCGCTGCTCGCGCTGCAAGAAGCCGCGGCCCGCGCGGGAGGCCGGTGATGGACCGCGCCCGCTTCTCTCGCGACGCGCTGTGCGGCGACGCGATCGCGCGCACCGGGCTCGACGATTTCGGCGACGGGGTCGACGACTGGCAGGCCTGCCTCGACGCGCTGGTCGCGTCGACGCTCGACGAGGCGCACCTGCGCGACCTCGCGGCGTTCCGCGCCTTCGTGCTGCATCACCTGTGCAACCGCCTCCGCATCCAGGACTGCCTCGCGCGGTTCCCCGCGGTCCTCGAGACGTCGGTGCCGCGCCCGCTGTTCATCTCGGGCCTGCCGCGCGCCGGGACGACGACGTTCAGCCGGCTGCTCGGCGAGGATCCGCGGATCCGCACGCTGCGCCTGTGGGAGCTCCACGCGCCGGCGCCGAGCGATCTCGCGCACCCGTGGGCGCTCACCGAGGACCGCATCGCGGCCGCCGAGCAGCTCGTCCTCGCGCGCGCGCGCCAGGGCACGCTCGCGATCCGTCCGATCTCGATCTTCTTGCCCGACGAGTGCTTCTACCTGATGCGCAACTCGTTCGACAGCGATCACCTGCACCGCGCGGACGCGCGCCGGCCGAGCTACTTCCACTGGCTCGATCGCCGCGACCGCGCCGGGACCTACGCGTACTACCGCCGCCAGATCCAGCTGCTGCTGTGGCAGCGGCGCTGCCCGGCGGACGGCCACGTCGTGCTGAAGAACCCGTTCGTGCACCTCGAGAACATGCGGACGATCTTCCGGCTGTTCCCCGACGCGACCCTGGTCAACCTGACGCGCGACCTCGCGAGCGTGGTGGTCTCGCTGTGCTTCAAGAACCGGGCGGACCGCGCCGCGCGCAGCGATCAGGTGCGCGCCGAGGACGTCGGCGCCGACATGGTCGAGAACCTCGACGTGTACTACCGCCGGCGCGCGGCCGAGCTCGACGCGCTGACGCCGGCCCAGCGCGCGCGCGTCGTCACGATCGACTTCGCGGCGTGGTCGCGCGATCCGGTCGCGATCATGCGCCGCGTCTACGCGCGCACCGGCCAGGTGTTCGACGACGCGCTCGCGGCCGCGATGGCCGGCGCGCTGGGCAAGCACGCGCGCTACGGCGACCTCGCGGAGTTCGGCCTGCGCGCCGAGGCGCTGCGCGAGCGCTTCGAGCCGCACGAGGCGGCGTTCCGCGCGCGCGTCGAGGTGATCGCGTGACGTCCGTGCTCGACCTGTTCGCCGACGCCGTGCGGCGGTTCCCGGAGCGCCGGGCCGTGGCTTCGCACGGCGCGAGCCTGACGTATCGCGAGCTCGCGCACCGGGTCGACGCGTTCGCGCGCGGCCTGGTGCGGCTCGGCGTGCGCCGCGGCGACGCGGTCGCGATCCGGCTCGCGCCGTCGCGCGACGTCATGGTCGCGCTGCTCGGCACGCTGCGCGCCGGTGCGTGCTACGTCCCGATCGACGCCGACGCGCCCGCCGACCGCGTGCGCTACCTGCTCGATGACAGCGGCGCCAGGGCCGTGATCGAGCATGTCCCCGACGACGATCCGGCCGCCGTGCTGCCGGACGTCGAGGCGAGCGACGCCGCGTACCTGATCTACACGTCCGGCACGACCGGCTTGCCGAAGGGCGTCGTGGTCGAGCACGGCGCGCTGGTCAACTACGTGACGTGGTTCCGCGAGCGCTACGGCATCGACGCGTCGCACGCGGCCGTCGTGCTGACCTCGTACGCGTTCGACCTCGCGTACACGACGCTGTGGACGACCGTCCTGGCCGGCGGCGAGCTCCACTTCCTGCCGCGCGCGACGTGCGATGACGTCGGCGCGATCGCGCGCTACATCGCCGAGCACCGCATCAGCTTCCTCAAGGTGACGCCGTCGCTGCTGTCGGCGCTGGTGCGCGCGCAGGCGTTCGATCGCGCGCACTGCGGCAGCCTGCGGCTGATCGTGACCGGCGGCGAGCGCGTCCGGGTCGCCGACGCGCGCTTGCCCGACGTGCAGGTCATCAACCACTACGGCCCCACCGAGACCACGATCGGCGTGACCACCCATCCGCTCGATCGCGCGCGGCTCGACGAGCTCGCGGGCCGGTCGATCATCGGCCGGCCGATCGGCAACGTCGCCGCGCACGTGATGACGGCCGACGGCGCGCTCGCGGCGGACGGCGAGATCGGCGAGCTGTGGATCAGCGGCGCATCCGTCGCGCGCGGCTACCACCGCCGCCCGGAGCTCACGGCCGAGCGCTTCGTGCCCGACCCGGTCGACCCGGCGGGCCGGGCCTACCGCACCGGCGACCTCGCGCGCTGGACGCCCGAGGGCACGCTCGAGCTGCTCGGCCGGTGCGACCGCCAGCTCAAGATCCGCGGACACCGCATCGAGCCCGCGGAGATCGAGCTCGTGATGCAGCGCCGGCTCGAGGTCTCCGAGGTCGTCGTCGTCGACCAGCAGCAGACGCTGTGCGCGTACTACGTCGGTGGCGCCGGGCTCGCGCCGGCCGAGATGCGCGCGCGGCTCGCCGAGGCGCTGCCCGCCTACCTGGTGCCGACGCACCTGATCGAGCTCGCCGCGCTGCCGCGCACGGCGAACGGCAAGCTCGACGTCGCGGCGCTGCCCGAGCCACAGGCGGCGCCGGCCGGCGCGCGCGACGCGCCACGCACCGAGGTCGAGCACGTGCTGGCGCGGCTGTGGTCCGACGTGCTCGGGGTCGACCGCGAGGCGATCGACGCGTCGCAGAGCTTCTTCGAGCTCGGCGGCCACTCGCTGCACATGATCCAGCTGATCGCGGAGATCGACAATCACTTCGGGCGGACGCTCGAGATCCCCGCGTTCTACCGCGAGGGGTCGATCCGCGCGTTCGCCAGGATGCTCGAGTCATGATCGCCGGGACGCCCCCGGTGACGTTCGTGCGCGCGCGCAACGGCGATCGCCTGCCGGTGCGGACGTGGCTGCCGCCGGCGCGCGCGCGCCGCGCCGTCGTCGCGCTGCACGGCCTCGTGACCCACGCGGGCTGGTTCGCCCAGCTCGGCGCCCAGCTCGCGCCGCGCGGCGTCGCGCTGATCGCCCCCGATCGCCGCGGCAACGGCTACGCCCGCGAGCTGGGCGGCGCGGGCGACGCCGAGCTGCTGATCGACGATGTCGGCGCGGTCGTCCAGCTCGCGCGCGAGCTCGCCGACGATGTCACGTTGCTGTCGTGGTGCGGCAGCGCGAACTTCGCCGTGCCCGCGGCAGCCACCGTGCCGGTGCAGCGGCTGGTCCTCGCGTCGCCGGGGCTCGTGCCTCGCGACGAGATGGCGGCGCGGTTTCGCGCGAGCGAGCCGGTCGACGGCCACCTGCCGATCCACTTCGAGCCCGCGACCGACTTCACCGACGACCCCGCGGTCCAGGCGATGATCCGCGCCGACGCGCTGTACCTGCGGCGCATCCCGGTCGAGGTGCGCGCGACCTGGCGCGCGCTCAACCCGCGGGCGCGCGCGGCCCTCGCGACGCTGCCGGTGCCGGTGCAGTGCGTGCTCGCGCGCGTCGATCGCATGATCGACGTCCCGGCGACGTGCGCGCTGCTCGCCGAGATCCCGGTGCGCTGGGCCGAGGGCGGCCACGGCCTGGTCGTCGAGCCCGCGGGCGCGCGCGCCGTGGCGGAGGTCCTGGCCGCATGACCGTCGCCGTCGCCAACCCGACGTTCGCGAGCGACGCGACGTTGCGCGCCGCGCTGCTCGCGCGCTTCCCCGACGCCTACTTCAACCCGACCAGCCGCATCCTCGCGGGCGCCGAGCTGGTCGACTTCCTCGCCCAGGCGACGTCCGCGATCGTCGGCCTCGAGCGCGTCGACGCGGCGCTGCTCGACGCCTGCCCGCGGCTGCGCGTGATCGCCAAGTTCGGCGTCGGGCTCGACAGCATCGACTTGCCAGGCTGCGCGCGCCGCGGCGTCCGGGTGCTGTCCACGCCCGGCGTCAACGCGCTCGCGGTCGCCGAGCTGACCCTGGGCTTCATGATCGGCCTCGCGCGCCGGATCGCGCTCGCGACCCAGCAGCTCAAGCACGGGCAGTGGATCCGCAACGGCGGCGTGCAGCTGTTCGGCCGCACGGTCGGCGTCGTCGGCCTGGGCCACGTCGGCAAGCAGACCGCGCGCGTCGTGCAGGCGGTCGGCTGCCCGGTGATCGCGCACGACGTGCTCGACGTCGGCGCGTACGCCGACGCGCACGCGATCCGGTGCGCGTCGCTCGGCGAGCTGCTGCGCGACGCCGACGTCGTCACGCTGCACGTGCCGCTGACCGCGGCGACCCGGGGGCTGATCGGCGCCGCCGAGCTCGCCGCGATGCGGCCCGGCGCGTTCCTGATCAACACCGCGCGCGGCGGCATCGTCGACGAGGACGCGTTGGCCGACGCGCTGACCAGCGGCGCGCTCGCCGGGGCGGCGTTCGACGTGTTCGCCGAGGAGCCGACGCGCAACGCGCGCTTGCTCGCGCTCGACAGCTTCATCGCCACGCCCCACGTCGGCGGCAACTCGCGCGAGGCGATCCACGCGGTCGGCCTGGCGGCGGTCGCGAACCTCGTGGCGGCGCACGCGTGACGCCGGCGCCGGCGCTCCGGCCGCTGATCACCGCGAACCGGCCCGCGCGCGGCACGCCCGGGCACATCACGCTCAGCTCGGCGTTCGTCGATCCGCGGCTCGCGCCGACGCGCGCGCTGACCGAGTGCATGCAGGACGCGCTGCGCGACCCCGGGCTGGCGACGTTCGCGCACGCCCAGGGCTACCCGCCGCTGCGCCGGGCGATCGCGGCTCGCCTGCAGCGCGCCGGCATCGCGGCCGACGCCGACCACGTGCTGGTCACGGTCGGCTCGCAGCACGCGCTCGACATCGTGGCGCGGTCGCTGGTCACCCGGCGGATTGCGACGGAATGCCCGGCCTACGGCGCGGGCAAGGCGCTGCTCGAGCTGGGCGAGGTCGCGACGACGCCGCTGCCGGTCGATCCGTTCACCGGCATCGATCTCGCGCAGTGGGGCGAGCGGCTGCGCGCCGACCGGCCCGCGCTCGCGTTCCTGACCTCGCGCTTCCAGAACCCGACCGGCTACTCGTACAGCCGCGCCGAGCTCGCGCACATCGTCGCGTGGTCCGAGGAGCTCGGCTTCGGCATCCTCGAGGA
>Ga0307513_10002795_pt1 | contig 23954 bp, 28 predicted proteins | sample 15_EM_MG_FD_202174 | JGI IMG/M metagenome (GOLD analysis project Ga0307513, IMG submission 202174) | Populus trichocarpa ectomycorrhiza microbial communities from riparian zone in the Pacific Northwest, United States - 15_EM | ecosystem: Host-associated > Plants > Roots > Unclassified | place...
TAACCTGAGTCACTCATGTGACAATGCAAATGCACATCGTCTCACTCCCACCACCAATTGTCATCGTTGAGCCCATGGTGAATACCCACATTGGGTCAAGCTTTAGATACTGACACATCCACTTCCACCTCCACTGTGACCACCAGGAATCCACAACTGCGCTGTTGCTATACCAAGAGGAACTTGCCACATCATCAACCATGTAGACATTGCACAGGTTCGTTCTCACCCAATTTTTGGGTGTTTTCAACGTTTGAGTGTTTATTTGAAAGCTTACAATTGTGCCTTTCAGGTGCCTGCTTCGTTCAGCCGGTCGATGCGGCTTTCAATTGCCAATTCAAGATCAGAAGAGCCATGGGAGATGTAGGAGGAGGATGACATGTATTGGTTCGTTCCTTGCCAAATTTTTGGGCGCTTTCAATGTTCAGTGGCTCATTTGAAAGCTGATTATCATAGGTTTCAGGAACATGTTTCGTCTCGCCGATCGAGTGAGTTTTCGTTCGCCAATCCAAGGTCACAGGAGGATGGGGGGTGAGGAGGAGGGGTACATTTTGTTGGTGCGTTCCTTGCCCAATTTTTGAGCGTTTTTGATGTTCAGCGGCTCATTTGAAAGCTGATCATCGTAGCTTTCAGGAACATGCTTCATCTCGCCGATTGACTCGGTTTTCGTTCGCTAATTCGAGGTTGGAAGGCCTATGAAAGGTGTAGGGCATCATCCACCACCTCACTAGACATACTTATGGCTGTTATATCTCTTATTTATGTTCTTAGTACTTTGTAATGTATTGAATTATAATCTGTGTTGAGTATCTTACATAGACTTTACCCCCAGTAACGTCAGTAACCGGTTATAACCAGTTACTGACTGGTTATAACTGGATGTAACCGTAACTGGTTATAACCGGTTATGTAACCGAAAATAACCGCTGCTAACCGACCATGACCGGTTAGCACCGGTTCGGTCCGGTTATTTTGGGTTTCCGAGAAGACGCTAACCGGTCTCGGTCTCGGTTAGCGCCCATGGGGACCCAATAACCGGACCGGACCGGACTTTCAAACACTAGAAATTACAGATATTTCTAGCAGCTATGTACCAACTTGACTTTCTTTGGTGTTATTTCATCTGGTTACTACTTCTTGGAATTAGCAGGCCTACACCCATCACCGTGGCATCACGAAACTTATCATGGGCAAGGAAAATGATTTATAACAACTACTGTATGGATAGGTAAAATACAGGAAGTGGCATTTACGTCGGTGACAGTAGAAGTAATGATCTAAATTAATGAGAGACTTCAAAAATTCACTAATGACTCACTAATTTAATATCCCTCTCATTCAAACCAGCTCAGCACTGTTACGGTTGGCCATGACGGTGGCGGCATGGGTATCAGCCATTGTGGGCCAGCTGTCGACGCGGCGTGTATGGGGATGTGAAAGTGGGAGCTTTCAGATGCGGTCGTGCAGGGCATTCATCTGGGTGTCAGATGTGAAGATGTTGGGTGGTATAGGTTAGGTGCCAGGTGCCAGCGTCGCAATATACGCTGGGTACGCGTAAGCGATCGCGTTCAGTCCTAAGGTAGGGTGGTTGTCAGTATTTGCAAGAGAAGGGGGAAGGAGTTCCTGAACATCCCCACGTACCTGGCGGATCTCGCAGAGAGCGTGTCTCCCCTCGCATTTCCTACCTGACCCTACCACATACGCACTCCGAGATCATTTGAGATTTGGCCTCGACACCCGGTACGGGGGGAGATACCAGCAGATACCAGCAGTTAGGTGCTGGGAACGAATGCGAATGCGGTGGGGTCTGAAAGGCAAGTTTATAAAATGATATATAAGCATATTACATACCCGTTTTCGAGTCCTGGTACATATGTTGGGACAAGTGAAGCTGCGAAAGGGGACAAGGGAGTGGATGCCCGAGCAACCCAAAGTCGGCACTTCCAGACCAAGACCGAGCCAGAGTACCACTACGAACAAGGTGGCCTGTGTAGGGGCCACCTGAATTTCACCTGGTCCCCTGCTCGTCGGTGGTGCCCTGCCCTGCTTGCTGCTGGTCGATGACCTGGCAAGCCGATTCTCCAGGTGCCCGCTGGTGGGTGGATGACGACGTGGCACCCACATCCCTCAATGAGGGGAGGGGCGAGGTGTTACCAGTACTTGAGCCTGAAGTGCCGGGCTGTGGTGGTGGTACGGGAAGAATGGTGAGCGGGTAAGCAACGCGCCAAATGTGGAATGGCGCCAAGCCAATCGTGCTATTTAGGGAAGCGGCGGGTGGCGGGCACAAAACGGGATTTCCCGCGCGTCAAGCAATGCCGAGGGTGCCGTGATTTTGGTGGTGCCGTGAACAAGCCGTGCTGCAGGCCAAAGCAAGGTGAATGGTGTGTCGTGTGATATATCACAGATGTTGTGTAGTTAGACCGATTGATGTATCACAGTTTTAGTCTAATTACATACCTATGATATATCATATTGCCAGATAGGCCTGGAAATAGAAGAGGAGAGTGGATGTCACAAACGAGGAGAATGGGAAAAACAGCGCAATGGAGGGAATGCGAGGCCAGAAAAGAGCCTATCATGAGCTTTATCTTCGTGTCTTCTCTAAAAGTTGAATTCGAACCTGAAAAAGGAACTGGTGAAGTCAATAAACGGAGGAGAAAAGGGTGAGAGTGTAACCAACTTAGAAGTAAGGGAAGAATGGTCAATAGATATCGACAATCGACCACGAGACTCCATTCTACGTTGTTATCTGCGAGACTTATACGATCTACAATGCCGATTCATTTGGTCCATCGATGCCCATGGCTAAATAATCTTTACAGGCGTTTGCACAGTGTAACCGTTTTTTAAGATTATTAGATTAGAGAGAAAGAATGACAACGCGGCTGGGTATGCGTACCTCTCTGCATGTCGCACAAAACCTACACATGCTAATCCAGCACAAAATCAGAAGCCGGCATGGGCACTGTCAGATTCCTGAACCACCCGTACGTTCGCTCTTGCCGCTCGAGACTCCAGAACGGCATTTTAAAACGTTGGAGAGCCCTCGTTAGATGTATCCGCTTTTTATATGACAAGATATGATAGGATTCTCTTCTATAGAATATAGCTCCAAGCTATACGACTGGCGACTTTGGTAATCGAAGAAGAAAAACACGCATCAGCCTCCGAACCAAACGTCGATGATGACGTCAGAATCGCTGACCTTTCTGCCAAGTGTGCTGATTTTTCATTTGATTATAGCTCCGGCTCTTTCTTTCAAGGAATATAGACGGTGCGAACGTCTCGCCCTGGGGTGAAAGCAGGTGTGAATTTCTAAATCTGAGTCCGATTGTTGATCGAGGTGACCGTGGGATAGCATTGTGATATGCCCTTGGTCGCCTCTTTCCTTTGCAGTGTTGTATTCTAAGGGGTTATTAACCCCAGTTTTTTTCGTTAGGCCTTAGCACTTAGAAACATGCCTTAATTAAGACTTGTACCTAAGGGGTTATTAAGGCTATTGGTCAAAATTCTCGTCACACGTCACCTGTCAAAGTCGTCGCCTGAGCCCTCTAATTCCCCGTCATCTGGGATCCTTTCTTCGTCGGCCTCTTCATCTGCTAACAGCTCCATCAACTGTGCTTCCTCAGTGTACCCCTGCCGTCGGCGAGTTCGCCTCAACTGCTCATCAATGTCTGATTCCTTCCTCCCAGCAAACAACAATTCCAACGATCTCGGCAACCATTTTTTGAACTTGGGGTTTCCTGCATCGTCAAGCTCTATACTTCCTCCAAGTGGACATCTTTTTTTTGATGCAACCGCAGCAATGTGCACGAATATGGGAACCATTTTACTTTTCACCGGCTAGAAATTACTTCCAGATAATTCCTTTTGGAGATGGCATTATTGAGGCCATCAGGAAAAACCCCAATTGCTGATCCACAGTTATAAGTTAGAATATGCTGGAGTAAATGCAAAATCTGCTGATTTAAGTTGCAAGTAAGTGGCATAAGGCAAATCAGCATAATAACCCAGGTGTCCTAAATATTGGTGCTGATTTGTCACTTATTCATGCTTATTGGTTGTTTATCTGCTCAGAGAAAGTCACCAATAAGTCACCAATTTGAGAGAATAAATCTTAATTATCACTCGGAATTTTATCGAAGACGCATTAAAACAGCTCATATATTTATACGTGCTACTCCAATAAGATAGATACTAGTCCAAGCCATCCAGATCCAACACTGCCAGCGCACTACTTTTAATAAGAGCTCCAGTATCTGGAGAGTTGTCGCCATTGCTAGTGATGGTGATGAGAACAATGAGATTGATGAGAGTGAGAATTACTTACACAACTTTCGAATACAGCTCCGACATGAACTTGTGCCATGTGGTACGCGTTGACTTTCTTCTTCTTCAACTTCATCAAAGTTTCTATGTGCTGATCATAGACCTTGAAATTATCGCCTTCGAATTTCTCGGCCTTGCCCTGCTGGCTGTCAGAGCTCGTCTTTCCCTTCTTGCCTTGACCAAAGTCTTCTCAACGATGCGAATGGCCTCACGACAGACCGCACGAATAAGGTCCGTCTGTTGCATAAGGGCGCCATTCCTCAGTCGAAGGGCCTTGGGCCAACTGTCTTCGGGTGCGGCTTTGTTGTCGTCGTTACTTTCAATCGTGACAGCGCCGGCTCTCGATTTCGAGTTCTGAACTGTTGTACATGCGGCTTGAGTTGTAGGGCGCTACAAAGAGATCGTCAGTGATGTACCAGAAGATTAAGGGGAAAAAAGTATACCTCAGCATTGTAGAGAGCTTATACCAAAATAGGTGCTGTGTCGCAGCCACATTAGCGCAGATGGAGGAAGAGGTGCATCGGAATCACCAGTCCAAGGTTGAGGTGGAGGCGGTAGGGCGGCAATGCCTACAACTGTGGGACTTGAGGAGGGGGCATGAGATTGGGGGTCGACAACTGTATCTACAGCAATTGAGGATGATACAAGAGGTGGACGTGGGGCGAGACAAAAGTTCCTGAAAGCAAGAACATGGTTTGGATTAACAAACTCACCTGCTGTGGCCAGGTCCACCTGCGATGACATTGTCGACGGTGCTCCATCACGCCCCCCGCCTCTCGGTGCCAACACCCAATGGCCCCGATTTTGGCGAAGATATGGTGCCACCTCCGACCACCGGGCACCCCCACGACGTCTTTCACGCCCTCGGCATTCTTTCCACAGCCCTACATTTTCCACCACCACCTTCACCTCATTACCGTGGTTGTAATAATTTGTCACCTCTGTCGCTGCTGTCTTTGCAACCACCATGACTTGCCGCCTCCTTTGCTGTTGACCCAGCTCCATCCACAGCCGTCAATGCTATTAACCTCGCCATCCATATGTAAACTGTTTCTTGGATAGTTGTTTGTACTCGCATATCTCTTAAATAGGCTTTTTGGACCAATTTCCATGTGCAGTTGAATTTATGATGCATCAGTCAAGAATAAGTATCTAATAAATGACCGATATGCTGATAGTCAATAATAAACAAGAATAAGTATCTAATAAGTGACTGGCCTACTGACCATTGGCTGATGCATCACTAACTCGAGCTGATTTCGGTAGGTCAGTCAAAGTCAGCTCGCCCCCTACTTACCGATGCTGATTCAAACTAATTTCAACAAATCAGCAAATGGGGTTTTTCCTGATGGCATAGCACGATATATGGTGTAGACAGTATTATATATATAAAAAAGAGTATTTATCCGCAAGCTTCGAAGACTGATCACTCTGTCATTGGTTGACACATACATTCTTAAGGGTTAGTTAAGGGTTCTTAACCTTGACGGCTGATACTAAGGGTTAGTCTTAGAATGCAATTAAGCCTTTAAATTTATTAACCCTTAGGTCTTAACTACAACACTGTTCCTTTGTACACGCAGCGCCGAGGCTGCGTTTTGCCCATGAAGCGTGTACCACCCAACATTCCGAGTCATTCACCCTGCATTTCAGAAGCATCGTCCGTAAGTTCTCCCCCTGAATCTCTTATTTGAGATATTTGGTTAATTCAGTCAGAGTCCAGCGCAGCATCTTAGCCCGTACTGGTGCATGCGCCCTCAGGATATCCAGAGGCACCTTCAACTTGTGGCCAGCTTCCCCCTGGCTCGGTGTTTGCATCAATCAACCAAACGACAGAGCGCACGGCAGTTGCAGTCGTCAGTCATCAGGCTCATATCCTTGGTTTGTCTCTTCTTTGTTTAGCAAGTGTTTACTCATTGACGGCGCGTTTAGAACCTTAAGAAAACTGGGATGACGATTTTGAGCTCGGGAAAGGGAATCTGATGATTTCGAAGTAGACAGGTGTAACAACCCAAAAGTCAAAGCTGTCCATTCCACAACGGCGCGATGTGCGAGAGCAGGAAATCTGGGACGACGAATTGGAGTTGGAGGCGAAATACGACGAGTTAGACGACAATGCCGAGTTTAGGCGCAGAGACGAGGAGGAAGGCATCACTGCTCAGTCGTGGGGTGCTGGGCTTTCTCGATTTGCATCTTCTGATCCTTCCCTACCTCCGTATGCCCTTCTTCCCCTCTAATAATCAACACCCGTCTCCTGACCTTTTCTTCGTTCTCCAACGGCCAGTGTATTCTCCATTCCAAATACCATCTACGCCTATTCACCATCGACTCCTCTTGTTTACCAGTCCCATCCCTGTTCGGTGTCCGGCTTTGCTCTATTACTCCCTCCGCCTTCCATACACAAAGAATAAGAATGGCGGTCAAGGAAGAAGAGCCGTCTGCCCAGAGAGGAGGATTGAGTCAGTTGAATGACCAGCCGGTATTCGTTCTCGGACAGCGAAGTCCAACGAGGAACGGCAGCCATGTCAGATGTGTCTTCCATGTCCTCGAGCCGACACTACCGTTACCTACCCAACCGTCGGTCTCGGCGACACTTTCTGCGCGAATGACAATGGCCTCGGGCTCTAACGACCACACCCGCTACACCGACGAAAGGTGGCTCGACGCTCAGAATCGTATCGGGAGTATCAAGAAGTGGTATGCAAGGAGACGGAAGGGAAGCAGTTCAACGGCTTCAGAGGTTATTGGTACATTTCTCCATTTTCGTTTCTTTCAAGCCATTTTATAACCCGCCGCTCCCTCCAGCCACCAAATCACAGTAACAGGATGCTCCCGACCACACCCCCCGCGTCCAAAAATCTCCCTGTCGTCTTTTGCACATGAACCTTCAACGTCGTCGTCATATCCCTCGACTCCGATGGGTACTTCCTTGATAGTAGACACAACATCAGGAGCCGGCAATATGCAGCACACGCATATGCACTGGTTTTTTTTGAGCTCCCAGTGGCGCTGGCAGTACAAGTGCTTCTTCTTCCATGCGTCCAGGGTCAAGCGGACGGGATAGCATCCCTCATAAACAGAAGAGGAGCACGAGTCGAAGTGGGATGCGCGAACGTGATGGAGATCGAGATGCTGGAGATACCCACATCGGGGCGCGAGGATCGTCGTCATCGACACCTCCCTTAGTGGCGATAGGAACAGGCGGCAGCAGCGATTGGAATTTTAGTCGCACAAATCTCTGGCTTGTGGTTGGCTCGCAGCGCGAAAGTGTGATGGAGAATTCACGATTCCCATCCCATCCATCTTCTCTACCCCCGCTGTAAGAGCTTGTTGTGCGACCACGACAAATCCAAGAGTCGAGATGACCTTGAAACGACTGCCAAGCAGGGGCTCATGGGCTCGGTTCAGCGAATCAGCTTGGTGGGAATGCATAAACGGAGACAGATGGATTCGGGGTGGCACTGTCTCTGCCAGGTAACTCTATTGGAGGTCTCTTTGATCGTCGCGGCAGTGGTTCATCGTCAGAAAAAGGAGGCCCTATACATACCTGTACTTTTCGATCACTGTCAAATAATAATGCATGCTGCTCAGGATGCGTAGACCAAATTTAAGCGCTGGTACTACCTCGACGCTTGTCGAAGCACCTCACAAAACGGCGCATGGTTGATCTAGTTAGATAGTTTCTGGAATAGATTTAGTTTTTGCTGCGGTTTCTTTCTGCCTGTTGACGGGAGATATGTCCGTTGTAAAATCAGGTCTTTCATGCTACTTTGAGTAAATATTAAACGTTGAGGTTCAATAAAGGAATGAAACAGTACCTGAATAACGATGGGTCTTGCACGATGTCTACTAGTTATCTGCTCCGTGCCGGGAGTCCACTCTCACCCCGAGTCAACCTCTCCCCCTACAGATGTTAACCCACCATTAACCTCCCCAAGTAAAACAATAATTAATGTCTGAGTATCCCCTAGCTTGCGGACTCCTGTTCAATAGTAAGGATTTATATTCAATGCATCCACAAACATTGAGAGCTAAAATGAACATGCGACATCTTTATCCATCTTCGAATCCGCGTAGGGGGTGAAAGTCCAATAACGCACAATCTGTTATGCTCTAATCACGATTTACGGCGGCTACAACTTTTCAAGATTTTTTCAGCCGGATCCTTAAGACGGGTGAACACATGAACATTGGGTAAAATTACTGATAAGGACCACCAGAGTCGACCCGGTGGCGTGGATATTGAAAGAGAAGAAGGGCCTGGGGCGATGAGAGATCCATAAGTCGTCCTATGTTCTGTTCCGTTCCTCACTAAGGACATCGCTCTTTGAGGAGTACTTATGAGGTCGTCGCCGCTGTTGCTGTTGGAGACGTAAGAATATACTATGATGACACGAGCAGAAGGGCTGACCAAGTACCCTCCTCGCTGTCAGAGGTATTCTCCATACATCATTCCTCTTCGCAAAGATTACTCCTCGAGAAATTCGACACGACGCTCGCAAAGTACAGGTACCCTATTCGTTATAAACGTGGCTGAGAGACGGGGGAGCGCATGTAATGGGCAATTATTATGACCTTAAGTGATTCATGAACAACTTGCGACCGAGAGAATTTATTCTTGACCCATCCTGCTATTAAAGTTGGAACAACATGCATGAGCCGCCGGAGATCTTGTAATCATAAGGGGTAGTGGACTAATGGACAACTGACGAGAGGAAAGTAGGATGGGAGTGCAACTGGATGTTGACAAGGGAAGAGGGGGTCGCATATGATAGGTAGGCAATGATGATAAAAGCCGACTATGTGGGGAACAAAGACCGTGAGTGAAAACGAAATGGAAGAAAAAAGAGTCAAGGAGAACAGGATGCGTACTTGGACAAATGAACCACTCTGTGAGCGAAACCGAACTCTGCGCGCCACGTGGATATTGAGAGAGAGGAAATGGGGCGGTGGGAGCTTCGCTTCCGCTGAGAGCTCTCTCGTCATGGGGTACAAGCACACATATATAGGAACTGTTGGAAGTGTGAGGATCGACTACAGGGGCGAAAGCACAAACTGACCAGGTTTTGCAGTAACGGGACCATCCCTATCCTATGCCTCCCAATGATTTCACTTGGACGTGGTGCTCCCAAATAATGATGGTGATGGCCACGAATAAGTCATGAGCCAGTAGCCAAGGCAAAACGGGCCTCCCTGTTGTTGGGGTTAAAATGAGATAGTAGATGGGTGAAAGGAAAGGTAAGTATGATTATGGAGTGGGAGTTAGTCAGTGAGGTGAGTAAGTAGTCTAGTATGGAGAGGAGAGAGAAATGTCAGTCATGTTGTGACATCACCCTTTTGCCGATGACAACGCTTCCAGTTCTCTTGCCACCACCATATCTGAAAATAACAAGGATATCCTCTGTAACCGTTGCTTTTTCTTAAGTGAATAACCTACTGCTATCTCCCCTCCCTCACGTTTACTACTACTCTACTGATTGCATCCATGCTTTCCAGACTTTTTGGGAAAAAATCTGACGATGGTGGTACAACCCTTGGTGAGATGTAGACGCCCACTAGAGAATATTTGAGGTATAGTTGGTCTGACCACGTGGTAGAGATTGGAGCCGAGCCAGAGATGTGAAGGGGTACCGTATGTAAGGAGAAGAGGATTCATCTCCTCTCTTTAACCCCTCGTTCTCTCCGTCACTTGCCGGTGGTCCCCCCATCAACCTGCTCTTTTAATCCCGCAGACTGCATAAAAACTATATGGGTAATTAATCCTTTCTCTCCCTTATCATTATATCTGCTCAAATTGCTGTGTTATGTACGGGTTTCATAAATACAAGGCCGAGCTTGATATATTGCTCGTCATCCGGCCACTGTACTAACGGCCACTTCCCATTGATACTCCAATTCGCAACTTGTTGGAGATGATTGATATCCCGGCGACTTGCTCTTATTCTACATACCCGTGGGGTAAAATAGGATTCCCGAATAGGAACCTACCATCCAAATTTGTCGATTAGCCGGGGACCTATCCCATCATTTCAAACCTAACTGTGATGTGATGGGGCAAAATCGACAGATACGTGGACTCACGACACTGAGGCTGGGAGATGGAGGGTTTCCTGCGCCTTGGCTGCCTCATGTGATTTCATTAATTACAGCATTAACTTGGCCCAGTGACGAATTGGAAAGGCGACAAGAACAGGGTGCAGGCTGCGGAGGTTAACTTTCCACTGAGGACGACCAATGCATGAAGCGGTTTGAAAAAATTTCCTTGTGCATAATGCATTTACCTATCGTTTTATTTTCACAACTGTTTGCTTGTTTAAATTCGTCTTTCTCCTCTAGCATTGGCGCTAACATATGCATAAGAAAATTGCCATGGTACTACTAGTGTTCTCTATCTGTGATTCGACCCGTTGTATTATCACCCCAAGTAAGTAAATTGGTATTATTTTACAGTGACACCCAGCCTGGTATAGTAACGCTGATACTGCCCCTGGAGAGGGGATCCTCTTCTTCAATTTCCATCACTCTGGCTTTCCTGGGAGGAAAGTACGAAATCAATAAAGTACAGCGGAAACTAGTAAGAAAAGAGTATCATGAAAAATGAATTGTGTTCAGTTCTGTCAGTCCATCCGACCAAACAGGATTGTCTCCTGCCTGGGCACGAATATGAAGAATTACGCGGCTTGCGAGCATCGAATGGACCATTCGATCTGCCCTAGGTTGCGTGAGTATTTGTTTGAACTTGAACTTGAAAATGCGCTGCTTACAGTGCCAAGAGTATTTGATAATCCCGCTGGTAATACGATATTACTTCAATTAGAAACTACGGAAGTAGTCAAATGGAGCTCCTCAACTTACGGAAAGGACTTTTATGGCGATTAAATTGATACATGAGAGGACTGGCGAGCATCGTGAATGATTATCTCGGTCATTCTTGGCACAAGACCTACCAAAGAGATATAGGTAATAAATAACACCTATATCCAAATTCAGCGGTGATATCACCAACACAATAACAGTGACTCACCGTCGCGATACACCACTTTCGTTAGGGAGGCGTTGTTCCCATCTCGGTCTAAGGTTGATAATATGAGATGGTGCTGAACCGATCATCATACCCCAGGATTGCTCACACACTCAGATGGCAGGTACCAACATGAGTATCAACAATGCTAGTGATGTTTTTGATTAGAGGGAAATGGAATAACGTATTGACACCTACCAGCATCCCAGACCATTAGTATGGCCCATAAATAAACAATACGTCCGTTGCCATGTGTCATGAAACACCCCTCGTATCCTGGATATGGGGCAGCAACAACTACCATGCAATAAATCATCCATAAAGTGAAGAATGAGGATGTAAATTCCACATACATGTGGTGGAATAGATATCTTGGACCGTGATGATGAGACTTGAACCCCAACAAAGGGTGAAAATGATTGGAAGAGTAATAGACAAACGCCGGTTCCGATTCCACACGGCCCATGTCCGTAGCGTGAGGACCACTGTTAGACACCACTCAATATCACTCCAAATAAAGAATGTAGGTTTAACTCGCTCTCTGATGCGGCAAGCCCAACGATCATAAATACTGGATGCAAAGTAAGTTCCTTCTTAGTCAATGCAGCATCAAATTTACGAACCTCCATCAGCGTATGCTACCCTCCGACACCCGGCATCTGTCAAAATGTCCCGTATTTGAGCTACAAAAAAATGGGCATAGGAAGATAGCACATACATCGGACTGGGGATAGAGTATGATGCAAATGGGAACAATGAAGGTTAAGTAGCATTGAAAGAGGTACAGCCCCTTCATGAAATTCCACTTGGATTTCCAAACGAGATCGACCTCCAGTCCGAAGGTAAGGACGTAGTCCCAAAAAAACATCATACACGCCGCAACTGTGGTGAGTGTAAGAAATGTGGTGAGCATAAGAAGAGCTCAATTGCTCCTTCAATAGCGGAATTGACCTTCAGAATTCTGCCAGTAGTGATCAGATCAGCGATATGCAACACTACAGGAACTTAGAAAACACACTTTTGCCGGAAACAATGCGCGGATCAAAGAGGCCAGTTGGTTTTCTGAGCCCACCATGACACTCTCAAAGTTCTATGTGTTTGACGGTGGCCGAACTTGAGCAGGTATCAAATGAGGGAATAGTCCAGATGACAAGATGCTACGGGTATTGGGCTGATTTCCTGTGTCGATGGATCATGTGCGTAAACAGCGTCTCTAAGCTTCATTTTATGCAGCTAATAAATAATTCCAATTCCGAAACAATGGCTCAGGGCTGATTATCTATTTCATTGGTGTCATCTCGTTGATTAACCCGGCGTCTTGCTATTTCATAACTTCATCCATTTCTATATCACCTCTCCGGCACTGACACCATAAATGCTCTTCTGCATCTCTTATCTCTCCGATGTCTTCGCTGTTATGGGTCGAGGGTTGACCCTCTGCCCAAGGGGGTTCCAAAAACTTGATCCAATACCCGGGGTCGGATTTTTAATCTCGCTGAGTTTTGCTCAATGCTGAACTAACCACTCATGTGATTCAGGCACATCCCTATATACGGTAATTAATCCCCTGTCAATCTCACTCTCTTGGGAGTTGCAGTATGCTTATCAGCTAAGGGGTAGCTTGTGTTTACATCCTACCTGAGTCCTACTTGAACCAACACGCCCATACCCACTTGGACGCTGGCTATGTCATACTTAATCCCAACCGGAAGGAACGCCAGACGTTGGGCGGCGACGTACGGCTTTGGGGAGTCGCTGTTGAACGTTGAAGCCTTCATGAGGTTGAGTTTATTTTTGATGAGTCGTGGATGAGGTTGAGTGGATTTTCGGGAAAGTTTTCTATGCGTACTGCCTTGGTGCTGGGTAAATGGATGAATCTTGTATGTAGTTATGACAGAACGGAAATGACGAACAGAAACGGATACCTCTCGAACCCTCATTACCTGCGGTCCTCTCATATCCTGTCTTCCTCTAGCACCTTGCTGCACACAAGACAAGACCTGTCATTTAAATTCGCGCACCCGGAGGATTACTTAGAAGAGGAAAAAGGACAAGAGAGCACCGGGAAGGTCGAGGAGATGAGACTGATGCCTTCTCCTTATATAAAGTATGCTCTTCACTTCCTTAACTCGGTTTCAATATATGTCTGGTGCTAGTGCGTCGTCGAGCAAGCATAACCAACTCACTAGACGGCGACGATCGGGAGATCCTCTTCTCTCAACTCGCTTTGGTTGGATTCCTGCGGTGCTGATCTCCCTACTACAGACATCCTATTTGTATTCGAACCCCTCATTGTAGCAGTTAGGCTACGGAATAGGCAACATGGCCGACCTGGTTTCGGAGTGCCAGAGTCCCGGGTGTTAGCTTAAGTAACGATCTAAGGATATTGGGACAGATAGTCCAATGGTTGTGCCGCGTGCGATTCCGGCATGTTCCATATTTTCGCGGATACGTTACACTCATGCACGCGAATGCGTTAACTGATATCATAAAAATTGATGAATGCATATGACAACGTGGAGCGGCCTGAAGACGAATAGGTGGAATAATGGACGAGCAAAGGAACGGATGAACGAATCCATGGTGGAAAACCGCATCAGCGTTATCCTCCGAGTTCGTTCGACGCTGTGTAGCAGGAGGAAAAATTGGAACAGCGCACGACCCAGCGACTGAACCTCGTTCATTCCCACACGTACTTTCTGACACCAGGATTGTTGTGATGAATGATTTAGGATGACTACACGAATCTTCTGAGTGAGACAAGAAGCTAGCGAGCAGAAGCCTGTTTGCAAATCATAGAATAACTGCCACGCGGTCCTCTTCCCATTGACAATGTCCAGGGATCCACCACATAATTTTTTTAGGTTCGCAACTTGCACGCAACCAGTGTTCGCAGATGACCGCAGGTGGCATGCAGATTTTCCTGTGCCCTTCTTGTAGGTACTATTTCGAAAATTTGTCTATTTTCAGAGTAAAATAGTCAAATTCTAGTCACCAGGAATACTATTCAGCGTCGTAAATATGCTATAGTGCTTAAATTACTCTCAAAGTTCTTTTTTTTCGCCAAGAACTGTGGGGTCCCAAAAATTTTTTCGCCGCCCGCGGATGGACTAATTAACCAGGACCACGTTCGGGATTCTCGGGCCAGTGCCCCCTTGAAGGAAGCAGATCAGGAAGGAATACCCGATGATGGGGAATTGGGTTTAATCACCATAGACTTTTTCCCACACTGTGTTAATAACCCCTTAGAATTAAGTCTTAATTAAGGGCTATAATTAAATGTTAAATGTTAAGGGTTAATTGGGGTTAATAACCCCTTAGAAAACAACGCTGCCTTACTCCATTGCTGTACGCCAAATGTTCTCACACATCTCCAGCAGCGGCCAGGTTTAAGCCCCTGAGCTTGTCAACGGGTCACGACGTGGAAGATACATTCGATCCTCTGAAGTGCGGCAGTGTGCCATCCCTACACCCGAATCATAGTTATCGACAGCGGTCACTTGCATGCAGAACAGTTCAGCTGCGTGGACCTTGATGTTAGTGATGTGACCATCGACACCACCCACCTCACCTGTCGACAAACTGGATGTCAACATCTCGTCATCACTCTCCATCCCAATACTGTTCCCATTCGGCAGGGCGACAATGTCGATGCGGTTCCTCGTCGAGTATTGTTCGCAGCAGCAACAGCCCTCAACAACAACCCACTACTCCCTCGCCTCTCCACCTTCGACGACAACGATCCTAGCCCCTATCCACCATCGGCCGACTGTGATGCCTTCGGTCCATGGAACTTGAACTCGGCACAGTCGAAGGACTCGAAATCGACGATGAAGTAGCAGCAGCTTTCGCCCCCGCTACCTCATCCACCCTCTTCAAAAATGGACTGGGTAAAATCTCCTCGTCCGCAAAATCGTACCCAGGCGAAGGATGGCTCCTCGGTGCTGGAATTGGTAGTGCCCTGGCAGCAGCCGCAGCCGCGGCGAGGTTGGAGCTACTGCCGGATGGTCGTAAATGCGGATGTGGAAGCAGTTTCGCCTGACTATGCCCGTTGGAAGTCGACGCGCCATTGCCATTGAGATTAAGCCCAGCGGGATCTGAGGTAGATGATGGTAACGACACAGGTTGACTGCACGATATCCGATGGAAAGAACATGTAGCTCGAGTCGTTCATGTTGAAGGAGTTGAGTGACGGATGGGCGCATAGCAGGCTAGAGGCGGAGTTGGTAACATTGGATAACACTGACGTTAAGGTTCAGCATGGATTTGATACCAGGCGTAAGTGCTTGGGAGTATCCGCAAGGAAGGAGTGGTATGCGGCCATTACTATCTGACAAATAAACAATGAAAACGAGAGAAAGAGATGTGAGGTGACCGTACCGAATAAAAATGCTCAATTCGGAATGTGTCTTAGCTGCGTGAGCGCAGAGTTCATATATCAGACAACCAAAGGACCAAATGTCCGGTTTGGAGTCGTAGGCCTTCTCCTGCATCAGTTCAGGTGTCATGTAGTATGCAGTCTTTCAAAAAATAGATCAGTATATGCGGGGATCGGATCTTGGGAGTGACGTACCCCGACGTAGGTGCTCGCGAAACTCGCCTGCAAGTGCTTTTGAAAGCTAAAATGCCCGAGTTGAACTGTTTTTTTTTCGTCGAGAAATACTGTAGAATATATATAATTAGAGAAACGACAGTTCGGGCTGTAGATGAAGACGAACCGTTGTCGGATTGGAGGTCGCGATGTAGAATTTGAACTCGCCGGGAGCCTCCTTCCGCGTCGGTGGGGCTGCCAGTCATCGTGGACCCGCTCCCTGATCTACTATGGCCGTTCGAATGGTGGCAATGGTGTGGCACTTGAAGAATTTGGAGGAAGTAGTAGATGGTGTCTTCGGGTATGGTCGGTTCTGTTTCGTCGCTTGCTTGATAATGGTGGAGAGGTTGCCACTGCCACAGTACTCCATGAGAATATAGAGAATCCCAGCATCTCTGTCGACGTATCGGTCGTGGTATCGTGCAATGTGGCCATGATGAGGATGTTTCTACGCGTTCGCTGCTGTCAGTCGGTGGTGAGGCTACAGGCTTTAACCAGGACGCACACTTCTGCTACAATCTTCTTTCTATCTCGCTCGCCCATCCTCTCAAAGTTGAGTTCTTTGCGCGTGAACATCTGCGAGCCGTGAGCCTGGGAACAGGAAAGTGCCACCAATAACACGTACCAAACCATTCGTCTTACGTCGTGCTTTGCGGATGATACCAAAGGAGCCATTCCCAATGACGTCCAGCAGTTCGTAGTTGGCGAGGAAAGGAGAAGCCGTGGTGGTAAAGGAACAAGTAGCATTCACGCTACAGTCACTCGTGACATACTACAGCATATCATATCGCATGATCAATTTCTGGATAATCACATCCCTCTCCTTTTCCTCTTAGAACTGCACCATGGCCACCTTGCCTGGAATTCTTTACACAACTAAAACAAGCACTTTATTCCGACCCTATGGAGGTGTATTTATCTGATTCTGAACGAATTTCGAGCACTTACAGCTTGATCAATTGTGCAGAACTTTGACTTGACATCGCCTTCATTCTCGGTCTCTCGACAATTTATGTCAGCCTCCTCACCTTGACCATGTACTCTACTTTATTCCTGTGCCTTTAGGGATTGTGTAAGAATAAGAATTATGGGATTTGGTCACAAAATATCATCGGCCAGTTTTTGATCTGTTACAAATTGCGGTCTTGAATGCTCAGGAATCAGGATTGTCTCGCAGCAGTGAACCTGGTGGGCGATACAACCCAAAATTCGGGGATTTATATTATTCCTGCTTGACATGTAAAACACCATTCCAAAATGTCCCGGCAGAAGACGGGGTCAAGCAAATTCATTGTGCCCTGAAGTACAGCGACAATCCCATCCTATTTTTATTGGTTGGTTAAGATTGGTTAATTGGGGGTCAATTAACCGATTAATATCTGTAGGAAACCCTGGCCAGGGTACGTTCCCATTCTCGGGCCAATCGAGGGCGAATATAACCATCCACTCCTTGGTAGGAGGAGGAATACTGGTACTTAGTCTGGTGCCTGATTTCAAGTTTATCAGTTAATGTCGTGTCATAATGGCATCGATAACTAGTACATCCCTACACCAAATGCCGACTACAACTGAGAGGGCTTAGATATCTCGCGCAGTTTGTTGCTAAATGGCAGCTTTCAACGGCTTTCATTGAGACTTGTCCGAAGTCCGAATCCGCATCTGAGTAAAGTAGTCACAATCTGTTAGTTGGCGATCGACAGAACGAGGGCGAAGTGTGAACATTCCTTTGGCGGATGGCACAGGAATAAATATCGCCTTCATTTAAACACATGGATCTGGGGTACCCATCAGATGGTGAGTCATAATATTATTTTAAGTAATTATTTGGAACGTGGACAGAGGAAGTGCTGCCATGGTGCTGACATCTGTCATCACGAGGTATCCACAGGCTGTTCAGCTGGGTACTGATCTGGGTCGGCGATGTGCTTCGCACGCATGCAGGAGACGTCTTGGAAATGTAGGTGGCCGAATACTTATTTTATGCCACTGTACGGGTACAACTAGCTCTTGACTGGTCCACCGCTTTCCTTGGAAAGAGAAAACTACAAGTCTCAGGCCGCCTCAGAATCTTTGTCCTGTTGCATGTCCTCTTCCTTGAGCGCATTCTCCGTAACCTCACGTTTCTGATCAAATTAATGTTTAATAAAAATTGAAAGCATCAGCTGAAGCCGTCAAACTAACATTTTCAACCGCAAATGCCGGTGCGATGGTCACATTTTCTGGGTCATTCATTTGGGCCTTTAATTCCTTGAGAACACCATCAGGTAGCTGCCTAACAGATTCAAATTCAGCGCCGAGCACCGGTATCAAACTGTCCTTGACGAGAACAAGTTCTTGCTTACTCAACAGTCGTAATTCCCTGTTTAGCCAAAGCGCTGACGACTGTGGACGGGTCCAAGTGATAATCTGGTATTGCCATTGTCGAAACCCAGGAGACAACGAATCAGAACGAAATTACACACCGACGGCATACCCCTCAGGAATAACCCCCGTAGCCTTTATGCTTTTAAGCATAGGCACCTCTTCAATAGTCTCCCCATCTTTACCGATGACATACATGGTTTCCTTTGATGTCGCTACTTTGACAACATCAGCGGAAATGAAGTGGGTTCGCGAGAGCGTCTCAGGCATTGTTAATATGCCTTTCGTCGAGGGAGGTTTTCTAGGGGAATATGAATGATTCGAGGAGCTGGCTCTGTCCAGAGATGAAGCTAAGGTCCGAGTATAGTGGAGATGTAATCGGAACATGTTTTCAAGATCAGTGTGAGAAATGCGGACTAAGTTTGACATTTGGGCAGTGACGATTGAGGTTAGACCTCTATGGCGCCGGCGTGGTTATTATCGTTAACCCCTTTTATTTACCCAACTGGTGGTTCGATCCCCTGAAAACTTTGAAATTTGATGCCCAATGGAGAAATCCTTTGGAAGTACAGTATCGTTGCGAAGCGATACAGTAGTATTATAGTAACGGCCGCCGCTTCGACTTATCACTGCTTTATACGTGATTCTCACATTATAATACATCCTTACACCAGATGCCGACTACAACATCGCTGACCTCTCCCACGCATCTACAAGTTCCTGTTAGATCGACAGTCTTTAGATAAAATGGCGAGCCAACATTGTGGAACATGGGAGATCAGGCAGCTTTGCACATACCAAGGGCACTCCTTAAGTGGACGCATTTTCGGAGCTGGTCAAAAAGTTGTCTCCAAAACCTGACGAATTTTTCGCGGCTGACCTGACGCGACATACATGCACCTCAAACTGGACAGCTCCACTTTCTCTCATGAAGGTACAAGAAACTAAATCGATAGGGACGAGGAAATTGAAACATGATACAATATTGTACAACGCAAGCTGCATTTTCTGAGAGAGGAGGACGTCAATGCTGTAGTGAAATGCAAAAAATAACAAGACTGACCATGGAATTTAGAGCGCATCGCAAAGAGTCTTGACAGACTGCACGACCTCGAGAAACTTCGCTTCGCCCTCGCCAGCGTCCAGGAAGTCGTGTGCCCAACGGCTTACGGGGGCAGTGTCGTTGAGGATCCTGGAATCTCGGGTAATTTCGGGTGGCGTCAATTCCTGCGATGCCCTGTCATACTCATAGACGGCGAATCGCGAACCGATCAAACTTAGACCAAACAGCTTCGGTAAAACAAGGCCCTCGGCAAGACGCTCGAATATCTCGTGCATCTGCCGATCTGCTGCTGCCCTGCCCGATAATTCGCTGATCTGACCGCCAGGCTTGATTTCCACGAAAAAGACAGAGTGTTTGGCGAATAGACGGGTTGAGAGAACGATGAAAAGAGTGGTAAAGTCCACCGAGCCGGGGTATAGTTGACCTTTGTACTGTGGCGCTACTTCGTACAACTGGGGGGGGAACAGATGCCACAGTAGAGTATTGACGGGTCCGTACCACTGGCTCTCATCGCTTGTCGCTCGGTCAAATTCGAAGTGGTCGCTAATGTAATCTGGGAGTGATATATCTGAATCATAGAGGTTAGACTGGAAATACGGTAATCACGGCGGACGTACCTGGAGGCAAAGGTAGAGATGTGGCAATGTGTGTCCTGGTTTAGATATTCTACACGTGACCGCGATCGCAAATCACGACGTACTTTTTAGTTCCCTTCATCTTTTTTTCTACCAATCGAATCGAGGACGAGGTCGGGCAGATGTTGCGGATTCTGCGTACGAGCCCAAGTTTTTTTGCAGCATGATGAAGAGCAGATGCAGCTCGAACGGAATGACCCAAGATAGATGATAGATAGTATAAACTCGTGGCGCAAGGAGAGAGGGTTGTGGCAATAACATCTTATAGTTATAGTATTGGAACATTGCATTCGTAGTATTGATTGCTTCGATAACAGTACGTTGCGATCATGACTAGGATCACCCACCCCCTTATTTGAACCACTCACATTAATATTTGACAAGACATATCTAAACCTCTAAGAAACGGAGGGTCAGCGTGATGGGAAATTGAAGAGAGGGACATGGGATGAACTTTCGGATATATTTATCAACACAGATGGTGAGCCCACACAATTCTCAGTATGTTGAACAACTGACTTCTTTCCTTCCGTCGCCTGGTTTGTCTTCATCACTGTGCACTTTATTTCCATCTCGTCCCCACGCTTCCTCTGATGTGCGCTGCAGCGATAACAACAGTAGGCTATGGCGAAACCATGCCCGCTCCTTCCTTGGGTGGCTCATTACCCTCCCCATCCTCGTCTTGGGCCTTTTACTCATCACTTCACTGCCTATCTTTATTAGATACTCAGTTGACAGTCAACCGCCGAACTAATATATTTAGGAGAATCCTTCATGTGAGATATTGGTAATCGTTGTATAAATCAACTTATGACAAACGAGATCGCGCAAGGAAGATTCAAACAATGCAGTTTCAGGGAGAGACTAGTCAATTAGACCAAGAACCGGGAGAGGCGGTCTGAGAATGTGAAATAAGAACTGAACAAGCAATGGTACTCGAGAAATCACAGATTGCAGAAGAACTTTTTGTGTGGCCACTACCGGAAATTTCCATTTCGGCTAAGTTATCATCGCTCGGGGCTAGTAAGTTGGTGTATACCATATGTGTGTCGCACAAAACCTACCACTGCTGTGGCCAGGTTATTTTGCAGGCATGCAAAATGAATTATGTAAAACTACAAATTCTGTATGGCATTTTCCTATATGCTAAACATAGAATTTTACAAGAATTCATTTTGGATTCCTGAAAATGTGATATTTTCACCTATGTAAAATTAAGCCAAAACTTGTCATTTTGCATTCCATTTTCCAGGATGCAATACTTTAAATTTTAGACTTTGGAAAACATGATGCAAAACCTGTAGTTTCACATATTCATTTTGCATGCTTGCAAAATGTGGATTATGTAAAATTATAAGTTTTCACTGTGGGAGAAAGGCCATTAAATCTAAGGGGGAAATAAAATCTTATTTGAGGGATATTTCGAATATAAATTATTTTTTCTCGAGGATAAAATGTGGTGCGAATTTTGAATTTGATCTCAATTTACACGCCATTTGATCCTTGTGATAATGGAGGTTAAATTTGAAATTTGGCCTGAATATTCAAAAAATATGATTTTTGAGAGAATCATGAGTTTATTTGGGATTTTCTCATCATGAAATCAGAAAAGAAATCTTGAGCAAATTTGAAAATTTCTCCAGAAACTAATTTCAAATGAAATCATCATTCTTATCTTGGGTATATTCGGTAGTATTTCAAATATCGGCAACATTAAGGATGTGATCATATCTTGAGTGTATTTTGGTCACCCATACTAGGTAATTTGCAGATCGGTGCTTGTGAATTTCTTTAAATCTTATATCAATACATGGCTGTAAATATATTTATTTTCCTCAAGGAGGGATTAGTCCTTCTTGAGTATGTATCAAGTACACGAAGAAATAATTTTAAAAAAAGAGGGCAGAGCCCAGACCTCTGCCCCATTTTGTGGTTGGGATGCACCTCCGGCCTCGTCGCCTTCACTGAACACTCCGCTGCCGATGCTTTCACTGCACACTCCGCCACCGTCACATTTGCTGTGGCTACTCGCTGTCATCATAATGATGGTCGTGGTCGTCGCCGCCGTCGTTATCGTCGTGCTGGACTATCATCGTTGGGCGGGCGTTCGTCATTGAGCCTGCTCGTCACTGCACTGCACTCGCGTAGTCGTTGGCTTGTCGTTGCGCTCACTGGTGTTGCTGGGTCGTTCTTGGGTAGCTTTGTCGTGGCTTGTTACATCGGGGTCACCATTTTTGTTGATCCCCCTCTTCCTGGTCTTTTCCTGCTGCCTCTCGTTTCTCCTCCTTTGCCGCCTCCGCTTCCTCCCTCCGCCGCGTTCCCCCTCCTTCGCCACCCTTCACCTTCGCCTAGATGTACCTCGCCCTGCACAGGTAGAATTTCCGGGCTCGAATATTCGCAGCCTGTGCATGGGTGGGACTTGTTGTTGCTGGGTGCTTGTCGGCAATGGGGGCGATGTCGCTGGTGTTCGCGTCGCCGCTCTCCCTTGCATTGGAATCATCGTCAGCGTCGGCGTTCGCATCGTCGTGGTTTCTATCATTAATGTTGCGTTAGCTGGGTCCAAGAGGGAGAGGGAAAAAAATAGGCCACAATAAATGTCATGGACCATTTTCATAACGCACTACGTGGGCCTCCCACTTCATGAGTCCCCCCTTGTGTTTGTACTTCCCAAATTCCCCCGTTGAGCGACTGTGTACCCACCCACATCCCTGTAGAAAGGGGAGGGGCGGATGCGGCTACATCCTCGCTTCTGAGAGAGCTGAGGTGTTGTTAATTGAGCCCACATCCCTCAATAGAGGGGAGGGGCTCATGACCGGGGTAATAGGCGAAGTTCGAGGCGGGGAGGGCAAGGGTGGAGGTGGTGGTGGAGGGATGGTGGTGAAGGAAGGAGAGGGAAATGGACGAACATCAACCGTGATGGCGGTTGATGGTGGGTTTAAACTCTGCTTGCCCACAAAGATAGCGTTCGATATGAACACTGGATAGCACGATAAGAAAATAAAAAACCATTTTATTCTACAGGTATTCTAAAAATGTGAGATCCAAAGTCTTAGAGTAAATTAGGCAGAATTGAGCATGCAATTTAAGAAATATGCCCAAACGGTAGTTTCTACTTGGTTTCTACCATACCTCTCACAAATCCACAATTGTTAACTGTATAATATTTGTAAATTACATTTACAGCTGAAGGCAAAACAATAGGCCACCTAAGATCAAAACAACAGATGCGGACTCCCATACGCGACATGAAAGCCGAACTCTCATGGTGCTGGCATCAGTTCAGAATCCATTTCGGCGATCAATCAGCCGTGTATGACTTTTGTTGGGGTGGCCTATCATTTTGCATTCAGCTGTAAAGAAATTGACAGCTATGGCTGTATCACAAGCACCGATCTGCAAATTACCTAGTATGGGTGACCAAACAGCCATTGCTGTTACATTTATACATGAATACCCAGGTATTCCCCAAGTCACTTCATAAATCCACACCAGGTATACCCCACCACCCAAAAAAAAGGACTTTGCCGTTGTGCCGGGGCTGGTTAGGATTAGTAATAGGGTCCTTTGGGTGAGCGGGTGGGGTTGTTGATATGCCGAGGGTGCCGGATGAGAGGGTGGGGGTGTGTAATAGGGCGGGGCTGTTGAGCAGGGGTTGGGGGCACTAGTAAATACATGTAAACAATGCCAGATGTGGCAGGCGGGTGGTTGCGCTCGCTGTTACGCACGTTGGGGGGCATATTTGGGCGGGAAATTTCGTATTTGGGTGTAGCAGGGTTAGTTACACCCATCTGGGATGTTTTGGCGCCCCAGGGGGAGCAGGAGCAGGTGCTAAATCGTTTGACAACGCGTCCCAGAAGTCCGGCCTTCCCAATTAGGCAGGCAGTGCCAGTTGGGCTTGCTGGGGCTCGGTTTTGCTGCTGGGCTCACTGGGCACGGCTTTTCATTGAATAAGTT
>Ga0307513_10002797_pt1 | contig 23932 bp, 23 predicted proteins | sample 15_EM_MG_FD_202174 | JGI IMG/M metagenome (GOLD analysis project Ga0307513, IMG submission 202174) | Populus trichocarpa ectomycorrhiza microbial communities from riparian zone in the Pacific Northwest, United States - 15_EM | ecosystem: Host-associated > Plants > Roots > Unclassified | place...
TCCGGGACCTCACTGATGAGCGTATCTTCGAGCTGGAATCTGTGGACGAGTTTGAAAAGTGGACTGTTAGTGAACGCCGGATTATGACTACTCACACAGTGGGAAAGGCTTTTTACCAGTTTCATGACGAGAAGTCTGCTTTGATTCGAACATCTTTTCGAAAGGTGGGCCTTTCGCTCCCTATAGATGGGAGTTCAGATCATGAGTTAGATATAAAAAGCTTTGAAAACTTGGAAATTGGAAACTGGGAAGAGGATTTGGAATCACTGGATGATGGGGATGACGTACCAATTGAGGGTGATGAAGAAATTGAACTTGTAGCTGTAGACATTGAAGAGCAATAAAACTTCTTGAACTCGGGTGGTGAAGTCAGAAAATCCCAATTTCGGCATCATTGCCGGTTCCCCTATGTCTCGGCTTCATTACGCCAACCCCTGTGCGCAAGAGCCAAGACCCCGATCATCTTTAGTGGATCTATCGAGTTTTTACGGTACTAGTACTCGAGTAGTGCTTGAGTACGAGTGGTCCCGGTTATGTACCATAATATTATTATCTTGAATAAGAGAGAATTGTCTCAGGACGGCTGAGTTTCCTCTCTTAGTAATCCGTCGCTTTATTTTGCTAGTGTTTTTTCCCGTGCCCACCAAAATAGGAAACTCAGACGTCCTGAGACAATTCTCTCTTATTCAAGATAATACGGTAATGACTGAACGGTGAGGAAATATTTGACTATAACTTTTAGGCTGTGACGGCGGGATCGATCCTTGTCTTATCTGGTGACCGCCTTGTGGCCAGCACACGACTACTGCCGTCTTGGATCTTCCAAGCGAGTTATTTTTCCCTCCACTCGAGTACTGTATATGCTCTGGCACTCGAGCACTAGTATCATACTCGAGCACTATCATAGGACACGCCTTAGATGAGCATCCAATGTGACTAGGTTGTGCCTTGATCGCGCAAGCCGCCCGATGCGCAAATAGAGAATGCAGCACTTTTTTCAATACCATGCATTCTTGTGCATACCTCTCCAATACCACCTTTGTCTGAGACATACCATTCAAAAGGTTTCAGATAGTAACAAAAAACAAACTATTCACAGTGCATTGACGGTTTCGTTATTCTTCAAATAATTTTTTAAAATAAAAATAATAAAATCGAAAAAATAACTCAAAGCCACTGGGTATTTTTCGAACTATTTTTCACAATTTCTAAAGATGATCTGAGACCTAGAGTAAGGGGTCTAGAGATTCCCCTCGACTTCTTGGCATATGTTATCACCCAGAACACATCACTCTTAATTGTGGACAGACCAATCCACAGAAATCCTTTCAAACTTTGAGAAAATTAAAACTCTAACGATCAATTAGGGTTATTCTTCCTTTTTTCAGTTTATTTTTTTAAAATTTCCTTGCCATCTTATAGGGGGCCGGGGGTGAAGTAATTCTTTTCAAATGTTTCACTTGTACCATAGTATATTCCCCAGCTGTGGGAGTCCGAAAGATTTGTCGCCAAGTGCAAGGTATTGAGAAGGTTCGCCCGGGAAAAGAGGAGGCACTTCCTGGAATACAGGCCCGCCCCCTAAGCGGGGCGTAGAGCCCTCCCAATGTCCATGGTTTCCTTAATCCTATCCTCCTGGCGCTCATACAGATCGAGGAAAGAAAGTTCCAAGAAACAGCAGACCCCATATCAAATTTAGATCATCCGGGAAAGTTAATAACATGAGAAGAAACAACCTCAAAATTTCAATATCTCCGTGGATTTTTTTATTTTCCTCTAGTTTTATTTTCCTTTAGTGGCTACTACTGCAGAAATAGATAGCAGAGCGGCGGAGAGTAGAACGACAGGGTTCTCTTGGTACTCGGGCACTACTCGAGTATGTGCATAGGAACCACAAGAGATATGGTTTTGTACAACTCCGTTCGCATCCAGCTAAAACCACAAACTGTGGGGATGGGTGTGTAAAAGAAACACAAGTAACACATCCTGAACCCTATATCGATCGCTTAGCCTACCTCTGTATTCCCCTCAATTTGGGATTCCATCCTATATCCACATTCTTCAGCACATCCTCGGACAACAAAGGAAGGAAGGAAGTGATAGATAGAAGGCCATCTGATAGTTGCTAAGGTACCATGGTTAGTTCATGGTACGACCGGCTTAGGGGTCGTAACTATTGTTTTGGGAGTTTTTCCCGTTGTATAGATTTTTTCCTGTTTTCTGTGTTGAATGCTCTCTACCTGTATTTAGTCTCTAGCCAGCTAGTAAAAAGCTCCATGTGCATCCGCATCGTTCTCACCGAGCATCTCCACTCTACAGACCACCACCACAGAAGTGCTTTTCTCCTGTGCTACACGCGAGCCTGCTGCGATACCCTAGTGACCATTGGGTTGTGAGCGAGTTGCCATCAGAGTGTTGCCTTCAGGAAAGACCTCTCGGGATAATCCTCCTCGCAAACTACCAAACTACAAGAACCATAGATTATGCTCCAGAACGATCTGCAATACTGCCGTAACTTTCAGAATCGGCAGCATCCTTCCAACGGTAGGGAGCTACCAGAAGTACTAAATGTAGGGTTGGAACAACCCATTGCCAATTGGGCAAAGCGCGTGGAATCTGCCTCGGGGGTGGTGGAAAAAAAGTTTAGTCCGGAGTCGGTCGCGTCCTTGCTCGGGAGGCCATAGCTCTAGCACATATAGGACCATCGCACTCCTGGGAGTTGCAGACCTCCAAGCTCGCTGCAACCCGCGTTCTCGCTTCGAGGCTCGCTATAGCCCGCGTTCTTTGTTTTCCCACCCACCACCTCTGAGACTTATACTGAGCACTCATTTTCATCTTGGAATATATTGGTGGCAACGATCTCAAGTGACAAGGGCAGCGACATTCCCTCAAAGCCTCCGACAGTGGGCTTACGAAGAAGTGTGAGGAAAGGATGGCATTGCTAGTATGGCGTTTGGTTTTCAGACTTCTCTATATTCTCTGGGGGTTTCATTCTCTCTTATATTAGCTATGATCTTAATGTATTCGTTTGGCTTTGCAAAATTGGTGCATACATTGAGGGGTTGGGCTCAAAATCTACCACTAGGGTTCCGGCGGCATTTCTACAATTTTCAAGTTTCTTAATGGCCACTAGCTTGGTGTAGTGTCCAACGCCTAAAGTATGATATTTTGAGAACTACGGGATTGGTTGGGGCCACCAGTTTCTTTCCACCCTCAAGCCTCATTTTTGTAGGGGAGATAAATGGCGTAACAGTCGAACGGTAGAACTAGACTAGGACCAAATTATAGGGTAGGTATAATCGGAAACTTCATTCGCTCATCATCAGCCGAAATCTAACTAACCAAACATATGTCTATAATATAGGAATAATAAAACATCGCAGCCATTCCATCGCTCCCCGCACCTGGCGATCTCCCTCCATGTATAACTCCATTTGCCTGCATACTTCCGTAATCCAAATTCATGGCCATAAACCCTTCCGTCAATCCTTTCATCTCTAGGGCAAATGAAACCACTAATGCTACTATCCCTCCTTGTCCCTCATCTATCCGCTTTTCTTTTGCTCGAAAATTATCCGCCTCCGTAAACTTTGACAGTTTTCCTTAGTCTCCCGAGCAGGCCCTAAGCCAAGCAGTAGTACTCTCTGATACTGCCGGAAGCAAAGAGCTACATAAAGCGATGGTAAGACCGCCAAGATCACAGAGAATCCGTTAACTAAAAGGATAACCTTTTTGTTTCTTCGCCCCTTTCCGGCACCTACCGATTGAAATATTCCGATATTGGGTAGGAGTTTGAGGAAAGGTTTATTTCATGCGATAAGAAATATATTCAGAAACGAATTCAAAAAAAAGAAAGCCAACCTTATTAATTAAAAGTCTAAAAACTAGTGATTCTTATTCCCCTCCTTCCCGCCATGCCCTAATGTTTTTATATTTCATTCCACCGCCCGCCCCCCTGCCTCTTTTTTAGTCACCCTCCATGGGAGTTATAGGCCTATAGTTTTGGTTTGCTATGAGGGAGCGAATGTAGTTATATTGACTATCGAGGAAAGATAGAAAGAGTGAAGACGTGAACAACAAAAGACTGATGATCGAGTAAGACAGTAGAAAAAAAGATCCTGCTTTTACCCCATGCGAACTATGAGAGAAGAAAACGACTCCCGGTATCCTCCAACGGTGGTGATATTTCCACCTCTACCTATACGGCAGAGAGTGTTTGGTGGTTAAGCGCCTCGCCCACCTCCTAGGTCCCTCTTGCTCTCCATTTTATGATCGCGATGGCTGCCACTGCTCTTTTGATGGGGATATGAACTTGACGATCAGATTCACTGAAGAGTTAGCAGTGCTGCTCTCACCAAAGATAATAAGAGGTTGGAACCAATACTTTTGCTACTGGCCCTCGATATCGCCTATTCTTTTACCGGCAAACGGCTTCAATCTCTCTCTGACTTTCTTTCTGAAGGCAATGGCCCTCGGGCGTCCCCAGGTGATAATTATTATCGTTAGCAGTACCATTGAAGCACACACAGGACCTGTGATCATCCAGAAGAGGGCCTGGGATGGAGGGTTTTTGAATTCCCGTATGTTCATGCCGAAATACTGATCAGGTTGCTTGTCAGAAAATGCTCATGCCGGCGACCGGAGGAAACATACCGAAGTACAAAAGCTGAGGGAAAGAAACACTGTAGTCATGACAGCTATACCATCTAACGTCTGCATTTGCTCGGTGTGCTGGTGTTGTGCCATTGAGGAAACGGTGTTCCCGCAATTGGTGTTCCTGTCCCCAGAAAACATAGTAGAGAAGGATTTTCCACCTCTACCAGACTTCAAGAATGTGGAAAGCTTTGAAGTAGTTAGAATTCTTGTCATGATTTCTGGCATGGGAATTATACAATTTTTCTCCGAATATCCATATTTTCTACCAGCCCCTTGATCTTCTTAGTGAAAGATTTCCTTTCTCGAACTACCTCGTCAATGGTGCCCAGGATATTCGGCCATACCCGCTCGGGATATTCTGAGAGGATAGGCGCCAAGGCAATATACTTAAAGAAGGGATTCTGGCGGAGTTTGTATTCATTCTCACTATTTTTAGCTTTTGTTGGGTCACCTGTTGAAAATACTCTGCGAAGATCCTGGAGAACGGCGACCTGTCGTTCAACAACGCTGAGAGTAGCAAGAAAATCACCCGAAAGACTGTTAAAAGTGGTGAGGAGTGCCTGGGCTCTCTTTTGGTTCTCCTCTACTTGGTAATCATGATCATTCTGGATGCTTTCTATATCTGACATCAATTGGACGATATCTGCCTCCTAATTGTCCTCAAAAATCAATTCCCGATTCATTTGGCCAAAGGAGAGGATAGACTAACTAGTTTGCACAGGGAGGCTTGAAATTTCTCCAATGCCCATAATTCCGACCCCATACGATTGGCTATCATATGAATCATAGCACGAAGAGAGCAAATGCGCTCCTGAGAGCGGTGAAGTGGGACTTGGTCCTTAGCACTGTCCTCCTTAGATGTAAATGTTGCCATAGTATCTTTAGAGAGTGCTTAGTAGTGGTGCTGATGTCAAAAGTAGACAAGAAAGTATAACTTACAGTTGTCAAATATCATATATCGCGCTTGATGCACTAACATCTCTCCCTGCTCAACGGGGATCTCCGCTGTATCGTCGTTATTCTCCGTACCCACTGTGGCCCTCCAGCCAGGAACACTAACTCCCAGGGACTTGAAATCTAAGAGTTTAATGCTCTCGCTCTCAAGACCTAATTTAAGCTTCTCACTAGATCCCCCGAAATACGGAAATGATACCAGAAAGATGAATCTATCCTCTGATGAACCCGACCTGGACGACTCCGATAGTCTTATCGAAGGTGCCCGTAATGAGATACCGGTTCTAAAAAGTCCACGGCCAGGCAATTCCAGAGCTCTTTGTAAATATGCATCCATGAAACCTGGTTCTCCCTCCCTCTTAAAGCCTATTCTTTCCCATATTGAACTTCGTAGATTCTCATCCTATTTCTAGTAAGAAATTGCTTTAAAAAATGAAACCACGACTGGGCACCACAATCACTCACGCGTGTATCATAGCATTGGGGAAAGTCTCTTCAGTCCCCCCCCTCAAATGTTAGATGTTGGCCCTTAGAGGATAAGTCTGACTCTCATAGGAGACAAAAATGTACAAGATTACCCATATAACAAACGGGTAATGGAAAAGTAGATCCTTGGAGACAAACTTACATGATATGCAACCGTGCCCCCCGTGACGGTATTAATCGGAGTTCTTTGGTCGGGTTTGTTATTTCGTTAAATTGTTTAGAATGTATGAGCTTCTTCTTGGGCACTCGAATGAATACATCATCGTCTGCACTAGAGCCCTCTGAGGGTATGCCCCCCCCCTCAATCGTAGGGTTTCCGCCCACCCCACCGAGGCTCCCTGGGGCTAATGAATAGTCAAAAATAACGACCTCGTCACTTCCTCTATCCTGTAGCTTTCGGTTGGAGAGGATGTGGCTTGGGCGCAGGGAATCTTTCTCATCGTAAAAGCCTCGTTGTTCACTAATGGCTTCCCAATCAGCAGAGCAGGCCGAGGATACCCAATGCAGGGCACGAGACAGTGGAGAGAGCTGCTGTAACTCGTAAATGGATTCCGTTGCGGGTTCACGGACTGAGGAAGGGCCTGGCGGGGAAGCAGGTTTCGTGCTTAGGTCCTCCATCTTGATTTAGTAACACGGAGTTTGTGGGGGGGATATAGAGAGTTTTCTAACTTGTTGCAGGTATAATATCCACACCTGGCCGAAGGGCTCTCTTATGTAGGGCACCTAGTCGAGTTGAGAGGCCAGAGTTTCTGATCAAAACCTTGGACGGGGTGTTGGCATAGTGATAGGTACGAGCACAATGCAGGACAGTGATCTCGAGATGTCCTTGTGATCGAATAGTCCATCGTGGCCAGTGCTCAAGCACCTTCCAGTATAGTCGATTATGGTCGGCTGTGCTCCAGCATGACCGGTTTCATATGTATTAGGAATGAAAGGGTTTTTCAATTTTGTTTCCACAACCCTGCATCCTGCACCCAGGTTTCACCCTGATTGATATATTATTCCGTAGCTTCCTGTCGATCAAAATACCGCATCGATTACCAGTGTTTATCAGGTTACAGGAAGAATGGAAGGTCCCTACTCCATTGCCCACCTAGTGCATCATGGAAATCTACGACTAATCCAGAGTCCTTGCAACTATTCTGTTCACTCACGCAATCTGATATATAGTGTTAGTTGCCATGGATTGGGGATGATGGGAGTGAGAGCCTTATGATTTCAATAACCTTCATTTATATATTGGGAGCAACCACCTATCTAGGTACATGTGTGACACAATAGCGCGACAATCGAGAGGTAAGCCAACCAACCTGCCTATCCTGCAGTGCGTTCAGAAGGTATTACTACCCGGCCCATAGTAAGGAAATCAATCCCTCCAAGAGCTAAACCAGAACACTGCTAGCGCAAGAGTAAACCAAATCACAAAAGGTCAGCCCCTGGGATGTCTGTCTGTTGAAGAGTTAACCTGTGCACAATATTGGTTAACGAGTTTTTAAGGAGTCACAAAGTGTTTCCTTAATGATAGTAATACAGAAGAAACTGGTCAAACTCGCTATCCAGCCAAGGCGATCGTGCTCCAATTGTGGCTAATCGGAGGGTATACTTCTGGCCGTGTTCCATTGTGCTGGCTAATTAGAGTGCGACAATATGTGGTCGTGCATGGCGAGTTTGGCGAGTTTCTGGGGTAGTGTGGAATCTTGTGAACGAGTTTCCAAAGGTCATCACCGTATCGGTATATGCCCAGCAAAATAGAGACAGGTGTTACACAACAAGGTATAAGAGGCTCAATTATAATAAGTCGATCAGAATGTCCCTAGTGTGCGTCTCCTGGTTACTCGAGCACAGATATGCCGCTCCATGCGCTTTTCTGCATGCAGGGCAGCTCCGGTGGTCGCGACTCGAGTACTCGAGTACATGGTTCAGCTGTGGAGAATCAAAAAGGATGGGGCCACGATGTCCCTGAGAGCTGTTCCCCTGCCCTGAGACATTCACCTGGGGGTTCACTCTTATCTGACCTACTACCGGATAATCCGGCGAAAGTCGGATTGGGGCTAAAGCCAAACAGAGGCAACCGAGCCAACAAAAGGGAACGAAGAAGGCGAATTTTCCACAACTTAGTTGGACAGGTTCAAGAAAATCCGCACTAGCGGTAAACCGGCGAAAGCCGGAACAGACGGTACTTGCCCTGCACTCGTTTCCGCTGGATTATTTTTAAGATAGGACAAGGACACCAAACAGAGGGGACAGCTACTAAGAATCCAAAAAAAAAGAAGAAAAAACCAAGTGATAAATGTCAAACCTAGTAGTGATCTTGATTTCCTCGTTTCTGTTCACCCCCTTCGCCGCGTTACACCAGTCGGGTAAAGAGAGTATTGACCAATGTCCACTTGTACAACCAAAATTGCTTCCCCGAGCTACTAACTAAAGCCCCAGAAGAAGGATTTTCCCATAAGTAAATTCACAGACCAAATATCATTCTTTCTGTTTCGCCTGTGGGGGGGAATTTTTTTATGAAAAAACTTTAAACAAGTAAGACTTGATTATTGGAAGTGCTGCTCACCAGAGTCCCCTGGTATCTCCTTTGTTCTCTAGCTAGCTTCCGGGGAAGTGCTCTGGCTTTGGAAATGGGGGTCAGGCGGACGGATATGGCTTCGGGAGTGTGTTTGTGGAAAGCATTTCGTATGCAGGAATGCAGCCATAGGAACGGAGGCAGAAAGGCTGTAAGGAAAACTGGAAGGAAAGCGAAAAGGTAGTAAACGGGTTTTACCCACGCGGAGGGAAAGTAATGATTGTTTCTGCATTTGGTTAGCATGAGTTTCCGGGAAAAAGTGGAAAAGATTGAAAAGGGGCAAACAGTCTGAAGGAACTGTCTGGTACCTCATGGTAGGATAGGGGGAGTTTTTGATATATACTTCCGTCTGGATTTTAGTTAGTTGAAGACAGGTGTTGTTTAGCGGGAGACAGTCGTTGTTGTGAAGTGAGGAGTTTTTCCACAGATTCTGTGTGCGATCATTGAGTCATGATTTCCTTGGCGCCTTTCATTCCGTTTCACCATACTATCATTTGTCTGTATATTGTTTGACCTAAGTCCAATAGGTTATAAACCTAGATTGACACCATTATATGATATCCCATCGTTCGTAGAAGGGACAAATTTGTCCTTTTTGCTAATGAACACAACACCCCCCCACCAACCCCACCTAATATGTAAGGGTACCAGCAGTAATAGGAATGCTGTTACTCATAAAGACTCTCGTCTTTGGACTGCTTGGAAATTTATTTTAGCTAAAGGAAGAGATATGGTATGTGAATTTAAGAATTCAAATGGCCAAAACAATCATGACACTCTAAGCAACCTTGCTAACATGTCAACACAGAGCTTCCAGAGAGGCGCCAAGTACTTGCAGCCCACTTACCTGTCCTGCTCAGGGCTGAGAAGGATTTCTACCTCTGTGACTGGAGGAAGCAGAGTGGACAGAAGGGAATAGTTGGAGTGGTGATTTTCTAAAGTATGAGTGGAAATGTAACTGTTGTAATCTACCACTATGTTAATTGCATGAATGAAATTGTTTCCTTGACTTCTACTATATTTAGCTTGTCCAATTTCTCATTCTACATTTTTATGATTTTTGTTTGATTTTTAAATAAATTATTTGGGGTGCTCTGTTGGTTGCAGAAACTCCAAGAATTTTGCTAAGAACGAGGGGATATGATTTGTGATGCTGTTACCACTGCCTTTTGTGCCATATGAAACTTTCACAGATACGGGTATGTGTCATGGATATTTTGAATTGTGGGATTGAAGCTAGCCCTATCACATTGGTAGTTTGTGTATTGTTGTGCATTTCGCACTAATGTGACTGTTATATTGTAAAACTGTAAATGATGAATTTTGCTTGATAGAGACTCCAGTTCTACAGAATGCAATGTCTTCAGTATAGGCCTTCTATTTGACTTCTCGCCTTTAGATAATACCTTCCTTTAGTTCACTATTTTGCCTGCCCTGCCGGGCAAGCACTACGGGTTCCTGTCTACAAAGGATATCGGTGCGAGTAACTAATAAAAGTTTCGTAGTTTCACTATTTGAAACAAAGTTCTGGATAGTTTGTTGTTGCAGTCTACACTTTCTCTGCTAGACTGAATGCTGCTCTTCACTCATTGTCACAGGGTCATTATACATGAGCATTCTAGTTGCCAGGTTGGTAATCAGACAAGGGGTCACGGTGAACAGCCTTTGTTCTCGGGGTATTAAAGCTCTTTCTGAACCATTGAACAATCACGAGTAGATACGGGCAATTATTGATATACTTGCTGGGACGAACCACTGGAAAATAGTCTCCAGTAAATCTGAGTGTCCTGGTGAGACAGGAGAGAACAAATCTCAGTGGGAGCAAAAGTCCATTAAAGCTGGTATTATGTGGGAAACCTTTTGCATAGTACAAATTTTAAGCTGAATAGCGAAAATCATGACAGGGGAAATATCAGGGCCAAGTTGAAAAATATGTATACAGGGAAGGACATAGGTAGGATTTGGTATGTGCCTCAGGAGTTGTCCAGGATAGAGTACCCTAGTGATCATCTTGTTGGCTATATATGAAGGCATGAAAAACTGGTTTCCTAGTTAGCTGCCACTGGTGAGATTTAAGCAAGGAAGGATAAAAAATACCTTCAACTATCAAATCAAAGTTGCCCCAGGTCAAGCAGCCCTTCCCAACCTTCATTTGCAACAATATGGATTATGATAAAACCACATATGATCTAGGAGGTATTACCCTAGCGGGAATAGCTTATGAAATATAGAGCAAGATATAGGGTGTCAGAAGGTGGTCGTATATTTGAACCAATGCTCCGTGAGTTAGGAGTGTTCAGAAGGCATCCAGGGGACAAGTCAGATTAATAGATAGGTGCATATTGCAAAAATTGTGTAATTGATTGGAATGATGTTCAGAGAATACTGCTCAACTTATTCTTAGTTTCATATGCATTGACTGCATGATGCTTTCAAGTTGATCGCTGGATATTGGAACTGATCAATCCCTATTACATAATACTAGGTGTTGCAGTCCTGCCATGGATTTCGGATGCGGTCCCCACTTTGGGCACCTCTATTTAAGGCAGCTGATCAAGACCAAACCTATTTGAATACATTCAAGTTAGTCCTTAAGTGCGAGAATAGTGTTGATACAAGTCTAAGTATGATTAGGGATTTACTCTGTTACAAGAACAACTTGTAACATGAGCAAAAAAAACAAATGCATGTGGTGCGCCCGCCTTGCGTCCTGACGCAAGACATGGCGTAGCTGCATCCCATGCGTCCCGTGCATCCCGTGCGTACTGAGTTCAGTTCCAAAGTCTGTAAGCTTCCAGTGTTTCCTGAGTCCGTCCCCCACACCGGCATGGCACTAGTGGGTCCTGGGTTGCGCAGCAACCATCCCTTGCATCCGGACTTGACGTCCCCCCTGTTGTCGATATCTCAGCATCCTGACACTGGCAATTCACCAGCTCCTTCCGGAAGCCGTCAGGATTATCACACCACTACATCTAGTCTCCCGGCATGAACTCTGTGCCAGCCCTACACCAGCACTGCGCCAGCCCTCCGCGGGCCATGTGCCCCCCAACATCCTGTGGCATCTCTCGAGCATAGTCATCACGTTCGACTCATGTATTAATTATATTTTTTGATCATACTAGTAAACACTATATATATACAGCTTGCCATGGCACCAGATACAAGCCTTTCAAGTTGCATATAGCCTTCATACCCCCGTTTGTAGTACTAGTAAATCTCGTTAAACGTCCTCAAGTCGATAGGGCTGTAGACGTGCCAGCGCCGGTGTCCCTCTTGAACAAGATGACCCAGGCCGAGAATTGTCCCTATGTCAACCAATATAAACTCTCGCCCATCTTCTCTCAGCTGAACCGTAACAAGCCTGTCTATATCAGAGTGCCGGCCTGAGTTCACAAGGCTCAATATCTGAACGCCAGCCAACCGCCGCACAGTGTCTTGACTGCAGTCCCTGATTTTAAAGAGCGCCACGAGCTTTGCTGGGAGATGACCCCTGAGCGCACCACATATCACCGCGCTTCCAGCCTGTGCCCAAACTCCATCATTCCGGCTTGCTTGATTCTGAAATCGGTAAGTTCCTGTGCATCGTCCACGATGGATGTCGTAAACATCAGTTTCCTGGAATACCAAAACTGGGATTTTGAGTTCCGTTAGTAGTTCAACAACAAGTAGTTAGAGTATTGCTAGTTCTTCGGGAAAGTAGTGTTCAGTGGGCAAGTTGTGTCAGCTGTATTGAATCAATCCCAAACAGATCCGGTCAAGAGAGATTCCTTACACCTTGCAAAAATCAAGGATGTTGGACACCTCGTCATGATGATCTTTCAAGATCCTTCCGCCAGGGGCCAGCGTGAATACCTTACCCGTTGTTTTATCTAAATAGCCAAGGAAGTTGTTACCGAGATTGGCTCCACAATGTCACAGTGAATTAGGATTTAAAAGGCTCATTCGGAGTGCATGCTGACGACCGTAGGTGTGAAGAATTTGTCGTTCGACATTATTCTTATTTGAGCGTCTGTATCCGTCCTTGATCTGGTCCTTATACGTGAGCTCCACCAACCCCGTGGAATACATTCGGATATTGCCAACCCGGCATATATGATCAGAGAGGTGGCTGAGCAGATGCATCTTAACAAAGTTGAAATGGGATTCGGTATGGATCATGTCCATACGGAGGTCATTGTCCTCATCAAGATCGTCTTCGAGGCGCCGGCGCTGCTTAAAAGGTGCCACATAGTTGTTGCTTTGGCCTCGCTGATGTCGTAGCTCCTTTCGCTGCTTGTCAAGCTTGGCCCGTATTCATTTAGAAACTCGAAACTCCCCAACGATATCTTTCATCAAGTGAAACCGGTCGAGAAATTCCTCCATTTAGGCTATTATCTCGTGAGTGTGGCTTTGGTATTGTGCCATTATATTGAAGGCGACCAGGGCCAAGAGACTGTCTCGAGCATGATTGAAAGGTATTACTTGCCGGCTGTTGAGCGGGCGCAGTGCTACGGCGAGAATCCCCACAAGAAACGGCCCAAGGATCCTTATCTCTTTTCCTTGCCACTGGCTGACCTCACTATAGGCCTTTTTGCGCACAAAAAACCGCAGGTAGGGTCGTAGCACCTTCCAGGTGTCGTCAAAGGCCTGGAGCTGGGCGTGTTTCTTGAGAAAGCCCTCGATCAAGTCCATCAAGTGGTTGAATAACCCAAGATAAACTGTATGAAGCAAATCAGGCTGGTGCAGACCTGGCGCCAAAACATGGTGAGGCTCGTGGAACACATTTTTCTCAAGATCGATACCAAGATTTTCAAAGATGGTGTGGTAGTTGTCAGATTCACTGTCACAACGTTCATAACTTTTATACTTGTGGGCCCGGTAGCAGTTGGCATCCGATGCTAATTCACATCGAAACCCATCGCATTTAGGGCAAACATTCGATTTTATCCTCTGAAGCAAACGTTTTCCATATGGTCAGCAATCTACGCAGACAATATTGGAAAGCATCTCCACAGTTTTCTGTCGGCACAGTCAATATTGACACCCTTGAGCGCTGCTTTCTGCAAGTGCTCAAAATGGAGTACGAAGACGCCCTGGAGTTTGTCCTCATTAATTTGCCTTGGCGGGTCATCTGAGGAGGATTTTGTAAGTTTGTGGGGAACCGGCAATAGTGCAAGAACGAGAACGGCCAAGGATCCAGGTCTATGACATGGAGTTGCTCGAAGATTTCCGCGAGTCAAATAGACTGGCCATGCCTTCTTGTCACGCGAAAGGTTGCTCAGATGCCTCTGATCCGACATCCCAATTACTGAAACAAAAGTTGCGTCATATGGAAGTCTCATCTATAATCGGTTACTCAGCTGATCTAAGAAAGAGATCATGAAGCTCTACTTCAATGTCCAATTAGCAGTCTGCTGTATGCATCTCTGCATATACCAGTTGCCCTGTATGATCGTATTCAGTCGGTGGCCTGTAAACAAACTCATGTGGGTAGGCTATCTGGCGAAGGAGATATATGACTCAATCTAGCACATTATGGTAGAAGAATGATAAAGTTCTCTCGCCGTCCCCTACCTGTCCTGCAAATCATTGCAGACTCGGATATAGACTGTATGGATCCAATTCATGGATGTGCTTCTTGCGCATGTGTATAGAACGATAGCAGCCAGAGTCAGAATTGCCTAGGCAACTCGCGAAGTATTCATTGATTAGTGACTTCGCTACTTTACTCTCATGGAGCCCAGAGGCAAGCCTGAACCCTTGCCAGCTTGGGAATGGTGCCTGTGGGTTGTTGCACAGATTACGGATTTCTTGCTCAAGCCTGTTCAGATCCCCAATTCCGTCTCCAGCACCCAGAAAAAGGGTTCATTGGCCGCCGAAGGAAGAAGTAGTGTTGCGAAGCACTTCAGTATCAGACTCATACACAATATCACCACTCAATACGTCGTACACGCGTCCAGTAGGCTCGGGATCGGATTCATGGTCGGAATCCAGGAGTTAGCCCATGAGGTCGGTTTGCGTGTCAAGAACATGGCTGGCGAATGGTGGATATCGTCAAGTATTAGAGGCGAGGATAATGTTCACATTGGCATGCGTAGTTAGTAAATGTTTCTCATATGCCGCTGTTTGAGTGTATTATAGCCGACAGAATGAGGATTTGCCGAGCATGGCAGGAGTGCTTAGTGTTGATCAACACGTGTGTGGATCGCAGATATGTTCAAGAGGCGTGCACGCTTTGAAGGTTAAAGTGTAAATAGAGGTCAATCCAGTTTGGCACCCTAGATGTAGATATCACGTGGTATCAGTGATGGTTTGTTTGATGACTGGGCTGGGTGAACTTCATGTCTCACGATGGCCATATTCCATAGGGGATGTTCATTTCTAATATAAACATGAATCAATCAAGCCCTGGCTATGCTAGTGTCCGAACTACAAAGTCTTGAAAAAAATCAAGAGGCTTTCAAACGGTCAAATGACTGAGAGTTGTATATATAATCAGAATTGATCCTGATGGAATGAATTCATACCCAGAATCAACTCACACTCAAAACTTCCATGAAATCCACACAATTCATACCCAGAACTAACTCACATTTACAACGTCCACAATAGCCACCTAATTTATAGTAGAAGCTATTGGCACACCAGCGACAACCTATAGACCCAAAAGGGTACCGACATAGCATACAATAATGTAGAGTACGCCTATATGCCAAATGCGGGAAACCTGCAGGCTCCTGCAAGGCCAACCTATCATCTTCCGCCAGTATCTCTGAGAGAATATATAACTACAAGAAGGACCAATTATGGAAATATTAGCGATCACAAGGTATCAATGAGCATACCTGAAGACAAAAAAACTTGTATGGCGAATGGCCGGAGGGTGTGAAGGATCAGATGCTTGCAAGGGGCTTTAGGAAAATCCGTACATTCCCTGACCACCATTTCCACCAAATCGTTGCTGGTATGACTGGACTGTGCCCTGCCTGGGACAGCCTTGTCACGGCGGCTGCTGCGAATAACAGGCCTTGTATGCACAAGATCGATGAGGCTGTAGTTCAACGGGTTAAAGACAGGGAGGTGAAGTTGAAAACCATAGTGAAGAATCATTCAACAGGTCTGGCACCACAGGGCCAGCATGGAATCATCTATGATCAGGTCATTCTGAGCGAGCGGGTACTACCCCCCCAACACCCCTGACGAGTGGGGTCCCTCAACGACTGTACCAAACCCTGGTCCAGTTGCCCAAAACGTTCAATTGGCTTGCCCCCCTTAGGCGCAAAACGTACCTGCCCATCATGGGAATAACCTCCCTCCAGCGTGAGGTGTACTGGCGCAAAACGTCCCTGATAATCAGGGGAATTACTCCCCTGAGGCGGAAAATGTAGCTGCTCATCATGGGAATTACGTCCCTCTGGCGTAAGGTGTACAGGTGTAAGGTGTACCGGCACAAGGCCTCCCGGCCCAAAACGTACCTGATCATCACTGGAATTACCCCTCTCCGGGGCAAAACCTACCTTAATATCCTGTGATTTACCCCACTGCTGGTCAAAACATACAGGGCCTTCCTGCGAATTAGGCTCTTTGGGGGCAAAACACAGCTTCCTGTCGCGCCAATAACCATCGGGCCAATCCATTAGCACAGGCTCCTACACTAAACTATTACCCTCCAAAGCGCGCCCACACACTAGAGGCTTGTGTGATTTATCAGAGGTGCACGCTGGACCCAGCGAGACTCCTATGGACTCCGTTTCGGGTGTGGAGCAATGCCCCGACTCCAATGGTGCTTCCTGGGGGTGAGAATTATGTGGCTTCCGACCCTATGCTAACAGGTTAGTTTCTTCCACAACGATTAGGACATTTTGTGTTTTTTACTTGCTGACTGATGATTATTACATTAGAGTGCTCTACTAGGAAGGCCCATGGTATGCGTATTGTTTGGACCTGGCCTTTCAGACACAGCCAGGGTCAGACACCTCAACGGACAGGGAAATTAAATTTTCGTCGTGACTATAACATGGTGCCTTGGTGTCCCCCCAATGTAAATGGAGTGTAGTTCCCTGAATTAGATTCTTATAACATCCGGGGGCTGTCAGCCATGATTATGAAAAATGTAACAAACAACAGCATGCGCTATATAGTTGGTACAACTGCAGAAGACGGGCAAAGGCTACACAGGGTTCCTTCGGAAAGGTTATCTGGCATTGATTATGTTTTCATCGATGGTGATGTGGAATGGGGGTACTTTGGAAGAAGATGGATCCTAAGATTGCGTCTGAACCGCAGACTCAAAGCAGAAGTAATGATCAAAATATAGGGAAAGATAATTCAAAGTAGAATCAAGCAGTAAAACATAATATCGTGAAGCCTGAAAGCTTCACTCAATAAGTTCTCTTGAGGATCGTTGGTTATCAGAATAGGGTGTCTCTCGCATTAGTTAAGTAGAATAATGTAAAGCCAGAGGAGACCCCTCAAGTATTCTGACCTTTCGGGAACATCCTGCTCAGCTCAGGGATGTCCAGCTAAGCTGCCTAGAGTGATCTCACATTCGGAGGCAGTCAGACCGCTTGGATATTAACCATCTCCACAAATAGGAAGTGCTTCTGGTGATATCTCTCCAACTATAGCTGCATGAGCGAAAAGACTTTCCTATCGCTAGTATGTCAGTGGCCGACCGAGATCCCACTGTAGAGATAATATCCATTGGGACTCACTCCCCCAGCAGCGGTTTCGTCTATACAAGCTACGCAGTCTATTGGCACATCTACTTGGCTATACTAAGCTTCTAAACCTGACTGCATGCTTCCACATTAAGAATTCTCTTGCCGGTTGACTCCGTGGGCACTACCCACAGCGAACTATGCAGGACCTTCTTCAATCATGACAAGACTCAAACCTCTAGAGTCCACTAATAACCCATTGTAATGCTACAGTTCACGGGATAGCCTGTGACTGGCATTGGGGTGGTTGTCCTGGAAGCCTTGCAGCTTCCCCAGTCAGCCCCAGGCCCTCTATTGTTAACCATACTACTACCCGGAGGTCAAAGTATGCCTGTAAGTGATTCCCAAGTGTTATGCAGGTGGCGCCCCAGGAGGCAGTCACTCTCACACCGCTTATATATCCTCTGAACAGCTTCTGGTCGGTTGGACGGCCACAACTCATACCGTGTTGTAGGTGTGTTCCTATGGATCTCGCTTTACTAGGAAGTTCAGAACCCCACAGCCGTACCGTGCCGTAGCGTCGTTCCAACGCTGGGGCCGCAAGGGGGTGTGTAACGACCCTACAGATAGGTAGCTACAGTGGACTAGACTCAAGCCCGTATGGCATACCAAGTGGTAACTATATTGAGGATAGGCCAGTATACTTAGTATACTACCGGTAGACATCAGTTGGTACAAGTGTCTACAAAGTGACTTGGTGATATAGGGTTAGACAGGGTAACCTAGGTAGGCCAAAGTTACACTACTAGGCAGGGTAACCTTCGGAGGCTATGTTCGCATAAAGCAAAGGACCCATAGTAAACGTTACACGGGTCTCCGGGGCAACATTATATCTGGTCGCGCGGACTCCCGAAGGAAGTAAAGGCATCATAGGGTGATGTTACCCTACCTTGGAAACATGATTACCCTACCTTGGGACCCCAGTTACCCTACCTTCACCGAGAAAGTCATCTGCGGACTGAGGGGAAAGTTATCCCACTATGGTGGGGCTCTTCGATGTTCATAGGGCCTCTTCGTATGGTACGAAACGGACTACTGATGGAGCAGCAGTGGTCCGAACCTCCTGTAACCTTCAGGGGATATTCCTAACACCCCCCTGCGGCCCCAGCGTTGGTACGGCGCGACAGCACGGTACGGCTGTGTAGTTGTGTGCTTCCTAGTAAAGTGAAATCCAGAGGAACGCTCCCAGAATACGGTATGAGTTGTGGCCGTCCAACCGACCAGCAGCTGTTTGCAGGATATATAAGAGGTGTGAGGGTGACCGCCTCCAGGGGCGCCACCTGGATAACACCTGGGAACCACCTATAGGAATACTTTGAGCTCGGGGTAGTTGTATGGTTAACAGTAGAGGGCTTGGGGCTGACCGTGGAAGCTGTAAGGCTTTGAGGACAACCACCCCAAAGCCAGTCCCAGGCTACCCCGTGAACTGTAGCATTACCATGGGTTATTAGTGGACTCTCGAGGTGTGAGTCTTGTGATGATTTAAGAGGGTTCCACATGGTTGGCTGTGGGTAGCGCCCATGCAGTCAAGCAGCAGGAGACTTCTTAGCGTGGGAGCCTGCAGTCCGGTTTAAAAGCCTAGTATAGACAAGTAGATTTGCCGATGGACTGCGTAGCTTGTATAGACGAAACCACGGCTGGGCCAGTAAGTCCCAATGGATATTATATCTACGGTAGGCATGTCGGTCGGCCACTGAGATGCTACAGATCGGAAAGGACCTTCGGTCATGCAGATGTGGTTGGAGAGCCATCACCGGAAGCACTTCCTATTTGTAGAGATAGTTAATATCGGAGCGGTCCGACTGCCTCTGAGTGTTAGCCCACTCTAGGCGGGTGAGTTGGACAGCCCTGCGCTGAGCAGGGTGCTCGCGAAAGGTTAGAATGGTCGACGGGTGTCCTCTGGCTTTACATTATTCTACTTAACCAAAGCGAGAGACACCCTATTCTGATAACCCAAGATCCTCGAGAGAACTTATTGAGTGAAGCATTCAGGCTTAACGATATTATGTTTTACCGCTTGATTCTACTGTGAATTATCTTTACCTTTATTTTGATCCTTACTTCTACTTTGAGTCTTCGGTGCTGTCACAATCTTAGGATCCATCTTCCTACAGAGTGCCCCCGTTACAGTATATCGTTAAGCGCACTCGCTTAACCCTCTTCAGAAAATTGTTGATCGCAGAGGCCTACTGTTGACATTGTTTGAATACGAGTCGCTTGTTTGGTACCAGAAGCATCGGGTGGAAAGAACAATGTCTGCCTCACTGGCTATGCGCCGTTCCGGTTCCAATTCAACCGCTACCCAGGTGTTCCAACACCTCTCCATGTTCAATGCTCACGCAGACGTGATGGGATTGGGATGGACACTGATGGCAGGTTTGTTGGAATACAAACCCACTCCTATTGAAGTGGAGTTAGTAGACATGGTGATCGAGGACCCGTGTGGTCTCTTGGCTTCCCTGACCCGAGATAACACTGTGAGGCAGAGAGTGCCACAATAGAATAGGAACAACGTTACGTTTCAGTCCTTCGTCCGCGTTATATTCGAGCCCTATCTTCTGAAGGAAGTGGGGAAGCGATTCCAAGAGGCCCAAGGCCAGCTTTCTGAATTTCGTCGAAGAGAAACAGTTAATGTTCCAAGAGGAAATGGTCAAAAGTGCGAATGAATGGATGCGGGATCAGCAGACGGCGTTCCGTCAGCAAGCCATGTCGTTGCAGATGTTGAAGGGCAGAGTAGCAGCTCTCGAACAAGCCCGACGCGATAACTATGACATTGACCTCGAAAATGATGTGGTAATGAGAGCTGCTCCCCCACTGCCTTTGGTGCAAGCACCCCCTGTTCACTATCCTGCGGAATTGGCAAAGTATATGGTTGATGAAAGATACGAATCCTTTCTAACCGAGCTGGCATTGCAAAACATGCGACAGCAAATGCAGCTTGATGCCCAACAGCAGGAGTTTCGGGAGAAACAACAACAGCTCGCACTTACCGCATGACGTTTGTCCCCGTTCGAAACTGCCGTCGCTGAACCCCGCAGTTCAAGAGGCCAAACCCCAGCCGTGGTTAGTGGTCTGGGAAAAGGGCGAGCAAGACGAAAGGTTAGCAAAGAACGGAGGTCCGGCGCTGGTTGTCGTCGCGTTTCACCTCAACAGGCAACCCCTACTACCAATCCCCTGGTGGCTGCCCTCCCGGTGGTCGAACCAAGAACTCCTCTGATAGTAGTAGAAGATGAACGTCCCTTTGATGTCGCTGCGTCAACTCCTTTGCTAGCCACACCTCACAACCCAACGGCCTTTGCTCCGGCAACAGTGCCCGCGGCTCCGGCAAAACCCTCGGGTAATGCTGGATGCAGCGGATTTCCGGGACCAGCAGCGCAGTCGGCTACAGCTTATTGTTCTGCTGGTTGGAGGATCGAGGGAGAAGGAAGTGAACTCACTTGGACTCATTGGGTACCTTGTCTACGAAGCGAGGGTGAACCTATTGTACTACCCCCAAGTCCTGTGCCACAACCTTCAAAGTTGAAAAAGATCCGTTGCCCCTATTGTGAGGCATCAACGCATATAGCGTTGGACGATTGTTGGGATTTCAATAAGAGATTCACACCCGACAGAATACCACCAACGGACCTCCTATATCTTCAACTATGTCAGTACCCCGTTCGGATAGAATGGAGAAAGATAGTGAGGAAGGTTCGAGGTTTAGTGGGTATGATAGGCCTAGGTCTACCCGAGGTAGAAATACCGAAGGTAGCGGAGGAGACGGAGGTAGAATTCTACCAACAGGTGGTAATGTTGGTGGTGGAGGAGACCCAGGTGATTCCGACCCCTCTTCTGATAGTGACAACTCCGACTCCCCACCTTTCGATCCGCGCAAAATCCTTGGTAGTCGTAAGGACCACTGGGATGAGGCGAGGCTGGCGAAGTATGATAAACGGTTAAGGCGACTTCTGAAACTTCGCAAAAGGCAACGGAATAGCAAGGGATCCGCTCACAAGCCCTGAAGCCCAAGCGCCTTGGTGTAGACCCTTTTGATGGTGACCTTAAAGACACCCAACGTTTCATACAAGATGTCGTGATTAAGCTAAACTATTTCCGAGAATCCCTCGTGGATGATATGGATAAAATTAGCCTCGGCATTCCCCTCCTTCGTGCCGGAGGCAAAAGATGGTACCATAGCATCCATGTCTATCTTAATGAGGATGCAGCCATTCGTGACAAGAGGCCGTTTGACCCAACTAAGGTTCTTCGAACAAGGGAAGGCTTTCGCAAGCCGTTGGTATCCAGTTTTGGTGGGCACTCAGATCGGGATCGTGCTCTTCGTGAGTGGAATGGTTTATCCATGCAGCCAAGAAAGATTGATCTATTCGTAGATGAGCTAATCCGGCTGGCAAATGAGTTGAAATATGGTGGGGACTATGTGAAGGATAAGGCCCGCGTGGGCATGACAACTGATTTCCGTAATGCGTGGGCTATGAAGACTGCACACCCCGAAGACTATGTTGACTACCTAAACCTTCTGCGAAATACAGGTCACCAGTTAGAAGATGTCGCTTCTTTCAACCGCACTGTTGTCAGAGCACAAGACTACTCTCATCGTGATAAGAGTGACGATAGGCATACCTCCACTAAGAAGCAGAGGCAGGAGAGAAAAGGTTCGGGCTCTCGTAATCCCAACCTACGAACCCAGCGCCACGGTCTTTCCGACCGCCAGAATCAGAGCATGCAAAAGGGCATAAAGATATAGCGCAAACTCTGATCGATCGTCGCAAACGGTTGAACCAATGCTCACGCTGTGGAGATCGGAATCACTTCTGGCGCAAATGTCCTGCCGCCAGTCCGGTTGTCGCCTCGGCCAAGCTTAATCGCAAGCGGACGGTTAATGAGGGCGGGCACCAGGACCGCGTTTCGATCCCGAAAGCAAGACGCATTGAGGCTCCTCCACCTGCTGTTAAACGAGTAGAGGCAGAGATTCGCGGATCAGCTCCACAAATACTCGAAGTGGATATGGATGCGTCAGACTAGGTAAGTCCCTGCCTCTATCCTTTAGTAGTAGAAAAGGACTGACTCCGGGTCCAAGCCCAGATAGCATGAAGGACGGAGATGGAAGATGTGGACTGTATGTTCCTCCCTCCAAGAACCTACAAGCTGAAACCAACATGGACTACAGAAATGAGCGTGTGGATTGGTTTTCTTGCGGAGGTTTTGGAGATGGTTACGGCTCTTTCTTTGGTGTTTATGTTGATTTTATTTCTTATCTAATTTTGCGAAAGTTTGCTTTATTTTCATAAGGAAGGAAATGGTGGTGGGCTTAGGTTTCAAGTTATAAGGGTTATCGTTTTGATTTCATCAGGCTGGACTTGGCTTAGCAATTTAAGTTATTCTGCAAGTTTACCTGAGCAGGGTTAAGGACCCGAAATCATGCTGGCGTGATAGTAAACCCCCAAGCTATTTTGAAACCCCATAATTGTACGCATTTGATAACTACTCACGACCCGCTGTGGCCGCTCTTGTGTCGGAAGCCAAGAGATATTGACCAGTAATCCCTAGAAAACACCACCACATACCTGATACTAACCAACAATGTTTAGCGACGAAAGACCCGCTAAGCGGTTGAGGCTTGCAGGCCCTCTGCCACACACTAGGTCTATACAGGTGAATGTAAGGCTCGAATAGAGCCACAATGGAAAGAAACACAACGAGGAGGCTCTTTTATTGTTGGATAGTGGCGCTACGGGCGCAGCATTAAGTAGCGCTTGGGTTAGCAATGCCCAGCTACCATGTATACGTCGAGAAACTCTGACACCCATTTCTGATGCAAGCGGGAATCACATCCCGTGCTCAGGTTTCCACTATACGAAGACAGTTGATATGTCAATAGGAGACCATACCAATAAGATGAGATTTGAGCTTGCTGATATGCCTCCAGGACACCTGGACGGTTATCTGCTGCTGGCGTGGTTGAAGGACCACAACCTAGATATCAACTGGGAAAGGGGAAGTCTGAAGTGGCGCTCAGACTATTGTAAGACCCATTGTCGCCGAAGCCAGAGTCGCATAGAGTTTATTACCTGCGAGGAACTCTTAGCCGAGGATCCCAACAACATGTTTGTATGTGGGATGCGCCTTTGGACTGGTGAAGATGGAGAAGACATAAGTCTTAAGCTGCTGCCTGAATACCAGGATTACGCTGATATATTCAGCGAAGAAAAGATCAATGTCTTGCCAAAGCATACAGAGTATGACCACCGCATTGACTTGGTCCCAGGCTCTGACTTGCCCAGAAACCACATATACCCGCTCACTGTTAGGGAGCTACAGGTATTAAAGGATTACATCAATGAGATGGAACAGTCCAGCAAAATCCGGAGGTCATCCTCTCCGATAGGTGCTTCCATCCTGTTTGTACCGAAGCCTGATGGAACAGTTCAGTTATGTGTTGATTACTGTCACAAATTGTGACTAAGCAAGGCAGATTTCACATGACTCATACTTATGAGTCATAAGGTATGTTGGATTTCACACTATGACGTCACTTGACTCATAGTTCTCACATGACTACGCACTCGAGAGT
>Ga0307513_10002798_pt1 | contig 23925 bp, 20 predicted proteins | sample 15_EM_MG_FD_202174 | JGI IMG/M metagenome (GOLD analysis project Ga0307513, IMG submission 202174) | Populus trichocarpa ectomycorrhiza microbial communities from riparian zone in the Pacific Northwest, United States - 15_EM | ecosystem: Host-associated > Plants > Roots > Unclassified | place...
AAAGCCTACATATGCATGGCCTTAAAACTTGAAAATGCATCTTATTTAGCTGATGTAGTTTGCCTCAATCATAAACTTGATTACACATCCAACTAATTCAACTAGATCAACATCATATGCAAAAGCATGATCTCTCAATCTGAAGAATAAACTTGCACAGAGCATTTTATTTCCGAAGGCACGAGATATAACTGTCACACCCAATATAACGATTTCTTGTTCTTTACTATGTAGCTATATCATTTATATATTCATCAGAATTCACTTTTACAGCACTAACAAGCATGTCCAGCTTTATCAACGAGATGGGAAAACCAAGGTTACTCTTATAAATATGACCCTAACAGATATGGGTCAGGTATATAGCCACACGTCAAAACAATTGCTCAAAAACTCTTCTACGGGTCCTAATCACATTAGATGGCATGCCATTTTATCGTTAAATAAACTATTCGTCAGGTAGGGTACTATCCAGACAACAGCAGGAAAGAATTTGAAGGAAATTCTTTTTACATCTCCCTCTCTTCAGTTGCTTTGGCATCTTCCGTCCAACTGCCTAATTTGACAATGTCTTCCACAAGAATCTTTCCATCTGTTCGATTGAAAATGATCTCGGTATCAGTTATACAAGGTAAAAAAGAAAACAATACTAAAGTTAGCAAATGCTCAACAAAATGACAAGAAGCACAGAAAAACTACAAGGTAGAAGAAAAGCATCATGTTAATTTTCTGACCCTTGATAGATTTCCATAAGCAACTCAAAACACCCAATTGGATTGAGAAAATTATTTGTTGATTACGTTCATGGTAATAAGAGGTATAACTTGTTTGCAGCAGCAAAGAAATATTTTTTCATGTGGCATGGTAAAAAGAGGAAAAATGATAAACAATTGGTATAAGAGCTTTCATGGTAAATAAGAGGTATAACTTATTTGCTTTTGCTGCAAGTTCTTTGTTCTTTGTTTTTCTAGTTAGCATCATCATTCAGTTATTTATATACCTATTATTAACAATTGGTATTAGAGCTATCTTTGATCTTAGAAAGGATTGTGAGTGAAACACGAGAGATTAGTGAGGTTAAATCAAAGCAGTTTTCTTTGAAGGGATTGTGAATGAAACACGAGAGATTAAGTGAGTTTTTTTTAGAAATGGATTCTGCAAATTTTCCAGCAAAAATTAACACCAGTGTTCACAGGGCAGAATTATGGTGTGTAGGCTGTGAAAATGAAAACTTATCTCAAAGCTTTTGACTTGTGGAAAATAGTGGAGAGCGATAAGCAACCAACTCCACTAGGAAAAAATCTTATGATTGCACAGATGAAGTTTTTTAATGAAGAAAAAGCAAAGCGATTCAAAGCTCTTACTTGTCTTCATAATGTTGTGAGTGAAGAAATCTTCACCAGAATTATGGTTTGTAAATCTGCCAAAGAAACATGAGATAAACTAAAAGCAGAATTTCATAGAGATGAGAAGTCAAGAAAGATGCAAGTCTTAAATCTCATAAGACAGTTTGAAGGACTGAAGATGAAGGAAACCGAGACTATCAAAGACTTCTCTTCTCAAATTTCAAAACTTGTGAATCAAGTGAGACTTTTAGGAGAAGATTTTCCAGATTCAAGAATAGTGGAGAAGGTTCTGGTAAGTCTACCAGAGAAATTTGAGCATAAGATTTGCTCTCTAGAAGATTTAAAAGATTTTTCATAAATGAGTCTTCAAGAATTGGTTAATGCATTACAAACGGTAGAGTAGAGGCAAGCTTACAGACAAGAAGAAACAAGTGAAGGAGCTCTTGTTGTAGTTTCCAAGGAGAGTCGGGCTAAGAATTTTTACAGGAACAATCAAGAAGGAAAAAGAGAAAGAGAGAGAAATTGGCAATCAAATAACTGACATCAGAACAACAAAAACATCATCACTCGAGGGAAAGAAAAGAGAGAACATTTCCCTCCTTGCAAATTTTGTCAGAAAACAAATCATCTAGAAGCTTGGTGTTAGCTTAAGAATGCACAATGCAGAAGTTGTAAGCAATTTGGTCACATCCAAAGGTTCTGCAAAAACAAATCAGAAGCAGTGAAACAAGCTTATATTGCAGGAAATTCAGAAGCTAGGGTAGATCATTTATTCATGGCTACATTAGAACAGATGTGCAACACAGCAGAGGTAAATAATTCATCTTGGCTTATTAATAGTGGTTACACTAATCATATGACTGCAGATTTGAGTTTATTCAAGGATTTGGATAAAAGCTACATATCCAAAGTCAGAATTGGCAATTAAGAATATGTGAAGGTTGAAGGCAAAGGGGCGATTGAAGTTGAAACAATGTCAGGTACAAAAACACTAAAAAATGTGCTTTATGTACCTAAGATTAATCAGAATCTAGTGAGTGTGGGACAATTACTTGAATCTGGCTATTCATTATCTTTTAATGTTGGAATGTGCAATATTAGAGACAAAATGGGAATGCTACTACTCTCTGCTAAGATGATGAATAGAAGTTTTAATATTGATTGGAAAGAAGCTTGTTTGAGTGTTAACACTTGTGTCTATACTGATTCTATTCTATGGCATAAAAGATTGGGGCATTTCAATTATGCTACCTTAAAATGGATGGCTAATCTGCAGATGGCTTCTGGTTTACCAGAAATACAAGAACAACATGATATTTGTGAAGCCTGTCAATTAGGAAAGCAGGCAAGAATTGTTTTTCCTGATAATGCATTTAGAGCATCATCAAAGCTCCAACTGGTACACATAAATGTGTGTGGTCCGATGCATAATGAATCATTGAATGGTTCAAAGTACTTTTTGTTATTTGTTGATGACTATAGTAGATTCTGCTGGGTTTATTTTCTTAAATCTAAGGCTAATGTGTTTGTTGAGTTTGTAAGATTTAAGACAGCAGTTGAACTAGAAACAGGAAACAAATTGAAGATGCTGAGATCTGACAATGGGGGTGAGTTTACCTTGAAAATTTGAGGGATATTTGGCAAAAGAAAGATCAAACATCAGCTAACAGTGCCCTACACTCCACAACAGAATGGAGTTAGTGAGAGGAGAAACCGAACATTGATGGAAATGGCAAGATGTTTGCTATATGAGAAGAAAATGCCATTAAAATTCTGGGCAGAGGTAGTAAACACAACATCCTACCTTCTAAATCGTATGACCACAAGAGTGTTAGGAGACAAGACTCCTTATGAAATCTGGTATGGCTTTAAACCCAGTATTGATCATTTTAAAGTTTTTGGCAGCCCTTGCTATGTCTTGCAACCTGAAGTTAAGAGAAGAAAACTTGATCAAAAGGCTGATATGGGAATTCTTATAAGCTATAACACAAAATCTAAAGCTTATAAAATCTATGATCTGAAATCTAATAAAGTTATAATTGCTAGAAATGTAAAAGTTGCAAAGAATGGTACATGGAACTGGAAGCTGCATCAATTAAAGGGACAAAACAGGAGTATCAAATTGAACTGGATGCTATAGAGGATGATGATACTATCGATGACAAACCAATAAGGGGGACAAGGTCCTTAACTGACATTTACAGCAGGTGTAATGTTGCTAAAGCAGAACCAATAGATTTTGAAGAAGCCATCAACTCATAAGTATGGATAGCTGTAATGAAGGAGGAGCTCATAATGATAGAAAAGAATGAAACATGGATGCTAGTTGATAGACCCGTTCACAAGAAGGTAATTGGTATGAAATGGATTTTCAAAACCAAACTGAATGCAGATGGGAGTATCAACAAGCACAAAGTAAGACTTGTAGTGAAGGGTTATTCATAAGAGCCAGGTATTGACTTCACTGACATATTTGCTCCAGTATCTAGGCTTGATACAATAAAGCTCTTGCTTGCTGTAGCAGCACAAAACGGTTGGCATATTTTTCAGTTGGATGTTAAGTATACATTTCTGAATGGTGTTCTAAATGAAGAAATATATGTTGAACAACCTGATGGCTTTGAAAATAAGATCACATCAAACAAAGTGTATCTGATAAAAAAAAGAGGCTTTGTATGGACTTAAACAGGCTCCTAGAGTCTGGCACAGTAGATTGGATGGGTATCTTTTGAGCTTAGGCTTCGAAAGAAACATGAATGAAGTAACTTTATATGTGAAAAATGTTAACAAACATACTCTGATCGTATCAGTGTATGTAGATGATTTATTGATTGCAGGAGACAAGGAGCAACTGGTAGAGGAGTTTAAAACCAATATGAAGGATAAGTTTGAGATGAATGAACTTGGTTTGCTGTCATATTTCTTAGGCATGAAAGTAACTTAGTCAGAGCAAGGTTATTTCCTATGTCAAAAGAGGTTTACAATGAAGCTACTAAACAAATTTGCAATGGAAAAATACAAACCAGTCAGTACACCAATGGTAATGGGAAAAAAAACTAATAAAGGAGGATGGAGCTCCCAAAACTGATGGAAAAGCCTACAGAATTTTAGTTAGCAGCTTGTTGTATTTAATTGCTACACGTCCAGATGTTGTTTTTTATGTCAATTACCTCTCTAGGTTCATGCAAAGTCTAAGTCAAATCCATTTTGTTACAACCAAAAGAGTTTTGAGATATCTGAAAGGGACCTTAGAGTTTGGCATGCATTTTGTGAAATCAAGTTCTGTTAAACTAATTGGTTTTTCTGATAGTGATTTGGCTGGAAGTGATGAACAAATTATGAGCACCTCAAGTTATTGCTTTGCTATAGGAGGAAACATTTTCTGTTGGAACTCAAAGAAGCAATCGGTGGTTGCACATTCCACTATAGAGGCAGAATACATAGCAGCATATGTGGCAGCAAAGCAATTGATATGGCTAAGGAAAATGCTAAATGATCTAGACTTTGATCAACGAAGTCCCACATAATTGTTTTGAGACAATACATCAGCAATAGTTATTTCAAAGAATTCTATTTTTCATGACAGGACCAACCATATGAAGATCAAGTTCCATGCTATCAGGCAATTCCAGCAAAAAGAGGAACTAGAGATGATATACTGCACTTCAAAAGAATAATTAGCAGACTTGTTCACTAAGCCTTTAGCTAAAGATAGATTTGAAGATCTAAGGGAGAGGATAGGAATGTGCAGATTTGGAACCAAGGAGGAGTGTTGAAGTTATAGCACTAAAGCTGAAATTAATGTATTAACCGTAGGTTATCTTTTATTAATGTCTATCTATTAGTAACATCATTATCTTGATGTTGTTTAGTCTGTTTTTTCTTCTTTAGGTTTGAAACTTATCTTAGGATAAGTATAGCTGGTTAGATAACTCCTTAGATGAAGGAGTTTATGTTAGTTACATTTCTTAATTTTGTTGTGATTGATTTCGTCTATAAATAAAAGCTAAGGGATAGCAATAACCTATGAAAAACATTCTGCTCTTTGTTCTTTGCTGCAAGTTCTTTATTCTTTGTTTTTCTAGTTATCATCAACATTCAGTTCTTTATATACCTATTATCAACAGTTAATTGGTTGCTATGGTTTTCACTACAGTGATGAAGAAAGTGATGCCTCGACAAGTTATGTCTAACATTAAATCTTGATAATGTTAGATATTTCTTGGTCATGAAAGTTGATTTTAGATATTGCATCAATCAAACTATATAAAAAGAAGAAGAAGAAGAAGAAGAGATGATTTAGTTTTACTTGAGATCAAATCAAACTAAATCATTCACGAATATATAGGTACTAAGATTAATGATATAATTTTAGAAAAATCATGTTTTAATGTTGGCGTGTGATGCTCTGGCTCTTACTTGGATTCAATAAAAGCATGAAGAGCTTGATTGATATAATAAATACATCTCAGATGCTTAATTAATCCATTTTCGAAATCTATGAACAAACAATTATATATTTATTAACGACCGAATTGATATGAAGAATTTATACTATAACTTGGCGGATCTGATTGATTGGCCACGTCATCATGTTTCAGCATTTGTTGCGAGGTGGTGAGAAAAGGTTTAGGAGACATTTGCCGGGATTCAACATCGGTTTCGAGCATCTTTACAACTTCATGCAATGAGGGACGATCCTCGAGTTTTAATTGTATACACCAAGATGCCACTATAATTGTTGTAACTCATTTTTGGTCCCCGCATAAAAAAAGAGAAAATACCAAAAAAAAAAGGAAGAGAGCACGAAACAGTGCCATTTTGAACGGCATTATGCTTCTTCTTCCCCTGCACATGTAGAGGCAGGGGAAGAAGAAGTTTCTCTCCCCTACAACGCACCTTGTCTCTCATTCCCCTGACTTGTCCCCTCACTAACACCACCTACACCTGCATGCACTGTCACCACGTTAAAAGAAAACGAGAACCATGCCATGCAGTGGCAAGGGCGACGGTGCAGAGCTGCCTCACGCCACCCTGCCCTACACCATGACAGGACAAGACAGCGTTATTCTCGCTCCCGCTGGCTATAAATACTGAAAGGTATAGAGAGGAAAGGGGGGCGATTTTGGAGGGGGGAGGGGAAGAAAAAAAGCGAAAGACCGAAAGGGAGGAGAAAAGAAAAAAAAACAGGGGAAAGAATAGAGAAGAGAGAAACCGAAACAGGGAGAAAAAAACAAAAAACAAAAACAAAAGAGAGAGAGAGATTATACAGAGAAACCAAAGCAAAAAAAAAAAGGAAGAGAAAGGAGGAAGAAGAGAGGAGAAGAATAGTGACAGAGAGGGGAAAACAGAATCGAATAGAGAAAACAAAAAAAACAACAAAGAATAAGAGGGAAGGAGAAGAACAAAACTTAAAATAGAAAAAAAGGAGAAGGAGAGGGGGCAGAAATAGAGAGGAAGGAAAGCGCAGAGGAAGGGAGACCACCATCTTCATCAGCGAAGCCATCGTCTGCTCCTCCAGCACGACCGCGGTGTCTCTGCACCAAGAGAAAAAGAACAACCACAGAAGAATCATCGCCTGTCGCCACTCATCGAGAACGGCCACCATGAGCCACCGTCGGCCCAACCACCACGCTCCCTCACTCCTGGTAATCCCCTCCCCTTTTCTGTCTCCTCTGTTGTGTTCACCATTTGCATACAGAACGTGAGCAATTCACGTTTTGCAGCAAAGTGGAAAATAATTAGTGGAAAATAATTATATATAACTAGTTACTGTGCTCAGCACAGTAACCAACTATTGGTTTTTTGGCTGGAACATCAGCCCAGCCCACGCGCTTGGTTGAGTCCAGCCACAAGGGGCTGGTTCTGGCCCGATTTCATTTTTGGGCAGATCTCGGCCCAGTTTCCTTTTGGGCCCATCTTTCATGCATACAGCCAAGTCTCTCGAAGCTAAAAAAACATATTGTATTTTTACACAACAAAGAAAACTTCAAAAATATGTTTTAGCATGCATTTTAGCTTTAATAACCAGTTTATTAAAAGCCTTGAGAACTAGGCCAATATTTTATAAAAAATCTAAAAAATATTTTGTTTGTTTTAGTATCAGGGATTACGAATTTATACGTAAAACATATTCTCGATATTAAAAAGGTAGTTCTTTTATTGTCATTAGGATGGTTAGGTTTTTACCCGATAAGATAAGGACCTCCTTACTGAGGAAGACTTTTCTTAAACCATAGACGGACCAAAAATTAGAAAACACGACAAGATCTTAGTTTTTATCTGACAATAAAACAATGCAACTTACCTTAGGTAGGGCGTATTTGGGGTGCTAATACCTTCCCTTTACACAACCAGTCTCCGTATCCGATCTCTGAGACCAGTTAGGGTTCCTAGTGACCAAAATACTAGGTGGCGACTCCTATTCCATTTTTTCCACTGATAAAACGACAAGAATTCATTGTCTTCCCATATCTGCCAAGATAGACATACATACCACACCTGATGAGGGTGGTGGGCGATCACCGCGACGCCGCACACGTGCGACAGAATGGCGACTCCACTAAGGACCTTGTGGACTAAACATTGTTTTGTCTGATTTTTGTCTTTGGTTTTGTGCGTGTTATTGTTAAGATGGATTTCCTTTAGTTATTTGCTCATATGCTTTAAATTTGTACATATTTGTTCATGCATTATATAATTTTTTCATGCATCATTCTCTTTTTATGTGAGTTTATACTGAAAAAATTTAGGTTAAGTGGGGGACTAGCAGCTTACCTTACGACTTTTAGTCAAGGTTTAAGTTTGTGTAAACCTTAACTCTTCGCTGAGTGCTTAGACTGGTAATGATTGGTCCATATGTCATCCTATTACCTACTAAGCCCCCATATTGCCTTCACGGGGGCAATCACTGGGACAGCAAGAGACCCTTTTTTAGAGCCTGAGTAATCAACCTACCTTTTGTCTCACATAAAAGAACTAGAACTTTTCTTTAGGGTGTATGCTCCCTACTTTTTGTTTTGCATCAAAACAAACCCTTCTCGAAGCATCTTGAACTTAAAACTTGTGGGTGACACAATGGTCATCACTCAGGAAATTTTCATTGTAGAGTTTGGACAAGAATCAAGATTCTTGTTTCATCATACAAAAGTTAAGACCATATATCACCCCTTGAAGGGCAAGTTTATCATATAGAACACTCATATGTTTAAACATGCATGCTCGTCGGTGTGGAATAAAGGTCCCCCCAATTCTATTTCCTCACTAGAATCAAGAAACATAGCTTATGGTATTAGCGTTCTCTGCTCTACCATGGACTCAGCTGGTGACCTGTGCCGAGATGCCATCTATGAAGTGCTGACACGCTCATCAATGGAGACTGTGAGGAAATATCTATAAATGGCTCACTTCATTGGCTCACTTGGAAGGGAAACGTCTTTGCATTTGATGTAAAAAGAAAGAGTCATTGTTTATTCCCACTTCCCCTGTCAACCTTTGAGGGCAATGATAACAAAGATGTCAGACTTACTAAATACAAAGGAAAGCTCGCCTTGACCTGCATCGATAGGGAGAGAAATTTCATGGAAGTATGGATCATGGAGGATCATGAAAAAAAACAATGGAGCAAAAGGCACTCGATAAACATAGGGGTTTTAACAAGGAAAAAAACCCCACATAAGCCCTTTGGCCTTCTGCAATGCTGATGTTGTGCTGATGGGAGAATATTTTTCTGATGTGATAGTCTTCAACTTTAAGACTGGGCACATTGATATGCTACGATTAGGGAAGGGTCTGCTCCATGGATGCTTCCCATTTCAGCTCACATTTGCCACCAAGGAAAAAACACAGTTAATTCATTGCCCCAAGGCTTGGTTCTCTAGATGGAATAATACGGATGAGATGTGAAGAATTGCAAGAAATTTGAAGATGAAGTCAGAAGGTTGGTGAGCAAGACATGAACAGATTTTGTGAAAAATGATATCAATGATCATATCGTCAATAGGCCATCGCCAATTAATGATAACAAGACATGGATAACCGATGAATAAGCTGTTTAGAAATGTCATGTTGTCGATTTTGTTGCCCATCATTTTGTTTTGGGATCATATCTCACATTTTAATGGATTATGCTTTATTCTTAGTCTTATTATTGTCTTGAAATAAAGAGATGTTTCGTTCAAATTTTATTTTGGCAAAATATTTTGATTGAAACTTCAACACGCAAAATTAAAAGTCTTTTGATTCAAAAAAAGACTTGATGTTCATTAAAATGACAAGAGATGACTGAACTGATAGTGAGCTCACACACCACAAAATTGAACCACACATCGTATAGCTAAGTTTTAACAGTATGCCTAATGACACGTAGTGGATTCACTAGTTATGGATTCGCGAATTATGACTCTTTGCAAATCCAAATCATTACACTGGATGAGGTCAAAATTTATCGGTTTTAACCGACCTTGCTTGAAATGAAAAAAATGTCATCTTTGTTATCCCTTCACTTTCTAAAGATTATATCCCTTGTGGTCCCCATTTGAGCCCGATAGAATATTTCTTTCAAAGAAACCCTGACTGGGATCACACCCCATATCGGGGGCAAACGAGAGATATTTTGAAGACATTGATAGAATCATTAGAAAAGAAAAAGGATAGGAATAAAAGCCTAACGTTTGAGATAGGGCTAAAAGAAAAAAAAAGACATAGACTGGGGGGTAGAAAATACCGATGTTGGTTTTTCTTTATCATCCAGACAAAGCAGTAAAGATGGGTGCAGGAATTAATCATGTCACAGGTATTAGACATAGCAAAGGTCAAAAGTCAAAAACCAAAAAGTGTTAAGCTACAAACATGACTTTTGAGGTCCGTGATAAAGCCTCTAGTGTCTTCAAATTGATCAAGATTGGTCATTCATCAAAAAAATAGATTATGACCCATGTTAGGAGAATTTTGATTTTGTCCTTAACATGACTTTATGTCATTCCTCTACAATGACAACAAGAGAAAGAGAGTTGATGGATAATTGATGTTGATCCTAGATCTTTGAAACCCTCAAACACATTTTGAGCAAGTGAAATCCCTTTCTTTCATAACCTTGAACCATGGCCTGCATTACGTGCTTTGAAAAGCCCTTTTTAATCAAGTAAGCAATCTGAACTGATAAATGGCGCTCTCAAAAGCTTGAAGAGCCTTTTCATAAGAGTCAGAATTTCATGAATTAAGCTATTGGTTATTATGCATGCTGATAAAATAAGAGCTAAAAAAAAAACAATCTCTCTTGATAAAGCCTGAGATTTGACGTGAGCGTCTTGTTTTTTAAATTCAGACAAAGGACACCTCATCATAGACCATCAAAGATATACCCAAAATCAGAGTTTAAAATGGATAAAATAAACATGGGGAAAGCCATTTTAATCCTACATTGGGTCAATTTCTATTTTTAAAATACATGACAATCAAGAAACTGTGTATTTTGAATAACGTGTGTTGGATCATAGATCAAAAAGCTTGATTTTCAAAAGGACATCTCTGATTTCATTTCAACAAACTAGACTTTGAATAGACATGATCTTTGAAATGCGAGAATTGATTCCAGGACAAGGAAGATTGTCGAACAAAAAAGAACATCGATTGAGTTTGCAAAATCCTTGACATAAATGACATTGACACTTCTCGACACTCCCTGAGAAGTGGGGCAGCCAAGGGCAATGCATTTGAAACCTGAAAAGGAAGAGAAGCAAAATTCAGATTAGCTGGGAGCAAAGAAAGAATTAAATGATAAGTCAGCAAAGTCCACTAAAGTTATGATTAACATCTATTAATGAATAGAACCTCCTGCGAGCATGTTTAGATCAAATGGGGGCAATGTTGTTCAAAAACATCCTGTGACCTAGTGAACCCCCGTCAACAATCGACATACAAAGATGTACTTGAAGAACATTTTCATGTCATCATCCTTTGAAAAATGGATATTGATCGATGTGGGCGTATAGTTGCATTGGAATGAATAAAAAAATGATGCAAAATCACTAAGACTGACTGTGGAGCAAAGATGTACCTAAAGGACATCTTCATGTTGTCATTCTTTGAAACATGGATATTGATCGGTGTGGTCATATAGTTGCATTTGAATGAATGACAAAAGAATGCAATTCACCAAGATGAAAAGTGGCGCAAAGATATACTTGAAGGACGTCTTCATGTCTTCATTCTTTGAAAAATGGATATTGATCGATGTGGGCATATAGTTGCATTTGAATGAATGATAAAAGGAAGCAATTCACCAAAGACTGACTGTGGAGCAAAGATGTACCTGAAGGACATCTTCATGTCATCATCCTTTGAAATATGGATATCAACCGATGTGGGCATACTATTGCAATTAAATGAGTACCAAAAAGATGCACACCATCAAGACTGATGGTGAAACAAAGATATACGTGAAGGACATTTTCATATCATCATCCTTTGAAACATGGCTATTAATTGATGAGGACACACGATTGAATAAGAATGAATGGTGAAAAGAGGCACACCTCCAAGATTGGTCGTGGAACAATGCTGCACTAGAAGGATAATTCCATATTGTCACCCTTTGAAATATGGTTATCGAAAGATGTTATCACACAGCTACATTGAATGAATGCTAAAAAGACACCCACCACCAAGACTAACTATGGAACAATTTATTTTGAAGTTAAATGCACACTTCACTGCATAAGTACGGGTGATAAAAACAACATCATTAATGAGGCTGAAACATTTCTTCTTACAATCTGATTAGATGAGCTGAGGAGAATCTATTGAGAAGAATATTGAGCACACAACGATGGGCCTATTACTGCAAGCTATGAGATGCATGTCTGGACGACCCAATGTTTTCATGAAGGATGCACATAGCTAGTTACGAAACAATTCTTGAGAGAATCTAGGAGATAACTAATGACTTAAACTCCTACATAATGAATCGAGTGACACCACATTTAGAGGCATGGTCAAGCTTAAGAAAAACAAGAGCAGTAATCATCACAGACAGCCTAGGATGGGCACTACACACGCATCTGAGTTGAAAGCTATCACATGGATGAGCCGATGAATCAGAAGCACAAAGAAGGCTTTAGATAACAAACAAAGACACCCTATGACAATGGAGAGTCAAAGAAAGGGAACCTACATTTTAAATTAGGTAAGGATGCATGCATGTCATCTAACGTCAAAGCATTGCATATATTTTTGATTTGTTGCAGGAAAAATCCTCAATATAGTCCAGCAAGATTGAGGACAAAGAAAGAATCTTTGAGTTGATGAACAACAAAGAATCATGGTTTTGACCCTGGAATGAGAGGAAGATGAGATAAACCCTAACATTAGGGAAATCTCAAAGAAATAAGAAGATCAATGAAGAAGAGTTTTCAATTCGAACCCTATCATTTTGAAGAAGAAACATTTTTTTTGGTTAAAGGAGATTGCCAGAAGGATTCATGTTAACAACCATGCAGAATTTAGCTTTGGTTAAAGGGAATCGCTAGATGGGATTCCAGGTTGGCCGAGCTACACACAGACTTTGGTTCTGGTTAAAGGGGATCGGCGAAGGGATCTCAGTTTAGCCTAACCACGAACAAATTTTGGTTCTGGTTAAAGGGGATCGGTGAAGGGATCTCAATTTAGCCCAACCACACACATGATTTTGGTTCTGGTTAAAGGAGATCGGCGAAGGGATCTTAGTTTAGCCTAACCACGAACAGATTTTGGTTCTGGTTAAAGGGGATCGATGAAGGGATCTCAATTTAGCCCAACCACACACATGATTTTGGTTCTGGTTAAAGAAAATCGGCAAAGGGATCTTAGTTTAGCCTAACCACGAATAGATTTTGGTTCCGGTTAAAGGGGATCGGCGAAGGGATCTCAGTTTAGCCCAACCACACACATGATTTTGGTTCTGGTTAAAGGGGATCGGTGAAAGGATCTCAGTTTAGCCTAACCACGAACAGATTTTGGTTCTGGTTAAAGGGAATCGGCGAAGGGATCTTAATTTAGCCCAACCACACACATGATTTTACTTCTGGTTAAAGGGGATCGGTGAAAGGGATCTCAGTTTAGCCCAACCACAATCAGACTTTAAACTAGTTGAAGGGGATTGCTGTAAAGGCAGAGTTTCAGATTAACTAAGTTGTGAGAAGATCAGTTTTGGAAGTTCCTTTTTGTTTATCTTTACAAAACTTACTATGTAAAGTCTTTACTCTGTAAATATTGTAAAGAAGGGGCATCTGTTGTAACCCATTTTTGGATCCCCGCACAACAAAAGTGAAAATACCAAAAAAAAGGAAGAGAGCATGAAACAGTGTTGTTTTGAACGGCAATGGGCTTCTTCTTCCCCTCCACATGTAGAGGCAGGGGAAGAAGAAGTTTCTCTCCCATGCAACGCACCCTCTCTCTCATTCCCCCTACTTGTCCCCTCATTAACACCACCCGCACCTGCATACATTGTCACCACGTCAAAAGAAGAAGAGAACCATGCCATGCAGTGGCAGGAGCGACGGTGCATAGCTGCCTCACGCCACCCTGCCCTGCACCATGATAGGATAAGACAACGTTACTCTCGCTCCCGCTGGCTATAAATACTGAGAGGTATAGAAAGGAAAGGGGGGCAATTTTGGAGGGGAGAGGGGAAGAAAAAGAGCAAAAGACAGAAAGGGATAAGAAAAGAAAAAAAAATTGGGGAAAGAATAGAGAAGAGAGAAACCGAAACAGGGAGAAAAAAATAAAAAACAAAAACAAAAGAGAGAGTGAGATTATACAGAGAAACCAAAGCAAAAAAAAAGGAAGAGAAAGGAGGAAGAAGAGAGGAGAAGAACAGTGACAGAGAGGGGAGAAACAGAACCGAATAGAGAAAACAAAAAAAAACAACAAAGAATAAGAGGGAAGGAGAAGAACGAAACCAAAAATAGAAAAAAAAAAGAAGGTGAGGGGGCAGAAACAGAGAGGAAGGAAAGCGCAGAGGAAGGGAGACCACCGTCTTCATCAGCGAAGCCATCGTCTGCTCCTCTAGCACGACCGCGGTGTCTCTGCACCAAGAGAAGAAGAACAACCACAGAAGAATCATCGCATGTCGCCACTCACCGAGAACGGCCACCACGAGCCACCGTCGGCCCAACCACCACGCTCCCTCACTCCTGGTAATCCCCTCCCCTTTTCTGTCTCATCTGCTGTGTTCACCATTTGCATGCAGAACGTGAGCAATTCACGTTCTGCAGCAAAGTGGAAAATAATTAGTGGAAAATAATTATATATAACTGGTTATTGTGCTCAGCATGGTAACCAGCTATTGGTTTTTGGGCTGGAACATCAACCCAGCCCACGTGGCTTGGTTGAGTCCAACCACAAGTAGGTACTCTTTTGGGCTGGTTCTGGCCCGATTTCATTTTTGGGCAGATCTCGACCCAGTTTCCTTTTGGGTCGAGTCCGGCCCATCCCGAAAAAAATATTTTTTTGTTTTCATGCATACGACCAAGTCTCTCGAAGCTAAAAAAATCATATTGTATTTTTACACAACAAAGAATGTTTTAGCATGCATTTTAGCTTTAATAACCAGTTTATTAAAAGCCCTGAGAACTAGGCCAATATTTTATAAAAAATCTAAAAAATATTTTGTTTGTTTTAGTATCAGGGATTTCGAATTTATACATAAAACGTATTCCCGATATTAAAAAGGTAATTCTTTTATTGACATTAGGATGGTTAGTTTTTTCCCGATAAGATAGGGACCTCCTTACTGAGGAGGACTTTTCTTAAACTATAGACGAACCAAAAATTAGAAAACACAACAAGATCTTAGTTTTTATCAAACAATAAAACAATGCAGCTTACCTTAGGTAGGGCGTATTTGGGGTGCTAATACCTTCCTTTTACGCAACCAGTCTCCGTATCCGATCTCTGAGACCAGTTAGGGTTCCTAGAGACCAGTTAGGGTTCCTAGTGACCAAAATACTAGGTGGCGTCTCCCATTCTATTTTTTCCACTGATAAAAAGACAAGAATTCCTTGTCTTCCCATATCTGCCAAGATAGACATATATACCACACCTGATGAGGGTGGTGGGCGATCGCCGCAACGCCATACACGTGCGACAATAATCATCTTCTTTGTTATCTTCTTTTCTTGCTCTGTGGTGTCTCCTAGTACTTCTAGGTTATTTCTTTCACAAACCTGCTCATAACCCCATGAGGAAAGTAGATTTGGCTTGCATCGACTACCAATTCACTCAAGTTCTTTTTTCCTATCATGTCTATTAACAACATCTCGAAACTGTAAACATCTGCTTTATAAGATACGCCTCTCATATTTTTGTAGAACAATTTTGGAGCTATGTATTCCATCATTCCTCTAGCTGCAGTGAGGGGTACAATGCTATTATTTGTTGGGTACAGTTTTGCTAATCCAAAATCTAAAATCTTTATAACAAACTTTTTGTCTAGAAGAATATTGTGAGGCTTGATATCAAAATGCAAGATTTGAATATCACAATCTTAATGTAGATAATCAATGCCTTGAGAAATCCCAAGAGAAATGTCAAACATTTTCTCTTTACTTAATGTGACGCTACCTTGTTTAGGAAAAACATGCTTATCAAGAGAACCATTAGGCATGAACTCATATATAAGATCACGCATTGATCCCTCAACAGTAAAGCCTATTAGCTGTACCACATTGACATGGTAAATTCTTTCGATGGTATCAACTTTATTGGTACAATCTTGTTCATTAGCTTTCGAATTACTCAAGATTTTTATTGCTGCAAGACGACCACTATGAAGCTTTCCCTTATAAACTGAGCCAAAGCCCCCCTCACCTAACTTCTCCTTGAAGTCATTTGTTATCTTTTTAATCTCTGAATACGAATACCTTATAGGCATGAGATTGTCATTACTCTGTAAGAACTCTTCAATGGTGTCATACATTGATAAGTGCCTTCTTCGCCATGTGTAGATTAAATAGGTCATGAGGCATGAAAGCCCAAAAAGGAATAATATTGCACGAAATATCACTGTGTAGAGAAACAACAAGAACAATCAATGGCAGAATGAAATATTGTTAATTTGATAGATTGCCACATCAAAATTATTTTATAAATGAAATGTGATTGTCTTTGTGTTTGCCTCCTGATAAATCCTTACAAGTTTATTATGTATCGATGGAAGCATCAACTTTTTTCAAATCTCAAATCCATGGCACCAAAAGGTAAAAACTTCTTACGAAAATGTAAGAAAAAAAAGATTGTGCACGGAACATCTTAGTGAATTTTGATTTTATCCATCTTAGCTTTGGATTTTTTAAAGTCATTAAAGTTGCTAATATTTATATCTATTGTAAAATTAAAGAATTAGACTCAATTAGAAAAACTAAAAAGTTGAAGGGCTTATTTCCATGAAACCAAAGGGCTTCTACTCCAGTCACGTGGTGTGATAACATCAGTGCCTTAGGTCTTGCCTCAAATCCAATTTTTCATGCACGATCCAAACACATTGAAGTAGATTACCACTTTTTCTGAGAAAAGGTGGCCAACAAAGATATCCTTCTTCAACACGTCCCCACCTCTCTACAACTTGCAGATATATTTACTAAAGGACATACAACTGATCGGTTCTGCTTCCTCTAGGATAAACTTTCTATAACATATCTTCCTGCTAGCTTACAGGGGAATGATAAGGATAAAGCTCAGTATAATGATAAGGATAAAGCTCAGCATGCTAAGCTTGCCGAAAGACACTGAGATTTAGTCCTATTGTGTTTAAACTTTTGTTTCTCTGTTTATCCTTAGGTTCCTTTTGTATGTAAACTCTTGTAAAGATAAATGTTTTGTAACAAACTTTGGATGTGTGTGTGTGCGCGCGCGCACGTGTGTGTGTGTGTGTGTGTGTGTGTGTGTAAGGCTGAGAAAAAACAGGCCCTCTTAAGCAATTACAGAAATATTTTAATTCTTTCAATATGAACAGTGAAGGTAGGGTAGATAAAAAGAATCCAATTTTTTTTAGATGCTTGCATCAACTCCTACGGGGTGATGATGATACCAATAAAATTGGTATCGATAATGTGTTAAGCGAAAATAATCATGGTTGATCTTATAAAATCTTGAATGGAGGAGGATAATGGAAGAGGAAACGATTTTTTAGTAGTTGAAGGAGAAAGAGTTTCCAATGAAAACCAGAAGGGAGAAGTGAATAAAATATAAATGCATGTTTGCCCTTTTTAAATTGTTGGATATTTGTGTTGCTATATTATTGTGATATTCATATTTCAATAATATGTATTTTATTTCAGGACCATTGCATGCACGACAGGAGTAGATCCTAGCTTATGTTCACTTTTTGTAATCTAGGTTCTAGGAAGTATACCCTTGTATTTTGTAATATTACAACTTTTATATAACTTAATTTGTATAATTGATGTTTAAACTTGAATAGATGAATTTAATTTTGTAGTTTGTATAACCATGTTCCATGTATGCATGTTTATATCTTTTATCCACCCATAATGATAATTGTTGTTCAAGGTATATCATAAATATTGTGGTTGACATGAATGATGATGTTTTGTCAGATTGAGACCCAAGATGATTGGGTTGAATTGAGTTAAGAGATGCGGGATATTAAAAGTGTAAACAGGTTATGTCGATAACTTGGGACCTCCCAATGTAGGGGAGACTCTGCCAAAATTTTAGTGAAAATTTTGATAAATTTTAATATGAACACCTTGTACATGTGTGTGTGTGTGTGTGTGTGTGTGTGTGTATAAATTTAATTACTTTGTTTATCAGTTAACATGAGATTGTTGTTTTATCTCGGATCGGGGGATGTTACAATCCCTCACTAAATTTCTTCCTTTTTCTTTGTTTTTATGCCTAAAAACTCCTCTTAATTAAATTTTCTTTTAGAAACTAGTTAAACATCATCCAAGTCTCTCAAAATTTGAAGAAATCTCTCTATTTTAGCAAGAAAAGGATGAACAAAGCCTTCTCCTCCCTGTAGGTTGTTACTATCGAGGTTTTAAAGCCAAATTAGGGTGTTTTTCTTATTATATATGATTTTGCCATTAATAATGGTACACATGTTATTTTCTGTATTTTACCTGATTGTTGGTATGTTTGAAAGGACATGAAAACTCCGATTGACCTACAATTTTTACCCAATATAAATCAATATGTAAGGAGACGCCTCATAAACTTCTAACTCGATCCAACGAACAGATTGAGAGATATACTTGATATCACAAAACTAGACAATAGTTAATTTCACGCAAAAATCTGAATTTTACATACTATTTTATTTACTTAAATCATCATGATTTTTAAACTAATTCATTGGGGACTCCCCTCCATAATCATCATTAGATTTGCCTTAGAGTATTCACCATTTTTTGTCACAATAACATGATTGTATACGGGCTTATACCAGCGATCAACATTTTTCACACTTAAAATCATATATTATTTTATTTAGAATTCCATAATATTATTATTGTATAAATATTTTCTTCTCAATTTATAAAAAAATTTCCTTTAAATAATTATTTTATTCAATTGGAGAATTTACATAATTCATCACTAGGTTGATATTTCAATTTATTACTTTATCTCATCTAAAATTTAAGTTAATTTACTAGAAATGTTCATCCCAAATCACCATAATTTTTCTGCTAATTAATCATTTTCCATTAAGAACTACCTTATTTAACATGGATTTACCGATTTTTAGGCTAGGGGTTTACATTTGAGGTAACATGTGGGTAAGAAATAACCATTAGTGAGGAAAAATGGTATTGTAGTAATAATTTATGCGTAAGTGTAGGTGAGTAAGGTGTCGTATTAGATTTATTGGAAATCACAATTCTACCTTGACGTGCGTGACAACCAAAGAAAATTTATAGGGTGCTAGGTCAAAGCCCAACTTATTTTTTTCATAGTTCGATCAAGAGTTTAGGGCATTTCTCAATCCATTTTTGTTGAGCCCAAGTGAATTGACTTAGTCAACCTATTTAGGCAAAGCCTAAGCAAACTAACATGGTTAGCCTATTTGGGCTCTATCTTACATGACCTAACACTTGGGGGATTGGAATGAATGGTTAAAAAAGAAGTAGGGATTGAACTAAAGGAAAAGGGAGAAAATTGGTTGGCGCGTGAAACACACATACCAGCACAAGAACCATACCTGCCATATTTGGTAGCACATGTGGCTCACGCTTGATCCTGATGGTGACCTTTCTTGGTATATATGGAATCATCTCATTGAGATGTTTATGATAGTGTTGTATGTGCATTGATCGGAGCTCTGATGTGTCTCTAAAGTCCAATTATTGCTTTCTTTCTTTTATCTCTTCCATTTATGAGAATTGTGCCCCCTTTTTTGTCTCCATATTATCCTACTTTTATAGCATCTTTTGCTATTTTGTTGATCAAGCGACACCAAAGGCACATGAGCCACTAATTGCCTTTATGAGATGCGCATATATGGCCTACTCTAATTAATATTGATGACCTTCTTTGGTATTATTATATTTGTCTTGTCAAGATTTTTTTATGGTACTGGTGGTATCGTAAATGGAGTTTCGATGTGCCTCTAGGATCTTTTTCTTTCTTTCTTCTCTCTTCTTATTGTAATTTGTGCTAGACCATTTAATAATGTCTTTGAAATGTTGCATTTTCTACTGTGACATCTTAAAATATCATGTTTTTTAATCGCGACATATACCAAACTATGCTATTTCACCAAAAAAAATTAAACTATGTTATTTTGTCAATTTTTTAAAACCATTCTAATTTAAAAAAAAAATGAATATAAAATATTTGAATTTGTTGGCATATAATTGGTATTGTGATATAAAAAAATAATTTTTAAAGTGAGACAAGAATATGTATTTTTATATATAATTACAGAAACTTTATAGGATTGCTACAATAAAATTACTATTTTCCCCTTTGGTTGAAAAAATGGAAGCCTTAGTGCCAGGGGCAATTTTGTCTTTTGCAATGGCTCGTTGGTCATTAAAATATTATTAGAGGGTATATTCATCTTTTTAAAAAACTTTAAATAGTAAAATGACTTATTTACCCCCAAGGTAAAAAAAACCTTAGAATTGTTAACTAAGGATTTTTTTTGTCTTTTCGTTTCTTAAAGTACAGTTAAAGTATGAGTTTTCCTTTAGAAAAAGAAAAAAAATAAGACATGTATTTAAGGGCATTTTTGTTCTTTCACATAGGCTTTTTTTGTAATTTCCAAACTTATAGAGGACATTTCGGTATTTTTACATTGGATAATTAATTTTTTATATAAAAAATTTGTTGGCATGTGCTCATTACGTGCCAGCGAGTGGGAAGTGTCTGCACTATTTGGGTGGCGTGTATAATGCCACTCAATAGCTAAAGATGTCATTTTGTCTCGTCGTTGGAAGCTCCACTATGTTCTTTCTCTACTAGAGTGACATGTGATGATGAATGATAAGTAGTTTGTTACTCATGGTTGTTTTTTTCCCTTTCTTTTCTCTTTCCTACATAAAAAAGTACACATTTGTCCTATTTATTTTATATATTTAATTTTAGTCTTTATTTTATTGATTTCTTATTTTTGTTCTTAACTATTTTATAAAAGTTTTATTGCTTGCAATTTAGTCCTTCAATTACAATTTATCATATATATTTTTTTCAATTTGGTCCTTATTCTTTTTATTTCTATTTGTTTGCTTGACTCTTTTGTTAAAGTTTTGTTGGTTTTCAATTTCATTTTTCAATCAAAGTTTATGTTTTATTTTTTTCAATTTGACCTTGATTCTTTTGATTTTTTTTTTGTTAAAGTTATTTTTCTTTTCAGTCTAACCTTCCAATTAAATTTTTTTAGTTTCCTTCTAATATATTTTTTATTTTGATTTTCACCATTATTCTTTTAATTATATATTTTTTGTTTTATGTCCTTTTATGTAATTAATTTTTTTTTAATTTCATCATTCGATATTTGATTTATTGGGGATTGGGCTTCGTAGTTTTTTCATTTGTTGTTCTTCCAATCTAATGACACGAGTCACGAGTTTGAAAAGTTAATGTGGTTCGACATTGTTTTTTTTGCTTATTTTCTTTTATGATTTTATTGTTCTACATTATTTTTTTTAAATAATTGGTTTTGTGGTTATTTTCAATTTCTTTTCTACCGATTTCTCTCGGTCTTATGACCTCGACCACGAGTTTTGCATGCCTTTAATATATAAAGAAATTATTCTCATTCTTCGATATATTTTTTATATAGATGAACTTTATTTGAAAAAATATTCATTTTTTAAATTGTATTTCTAATATATCTGGCCTTACATGATATTGTTTTTATCTTTTTTATTGAATCAGTTTCATGTGTGAATCTATTTCTATTATTTTTTTTATTGATTTTAATAAATAAATTTATTAAACATAACTGGATAAATATCTCATTTTAATAGATCAAATATCTTGATGTAGTTCTATCTCTTAATTGTTTTTGTTTCTTTTTTAGTTATTGTTAATGATTTGTTTTTATTATTTATTTACATAGATGATTATCAATTTATTTAATTGGATATTTGCGTAAAGTTTTTGATTTACACTTATAATTTTTTTATGTAAAAAACACATGAAAAACACATTTAATTGATTGTTTTTATTTATTTACATGATTATTCATTTATTTAATTAAATATTTATATTTATTTTTTATTTATATTTATAATTTTTTTATATAAAAAATATATTAAAATAGTTTATATATCCTTTTTTAAAATAATAATAAAAAAAAAACCTTACAAGCAACAGCAATGATACAGCGCAGTTCAAATAGTTGCTGTGATTATAAACTTGAACATTAAAAAAAAATACGAAATACAAATAAATGGCTAAGAAACACCCCCCCTCTCTTAACCATAGTTATTAAACCCGGCTCGAGGGTTGACCCGGCCAAGGGGCCGGGTCCCGGGTTTCATGGGTCAACCCGGTAAAATTAAAAAAAAATTAAAGTTTTAATATTTTATATGAAAAAATCCATGTAAATATAGATTATACATATTATGAAGTTTAAAAGAATATTTTAAAAAGGTTTTTATCTCACATTGAAAAGATACTATGTTATCCTTTTAAGTTGAAGTATTTAAACCAAAAGGTTTTTTATCCCACATTGAAAAAATATGATTTTTTTCTTGGGAACATAGAGTATATATACTAATGGGTTTCAAATCCCACATTGAAAAAACATAACTTTTTTCATGGAAACATAGAGTATATATATGAAAGGGCTTCAAATCTCACATTGAAAAGATACTATGTTATCCTTTTAAGTTGAAGTATTTAAACCAAATGGTTTTTTATCTCACATTGAAAAAACATGACTTTTTTCTTGGGAACATAGAGTATATATACTAATAGGTTTCAAATCACACATTTAAAAGAAAAAAAACAAACAAACCGGGTCTCGTCCGGGTTCGTCTGGGTCCTGGGTCGACCCGCCGGGTCGCCCGGGTTTGGCAGGGTTGTTGCCACAGCCGGTCTTTTATTAAATCCGGACCGGTCCAGCCACCGGGTCAACCTGCCGGGCCGGGCCGGGTTTAATAACAGTGCTCTTAACGGTAATGTTAACGAAATGACCCTACCCGCCCTCAAATCCACCACGAAAACAACCACCACTCTTCCTCACCATCCCAACACCAAACAACCACCGTACACCACCCATCATCAAGACCTAACTCGACCCATTAACCTCAATAGATCCCATTGTTTCATGGACCTCTTCAATTTCCCGCCATTGACGCAGTGGTCAGTTGCACCAAACCGCCACGCAGTTCACTCAAATGCGTCTCGTAGAAATCGATCTCAATCATCTCAATGTCATAACTCTTCTTTCAGTTGAACAGATTTTCCTTCAGAAGGGAAAGCTTTTGGCTCCTTGCTTCACGCGTACGTGCGAAAACTGGGCTTGGATACGTGTAATTTGATGGTGGGTATTTTATTTTCATTGAATCTTCATTAAAAATATTTTTAAAAATAATTATACATATTATACTTATATATACACATAAAATAATTATTAATATTACCATAAAATATTCTAATCTAATGTAAAAATCATGGCATGACCAATTGATTTTTTTAATATCATTTTAGTAACTTTATTTAAAGAGAATTTCATATTAAAAAAAGTAAAACAATTAAATAAAACATTTTAGTAACCTCAACAATCTCATTTCCAACACCAAAACATCCTCAAATCTAAAATTTAAAATCAAATTGAATAAAAAAACCTTTATAGATTCAGATAAAATTTATTTTGCATGATTAAAGGTTCAAAACGCCTCAATCGAATTCCCTTTTCAATATGAACCAATAAATATCAAAATCAGTATCTTTGTGATCATAATGCGGCTCGTCAAAATCTTTCTTTCTCCTTTTTAGAGGGTGTTTGGGAGTGTGGTAGTGGTTGCTTTTCAAATAGCTTTTCGTGCCGAAATACATGCCAATGATGTTTTTTTATTTTTTAAAAATCATTTTTGATATCAGCATATCAAAACGATCCAAAAGG
>Ga0307513_10002799_pt1 | contig 23923 bp, 21 predicted proteins | sample 15_EM_MG_FD_202174 | JGI IMG/M metagenome (GOLD analysis project Ga0307513, IMG submission 202174) | Populus trichocarpa ectomycorrhiza microbial communities from riparian zone in the Pacific Northwest, United States - 15_EM | ecosystem: Host-associated > Plants > Roots > Unclassified | place...
AAAGCTAGGCCTGAGCCTGGAATTCTTTATCCCACTCGCAGGAGCGATCTCGAGAGGCAAAATTTCGACCTTGGCTAGGCTGTACGCCGGCTGGTCTCGCCACGTCATGCGAAGGAAGCACCCAAAGGCAGCAAGATAGCATGCCCGGCCGCCTATACTCAACTAATCCTGCAGGAAATTGGCTAGCAATCGGCTGGTTCTCATTACATGCCCGGTATCACTTGGGTGTATAATACAGTAGTGATTGAATGATGACCCGCCCCGTGGATGACCTTGCCCGAAGTATACCACTAGACGCTCCAAATCCTGCCGAGCTCGTTCTCCGTGTACTTGAATGTGCTGCTGTCTACGGCGACCCCTACGGAATATAACGAAGGTTTGTAACTTTGAACAGCGCCGCAAATATAACTGGTCCCAAGTATCGAGGTAAAATTGTAGCCCGGAAACGGAATAACGAGTAGTCGAAGGTACTGAGCCAACAGGAACCGCTGACTACTCGCTCATTTGTTCGGATTCAGACGACTGTGTCCGTCTTCCTCGTCCTCGCCCTCGCCCACGCGTACCACCACCTCTACTTTTCTTCGCGGCCGCCTCCTCAGACTCATTCCCCTCCTGGAGTCCCCCCCTTGCTGACTTCGCCCCTCGCCCTCTTGGTTTCCTCCCCGCTCCTCGTCTCGAACCTCCCCTGCGGACATTGGGACCGCCTCTTCCAGCTCCGTAATTATCCCAATCTTCCTCTTCTTTTCCACTTCCGGTCTTTTCACCGCGGTTGTCCTTATCTCCGTCGAAGTATTCGTTCGACGCTGAATGACGGTCAACTGTACGAGTGTCCATGTCACGCTGTCGATCCCGCTCTGCCTCGATCTTCTCTTCCTCCTCTATCCTTTTGACTTCCTCGTCAAGCCACTCTTGAAGGTTCGGTGGCAGTTCTTCCATGCAAACACTTGGCGCTCCTTGGAGATACCGTAATTTCTGCCGAGCGCCAGAGATCATAGCGCGCAATGCTGCAGGCGAGTTCTCGTTTTCGACCTTCTGTACAATTTGAGGATGCAGGAGGTAATCAGGATGGAAGTAGCACAGGAAAGGACCCCCCGGCAATTCATTGGGGATGCTCGCTCCGACTAGCACAGCAGTCTCGTATGTCCAGCATCTAGAGACATTGTGAATTGTATACCCGCCACCACCAAGGACCAATAGCGGTATATTGAAGTTCTTAATGAACCGTACGCAATCTCCATGCGCAGCAATCGAGAGATTGAAGGCACCAATTTTGTCGCACCCGAGTGAATCGGCTCCACACTGCAGGACGATAACGGAAGGGCAGAAGGAGGTGATAATGGCATCCACAATCTCTCGGAAAATAGTGAGGTAAGATTCGTCGTCGATACCGTCAGCGAGAGGCACATTGAGGCAGAAGTGCTTCCCATGGCCCTCTCCGCAGTCAGTCCACTTGCCCGTGCCGGGAAAAAACGAGCCATTGTACTTGTGGAAGGACGTGGTGAAGACGCGATTGGACGAATAGAACGCTTGCTCGACACCGTCTCCGTGGTGGATGTCAATGTCGATGTACAGCACACGAGGGTAATATCTATGCATTCATTAGTTTGGCAGGGGGGCGAAGCGCGAAAGTGCAAACCGTAGCAATTCCAGTATCGCGAGCACGATATCGTTTACATAACAGAACCCACTAGCGTCATTCTTCTTCGCGTGGTGCAATCCACCAGACCAGTTGATAGCAATGTCGGTCTTGCCAGAGATTAAGGCTCTTGCTCCCATTAAGGACGCACCAGCGTATTGGGCAAAGAATTGATACATCCCACCAAAAACCGGGCAGTCGTCATTTTCATAGTGGTCCTTGAGAGAAGCGAGGTCTTCTTGCTTAAGGAGTCCCTCATCCTGTTCACGAGTCTTGCGTTCGATGAGGTCGATATATTGCTTGGTATGATACATTTCCAGCTCCTCCCTATTGGCTGCTCGTGGGCTATACATATGGTGAATCATCTTATGGAGACCGTATCCGAGGACGAGGGAGTTGGTGAGAGTGAGCCGATGAGGCTTCATGGGATGAGTAGCCTATCGTGAGTGAGCCCAATTGACGTCTAGTGATTATGAAGGCTTCCACGTACCCCATAATGGTATTCACCGACACCCTTGGGAAAATAGTACGAGACAACGGGTCGGGAGTGAGGCTGTGGGACGAATAAGCATCACCTCTAGGTGTCGTGCAAAAACCAAGTCATGAAACTAGGTCGCCATTGGTGCCAGATCCTTCATATCTAGGACTAGCACTTTAGAATTGACTACAGTAAAGTCGCAGGGTCCCCTCTGGAATGCTCAGCTGAACTCCAAGAGCGGTTCTTGTTTCGAGGTGAAACCCTTATACGACCGACTAACCCTCCATTCACACCAGTATGGGCTGCAAGGCGCCGTTGCGGGTCATTACGTGACCAAAATAGCGAGGAGAGGTATACCAATTTGGGAGATATACCATGGGGATGGTCGCATGAAAGTCTAAACGGGAAATGGCCTTTGGCCCGCATTGTGGGGCGTAAGAAGACGTGGGGAGAGACATCCAGGGTTCTTAGTTCACAGGTGCCACTCGAAGGGAACTGGGAGTGCACAGTGATACTGCAGATGGACCATGAAAGAGCGCGCTTCTCTCGAGTTAATGGTGTTCGTGTTCCGTTGGAACTGCACTACGGGGTCTTTGGGTGCGACAGGAATCAAAATTGTAAAACAAGGCTCTTTCACGCCTTTACAAAACACGCAAAAGCCTCCCCGTTGGTAGAGGACGGCGCGTAAGGCTCTCCAGCTGCTATGGAGTCGAAGAGCGAGGGAGATTTAAGAATTGAGGTGATAGGAGAGTATCATCTCATCTTTCCTTATGCATTGTTCCCATAAAGAATCTCAATGCTTAGATCCATTCCATAGCAGGTCCGCAAGACGCGCGGCAGGTCGGACGACAACAAACACGTAGAGCCATAAAACTATCGCGTGATATATACTGATTGGGGTAAGAAGGTCCCCCTCGAAGGTGAAGTGCATCAAGCTAAACTTCTAATGTTGCTTACATTGACTCGAAGTTGCTCCCATTCTGCCCGAGGTTGTGCGGCGTCTTCAAAGTGTGGTGTTGCTGCATACGTATATGAGGTTGCAGCCGAGCCGCGAACCATTTGTCAAAGAGGCGAAGTTCAAGACAAGCCACAAAGGGAGACGACGCTCGTCCTGTGCGCGTTTTCCTTCGGCACTCTAACAACTCAAGAATGTCCTCACACCCTCATTTGGCCACATACCATGGACATAGACAACGAAGTTACTTTGCGGCCGATACCGGAGAACTTGTGGAGCTTCGAGCAAGACAGAGAACTTTCGACAATGCATACATGCGGACTTGTCTGATAAACCTCAGCTACTCCGCTGTCATTCTGAAGCTATTTGATAGCCGGTTCTATAACAGTAGGCACCCCACACTAGTTCGGAGGCATTGATACTAATATTTTCGGTCTGCGTTTTGTCCTTGCCAGTTGGGCTACTCTATGCTGTTCTTGCAGCACTACTGCTGATCACCGCCTATACACGGCGTCGTCACTCCAATCGGGACTTCTCCGATCAGGCGCGAGCTGCTCTGGAGTCTGTACACCCTCCGCCTGGTTCTGCTCGTGTCTGGGGTCGACCATTTACGACAGCAGGGTGGATCGTCGTTCAGGTCACGGTAATTGTGGCCTCCGTCCAAATTGTTCTTCTCGTACTACTTCTTCGGCTCTGACCTGCCTCGCCAAAGTGGTCACCCTCAGCTCCTCCCCTATACTGGTCATCATGAGACCTCGATCCAGAACACCCCCTCCGAACTTCGTGCTACTTTCCGAATCGTAATTTTGCTGAATGGCCGTAGCTTGCCTAATATTGGCTCGGTCATCATCACTGGCCCGGTAAGCATCGCTTCGACCCGAAACCTAGTTCTTATCGCCTTTCAAATGTCAGCAATCACCAGGCACCGCCTCAGGCGTAATTCCGTTTGCATCGGTTCCCTAAATTATAGCACGGACCAAGGGCCGGTTAAATTTCTCTCTTACCTCAGTTTACCAGTACGATTGGCAAATTTATGTAGTTCCAATATCCGGATTCAGCTCCAGGGCCTTCCGACGTCGGCAGTTGTGGGACAGGAGTCCCAAGGCGGACTTTCGGCATCTATTCCTCTAGACGAGACATTATGTACATCTTACGCAAGGAGATTGGTGAGCGATAGGGAGCACGAGGGCCTGGTATTCGATGGACTACCTCTGCAACGTTATATCCCGGATGTACAAGACGCTGCTGTATCGAATACCAAGTCGCCTGTGAATGGTCGTAGTCTTGACAGTGTTGTAACCTTATTCTCGGAGAAGGCACAGACGAACCGCTGGAAGGTGTCCCTGAAATGTGAGAACACAGGGAAGGTTATTGGACGGAAGTAAGCTCTACGAACACCAGAAGCCTTCTCCTGAGTAAACGCCGCGCCAGGGGCTGCTCTGCTCTCATTGAGCGGAGGAGCGGGGTCCAGGGAAGAGAGAAGGCCTTGATGGGCGTAAAAAGTGCGGAGGGAACATTTGTAAATGGTTCCCATGTAGAAGACGGTTAGCTTAAATCAGAATTTTGGCTCTGGGTAGTTTTTGCATGGTCTCACTTAAGCTTGGAGTCTTTGGTTGACGGGTCTTTGGCCCCAAACGCGTTATGTCCTTCAACAGGGCCTACATACGGTCTATAAACAGCTAGGTGTTAGCCATACATCGTACATCGCGGAGCAATGTAATCTGACCCCAGAGGAACTCTACCGCACCATTCGAACGGCGTCCAAGCCACGTCCGGGCTACCGGAGCTGGCCACCAGGTTCATCAAAGGAACTGACATACGCGTTTTCTCCAACCAATTAGCATTGTCACCGTCCCGTGCGTAGTGGAGAGGGAGCACCTTAGCCGAATGAGTGGCACCTTCAGTTGCCTCCGCTCTCGGTGCAGGCTCCGTGAAACCTTCCTCCGCTCGCCATAAATATAGGGTACGTACCCTGTTTGCCCCCACCTCCCGTTTGCTCCCCTCAGCGGAACGCCCAACGCCCCTAGGTTGTCTTGGCGAGGACAAATTTGGGAAAAACCGAAGAACACTGTACCTCCATTCAAGAGCACGTCTATGGCAGCACCGCGAATTTTATGGACTGGCTGAGCTGTGAAGATGGTTTATCGGTGACTCACCACGAAAGGTCTCGACTGTTCTCAATTACCAATGGACTAAATCTCCGTAGTGACGTACTGACTATGGACGTATTTTACAGCCATAACGGCAATACTCTGCTGAGTAATCAGTAATATGTTGGGAAAATCCTTCACGCCGGAGGCACACCTGGTCCGGTCCACTCACCAACGCCTTTGAGGATATACTTATACCTCAAGTAACATACTCCGGTACGCGTTTGATCCCAGGTGGACGAGGTATGCCCTAGTGGCTGGGCATCGACAATCATATTGGTCCTTGATATTAAACAATGGCTTCCTGGTGGTTCTAAAGCTCTTGCAACGACTCTACCACAACAGTATGGAGGTCCAGAGTTAGAAAGGAGTCTGTAAAAGGAGGAGGCAGTCGCGCACCACACAAGACGGCTCCCCCTCATACTACTGGTACGTACGAGAAATATATACACCATACTGACATTGTTATTTTCGTGGCTGGTAGAGACTGCGCACCGGGCATTGGTGCAAGGCCGTGGCACAGATGGGGGAGACCCACTCCATTTATCGGCATCGAAAACCACCCTCACAAAAGGGAGATGTATTCACTTGAGGCCAGTAGTCAGTGGTATGGACGACGTGCACTGCGTAACGACGACAGATTCAAGGAAAGCAGCAGGATGACGAACCAGGGAACGTGACTGGTGTGAGCAGAACGGATCAAGTTGTCTGACTCCTCATCACTCCGCGCGTCGGGCCCTCAACCCTTGACCAAGTTCCCCCGTCCCACCCCCACTTTTCTCTCCCCAGAGAGCCATTCCGGCTTTCGATCTCACCATTACTGCACTTTGCTGCGCATACTGGTGCTGCAGCGTAGTGTACGCCGCACTCTTCGACGCTCCATCCCTTTTTAGTCTTCCTGTCGTCCGGCTCCAAGCCGTCCCAGGCCTGAAATCCTTATCCAATTTGCCAGGGTGTATTCTGCGTTGTAAGTAAGGTCCAATCATGGACCGTCTTCCCCGTCGAGTCCACTTTAGCCCTTCGAGCGTGCCTCTGTTTTGCGCTGTCGTAAGGATAACATATTAATATCCATACCATCTATCTAGATATCGCCTAGTATACCTGCCAAGCCATCTTTGCGACTGCCTACAAGTCGAGGCTCGAAAATCTTGATAAACGCGGAAGAATCGGTAATCAGCAGTCAGGTGCGCATTCATGGCTCTCATTAGACCTTAAATATATCTTACATCATCACCATTTTCCCAACGCTCCCTTGCATCGCTTGGGTCCCGACTCTCATATTCGCCTTTCGGTCGCCAGCGGTCTTTCGCTAGGGGAATTCAGCTGACAACACAAAATACAGTTACTAGTTGCAAGACGAATGGCCTCAAGCACATCTCAGTTTACTGCAGCACCAGAGGGGGGCCCGAGCAACGTCAGGCAGGGCGCGGTTGCCGTTGGACGGGCTAAAGACTCTGAGTCTATGCCCATTGCGTTTCCTGGGCAGATTTCGATGGTATATGCCGCTGCATTGGCTGCTGGGAGGGGGCCAACGGGGACGCAGGGTTAGTGGGCCCTCCTGAACACCATATTAAGAGCGCTAACCCCGTTCTCCTCTTATTTGTCACGACACATAACAGCCTCACATGCTGAAGTCCAAGGCCTGTCAATGCCGTATCAGCCTTGCCATTGCCCTCAGAAGACGTGCGTCTCATTGGCAAAGCACTCAATAATCAAGCTTGAATTGCCGTTATACCCATCAATCGCATTCGCTAAACAAGTAGCAGAACTACCATGTCCGCCGCCCCCGTGCCAGTTTTGTGACGGTGTCAACCCAACCTCGGCCGATGTCGTTGGGGAAGCCGAAGATCGGATCCGGGACCTTCACACGCTTGCACAGTGGCCGCGCCTCCAAGACCTGACCCTCCCGTCTCCTCTCGTCGGCGACGTCGAATCCGATCATTATGGAGTCGCCGATCGGTACGGAGTAAAAGGACTGTCGGTCCTCACGTCTTTCATCGATATGGACGATTTCAGCTGCCTGGTTTGCGCCTTCAAGGCGAATACACTCCAGCTTGCTATCCTCCACCAGCAATGGAGGCGCCACTTCCAATCAGCGTAGAACGATGGAACCGCTGTGTACATTGCCTAGAGCGGAATGTGTTGTCCCATCTCCCCCTCTTTTGTGGCGAACACCCCCACAGCTCCTTGGATCTTCAGGGACCCCACGTTCCATTCACACCTCGAGTATATGTTTTGTCGTCCGCTTTCCTGTTTGGAGTGCCTGTGTGTCTTCTTTCGATTTGCGATTTGATTGCCGGCAATCACGATACAATAGACTCCCGATAAGAGCTTCTGTTCCCCTTAATGCTTGCATTCTACTATCGTCATTTTTACCCAACTAGCGTTCCCTAATCCCAGGCTACAGTTCCCAGTGCCCTTCCCTTCTTGTGTTTGCGATATGTATAGAGGCTAATTACCCTTTGTCCTCGCGGTGCTCGATAGAATAGAGATTGGCATTTAATGACTTTTGAATTCTATCTCGTTTACTTCATGTTCCTCGTATGGCGTACAAGATTAGCTCTTCAATCTTCGTCCTTCGCCGGTAAACTTCTACGCGATACGCAAACTATTTGTCTATTCAATTACATTTAGCGATATGAATGGCAGATCGATCCTGCAGCCATGGCCATCCAATCCGACGATTCAACCACTATACACTAAATAACATGCAAGCAAATCTGACCTTAAACTCGAGGTCATTTCAGAGCACCATTACAGATGTAGGCTATGTTCCGATGATTATTGGCCTTAATTCCAAGCTGCCTAATCCGAAAGTGATAGTACCATATTTTTATGAAGCCAAACATTCCATTACCCCTCCAAACAGAGGCTTAAACTCTAGGTGGATACCATGTGACTGTAAAATTGTTGGTATCAGGAGATGATGGAGCGCCATCGGCCTGAATGGTGTGGCAAGGGGTCCAGACAGCGTAGCAGCGTGTTGAAACTAGGCCCTATAGGATGGAAGACGTAAAACTATCGTCTGGTCGCAACCCTAGCCCTTTCTGTTTACTGCTCGCTGTCTAAAATTCCACCGATCTAGGCACAGGGGATGTAGTCTGAGGATCCAGTAATTCGAGCTGCGAGAAGAGCTTGTAATCCACGCTGAATGTCGTCCTGGTACGTAAGAGCCGGTTGTGGTCCGACCGCTTGTTGTCCTTGCTCTAGAATGTTTGTAAGCTGACTTCTTTCGATTGGGACCACATTACACGCTTACCATCCTTTCTCTGTTTTTGGACCCTATCATATTTTGAGGTTGAAGGTCAAACAACTGGCCGTTATTGGACCTGTCCGCGTCCCTTGTACCCACCCACAATCATAGTCGGCATTGAGGTGCCGTCACGCTCACCCCAGATGGTCTACCATACTTGTATGCCGCAAGAGTAATCGCCAAATAACCGAGGAAGCACGCTGCTTTGCGTGCCGAGAGGTCCACCTAAGACCTTTATCAAATCGTTTCGGCCTTCCAAAAGACGGCTGTAAGTATGATCCTTGATATATTCAATTGAGTACTCATCATTCCTTGCTTCATTTTTTGCCGCCGTTTAACAGCTTCCGCCTTCGCCGTTTAGATGTCGCTCCTGCTCCCGACGTAAGAGACGGCAAGACAGCCAAAGGTCTTCCATAAGCATAACTGGGTATTATTAACGAGTTTGTGCGCGCACCTTGCATGAACCGCGTCTGCTCCCCGCGATTCGCAACGTCTCCTGGGCAGGAATGAGCAGTTATACCACAGTCGTCGTCTAATCCTTCATTGCTTCCTGCATGGTGAAATCGGGAAGGATGAGGTTTGCTGTCCCATGGCCAGGCGAGGCATTCGATTCGATCCTTCTGATCAGTCGGTGCTCCTACGAGTCTTCCAAGAACCAAGCCACTGTTACTGGTATGGTGTGGCTACATTTCTCCGAATGGGCCGGCAAGTCGTCCAGGTCCTCGGTGCGTCGTTGCATCATTCTTTGGATCGGGACTCAACCTTTGTAAGTACATAGGCCTGGTGCAAGAGCCCACCTGTCCTTAGTCTGACTCCACCCTTATTGGGAGCCGAAGGGTACACTTAGTGGGAGATCTCGGTGAATATAGGGCACAGAAAACCAACCAGTAAGTCCGAAAGCCCAATAAAAGTCTTTGATGACAAATTTTGTCTGACACATGGTCCTTAGTACAATCGACTGAGAATCGGAGGTACATCTGGTCGCATTCCAAGTCCGGTCGTGGTGTCAGCACGCCAAAATAAGGGGGGCATTGCCAATTCGCGTGCTAAGCGAAATGGAGTTAAGGTACGAAAAGATGAGCGCTTCTCGAACGCGGAGTCCGTTGGCAACGGTGGAGGGACAGGAAGGACACGGCGGGTAGCTCTGCTATTACGCGAAGTCGGCGGCTGGTCCCTTTGAGATTTCGGGGTCCATCCTGCCACTCCTCGCGGCCAACCTGGTTGCCACCACGTTCGATACACCACGCACAGCCCTACGCAGAACTAAGTCGGATTATCACTCTTGGACTCCTGACTACCCAACTGGCAAATGTGAGCCGATTATGTTCTAAAATCCACCCCTCCTCCCAAACCTCCTAGCCCTCGCACCACTCTACTGTGCAGGGGAGACACAAATATTTACCACTATGTGGTGTAGATCATTCCAATTCCTCAACTGCTTCTAGGAGCGTTCCATCTACTCGAGCAACTGCCACGCATCCGAGTCACTCAGCTCGTCCGCGAGTCTCGGCCACAGGAATCGATTTCAGCCTATCTCCTTGAATCGAGCGCAAAGGCCAATACTTGACTAACACTCCTCAACCTCTCATTCTCGTCTGTCCCATTTCTCAATTTCCGCGAGCCATCCCAATCGACGCGTTTCGCATCCCCTCAGTGTATTGGCTGCTCGCCGATTGACTCCCTTTTTCGTCGATTGGCCCTACTCGCACTCCTACCCTCCATGTCTCGTCCCACGAACAGCCCTTGCGCACTTCCGACTGTCGTCGGTTACGCGGCCGCAAACGAAGAACTGAGACCCTCACCTGGATGGCCCCGGAACACTAGACCTCAGCCCATTGCCAAAGATGGGGAGGGTGGAATATCGTTTGTGCAAAGGCTGGTGGCCGAGGATGATGCAGCGAGAGCGGGGGAAGGTGAGTCGTTGTCATTTGTAAGCCTCCATCCCAGTATCCCAGTAGTAATATATACACATCACTTCAGTAACACATACGGAAGCAGTACTACCCATCAATCATCAGCCGCAATCCACTAGTTTGGAGCCTCACATTCCTGTCAACCTAAATCCAATGACTAGCTTCCTCCCTTCCGGCATACCAATTCATGATCCGTTAGTATTTGCCAGTCGATTAGCGCAATACTATTCAGAACCCCAGGGCCAGGACCCAACTATGACCAATACCGCGCCCACTGGGGTGGTCACAGGTTGAAACCGCATGAGTACTCGAGGCACATCGACACTACATGCCCCGGCGATGGTCCTATGAATGCAGGTGATACATGTTCTCACGCAGCTGTCCGTGTTTCTGGCGAAGTGATGCGTTTCTCGCGCTTTCCCTCGCGCTTCTCGCGCTTAATACCCCTGCAACGCCTATGTTTCATCAATTTCACTCGCCAATTCCTGTCTGTTATTACACCATGTCCAACTCCCAGTGTCACCAATTGTCAAGTCTTCCTTGCTTATGTTGACTTCCATTCTCTATATTCCCATGTCTCAACCATCTATGCCCTATTTCTTCGGTCTTCGATGGTTTCGTTATTCGCATCATTGGTTCTCGGTCTGGAACCCCTGAAATTTGGCTACAGTTTCTGTTATTGAAGCTGCGCTCTTGACAAATTCAATGTACTGTGAGCGTGGTCTGTAGACGTCCATAGCACACCTTGTCCGTCCTTTAGGTGTCCTTCGGCTTCGTAGATGTACGTTCTTGGGTCACTCATACAAAATTGGCGTGTGTGAAGTAGGATACTGGTTTCAAGTGATATAGGGTACCTAAGTAGGTTGAGAAATACAAGTATCCCAAGCAATTTGCGATGATCAGCCAATCTACTTACAGCTTGCATCAGCTCAAGCCTTGGTTCACTCTCCTGTATGGTGCGGGCTTAATTGGGGTGAAGAGATAGGTATTAATCCCTTCAATAAAAACTTCTAATAAAAACTATATAATCTCTCAACATGAGAGTGTTTATTTATCGACCTCGTTAGGGTGAAGAGAATCGGGTGGCCCTATTACCGGTCAACGAGTGTTTTAACATTGCTATTATTATTATACGCTACTATGACAGACCTCCTGATAAGACAACTGGCCTGTGGGCACTGTTGTGTGTGTATTGGACGCGGGGCGGTGGAGCGAGAAACCAGCTATGGGTGGTCTCCTGCCAAGAAGGTACTGACCATCGGGTTGAGCATACCAACGTAAATATTGTGCTCTAAGATTACGTTATACCCTCTTCGAGGACCGTTGAGGGGTAGGCACCCATAGTGATCATGGCGGAGCTGGAGGAACATGCTTGTAAATACCTTCTCCGTGCCCGGCGTGCGATATCCCTTTGTTCGGCTTTGGTGGGAGACAAGCCCTCTGCTGAAAGGGGGAACCGCGCTCGCGACCACTTGACGCCTTTTCATATACGAGGCGGTACAAGCTCATCTGCATCCGCTTCAGGCGTTTCCTTAGTGGGCCAGAACTTCACACTTTGCAGTGGAACCTCCGACTTCTCACGCGACTGAATTATTTTCTCCAGCAGTGGCTTGATCTCATCCTTCTCTTCATCCCTGATCCATCTTCGATAACGGACGCCGAAAACTTTCAGTTTCGGTACAAGAGGAGCAACCAAGAGGCCGCTGGATGCTCCATTCAGCTGTGCCGGTTCCGGGGGTGACGACGTTCCTCTCAGCCTTCTCGCGACCATGCTGTTGAAAAACTTCTTCCCCAGTCCATCCGGACGCACAAGCCCCAAAACTAATTCCTCCAGGTCAGGGTGCAGCTGAAGCGCATTGATAAGATGCTGGTCAAAACACTGGGTATCCAGGTGCAATATTCGCGGTTTTAACCACCTCGGGTTTGCAGATTCGCCCCACACGGAAGCCAGCTGTGCGCTACCCCTCGGTTTGTTCCACGCCTCATTCCGTACAACCATCCTATCGAGTCTCGGAACACGGAACTCCAACATCGGCGCGATCAAGTGATCGTCGTATGTAAACTGGGTGCACACAGGGAGATCAACGCCTCCCCGCATGCAGAGGGTCTCGGGATGATGCGGCCAGATGATTGTACAATCTTCCAGGGCTGGGAAGGTACGCCCGGACATCCATTGTACAGAGACAATTTTGATGCACATCCGTTTGAGGCTGCGGACGATCGGGAGGTCAACGTCGTGATGGTATGTTGGGAGGTGAAGTCGGTATGCTTCAAGCGCCTCCAGGTTTTGGAAGTAGGGAAGAATGTCAGCTGGTTCCCTCATTTCTCGTACGTCGACTTTGAAGTGTTTAAGGCGGGCGAAGACGGATTGATAATTCGGTGAGGCGAGGAACCATAGGGCATTGGGGGTGGCAACCTCAACATATGTGAGCCGTTCTGTTGATGTTGTTGCGACAGTTTCGAGTAGCCGGTTAAACGGTACACTCGGCTCGCAAGAGCCCGTAATCCTGAAGGCTTCAAGTCGTCCCAATGGTTCGGAAAAGGTGGCAGTAAATGAATCTCCTCCTGCTGCTGCTGCGACGTCCGTTTCGCAGGAGAAGGCGGCTACCGTCAACGTTCTCCACCGCGGCATCGTGGCCACGGCCAAAGCCAACCCTCCATCTCCCTCCCTTACTTTGATAGGATGCATAAACGTGTGCCGCCTCGGGCTCAAGTCGACCACTACATCCAGGGGGACCTGCTTGGTTCTCTCTACCACAAGCTTCATCTGCTCTTGTGACGTCCACGGTCGTATCGTAAACCGTGACCATACGCCTGCCATACTAAGCATGGTAGCGCGCCAAGACCGACATACGCGCATCACCGTGAAAGGGCTCTGTTCGTGACATTCGATGACGATCACAAATATTTCTGCTAGCAGCTCGGTTGGGAGGCAACGTATAGGGGCAAGGAGTGATTTAGAGTTGCTATTTTCGTGTTCGAGAGATCCGATTTGTTTCTGGAGCTCTGCGACTTGTTGCTGGGTGTATTCATGCGCCTTGGACATACGACCAGTGTAATCGGTCCATAGGCGTGCCATCTCGTGTTGTGCAGCACATATTTTTCCGTGTAGGTCGTCCATGATAGGGCGGAGAGTCTCTAGTTCTTTTTCTTGCATGCGACGAAGGTTTTCATTGAATTTTGTGATCTTTTCTTTGAGGGAGGCGATTTGCGCCTCTCGAAGTTCGAGTTCTCGCTTAGTTTGACGAGACTCTATGTCGTTAGGAAGATGGGGGTCACGCGGCGGAGAATATGGAGGCTGTTGAGGAACCTGGTCATCATCGCGTCAGGATTTTTCCACAAAAATGATATGAGGAAGATGAGGGAAACGGGTTGCGGTTGTAGCGATAAGCAAAACGGTGGAACGTACCAAATGCGGGTCATTCATATGCATGCCCTCGAGATACGTCAATTGTGAAGAGATTGAGGCGGGAGGTGATGAGTCACATTGAGGAGCCGTGGGATATTCCTTCAAGTTCATTATTAGTACTTGGGGCTAAAAGGAAAATGAGACGCGGTTCGAATTCTTCCTTGAGGCTGGTCAATGGGGATGTACCCGGATGACGAGGGAAGAGGTTCGCAGAATCTAAGAATATCTGGATCATACCTTGGTGTCGGTGGCTGTCGTTATGAGGGCGGGACTTGCGGGGTCCGAAGCTGATCCAACAGATTGTGCTACCCCTTCAGTGGTATGTGCTAAAATGACTCCTCCCTGTGTATATATTCAAAAACGCCGAGTCAGGGGTCAACTATGATAGGGCCGCGGAGTCGGGTAAACCATACCGGAGTTGCACAGCTGTTTGCGCTTGTTGCTGGCTGGGAAGAACCAGACGAATGTGAAGGCATATCAAGTGAGTCATTTTCTGGGGCGGTCGGGTCCGAAGTTGCATAGGCAACAAGGGCATTATCTGGCGCTGGAGTCACGCCGTGCGCATTTGTCGGAGCGGTGTTTTGGCAAGGATACATCAGATGTATGGTAGGAATCTGTGTCGGTATATGGTTGGAAGTGCAGCGATGCTTCGGCCTTATAACTTCGGAGAGTCGGGTAGAGGGTCGTACGTTTGTGTTTAAGCGTCCTAAATCGTCCGCTTTCGCGGACTTCGCTTACCACCTCCACTTGTTCGCCAGACTCCGGAGTGTGCTCCAATATGACTGTCTCTGACAAGAATTTGTCTGCCGACACCACCACCCTTAAGCGAAGCGAGCACCTTCCACCATCTGTGGGGAAGTGGCCCAGCGGGGGAAGCGTAAGATGGTGACCGAATACCTCGCAAGGACCAAGGTTCGACTCCCTGGTTGAACAATTTCTCTTTAATTTACACTGACTCCGTATGTCAGTCGATTCTCGACCTGACCACCTGACAGACAGTATCTCCGATTTTAATCATGGCCCTCATCGTACGATTTTCGTACTGCGCTGTAGTTCCCCTGCTGTCACTTTGTCCCAGTGCCAATGAGCATTTCGGGGGGTGTATTAGTCCACATCCTGCATTGGGCGAACATGTCAAAGAGATATCAATCATGTGGAACGCCACAATATTTTTAATAGCCTCTGAAGGAGGGCTTTGGAATCTGGGGTCTCAATGTACCCTGTGGTTTTACTTATTCACCCCTCCATCCTGGCAAGGCTGGTTCCTCTTTTATCCTACGCGTATACGCGTAGTGCAAAGCGCCCAGAGAAAGGAGCTCAGGCTGGGTATAAGCTTCTATTTCCTGACAGACTCTACGTAAGGCGGTCAACGGACATACATGACCTCCGCCTTGCTTCAGGACCGTATTTACCGGTTCAGATCTCCTGCGTTCTACCTCAGTTCAAAATCAACTCAATCAACGGACCTATCACCCCGCGACATTCACCTGCCAAGCTCTTGCCTTCATGGCCACCATCATTTCGTGCGGCATGACTCCAAATATGTTACCAACCGTGAGGCTCTCCCTCTCTCAGCCTTTAGGGGACACCCCTTTTGTGAAACCCCCTGCCATTTGGTGGTCCGTGGTTTAATTATGGTTATGGGAGGCTAATTCTCATTTGTCCACTACCCTGATGGTCCTGCTCGGACGGAGCACACTTTCCACTCTCCAAGGGTCGGTCCGCCCGGCGCCCTCTCTCAATATCTCAACAGTCATGAAACGAGTTCTCTGTCGGTTCATTTCCATATCGGTTTTCCAGGGCATCCGACTTCCACCCCTCTGCTTAAATGTCCCACCTTTGTTGACAGTGTGAAAATAAGAGAGCACACACGAACGCTTCGTGTAGATACTCGCTATTCTTTTGGTTCTGTAAATCAGAGCCTGTCAACAATCCGGCTAGAATGAATACAACTTATCCGACCAGCCGTTCACGAGGCACGCTGACTCTTTGTATGCCAGGAGATTGAACTCGGTTGACAGACCTCATGATCGGAGAAAGACCTCTTAGCTATTGTCGAACTCTCTCTGCGGGAGGCCCGGACACAACCAGCACTGTAGTGGTCATACAACGCGGTCTCTATCTGTCAACTGGAGCTCTTAGGAAGATTTACTTTGGTATTGGTGCACCCTTCCGGACATAACCGAGAAATTTTCGTGCAGCACTTTTTCGGCCACTGAGCCGAACAGCCGAATGGCGAGGAGGTGATAAAGGATGTGAAAGGACCTGCAGAAATCCATGTGGATAACGGAGTACCTAGAGCCGATCCGCGGGTGTTCTGGCAGTAATATTGCACCACTTTCGCTTCAGTTGAGGCCCTGTATTGAAGGGGAGCACAAGAGGGGATCACAGCAGACAGTGTCCTGCCTTACTTCTAATCTATGCCACTAGAGCTGGGAGACTGACGGTGGTCTGGATCATTCGCATTCCATGGACTGACTGCCTCATGTTACAGTAGTCCGATAATGTGGATCCTTCCACATGCCATTGGCCGTTCCCCAGATGCCCTGGACAGTTATCCCTCACTATGACTTCAAACCCGGCGGTCCGTCCGGCCAATGCAGTACGTGGACCACGAGGGAAGGAACATGGCTGTTTAATGCAACTTATAGGGCCTTCTATTCGTTCTCAGCCAGTCCTGCGTTCATGCCTGTTTATCCCCATGAGAGGAAACAATAAAGCCTGTGAACGCCCCAACTCTGATTGTCCATGGTCGAGCAGCTGCCTAACAATCTCACCCTCTTCACCACCCGAGATTCCCACTCATTTGAGATGGACTGTTGGAATCTCATCACTACCATCGATTCTCATTCCGGCGATGTCATAACAGTGGTGTCATAACAGGGTACAACTGCGAGCGTTGATTGATGAAACGCATGTAGGACCCCCACGTACTTTCGCGCCTCAACCTCCACAGTTTCCTACAAATGCCAATCATAAATTGAGTTGCACAGCCAAACTCTCCAAATTACTAGTCCCGTCTCGGTGGATCGAAATAACCGATTTGACAGTTGGAGAACTATTATCCAACTGAATTAATGATGTTGTGACCCTCTACAAGCCGGGTGGGCCTTCCCTCGGGTGTAGACCCTTTTGAGACAATAAAGAACACGCCGCCAACTGGTCGCTTACCTCCTTGTGGTTAGGTACTCTACTTTGAATATCTCACTGTCCATGTCGTTCATCTCTGAGTAGAGCACGGCCAAAATAATATCTTGACCTGTATAATACAGGTAACCAATTGCGTCAGTCTAAGGTATTTCACAAGATGGCATATTTACGCAGATAATAAAGGTACGCGCGACCCGTTTACCGCATGTGGTACCTTCGCACCCCAATCCCTCCCCCGGCTCTTGGTAGTAAGGCCAACGCACTAAGATCCAGTTTAAGAAGAGACTTAAGTTTGAATAAATGATGTGTCTCGATCCCAGTTCAGCACTTCGGTGAACTGGTACATGGAACCTCAAATCAGTGTACCGGGGTAACCTGGACCGTACCTGTTGGTATGTCATCCAAATGGTGGGCAAAAAAGCCCTCGTTCGCTGGTCGGAACCCCTGGTCAAATGCCCACCACTAACGGTCCACTGTACGATGCCGTCCTTGCACAGGAACGCAGATAGCCCAATCCTTCTCAAACACCGAGACTCGTAACGTAGTCTCACTCGAGTTTCAGAACTGCCACAGCCGACCCAAAGACTGTTCAACCCCTCTCACTGACGACCTTCTTGGTACACACCATTGAGCAAACAAGTATGCAATCAGACCTCCAGAGGATCGAGTGGATCATCGACCCTTTACTCTGGCTCGCCGCTAACCCCATGAACCTCTCACCTGAGATCCTGACTGCCTTGCCCTCCCCGGGGATTGGGGACCCCAAGGCATGTCCTTATACATTGTATTTGTGGAGGGGAGGGGTGTCAATACCTATGGCTGCTGCCAAGAGCGATGCTATCGGTATATCACTCACTACTTAGAGTGTACCATTCGGCACTAGCGACACCACCGCATCAACCACTCACCATTTGTCTGAATTCCAGCTAATGGTTCCCCATGGTTCGTGCTGTATTATCTCCTCCTCTTTTCAGCACCCTGTGTCCAGCTGAATGCTAATCCAACTTTCGCGGTCGTCGTTTCTTTGGCGAAATTGACCTCATGCATCACCAACAAAGTGCCCATTGATTGGTCCCTCAACAACGTAACTTTTTTCGTACCACCACGAATCTGCGATGTGCAATGTGATATCTGCTGGGACCACATTCATAATTTCAATCCCTATCCGTCCACTCCTTACCACTCCTGGAATTTATTTCCTCATTTCTTACTAGAAGTTATTCCTCCGTCTGCTCCTCTCTGATCTTCATGTGTCATGTGGGGGTTGGAAGACTATGTGATAGAGGGTTTGCATTCAGGGTTTATACCACTGAGTGTGTGTTGAGGAGAAAAGAAATGACCCAGCGGGGAACTGAACCGCGGTCTCTGCGAATCCAGCAGCAGCGCCCTGAACCACTAGCTGGGCCACTGAATCGATGATGGGCGCGGAATAATCAACTCGACAGTGTGGATCAGGCCCTTATACTTAATTATGGTACAGTAGATTAGTTTTACGAGGTTCATATACAGGTTTATGATCTTCGCTACAGAGCATGGCACATGCCTGGTTGGAGGGACTACCGATTGGGTGAGAGGGTCAATAAACATCACACAATTCGTATCTCGTACAAATCACGTGATAAAGGGTTTGGAACGTGGTACATGACCAACAGGTTGGGTATCAAATACGGTATGCATAAGACGCGCCGGCCATATCCGAAATCGTGAGGCATAGGTGGCAGAATAAATGAGACAGGTGAAGAATCCTCGTTAATATTAAGCCTCGCCTCCACGAGAAAAAAAAACTGATTATTGTCGGTGGACGGCCTGACGATGACAATGCATATTCTTGGTAGCAATTGATTTGGAGCTGAAGAAAGATTGAGCACAGGTTAGAGCCCAAGAGTGAAAGGGGCGGCGTCACCGAGGAGCACTTTCCACCCGTTGGTAAGAGCTTAGTACCCGTTTGGAATATGTACGCCGCACCGAGCATTGGTTTCACTTTATTTTTCTCTCAGTCTACGTTATCTGGTATGATATACCTGTCCGTATTGCTCAAAAACGCGCTTGTAGCAGGACTCCTCAGACTCAGTTTGCTGATCGCTCGCTGAGTCTGTAAGTCTACACCCGTAATACCTCATTTTGCTTATGTCTGACCTATGTACCGTAGTAACTTCGTCTAGGTACATCTATACATATTGTGTTTGTTAATCGCTCACGGAGTCCTGACTTCGTCTAGTTTTCAACAGGACCTAATAATCCCTCAGGCGCAATCTCCACCTTTCATAATGACCGCGATACAAGGGACCCACAAGCTTCTCATCCTGGTCTCATTAAACTCACTCTTTCTTAGACACCATGGGTAACAGCGCCAAAGTCGTGCGGAGTGATGCCAACTTTAATAAGAAGACATGCGAGTTGAAAGGTAAGTTGGTTCAAGCAACGAGTGTAGCACGATGTTCAACATCTTTAGACTTTGCTCAATATTACCATCGCAGATACATTGACATTTCTTCAGAGACCGTTAGCAAACCTTCTAGGACCCCTGCTCCTAGGAACCTGTAGCATCACTACGACGAGGAACCACCATAATGAGAGGCTCCCTCGTCTGGAAGTTGGAAGACGCCTCAATCCAATTTCTTTCAGAATACTCCACGCACACCACCTGGCGTCAAACAGACTCGCTGGCCAATGGATATAGTCAAACACTGGCGCACGTCTTAATCGTGTTCGGTGTTTCCTTCGTCCCCTCCAGCACCTGGTCGTCTGAGGGATAGACCTTCAGGTGCAAGATGAGACAGGCCTCACTGCTCTTTATTATGCACGCTACTTTTAACAACAAGGATGTATTACCTTCCTGCTTCGTTCAGGCGCCAATCGTTTTGTGCTTGGCCGCCTCAGACGTACACCCTCAGCTTAGACCCACAGTTGGATGGCCATCTCATTTCGGGCTCGTTAAGTTCACCTGGAGATTGCCACAGTGATACTTGCTCCTCTCATCACGTGCAGGTGACCGACTGCGATATCAACATGCCGGGAGATGGGGAACCCCACACGGTTCATCCCTCAGCGTCCGCTAGCACCTCAGCAGCTATATTGGGTGTAATCTAAGGCTCTCCATCTCTTTTATAGATCACTAAAAACAATGGTTTTAGCAAACGGGAATATCAAGATTTTGTTGAGTTAATGATTCCTCACCCATTATCGGTCCGGTGCCCACTTGGGTCTCCGCTTGTTCCTCCCCAAGAAAAACCTCTCTCTGCTATTGATCCAAATCCACAAAGGTCACTCCAAAGACATTGAGTGAACCGTCATCCTTCCCAACCGTCAGTCGTCCTCGTCCGACATTGCCAATGGAGTCCTCGATGACGAACCAGATGCGAAGCGATCTCAACGAGCACACCCACTTGTTTGAATCGGTTTCATGGCGTCCTGGGGGGCGAACCGATTATCGGCAGTCCTGACTGCCCGTGCTTGCCGAGCAGTATGGCGATCGTGGAAGGCCGTGCTATGCGCTATTCGTCTACAAGAAGGAGTGCGGCTCATATGGGTGTAGGCACGAAAGGTGTTTCGAAGATGGGGATGACAGAGGTCCCTCGTTTCGCTCCCTAACGGAGGCCATAGTTCATCAAAGGAGCTACCATTTCTATATCAACTTTGTTAGTAGGGGGAGCGGCATTGGGATATCATCACAGACGCCAATCTCGCCGCTCGTCCTAGCCCAGTGGTTAGGGCGCTCTGGAAATGCATGCGATACTCGGGAAATAACACAACAAAGAACAGTCCTTCCTAAGGAGTACTCTTATGTCATATCTTTAACTTCAGTTTCTCATCGTTCTCTCGATATACTGTATTAATCTTTGTCGGGGATTCACACCCTCAGTACACACGTTTCTGAATGTGGCTCTGTACTTCTATGACTCTCCATTTAGTATTAGTTAGCCCACTGTAGTGTTTAACTATGTACTTGAACTACGGATACAAAATAGTTTTGGGGCGCTAGCTTTTCCCCGATTTCCTACCCGGGAATCCCCCTTCTCCGACCAAGACGGTGTTGTTCTTATATGTCCTGGCACAAGATTGTAGCCGTTTCCAATCTGAGCATTAACAAGGATATCCCCTCTTCACTCCCCATCTCTGTGCGCTGGTTGAGTACTCAGAAATCCTCGCATCTAATTATCTCAGATCGGGGTAGAGTCAAAAGGCGAGACAAAACAGTGCGAGTTGAGGAAATGCGTCTCATTGCATTCAGAACGATGTACATGGAATATTATTCATGTGGGTTGCAGGTTGTAAGTTTGTGTACGAAACGCGAGGTGCAATGTAGGCTGGATTAGAAAGGCTTGAGATGCGTAAAAGCATCAGCCAGACTGGCGAAAAGCCGGGAGTTGTGGAAGTACGTAACGAAGTATAAACCTAAACAGGGGGCCACATGTTAGTCCGCGATTCCACCAATGAGAGTGAGGGAATGGGAGGGGGTCAGATATAAATAGGCAATAAATCGGTATTTTCCGCATGAATGTCTCGGTACAGGTCTGTACAGTTGTTCATCCTCGGTGGAGGTGCTGGGGTGCACAATCGTACAACAGGGAGAGTTGCCTCACCAGAGTGCAAGTGAAATGAAGTATTAGTTGAGGGTTACGCATCGAGACCACACCTACAATACAAGCAGTAGGGCTCGATAGCATGGACGTACCTTACACCTTAGGCGGAGGTGGAGGACTCGCGGTCGGCCGAATCCTGACTGTTCCAGAAGGAAATATCAATTCTCCCACAAGACCACCTAAGCTAATAGTAGGTGGGTGTACGATAGGCGGTATGCCCGCACCCGCTGCCGTAAACCCTTACTGCCGTCAAACCGATGACCACTTCCCTGCCGTTACTCACTCCCGGCTCTGGATGCACACATATAGATGCCTGCCTCAATCTCGGGATTCAACAGGAATTCTGTCCTCATCTCGGGGATGTCCCCAGACCCCCACGCTTTCTCACCCGCAGTCCACCTGTTCCCGATGGGCGCGCAACTGCTCCAGCGCTCCTTGAGGAGAGCACCTCGGGCGGTTTCGTTGGGCGGCTCCTCGCGCGCCTGTTCCCAGCCGTTGGGACCAAAGAAAAAAGTTGCGTACGGCGGGGGCCAAGGTAGAAGGGCGCCTTGAAAATCGCGCGCTTATCGTACGAGTGGCAACTGTGCGGAACCGGCATTGTGCGTGGACCATGGAGGACGTGCAGTGCGATTCCGGGGGGCGTGGGTGCTGTCGGCGGGGAGGTACGACCATTGCTCGCCTGCTGTGTGCGGCGTAGACCGCACTTGAGGGTACTAGGGATACCCAGGAGTAAGAAGTTCGGCTTGTTCGGAGTGGGCGAGGCAACGGGAGGATGAGGCTGTGAGGCCGCAAAGACCGAACTCCGACTGTGCTTGGCCAACCAAGCAACGCGTAGACACACCTGAATTGCAGGGCGAGCAGGGCTAGAGGGTGTGAGATATTAGATAGAATTGACACCCACAAATGCACAGGGTGTATTTTAGAATAATCCCACACCGGCGGATGCGCATTGGACGGAGCGCCGTAGCTCGCCACAAATTTGCCTTTGACGTGTGCAACATTGGTTAAACGCAGGGTGTAGGAGAAGACTGGTCCAGACACCCCAGACACCCTGCGTAGTTTGCCTCCCTTGGGGTTGGGGGGGGTTTGATTGACAGGACCCCACCCTCAGACGCGTTCTACTCTCACATCGCGCGTGCAAAAGGTCTATGCACAGTTGTACTCCAGCTGTGCATCCATATTTCCGGGGTCAGTGGCCTGGGGCGACCCCATCAAAAAAAGGGCAGTTCACTATCTCTCTTCCCAACCACGTCGAGCCTACTGCAACTGGCCACTATTCGTATCAGGAGCACTTATATACGCGTTCTTCTGGAACGGCTGTAGCCTTCGCACTTTCCCCGCCTACGTGGAGAGCCGTAGCCGACTAACCGCATACACCAAATTTGGCTCCCGCTGCTGCGGGTTTCCGGGGAAACCCCGTTCAGTAAAATTTCTAACCGATGCCGTATAAAACAAGCTACGCACCCTCCGCGTCTATCCACGCCCCCTTGTCTCCCTCTCAACGAAGCCCTCGTTTGACGCGACGAGGTATGGCCGCTCCAAAAATTCGAAACACTTTGAGAGACGCTACACCCCTGTTCACGTACATCTTCTAGGCAGTTTGGCTGATTTGTGTGGCGGGACTGAGTGGCGAAGGTGAACCTATCGGTAGTTTCCTGCCAAGGGCTTCCACACTTCCTCGCCGTCAATAGACTAGGCTTCCATGATGACTGTACGTGGTCCTCAGTGTAATGCGGAGGGCACACCGCTGATTCATCCCAACAAGTCAGCAAAATGGAAGCACGTTTGGTCCTGCGTACCCACTAAAGTCTTCTAGAACACCCTGAAACCTAAATTATACACCTTGGTATTCGTTTCCTTCCGAGGAGGATAAGGTTTGTCCATTCGTGGTCAAATAGCGATTAAAACTTTGATTCTGGTGATTGATAGCAACCTTGGATATTCAAGACATCTATGGTGATTTGTGCTACATGCATATGGAGTTTGGAGTTAGGAAGAGAGTCGGTGAAGATGGGGGGTAGGCGCGGACTTGGAAATGCGCCTTCCTCAGACCACTGGTACGTACGACGGCGTTTTGTATGGCAGCACGTTTTGACAGTGTCATCCACGTGGCTAGTGCCGACCGTCAGCCAGCGTAGGCTCAAGAAATTACAGTGGCAAAGCACAATCGGGACCTATATTTGCTACTTGGAGTCCTCAGGAAGAGTGACCTATTCACTTGAATCTAGTGGTTAGCGCTCTTCATGTAGGACGGCGACAAATTCAGGATTTTTTTACCGCGAACCCAACCACTCGAAGCGAATGTGACCGGAGGTGAACGATGGAACACGTTGCTCTCTCGGCCTCCTATCAAAACCCGGGAATCGGGCCCTCAGCTTAATCAACTTCCGCCTCTA
>Ga0307513_10002801_pt1 | contig 23912 bp, 25 predicted proteins | sample 15_EM_MG_FD_202174 | JGI IMG/M metagenome (GOLD analysis project Ga0307513, IMG submission 202174) | Populus trichocarpa ectomycorrhiza microbial communities from riparian zone in the Pacific Northwest, United States - 15_EM | ecosystem: Host-associated > Plants > Roots > Unclassified | place...
CGCTTAATGGCCTTCTCGAGGGCAATAGTGTCGATAGGCATGTCTGTTCAAGCCTAATATATCTGAGAAATCTGTAATTTCTTCGAGACAAGAGCTTACCAATTTGAAGTAAGTATTTGCAATGGAACGGAGACAGGTTATATATCTGATCTGATAAGATGCTCCCATCTTTTGAAGCAAGCACAGCCAAATACCGCTTCATGGCTCCGAGTTGCACGGCACACTGGTTTCGTTCCATCTATAGACTTGTGAAGAGTGACTCTAGGACTTCCTCTCCGTCGAACCCTGTAGTTCATGTGCCTCCAGATTTCCACTCTCTTCCACTTCCATTTTATCGCTCTCGGACCTACTCAGAGCTGCTCAGAGCTCAGATATGTATCGTTTTAACTCTCTCATTTTCGGTTCTCGGGTTTTTGGATGTTCTGTATGTCGGATTCTCTGTTGCTTGTCAAGGGACTCCAGGCTCTGCATAATGCAGGACTGCCACTGGCGAACTGCCACTTGCGACATGCCACCAACTGGCCCTTCACTTCTTGCTTTCTGTGGCTTGTGGTTTGAGTCTCCCACGATTCTTACTGTCATCACGTCGTCAAAATTCTGGCTTGTCACCTCGTGCGAATGTCATTCACCCTATTTTTTCCGACTTCTCCATCAACGATACAGCGCTCACGGCTTTGCATTTGTTTTGGACTCAGCGTCCCGACAAGGGTCTTCGGGAAGAGGGGCACATCCGCCCGCACCTCCATCGTCCAAGAAACCAGACGACTCATTCCTTCGGTCTCCCTCCCAGAGTACTGCAATGTTCAATTAAACGTATTTCCATTGTATGATAAAAACACAATGAAAACAAACGAGATATTCTTTAAATCTGTTGCTCGTCCGGCTTTTGAGGCCTGCTGCGTCATTCACGGTGTTCTCCCCGTGGCCTCCCTCCCAAAGAACCAGTGACTGTATCCATTAGCAGGACCGCTAGGGTAATCTATCACTTCCCAGTTGGTATCGTCGATGAGCGAGATGACCTGTGTCCCACCCTCTCCGGAAACATCGCGCGTGGGGTCGAAGGAAAGGGACACTGCTTGCTTCATACGCAACTTCTTCTCGCATTCATGGCCCTTTTTTTGATGAGCCCCGCCCTCCGTGGCCTTTGCGTGGATCTTTCGGCCGACAGCTTGATTTTCTTGTCCAGATTCTTGGAATGGGGGATGCCATCCCTTGCATTGGGAACCTTTCATTTGCTCGCCTGCCTCGGCAGGTTTGACGCTTTTTATTTCTTCTGTCGGCGAATTATAATTTTTTGTCGCTTCAGGAGCATGTACTGGCATTTTTCGAGCACTGGCAGCGTTTCGCGGGTGTTCGCGTGGCTGGGCGGCGCTGAGCGCTAATGCTTCTTTGCCGTCACTAGCAATGATGATCGTATGAGCGGCCATGGTCTAGGAAGTTGTGTAACGTACGACGTTATCCACCGTTTCGTGCCCATTTGATTGTCTGGTAGTGGTTAAGAAGTGGATGGTTTTGGGTAGCAATGTGGTACTCTTGGCTGTTTCTTCGTACACGCGCCACGGGTCATCGGGACTTCCGTTACTACATAGGATATACTTATCTACCTATCTGTAAGTAATTATTGTCACGCAAATTGCCAGCGTGAGACTTCTGGCAACAATCTTTCTTTGCGTTGGACCTTTGTCGATCCCATTTGGATCCAGTGATTCCCATCTGGGTATCTTCAACTGTCCAGGGTCCTATTCCAAAACGGAAGCTTGAAGAGGGGCGATATTTAACAAATTTCAATGGAAACAAAAAGAAATCAATCAGTATCTCTACACCAGTGACGAGGTGCGATGTAGTGTACTTTCACGATATTGCCTTAACTAATGATTAATGAATGCTGGCCCGCGGTTCCCGAGGTTACCCCAGTTACGTTCCTCTGCTTTACTGCTGTAGTGGTATATTCGTCCAAGCACTGCCAAGCGTCAGATCGACCGGCGATTGACGGATGTCAGTGTCCATTATATTTTCGAAGCCTCATAAGGAGAAGCAAGTCAACGGATGACAGATGTTGACGTCTGACAATTGAACACAGGCTCCTAGCCGCTGTGATGCAATTGAATTTGGACTGTCAACTACAGCAGTGGAACTGATGACAAACCATCAAAAATCAAGGGGATTAGTTCGTGAGGCCACTCTCTTGATGGTCAGCTCCATGATTCTGTTAAAAAATGTGAAATATCATGCACTGGACAGTGGATAGTGTTCAAGCTGGATCACTCTGTGGGTCGTCTCAGTAGATAACATTATACAGCAAGCTCTACTTTATTATTTATATACTCATGGAGATGACTATCAAGAGAGTCCAAATATCTCAAAATATCTCTGGAAAGAGAGCCTCGCTGGTTAGGAGCCTGAATTAGACGATGCATCGCATTATGTCAGGGGGTGCCTCGCCAGCATGGCTTCCTTTGACAGCGGAGAAGCGATGCCTGTTCGTTAAATGATATGTTTTACGGAATAGGCATATACTTGTCGCCCGTTTCTTAAACGTACTTAAAATGTTCTAAAGTGGACCCAACTTTTTTATGTTCGTTTTGAAAGAATAAGAAATGTTCGCCAAATGTTCGCCTCCAGCGGTGCTTACTATTGTGTGTAATTATATTAAGTACTTGGATACGGATCATATTTTTAGACTGACATACCGCAGCTCATTCAGTACGTCGATCTATTAAAAACGATGTTCTTGAGCCTTCCAGATTCAAATGGCCTCCAAGCATTTCTTGTCAAAGCTCCTTCAATCTCGGCCTTCTCATGATCCAGCGCAGCTTCAAGATCAGCAAATCCTGGCTGGGACCCCCATGTATGGAGCACTCCGGAGTGCTCCAGAGGATCTTCAGGTGATCAAACCACTCCAGAGCGCTCCCAGAGTGCTCCATACAAGGGGGAGTGCGGCGGCCCTCGGTGATCGTCAAATCATTGGGAGCCGTGCCAGTATTGGTTACTAGCAAATTTTGCCTTGAAACCTGACTAGTTCAGTGAATGCTACTTAGCACTCGGCATCGACCTTGTAATCTTCCCACTAGGGGGTCATGCATGATGCTATGCGTTTCTCAGCACCCAAACAAGAACAAAAGAGATGAAGCAAGACTTTTTCGATGGAATCAAATGTTTCTTGAAACTATTCTACCCAGATGATTGGTGATGGCTTTCAATTCGGGGTGGTGAGTGCCGTGGCGACACTGTGAAACCCACTTTGGCTGAAAGTCAACTTGTGGTAGGTTGAATTTCAACTTTCAACCCACCGTAGGATACATATAGGATGAATTAAATCAACCTAATTCTTAGGATGAAAACCATCCTAGCTCAATCCATCCTACCACAGGATGATTTTCAGCTGCTTTGGGTTCACAAGCCATTCAACCTATCAGCCAGCCTAAGTTAGGATGCCTCGCAATTTCTCGCATTACGGTTGTGTGACATGTTCAATCCAAGAACGGCAATTATTGGACTTGACGAAATTCATCTTTCTTGTCTTCCCACCACCACCACCACTACCTGCTTCGCCATCTCTGCGCTCGCCTCTCTATTAGACATTGACCACGACATCTTTACTCCACCTGTTATTATGCTCAACATCTTCTAGCTCGTCGTGCCGATGTTGCCGTCGCCCTAACTCTTCCCGAACGCGATTGGTGCCCAGCACCCTTTTCCCCAACTTGAACCAGGCAGGCATTATGGCATCACCTCCATTGCTTCAGGCTTATTGATGTGAGCTGCTACCTCCTCAATCGTTTATCCTCACCCATTGTCGTTCAACCTCGCAGGCATGACGTTCAATGCCGACTTGGTGGGCGTGGTTGGCCAACATGATCATAGCTTCACTCCGACACAAGAGCCTGTAACATTGTCCATCACCAAGGTATGTTCACCTTTAACATGAAGATTATAAACACTGACATTCCTATGCAGCCAGAATCAATAGCAGTCCGGAAATGCTCAGGTATGTAATCCATTTTTGTTTGTTCCCTCAGACAATTTATATTCCACATAGCACATCTGAACCGTAATCTCGATTCTCAGCTGATCTGGGGAGGAATGATGACTGCAGTCAATATGAGGTTGGTATGCCGTTTGTTACGTGTTACGCGATGTCATGGCTCATGTACCATTCTAGGGGACTTCATCGCTCTCCGCTCAGTCTCATGCGTGCGCTGCCTCTGTTCCTTCTCGTATCCCCACATGCATCACTGACTACATTATAGGATCAGCAAGAGCTCGCTAGGGATGGAATGGGTGATCGTCAGAGGGGTATGTGGGTGAAAAGGACATTGCGACTGAATATATATCTCTTCCCGTGTTTATTACTACAAAATATATATACAGTAATAATATTACAATTACTGCATGTTTTATAGCAGAATTAAAGCAACCTAAGATGAGCCAAATGTAAGCTGAAAAGCAACCTAGGAATGGCTGAAATATTGTGACAAATTCAACCTATGAATGACTGAAAACCAGCTGAACCGACCTCACTTTGCGATAGGTTGATTTTGTCCATATTAGATTGAAAAACATCCTATGGGGACCAACCTATGTTTAATTAAAATTCAGCCCCAGTCCGTTGAAATTCAACCTAACCTCCACTTGATATCAACGTGTGGTAGGATGAATAATAGGTTGAGTTTCAACTAAGGTGGGGTTCACAGTGCGATCAGTGTCGTCGACGCTCTAAGCAATCGGCGAGCTTTCGCACACCAATGTCGAAGAAGATTATCTCAAGAGAAAATATATCGGTTGGGAGATCGTCGTTCAAGAAGATTTCGGGCGACATGTACCGAAGGATGTGAGTCATTTCTATTCCCCTTCGCGGGCTACGAAATCCGAAATCGGCGACTTTGATCCGGCGGTGATGAGGAAGTTTTAGCTTTTATGTAAGATCGCCATGAATGCATTTGTGGTCGGCAGGCTGTGACATATGCGAACGTTTCTATTCTCGACGTATCCTGAGATGATGAAGATCCAGTTGTTGGGGACTGAGACAAGGCTGTGGAAAATGGAGAAATAGGCGTTTAGTAGGGTGGCGACGTTCTTTCACTGTCTGCAGACGCCCAGATTGACCCAATCGAATAATATCAGTCAAATGAAATCCATAAGTAGATACGAATCTTGATTATGGACCAAGGTCGGGGAACGTTAGATCTCACCTCCCTGCCATAGAATCAGAGGTAGTTGAATGATTGAAGAGAAGATAACCCGCTTCCGAAGGAAAAATATGAATTGAGTAACCCCAATTCATTTCTCGCCGAAGAACCTTATTGCCTTTCCTTTCTTTTCAGGGCTTGAATAAATCTAAGCCACGATGAATAGAATTATCGGAGTAGCCTTCACGCGCTAAATTACAGGGCGCCGGTCCTTTCATGGAATCCTCAACAGCTCTTCTGCATTACCAGGAGAAAGATTATCTAACAAGGCAAATTCAGCCCAGAAATCGAGCGGAGGTCTGTGGCACAGGTGTGGATGATGCACCAGGTCCAAGACGTGCTTCGAAGCAAGCACAGCCAAACACCGCTCCATCGCCCCGAGTTGCACGGCACACGACGCATGATTTCGTTCCATCTATGTAGACTTTTAAATTTTTATTGCCCAGTGGGAACATCCAGCTTCAAGGTGCCTGGAGAATCGCAGTCTCAGAATTCACACCTGTATCTTTTTGATGCTCTCATTTTCGGTTCTCAGTTTCTGCATGTTCTCTCTTGACTATCAAGGGACTCAAGGCTCTGTATCAATGATGGACTGCCACTTGCAACATTCCACCAACTGCTTCGCTTCAACTTCAAGTTCTTGCTTTCTAAGTATCTTGTGGCATCTCCCACGCATCTCCGACATGCTCGCTAGTACCTGCCAATATCTTTTGACTGTATCGGCGATTACTGGTATGTCAATTGTGTGTATTCGTATCACCTCTTACTGTCAACGTCGTCAAAAACCTTCTTGCTTCTCCCAAGCCGCGGCCTGTCGACAGCTTGTCACCTCGTAGAATGTCATTCATCCAATTTGTTCTGACTTCCTCATCAACGATACAGCGCTCATAGCTTTTCATTTGTTTTGGACTTAGCGTCCCGACTAATTGGTACTCGCCCCGCTTCTAAGGCTTTCTGGGTCTTTTACGGTGTTCTCCCCGTGGTCTCCTCCCAAAGGGCCAGGGACTGTATCCATTAGGCAGGACCGTCGGAGTAATCTATCACCTCCCAGCTGTCATCGTCGATGAGCGACATGACATGTGCCCCACCCTCCCCGGAAATATCGTGTGTGGGCCCACCCTCCATGGCATTTGCGTGGACATTTTGGTCGACCGCTCGATTTTCTTGTCCAGATTCTTGGAATGGAGGATGCCATCCCTTGCATTGAGAGCCTTTCGTTTGCTCGTCTTCCTTTCTGTCCTGGGCGGGTTTCAAGCTTTTTTTCCCTTCTGTCAACGAATTGTAACTTCCTGTCGCTTGGGGAGGATTCACTGGCATTTGGCGAGCACTGGCGGCATTTCGTGGGTATTCGCATGGCTGTGCCACGCTGGGCGCTAATGCTCCTTCGCCGTCACTAGCAATTATGATTGCGTGAGCAGTTATGACTTTGGAAGATGTGTAGCGTACGACATGATCCACCGTTTCGTGCCCATTTGAATGTGTAGTCGTGGTTAAGAAGTGGATAGTTTTGATTTAGGAATGCGGCACTTTTGACGGTTTCTTCATGCATGCGCCACGAGCCATTGGGACCTCCATTATTACTTATCTTTCATACCGCCCAAATTTCCAGCGTGAGACTTCAAGGCTTCTAGCGACAATCCTCTCCGTTGGACCATTGTAGATCCCATTTGGAGCCAGTGATTCCCATCTGGGTATCTTCAACTGTCCAGAATTTTATTTCAAAATGGAAGCTTGAAGGCGCATGATATTCAATGGAACCGGGATGTCCTTTTAGATCTTATTTCAAAATGGAAGACAACTTGAAGAACAAAATTCGATATCTATACCAGTGACCAGGTTCGACCTGCATTTTGTAACAGACCTGCATAGAAATGGTTTCATGAAAATTTCAAATGAGTCTTAATGAATGCTGGACCGGTTCCCGAGTTACCCCAATCAAGTTTCTCTGCTCTAGTGGTATATTCATCCAAGAAGCGTCAAATCAAGTTGCGATTGGCGGACCTTAGATCTCGATTATAACTATGTAGACAGAGTGACTTTTGAATAGACTATCGCAATAGTGGGGTGGCGTGGACCCACGGCCACCCACCTCTACTATGTTCATTTTGAAGTTGAGAATAATTACCTCCCAAAGGACATGGTCCTGACATGACGTGATGCCGCAGGGTACATTCATTAAGTAAGGACGTCACCTGAATTTATGAAGCTTTGAGGCCGCGGGCGTTGGGGAGGGGGTACTCCCTAAGTACGGGCGGCAAGATTCCTCGTTGTGGGCTACGTACGAACCCAAAATCGTTGACTTCGAGCCGACCATCAGAGGTGGAAGATTCATCCTCAACTTCATGTGCCCGGAGAGTACTTGCTCAACAAGCTGCTGTTGAATCCCGATTTGTTGAACTTGATGGAATGGAAACTATTAATACGGGGTTAAGGAGAACTGTAATCAGAGGTGAAGGGGATATGTCTGTTGATACCGCACGAGAACCTCATATGATCATATGTAGCCTTTACTTGAGATCATGATGAATTCATTTGCGATCGTGCGGGTATGCCAAGGCACGCGTGACGTCTGTGGCGAAGGTGAGCCGGAGCTACCATGGGAATAGTTTGGATTTGTCGTGGACGTATATGCGAACGATATGCGAACGCTGCCGTGCTCGATGTATTCTAAGACGAGGAAGATCCAGTGGTCGGGGACTGGGCCGCGGCTGAGGCGAATGAAGAGCGTTGGGGGTGGCGGCATTCTTTCATGAATTACCATTCGCAAAGTAGGCTAAGATATATTATGAGCCACATCATTACTCCGTCAAAGGTATTACTTCCTTGATCACGAATCACGATGTCAATTCCGAGGTATTCGGTGGGTGAGTTCTGGAAAGAACCCCTACAACACGTACCTCTATATCCCAAATGAATCTAAGCCTAAGCTTTCCCAAATATCCAGGTCCATTTGCTGTCCTATTAATACATACACCTTGATATCAAGTCACCACACCCCATCAAGAATCTGCTGTCCATCTGCACGCCGAGGGGCCAGATTGACCCAATCAAACATTTAACAAAATCCGTGGCAGAGCCAAATGAAGTAGATACGGATCTTGATCACGGATGTAGACCGATGTGCTATATCAAGCCGGGGGGCGTTTGGATCTTCGAGCCACCTCTTTCCTGCCATAGAATCAAAGAGGTCATTGAATTATTCAAGAGAAGATGCATACATAGCCAACCTGCTTCTCAGGAAAAAGTATAAGCCATGAAATAATCGAGTAACTTTCCCTTTCTTTTCAGGACTTAAATCTAAGTCATGGTGGACAGAATTATTGTGGCCTTCATGCGCTAAATTGCGGGGTGCCGGTCCTTCAACAAAATCATTGCCAGCTCTTTTGTACTACTAGAAGAACGATCGTCCAACAAGCCTCAGATATCGAGCGCGTGTCTGTGGCTCCTGTTATAGAGGGTTTGGGCGGTGCGGGTGGAAGGGCAGGTGGTTGGATGAGTTAGAGACACTTCAAAGATGTTGTAAGATTGGGGTTGAGAAATGAAGGCGCGACGATCTGGTCAAGAGGTGTGGTTACTGCGAGCTTGAAGCAACCACAGGAGGCGGAAGTGGTGGAACAAGCCGGAGCGACTTTGGTTTCGTAAGGTTCTCCTCGACGCTGGTTTCCTTGCGTGACCTGATCTCCTTTTTTTGGTTCACTGTGGCTGGGCCCTCGAAACAGAAAATCCCCATGGAACGTAGGAGTAAATAATGCACGATTATTTTCTCTTCTTCGTCTCGATGGTCGTTTCAATGCCAAAGGGTCTGTATCAGGCCGACGAGCACCAGTGGAGGGATCATCAGGTTCCTGCAGAATGGATGGTGATCATGGACCTTTGGTTCACTGCACATTCGACGTACCACAGCTTTCCCACCCGAAAAACCTCCAAAAGCCAAGGAAAATTGGAAAGTACATACTGAAGGTCTGGGTTTACGTGGGGCGTTTGAGATGAATCCCTCTGCTAGGGCATTTCTGTTAGACGACATTTGATCGGCCATGAATCTTCTTCTTTTCTGATGATATCGGGACGTATTTCAATAGGCGTTTTATTCTGATGAACGGCCGGGAATAAGGAAATGGAACAGGGGCAATGGGAGAACTTCCGTTTGGCATTGCTTGGTTCTTCCCTCTCGGTCCGCTGTTGAACGTTGAACGTTGAGTTCACATGGACTCGGACAACTTCCAACTACGCGTCCGAGTCACGACCGCCCTAGTTCCGACCGTCCTAGTTCGCTGGCACATTGCTGGAACCCTCGGGATCAGATGCAGTTTTATGTCTCTCTATGGACGTTCTGACATCTTTGTTAACCATAGTTACCAGTTCTTCGACTTCCATCATGACGGACTTATGGGCCATTTGGGTGGTATGCTTCCCATTAAAAGATATGGAAGTCGGCGTGTTAGTATTGATCGCCATCCCACTTTTAGATGAATTTGTGTAAACGATCATGCCTAGAGAAGCACGACAGCAGACATGGGGAGTATAAAAGCCTCATACCCTTGTTGTCCACCCTTTCAACAACTCTTTCAACAAGCGACCAAAGCGAACAACACCCAACTCAACCCATTCTTCTCTTTTGTACGCTAATAATGAGTAAGCTGCGAGCACGCCCTTGCTCCATTGCCCACCGCGTCGTTAACTAACATGTTCGCCGCCATAGATAAAGAACCCCCCGACAGTAATATCGCAATGATACGACGGTATGTCATCACCCCTTTCTTTCCCCATCATGTTTCTTATATCACCCGCCATAGGCGCCTACACCGCAACTGCTCCTAAGGATGCGGAGGCCGGCGAGGAGGAAAACCTTGCCGACTCTGACGACGATGGCGGGGACTCGGAATCCCTCTTCGGCAGTATGTGCTTTTCTGGTCACCTTCCTTTGCCAGCCGTGTATCTGATCGTGCCTGCCATACATAGACGACACCCATAGGGTCGAAGAGGCTTTCAAGGATTTTGGCCTCGAAGCGGAATCAGAATCCAACGGTTCTTCTCAAGGTATGCCTCCGTTTTTGCTTTTTATCTTCTTCGCCATTAATTTAATCTCGCCCGCCATGGCTGTTCAGAAACGCCGACGCCTAAGCTCGACCAGGGCAAGGGCAAGAGGAACGAGGGGCTTGAGTTCATCGAACACAACGGAGGTATACTGTCTTATTTTTTTTTCTAAACCACGTACCTAACTATCCCTACCTGTCAAACGCCTTAGAAATTACCCCACCCCTGCTGGATAGGGGCAAAGGAAAGGAACTCGAAGTCTTAGATAAGGAAGGCGTGTTATTTATTCTGTTCAACGTTACCTGCCCCTGATCTAATCCTGCCCGCCATAGACTTGAACGAGTTCCCTGGAAAATCATCATTCCGCCCACCTGCATCATCAAGCATCTTTAGCAGTTGCTTCATGGACGGGGACCAGCCAAGGGACAATCCTATGCCCATCGACAATACCGGCTCCCCAAAGCGGGTTGTCGTTCCTTTTGCCCGCCGAATTGACATTTCTGGTGGGCATACCATGTGCGGTGGCCAACTCAATGGCGAGCCAATGATCATCGATCGTGTCTTCCCAATCTTCAACGACGGGTCGTTCCCTGCATGCGCATTAACGAGTACCCTAGATATCCCTAGGCTGGAAGGCCAGGTCGACGCCGTCCCAATTTCTGTTGAGGAGGCAGACCCTGACGCCAATCGTATGTGAAATAATCATTTACTTGTTTGTTTGCTCGCCGTGTAGCTAATATATATATGTAACCTAGGCGATATTAACTCAAACATCTTGGGGCTTGGTCTTGAGATACACAAACACCATGGTCAGGAGAATGGAGATTAGGAGGAATATTTCAACGGCAGGCTTCATTACTATTTATTTTTTTTTTCCTTTGAGGCTAAATCTACCTGCTGTAGGCAATGTCGCTGGCCTGAAAAAGTGTGCGCTAGAAGACCTCTTCATCGCGAACCTTTGCATCACCATTCCAACCTCCGTCTCGACGATCCGCTCTTCCCATACGAAGACCTCAAGCTGCGCATGCCCAACATCGACGTCAGCTACCTCATGGGATTGTCTGCATCAGAGGGGGGCGAAAAAACCTCATATATCGACGAAATCATGGATGAGTTTGATTCTGGATTCGTTCATGTCTCCGAAATCTAGGACATCGTTATGGATTCGGCTCGCGATCTCATTGATTTATACGACGATGTCGTTGTCGTCATGCCATGGAGGTCTCTCCCACTTGTTGCAGCAAGTACAAGGATGGGCTCTCTGAACGACCTCGGTCCCGATGGTGGTTGATACCCAAGGACCTATCTTGGCTTCCCCCGAGCTTCCGACGTCATGACTCTTACTGTCAACATCAAAACCCACTGCCTCGAGGCTTGTCATCTGCTTGTGCACCCTGCATCTAACGATATGTACCTCCTGGAAGTTGTGCCTCGGCCGACGTCTTTCCCTGTCTATCCGAGGCATTTTACCTATTGTTGGAGTTGCTCATTGATCTTTTGGCTACTTTATCGATACCCAACCTCTTGGGCCACTGAGCCTAGTTATGGTTCCATCCACTCCTTTTTACAAGATTTTTGGTGCCTATTTCCTCTGGATGCCGGTTCTCTCTCTACAAGCGGATCTGCAATGCAGGCCACCGAGTCTATTTCTTTTCTCTGTATCTCTCCTCGGTTTGTCCTGTTTTTGTCTGTCTGCCTCGTGTCCTCAGCTGTCCCGTTTATGGTCGACCGACCATTTATGATTCTCGTTTCCTCAAACAGTCTCTCTGTTTCTGTCTCTCTGCCTCGCCCTCGGTTGCCTGGTTTATTGGTCGACTGACCATTTTAGGATTCTCGTTTCCTGAAACAGTCATTGCCCATAGGGACTTCATGTTGTCGTTAGGACCTCAACAACTCTTACCAACCTTCCCCTGTTTCCCACTCCGCCTTGCGCCTTAGGTTGCCTGCTTTATTGGTCAACTGACCATTTATGATTCTCATTCCCTCAAACACTCGCTGCCCATAGGGGCTCACGAAGTCGTCAGGATTTTTACAAACTTTACTAAAATTTACGAACTTTCACGACCCTCACGGACGTTAGCTTCCGATGCCCAGTCTACAGTGGTGGAGGCCTACACTCTCGCAGACAAAGTAGAACGATGTACATCCAACGACCCCCCCAACGATTTTTCTGGATATGATTCTCTCCATTTGTGAGTGATTTTTGTGCTCCAGTTCTTATTTTCGGACTTGTACGAACTACGTTTGTCTTTAGTTTACCTGAACAGATGATCTCGTTATCAAATAAACGAACACTCTCGTCCGTTCTATTGCCTGGGTTAATCACCTTCTGAAATCACTTCGTCGTTTATTGAGATTTCTTCTTTCAGAATATCCTCATGTACCCTGCTGCATGATTCTACCGATCTCCGAACTATCAACAAACAAACAAACAAGAACATCAGTTGAATGACCTTGCACGATTTCCGTTTACATCCGACCGAATCTTGAACCTCATCGTAAACGAACCACCTCGCATCTCCATCGATTCACTGCCCATTTTCTTCGAATATACACCAGGTGTTCCGAATCTTCCGATATTTGCAACCCCGTTTCTACCAAAGTTTCATCTCCATTCTTCTCTGCTTCAAGTCTTATGGCCTTCGTCCCGGTGGTCGGAACGACAGAGCGTACAAGTACCAAAAAGAAGCCCCCCCATGACCCATATATAGATTCATTATTTAGTATTTAGTTGTTTATAATAGCCATCTATGTAGTATATACCCAATGTAGTTCCCGGCCTTTCAGAACTAAGCGCTGCCGTGAGTTCAAATGGCCACTGGACCGCCATCACCGCAAATTATCTGGAGTCTTTACACCATTAGGAAAATTGAGGCATTGATGGAAGATCTGTGAGATGAATGAGCAAGTGTCGTTTTCCCTTGGAATGCGTACCCTCCAATCAGCCCCAATCACCCATTACATTCTTCAAGAATGAAGGAAAACTTGCTTCGCTAACGAGCACAATCGCATAATTCTCGCCACACCCGCTCGATTGGTTTTCGATTCCAAGATGAGTTACAGGAATGGCGCGCTTAACGGCCTTCTCAAGAGCAACAGTGCTGATAGGCATGCCTTTTCAAGCCTGATATATCTGATAGTAGATCTGTAATTTCTTGGAGACAAGAGCTTACTAATTTCCAATTCAAAATATTTGCGGTGGAACAGAGACAAGTATATATCTGATCTAATATGTAAGATACTCTGCTTCGACGCAAGCACAGCCAAATATCGCTTCATGACCCTGAGTTGCGGCACGGGGCCTGGTTTCGTTCCATCTACATATGTAGACTTTTTATCGCTCAGTGGGAACATTCAGCTTCTGAATCAAGGTGCCTGGAAATCGGAGTCTCAGAATTCACACCTGTGTCCTTTTGATTCTCTCATTTTCGGTTGTCGGCTTTTGAACGTTCTGCCTGTCAGATTCTCGAGGCTTGATTACCAAGGGACTCAAGGCTCTGTAACAATGCCGGACTGCCACTCGCAACATCCCACCAACTGCTTTGCTTCTTGCTTTCTAAGTATCTTGTGGCGTCTCCCACGCTTCTCCGACATGCTCGCTGCTACCTGCTAACGCCCTTTGACTGTATCGCTTACTGATATGTCAATTGTGTGGATTCTATCACCCCTCTTAGTGTCAACACATCAATGATACAGCGCTCACAGCTTTGCATTTGTTTTGGACTCATCGTCCCGACAAATTGTCACTCTTTTCTCACCCACCTACCCTAACCACGATTATTGGTATAGAAGGGGGACGGCGGCTCATCTGCCCGCATCCCCATAGTCCAAGAAATCAGACGGTCCATTCCTCCCGACATCAATTCTCTCCCCCCAGAATATTACAGTGGTCAATTTAATATTCTCATTACCTTATATGATAAAAGCAGGAGATATTCTTCAAATCTGGTGCTCGCCCACTTCTGGGATCTATTGATTCCTTCACGGTGTTCTCTCCGTGGTCTCCCTCCCAAAGAACCAGTTACTGTATCCATTAGTCAGGGCCGCTGGGGTAACCTATCACCTCCCAGCTGGCATCGTCAATGAGCGGGATGACCTGTGCCCCGCCCTCTCCGGAAATATCGTGTGTAGGATCGAAGGAAAGGGGCACTGTTTGCTTCACATGCAACCGCTCCTCGTATTCATGCCTCTTTTTTTCACGGCTCCCGCCCTCCATAGCATTTGCGTGGATATTTTGGTCGACCGCTTGATTTTCTTGTCCAGATTCTTGGAATGGAGGATGCCATCCCCTGCATTGGGAGCCTTTCGTTTGCTCGCCTTCCTTTCTTTCCTCGGCGGGTTTGACGCTTTTGGTTTCTTCTGTCAACGAATTGTGGCCTCCTGTGTCTTGGGGAGGATGTGCTAGCATTTGTCGGACACTGGCAGCGTTTCGTGGGTATTCGCATGGCTGGGCCGCACTGGGCGTTAATCCTCCTTTTCCGCCACTAGAGGTGATGGTTGCGTGAGTAGCCATGGCTCTGGAAGATGTGTAACGTACGATATGATCCACCGTTTCGTGCCCATTTAAATGTGTGATCGTGGTTAAGAAGTGGATGGTTTTGGTTTAGGGGTGCGGCACCTCTGAAGGGTTCTTCGTGCTTGCGCCACAGGCCATTGACCCCCGTTATTATATAGCACATACTCATCTGTAATTCATCGTTGTCACACAAATTTCCGGCGTGAGACTTCTGGCGACAATTCTCTCGTTGAACTATCGTAGATCCCATTTTGAGTCAGTGATTGCGATCGGATGTCAGTTGAAATCTTATTTCAAAATGGGAAACAACTTGAAGAGGAGCATTATTCACCAAAATTCGATACAATCAAAAAAAAATAATCAAGCAGTATATCTATACATGTGACGAGGTTCGAGTGTAATAGACTTGTATAGAGACATTTAAACATATCGTCTACGAGAGAAGCCGTTCTGCGTACCTGATCCAGCCCTCGTCATTGTCGCGTGGCTATCGCATGGCCCAGGGATCGCTGTATCTATGCTTCTTTGTCGGTTTTTAACGTATAAAATGTTCTGAATGATGGATCGATAGTGTATATGGCATCTTCAAAAGTGGACCCGGCTTTATTATGTATGTTCATTTTGAAAGTCAAGGTTCGCCTACTGAAGTAGACCGAAGGACTTAGATATGACCACTGACGTGAAGCCGCAGGTCGGGGTGGGGTCATTCATTCATTCATAAGTGGGGACGTCTGACAACGTACGAGATCGGTGACGTTGAGCCGACCATCGGAGGTTTTAGCTGGACATATGCAAGACAGCCGTACTCGATGTATTCTGAGACGAGGAAGAGGTCGGGGACTGAGTCTGGGCCGCGGCTGAGGCGAAATACGGCTCACTAACAGTACGCAAAGACAATTATATTCAACAATGGATTCACATCATACATACATACATTACTCCTTTCGAACGGGTAGCGTTGGCGGGAACTCTACGGCAGGAATTTGACTTCTGATTTCGGATAAAGTCATTTCAGCGAGAGGATTGTGCCGGGCGTTTGCCATGTAGCCGTGCAACTCGGCCATCTCGGGCGAGTTTTCCCCAAAAATCGTGAACATCCGGTCGAAATGGTACAGTAGACTCTAGGTAGGCTTAAGGAGCCTGTCCATTGTCTGGGAGTCTGCAGGTACAGTTTTTTACTGGCTTCACTAGTCAGGCGGATTGAATTAGGAACCGGCGCTTAATGAATGGAGGAAATAAAGCGCGTTGACTGTGTGATGATGCGGACGTACCAGCGCACTGGCATTGAAACTACAAGTTTTAACACACCATAAGTTGTTACCTGGCCCTGGCGGTCCAAGCGCACTTTTATCATTTGACGCTGATTGTAAGTTGATATTCACGAAGTTTTGTGACGTTATTTTCCATTGAAAATTCGAAGTCCGTGGTCTCAATTCTCATGCCGTATGGAAATCGTGGGATTAGGATCGTACTCCATAGAGAATGTCGGGTCTTGGTACTTGGTAATCACAAGGCAGCTATTCAAAAATATCATAACATTACTAAGTAGATAGTCATTTCAAATATTGGTTAGGCGTTGCCTCGATTGAGTCTCAATAATGGATCATTTGGAGAATTTGGCTTCGATTATATTATTAAATTAGGTGAGAGACCTATTCTAGCCATTCTGTGCAGAATAAATCACAAGGTAGCATGCATTCAAGTTGGCAGGTGTGAAAGTAGTATCCAGCTGTGATTAAAATTTAATCGGTCGAGCCTTGATTGCCCACCTCGTTCCCCGACGGATCCGGACTTCCGAGTCTGCTCATAAAGGCACCAATTGCGAGAGCACAGACTGGTGGACTTTAGCACTGCCCATAAATTTTCATGATACTGAAGATTTTCCCGTAAATATATTCCGTTCGAATTTGCACCTTTACATAAGGATTGTAACTCACGCCGGCTTATCAATTAATCATGGCCAACTACTTAAGAGGTGCGAGGAGGCGTGAAGCAGCGAACGCGGGTTCAGGAGGGGTCCCGGCAAGCAGCGGTCAAAAAGCTTCTGAACACGTAAAGATAATCTTTGATTGATGATGGATCTCGATGATCAGTATCTTGTCCAAGTTACGGAAGAATCAGTAGATATGCTCGGAAATTCCCTCCGGTAGCTGACTTTGACCTGAAAGAAAGCCATTGTACTTGGTGTTGTTCATATTTTAGGAACGGGCCAGAGACATCAACCGAAGTTCGGGTGCAAAATGAAATCCTGCTCCTTCGACGGGTGACAACTTCTGTCAACCCAAACACCTGTCGCGGGTTACCAAATGTAGACCCGGTCCAGCTCGCCAACCGTACACTGTTCGCAAAGTATATACCATTTAGCCACATCGTTACTCCGTCAAGGGGAGTACTTCCTTGATCGCGACGTCAATTCCGAGGTATTCGGTGGGTGAGTTCTGCATAGCCCAAGCTTAATTTTTCCAAATTCTAGGTCCATTTGACGTCCTCGCCTCAATTGACATCAAGTCAATAATAGTTCACAAAACGGCCCAGAGGGGGTCGTAGGCACTACACCCATCAAGAATCTGCTGTCTGTCTGCAGACGCCAGATTGACCGAATCGAGCGTTCAACGAAAATAATAAGTAGATACGGATCGGGATCATGGCTAGGCCGGGGGGCGTTAGCTCAACGAGCCACCTCTTTCCTGCCATAAGTAGGATAACAGAGGTCGTTGAATGATTGAAGCGAAGGTGCATGCATCGCTTAACTCGCTTCTGAAGAAAAAAGGTATGAGCCATGAAATAATTGAGTAACTCCAATTCGTAGTGAAGAGACTTGGGATTATTGCCTTCCTCTTTCTTTTCATGGCTTAAATATAAGCCACGATAAACAGGATTGTCGGGGTGGCCTTCATGCACTAAATTGCAGGGGTCGTCCCCAATAAAATCCCCGACAGCTCTTCCGCATTACCAGAAAAAAGAACGTCCTACATACCAAATTCAGTTCCAAAAATTGAGAGCATATCTGGCTCTTGTTAGAGGGCTTAGGAGATACGAGTGGAAATTCAGGAGGTTGGATGGGTTGGAGACGTTTTGAAGATTGGGATTGGGAAAGGAAGGCATTACAATCTATTTATGAGGCGTGGTTTGCTGCACGCGAGCCGGAGCGACTTTGGTTTCGCAAGCCTCTCCTCGACCTTGCGTGATGTTCTTTTCTGCGACGTGGAGGCGTCATTAGAGTCGGATGCAGCTGGGATTTCAAACAGAAAGTCCCCATGGAACGAAGGAGTAAATACTTCTTCGTCTGGGTGGTCGTTTCAATGCCAAAGGGTCTATATCAGGGTGATGAATGGAGGGATCATCAGGTTTCTGCACAATGGATGGTGATCATCTTTTGGTTCACTGAATATTTCGTAGAATCTTCGACATACCACAGCTTTCCTACTCAACCCCCCCAAATCATCTTCAAACCCGGAAGAAATGTGAGGAACTGAAGATCTGTTAACCTCAAGTTTGACATTGCTTGGTTCTTACCTCTCGGCCCGCTCGACCTCGCTCGACGCGACCGTTGTTCACACTTCGACTCTCGCGACTCGGACGCCTGGCACATTGCTGGCACATCCTCTCTAATGCAGTTTTCATTCCCCCGTGGACGTTCAGAACCCTTTTTAACAAAATTATCAACTCCTTGGCTTGCATATAACTACGTATGCCAATGAGCCTTCTGGATGGTACGTTTCCCGTTAAATGGTATGGAAGTAGGCGTGGCGACTATTCGTATCGATCCCTTCGGTTATCGATCGTCGCGCTTTCAGGCGAATTTTTGTAAGCGATCATGCCAGGAGAAGCACGGCGGCAGACATATGAGGGGTATAAAAGCCTCATAATCTTGTCATCCACCCCTCAACCATTCATTCGATATCTACATCGAATCAAGAGCAAAACCACCTCAATCCCTTCGTCTTTCTCTAGGATTACAACGATTAAGCTGCGAGTCCGCCCTTGCTCCATTGCCCGCCGTGTCGTTAACCAACCATGTTCGCCGCCATAGGTAAAGAACCCCCCGACAGTACATCCCAGTCCTCCGACGGTATATCATCACCCCTTTATTTTCCTGCCATGCTTCTTATATTTCCCGCCATAGGCGCCGACACCGCAGCCGATCCTAAGGATGCGGAGGCCAGCGAGGAGGTCAACCCCGCCGACTCTGACGACGATGGCGGGGACTCGGAATCCCTCTTCGGCGGTATGTGCTTTTCTAGTCACTTCCCTTTGCCGGTCGTGTATCTAATTGTTCCTGCCATGCGTAGATGACACCTGTGGGGGCGAAGAGGCTTTTAAGGATTCCGGCCTCGAAGCGGAACCAGAACACAACGGTGCTTCTCAAGGTACGCCTCCGTTTTTTCTTTTTATCTTTCTTGCCATTAATTTAATCTCGGCCGCCGTGGCTGTTCAGAAACACTGACGCCTAAACTTGACAAGGGCAAGGGCAAGGCGAACGAGGAACCTGAGTTTACCGAACACAAAAAGGGTATGCTGTCTCTTCCTTTTTCTAAACCACGTACCTAACTATCCCTACCATCCAAACGACTTCTTAGAAATTACCCCGCCCCTGCTGGTCAGCAAAGCAAAGGAGCTCGAAGTCTTGGATCACAGAGGTGTTGTTATTCTGTTCAACATTGCACGCCATTGATCTAATCCTACCCTCCATAGACTCGAACCAGTTCCCTGGAAAATCACCATTCTGCATTGTCGAGTACCTTTACCGGTTGCTTCATGGACGGGAACCAGCCAAGGGACGATCCTATGCCCATCGACGATACCGCCCCAGCTCCCCAGGCGGATCGTCGTTCCCTTTACCCGCCGAATTGGACATTTCTGGTCGGCATCCCATGTGCGATGGAGAACTCAATGGCGAGCCGATGCTTATCGACCTCGCCTTCCCAATCTTCAACGGCGGATCATCTTTCCCTCAGCGAGAGTACCCTAGACACAGGCTGGAACGCCAGGTCGAGGCCGGTACGTGATGCACTGTTTCATTGTTTGTTTGCTCGCCGTGTAGCTAATATATATAATCTAGGCGACACCAACTACTCGAACACTGGTAGAGGTCGAGAGGTACCCCTCAATGGTAGGCTTCGTTGCTATTGTTTTTCTTTGTCTGCCTTGAGACTAAATCTACCTGCCGTAGACGATGTCGACGACTTGAAAAAGTGAGCGCCAGAGGAGCTCTTGATCGCCAAACTGTGCATCACCATCTCCAACTTCAGCCTCGACGACCTGCTCTTGCCATACGAAGACCTCAAGCTGCGCATACCCAGCATCGACGTCGACTACCTCATGGGATTGTCGGAATCAGGAGGCCGAAAAAGGCTCCTACATTGATGAAATCATGGATGAGTTTTGCCCTGGATTCGTTCATATATCCGAAACCCAGGACATCGTCATCGACTCAGCTTGCGATCTCATTAATTTCTACGACGATGTCGATGTCATCATGCCTATGGAGGACGTCAAGATCTCTCCCTCTTGCAGCAATTATGAGGATGGGTTCACTCTCAACGAGAGTGCTTTCATGTATACGGAGGGTCTAATTTTGACCCTGATCCCATGGTGGTGATACCCAAGGACCTCTCTTGGCTTTCCCTGAGTTTTTGCTCTCTCTTCGTAACCTAAACCTTGAAATCCCTGCTGAGCTGGATCCTCCAGCTAGACCTACCAGAAAAGTCATTCACAAGGCCACAAGAGCTCGGGCTGGTGGTCGACGTGAATCGATTCTGGTGAGTGCTTTATTTCACTTCGCAACTTTTAATGCTAATGCACCTTCAATGAACAAGGAGTCGGCCCTTCTCGTCAAGTTATCAAGAATATTCACCACGTCGCATATGATAAACCGGTCATTTCGAGGATGCGACCTCCTCCCACCATCATCGAGAATGCGTCCTTGCCTACTGCTCCTGCTGAGATTGCCACTTCCTTGACAGCTAGTCAGCACGTCGACCCTTCCGGATACTGTCTACATAATGCCTTTTCTCCATTCCTCCCAATCGTTCACACCTGGGAGTGTTGGATTGCGCCCCTATCTCACTATCAATCAGAGATTACATCCCAACACAGCGACTCTCACACGAGGCATCAAGAAATATGTCGTCCGTTGCCCATTCTTACACGATTTCCAACCTGTCGCCCCATTGACACTTTCCTCACTTGCGCCAAGAAAGATGGGGGCTAGCATATGGATGGGAATCCGTCAACAACCCGTTCTGTAAGTTTGATCGATAACATTTTTCGCCTTAGAGTGATATTCTTGACCTCTCATTGACACAGGTCCTGTTGCCATCATGCTATTGACAGTTGAAGCCTGCCAGCTGCACGCCTTCACGTTGTCAACTTGCTTTCATTGCTCTGCGGAGCATTCAGTTTCGTGGGCTCTTTGTGCAATAGGTGCTTGGAGGATCTTGCTCGGGTGCGTACCATTTTCATTCTCTCATTTTTGGTTTTCAAATTTGGCCCTAGGGGACGCCCGCTGCCGGACTCTCTTCAATGCTGAATTACCACTTGCGCCATGCCGCCGGCTGTTTTGCTTCTTGGTATTCTATCCTGTGGGAATTTCCACACTTATCTCGCTGCCACTGGTGGCTATCGGTATGTATCACAATCGTGTCAATTCGTCTATCACGACTCTTACTGTCATGTCATCAAGAACCTTCTGCTTCTTGAGGTTCGGCCGACGTCTTTCCCTGCTTGTCGTTGCCCGAGGCATTTTATCTATTATTGGAATCCTTCATTTTCCAACAATCTGTCTCTTGTTTGGCTACTTCTTTGATCCCCAACCTCTCGGACCACTGAGCCCGGCTATGGCGCCATCCACAAGATTTTTGATGCCTGTTTCTTCTAGATGATGGTTTCTTTCTACAAGAGGATGTACAGTGCAGGCCACCGAGTCTATTTTTTCTCTCTGTTTCTCTCTATGTATGGCTTCGATTTGTCCTGTTATCCTCTGTTTCTGTCTCTCTGCCTCGCGCCCTCGGTTGCCAGGTTTATTGGTCGACTGACCATTTTAGGATTCTCGTTTCCTGAAACAGTCGCTGCCCACAAGGGTTTCATGTGGTCCTCAGGACCTCGACAACTCTGACCAACCTTCCCCTGTTTCCCTCTCCGCCCTGCGCCCTAGGTTGCCTGGTTTATTGGTCGACTGACCATTTTAGGATTCTCGTTTCCTCAACACTCAGCCCATAGGGGTTCACGAAGTCGTCAGGACAGTCTGCGGTGGTGGTCTACACTATCACAGACGAAGCAGGACGATGGTATATCCAACGGCCCCCCCAACAAATTTTCTGGATGTGATTCTCTCCATTGTGAGTGGCTTTGGTGTTCTCGTTCTTATTTTCAGACTTTCCCTAACCGCGTTCGTCTTTAGTTTATCTGGATGAATGATCGCGTTATCAGATAAACAAACAAACTCGCCCGTTCTACTTTGTGGATTATTAATGTTTCTAAAATCATTTGGCCGCTGATTGAGGTTTCTTCTTTCAGGATATCCTCATATACCCTGCTGCATGATTCTACCAATCTCCAAACCATCAACGAACAAACGAACACGAATATCGGTTGAATGATCTTGCACGATTCCATTTCCATTCGACCCAATCTTGAACCCCATCGTAAACGAACCACTTCGCATCTCCACCGATTCACTGCCCTTTTTCTCTGAATATACACCAAGTGTTCCGATATACACACCCCATTTCTACTTCTTCCACGTATTTCGTCTCCAGCTTCCTTAAAGCCTCATGGCTCTTCGTTCCGCTGGTTGGAACGATAAACCATACGAAAACCAAAATATAAAATGGACCCTTGGTGACCCATACATAGATGTAGTACGATCTGTAGTAGCCACCCATGTAGTCTGTACCCAATGTAATTCCCGTCCTTTTAATAACATTCTAGCTGCGGGTACATATGCCACCGATTGTTACCTTCGCCCATCTCCTGCATGGAAAGGGTTTAGGATATAAGAGGTGTAAATCACTCCTTCATCAACCTCTCTTCCATCACCATCTCCGCACACCGCTCGGCAACGCACACCGCCGGCGCCTGCAGATGCGCCCCAAGTACCCAAGGGAACACACTCGAATCTGCCACCCTCAGGCCCTCCACCCCAAACACCTTCAACCGCGGATCAACCACACCCCCACCTCCATCCGCGTCCTCCTTCGCCGCCATTCGACACGTCGAAGAATAATGGTATGCTGTCCGATTCCTCCTCCTGATAAATTTATCCAACGCCCTGTCGTCTTCGCCCTGGGGAACTTCCATATTATCCAACGCATACCCGCGTTTCCGCATGCCGTCTGCAATGCGGAGTGTGAGTCGCAGTGAGGCGCGTAAAGGCACCAAGTCAGCGGGGTTGGAAAGGTATCGTGGGTCGATGCGCAGAGGCGCGTTCGGGTCGGTTGAGGTCAAACGAACCGTGCCCTTGCTCTTGGGCCGAAGAAGCACGTTAAGGAAGCTATATACCCCAGTTGACTTGTCGAAGTGTACGCTCTTGCCGCTGTCGTACGCCAGCTGGATGAGGATTGAGTGAATATGTTTAGTGACCCAATATTTCGAAGAAAAAAAGAGTACTTACAGTCATAATTTCGATATCGGGAAGTACGTCCTCGTCCTTTTTCTGCCCTTTCTGAGGAAGACCTTGTTGGTCTAAAAGTAGCGTTGATGCAAATATCGCAAGTTGGAGGACAGGAGCGAGCAACATGCCTGTTCCGTAAAACAGATATCGAAACAGTTCAATGAAAAACATCCATGGCCTTTTTTCTAAAACCACCAGCGAGTGCGCCATTGGGATGCGATACGCAATAGACACTCCAAAGTGGTCCTCCTATGGTTGTTGAGTATGTTAGATCCAAACACAAGTATAAACAGGAAATGCGCACTAAATTTGATCCAACTGCTGGAAGATCCTTGACGATCTCAATGTCGTGCTCCTCCAAATGGTCGGCAGGGCCTACGCCACTCAACATCAAGATATGTGGAGATCCAAATGGTCCGGCGCATAATATGACTTCCTTTCTCGCCCCCACACTTTTCATCTCTTTCCCAGAACGGGATATAACGTCGATACCGCGTGCGACGGGTTTGCCATTGTCCGAGTTCTTAATTTGCACCCTCTCGACTATGGTGTTGGTGAC
>Ga0307513_10002802_pt1 | contig 23911 bp, 29 predicted proteins | sample 15_EM_MG_FD_202174 | JGI IMG/M metagenome (GOLD analysis project Ga0307513, IMG submission 202174) | Populus trichocarpa ectomycorrhiza microbial communities from riparian zone in the Pacific Northwest, United States - 15_EM | ecosystem: Host-associated > Plants > Roots > Unclassified | place...
AATGGGTGAGATCTCAGCCAAAACATATTCCATGTGGAATGGGCAGATTCCATGTGGAACAACATGGATTCCACATAGATTCCACATGGATTCCATGTGGAATAAGGGGGCATGGTAAAGACCTCCTATATAGGGGGGGGGTAGAGGGTTGCCTAAAGTGACCAACAATTCATGTTGACCTAGCTCTTCCCAGTCTCCTAGCTGCTTAGTCATATGTTCTTAAGCCTTAATTAAGGCTTATAAATATTAAACACCCTTGAGCGATATGAACTCTTAACCTTAACATGTAATTAAGCTTTAAAGGTTATTAATAGTTAAGGGTTAGGTACAACACTGGTTGATGCAGCCAATAAAAGTGGTTGTGCAAAATATCGACAATGGGTAAAAAAACACAGGTCTAAAGCCTTGTGGAATAAGTGAAAAGTCTTGAAAGCCCCAGTATGATGAGGGCGGGAGGCCTCCATGAGACAGTGATCTACGAGTGGGGTATAAGTATTGTTGCTGTATAAGAGGAGACGGTGGGGTTGGTTGTCAACTTGTCAATTGGGTAGTCCATTGGTGGAGAGGTTGGTCGAGGAGTCATCTGTTAGTCAAGGGGTCAGTTGAGTTGAGTCAGTCGAGGGGTCTTGTTCATCTTGCTTTGATGTCATCTTCACAGTCGGTGGGCATAGGTGAGAGTAATTTGGTCAGTGGCAGTTTGTTCCTTACTCTGTCCATTAGCGCAGTTGAGGGAATGTCCATTGACCAGTGACAAGTAAGTTGCAACGTCGTATACATGGTGATGATTGTCAATGCAGGTCGATGTGATGAATTACATGTCTGGTCATGTTTGACAGCCAGGGACAGGTAGGTTGCTGTCATCATCCATATCTCGATGATTGTCAATGTGGCTGGTTGTAGTGAATTACTTGTTGGGATTCTGAGTCGAGAATGAAATGGAAATGTGAGGGAATGGTCAATAATGTCGACCAGATGTCATTGTCAATGAAGAAAATGAACCAAGTGATGGTAAACATGTTCGGCACTGTCCACAAGAAGTCACGCCCATGTGATAAGTTACATGGGTGGTTTCCAACCTTAAGCCAATCAATATAAATGTATGGAAGTTTATATGTGCCAGTTCTAGTATCTACCACATCTAGAGTCAGAAGATTCTTTTCAGACTCATTTTCTATTCAGATGTATACATTCAGTAATTTGGTCACCAAATGATAAACCAAGGCGCATCTGGGAGTCGGGAAATACATTCCAAGTGCCAGACCTTCCACTTATATTTAAGGTTCATGGTGGTGCTCACAACAGTTGGTCGTGTTTGGCATTTGGGTTTTCTGGGGTTACCGCATCATGGCATGGCATTACTCACTTCAGTGACCCCCCTCCTTACTCTTAGATAGTTTTAATTCCAGGATTAAAACTATCTAAGAGTAAGGAAGAAAATGATTTTTCTAAATGCCTTTTTTTTCACAGGGCAAAATTGTTTTCCTAGCAGCCTTTTCTAAAGCCATTTCCCAAAATCCTTGTCCAAAAGACATTGTATATTTGTCTGTTCATCCTTGTTTCTACTTACCTCAAAACCTTTTACAGCTGTCACAGAGTATCAGGGGTCTTTATTTCTATTCTATATTTCTGGCTTCCCAGGTACACCTTGGGGTTTGGTTTGTGTATGCACATGCTCATACTGACTTCTGCTTTCCACTCAATGCATCACCATACTATTTCAGCATTTTCAATTCTTGCCAATTTCCAGCCCTGCCCCAAAACCATATCCAATCATATCAATCAATTAGGCCTAGTCAATCATCACCTTGTTTACTGTTGTCTCAAAACTATATCCAATAATAATATTCAGTTGGGCCTAGCCAGTCACCCACTACCTTCTTTACCCTTGCTTATTGTATTGTTGTCAATCTTACCTTTTTTTTCTTTAGTTTTATAAGTACTCCACTACCTGTTGTGGCCCTATTGACTTATAAGAGTGTACATTGTTATTCCTAGACTTGATACTAAAACACAGAAAGGAGTTTATGATTTTGGAACCATCATCATCTGCAACATCTGATACACACTTCCTTGAGTCAGCAGAATAAAATAGTTTAAAAATTGTATATTATCATTATGAATATAATATAGTGTGGATGTAAAAGGGTTGATAACTATGAATGGTGATAAGTAAAAAACTAAATGATAGATTGACAAGAGCAAACACACCTGATACCTTGGAGCAGTGCTCCATGTAATCTCTACCGAGCACAACATCCCAGGTTATATCCTTGTGTACATAGAATGCCATGGCAGTTGTGAAGACACAATTAGGGCTTTAAGTAGTGACAGAGTAGTCTACATGGTGCTGTGCAGCACATAGGCTTACTGGTTGACCTTCCAAAATGAAAGGGATATGCAAGAGTCTGTAAGTGTGGGCAAAAATGTGATATGAGCAGTTGCACTATTTCTAATTTAGCCCAACTTTTCTTCTAACTTGCATGTATGCTAGCCTGGGTCAGAGGGTTTTTTAGGAAAAGATAGAATGGGGAGCAGGCAAGCAGTAACACATTGAAAACAATTGGTAAATGCATCAACTTAATTTAAAATTATTTAGCCCAAAATCATTTGCCAAAATCCTTTTCCATTATAAAATCATTCAATCAAATTCCTTTCCATAAAACCATTTTCCCAAATCCTTTTCTAACTTAAAATCATTTAACCAAAAATCCTTTCTAACATATAATCATTTAACCTATTTGCCAAAAATCCTTTTCCATTATAAAATCATTCAATCAAATTCCTTTCCATAAAGCCATTTGCCCAAATCCTTTTCCTAACATAAAGTCATTTAACCAAAGCCTTTTCTGCAAAATCATTTCTTTGAAGGCTTTTCCAAGTTGTAAAAAAAGCTCATAAACTGTAGCAAAAGCATATACATCTTCTGAACAAAATGTCTTAACAATAAATGCAAGAATCTTTATCTTATCTTTATCAACAAATCTTATCTTGTACATGTGATGTGATGTGTATCTGATCTAATCATAGATACCACTCTTATCTCATAAATCTTATCTCCTATCTGATCTAATCTTGTAGATAGTAGCTATCTAATCATAGCAATTATAGATATCACATTTATCTCATAAATTTCATCTCCTATCTGATCTAATCTTGTAGATAGAATCTATCTAATCATAGTAACCATAGATATCACTCTTATCTCATAAATTTCACCTCTTATCTGATCCAATCTTGTAGATAGAATCTATCTAATCATAGATATCACTCTTATCTCATAAATTTCATCTCTTATCTGATTTAATCTTGTGGATAGAATCTATCTAATCATAGATATCACTTTTATCTCATAAATTTCATCTGCTATCTGATCTAATCTTGTAGATACTAGATAGTAGCTATTGTCTTATCTTAGATACCATTGATTTTGTTGGGAGGGGATTTCAGGTGGGATATTTTGTATATATAGCTTATGTACACCCATCTGGGATGTTTTGGTGCCCAAGGGGAAGCGGGAGAAAGCGAAAAAGTGCTTGAGAACATGTTCCATCAGTCCAGGTTCCCAATTAGGCAAGCAGCTGGGCTACTTGGGCTTGGATTTGCTCCTGAGTTCATTGGGCTCGGTATTTCATAGAAAAAAAGTTGTATATAGCTGTGTACAGTTTATTTACACATAACATAACATTTTATATATCCAGGAGGAGGTGACAATGGGTGGATGGGTTGGGATAAACTCAGATGACATCCTTTCAGATTATCTTATCTTAGATAAGACCTCACAACTCCATTTCGCAACTCATCACACATAGATGGTAGTGAAATAAATATATTTTCCCCAAGGAAGGACTAGCCTTCCTTGGGTGTGTACCCCTACATGCATGCAATGGTTTAAAAATAAGAAGAAAAGACGAAGCAGAGCCAGCTGGCTCTGCTCGATCGTCCTCCCCTCGCTGCGACCCCTCCAATGAGCCGCTATCGTTGTCGTTGGCATTCTGCCGTCCTCCCCTTGTGGTGTTGCCTTCCCTCTCGTTGCCGTGTTGCTTTCCTCCCCTTCGTCGTTGTCGTCGTATTTCCCTCCTCCCCCTCCTTGTCATATTCCCCTTCTCATCGTGTTTCTCTCCTCGCCCTCTTCGTTGTGTTCCCCTCCTTCCCCTTCTCATCATGTTTCTCTCCTCGCCCTCTTTGTCGTGTTTCCCTCCTTCCCCTTCTTGTCGTGTTTCTCTCCTCGCCCTCTTCGTCCTGTTTCCCTCCTTCCCCTTCTCGTCGCGTTTCCTCCCTCGCCCTCGTCGTTGTCTTCCCCTCCTCCGCTTTCTTGTCGTGTTTCCCTCTCCCCCCTCCTCCTCGTCTTCCTCTCCTCTCCCTTCTCGTCGCTTTTCCCTGTCGGGGTTCGTCGTTCGTGTCGGGTTTCGCAGCGCTGGCGTCATGTTGTTCTCCTGCTGGCGTTATGCTAGCCTTGTTGGTCTGGTTCTGGGCATCGACCTCGTGTTTGTATTTGCGTTGTGCTGGTCATGTTTCATTCGCCTCCATGCGCTGGCTTTGGGCGTTGTTCGAGGGGTTGGTACCCAGCTCCTTGCCTGTGTATGGTTGGGATTCCCGGGCTTGAGAATCCGCTGCCCGCTCACAGGCAGAGTGGGTTGGTTGGTTACGGGTCGTCATCACCACTGTCGCTCCAGCGATGGGGGTCGTTTTCCTCCTCCATCGCTGTTGTCGTTGGCGTTTCCAACCAAGGATGGGTGGGGTTACCTGGTCGTGTGGTTCCCAGCCCTCTGTTCTGCTGGTATCGTTGTCATTGGCGTTTGTGGGGTGCTTGTTCTCATCATGGCTTGCCCAACCCCGGAGTGGGCGGCAGCTGCTGCTTATCTTGATGCAGATCACGAGGTGGGGGTAGTGATTCCTATGTCGTCGCTCCCTACACTGGCATTGGGTGTCGTTCATTGTCGAGCTGTGTCGCTCGCTATTGTGAGTGTGGTTGGGGGAGGGAGGGATTGACGAAAATGAACTACGACAAAAGTTGTAGCTCATTTTCGTGACGTACTCATTGGGCCTCCCACTTCCTGGGTCCCCCTCTTGTTCCTCCCTACCCAAATCCTCCATCGAGCGATGATGGGCTGCCCACATCCCTTTGGAAAGGGGAGGGGCAGTCGCGCCTGGGTCCTCACTTCTGAGGTAGCTGGGGTGTTGTTGGATGAGCCCACATCCCTCAACAGGAGGAGGGGCTCGTGTCCGCGTAGTTGGGTGTGGTTGGGGGCGAAATGCAGTGGCAAGGGCGAATGGGGTGATAGATGAAGAAGAGAATGAGTGAACATCAACCGTGATGCGGTTGATGTGAGATTAAAACTCCGCTATTCTACAAAGATAGCTTTCGATATCAGCACTAGACTGCTTGATAAGAAAATAAAAACTTACTTTATTTTAGAAGTATTATAAAGATCCTTGATCCAAATTTTGAAATAAAAATACGCAAAATTAATTATGGTATTCGAGAAACATGCCAAAACAGTACTAACCACCACCCCCTTTGTCATTTCTCTATTTTAACCTTTGTATTATTTAGAAATTGTAACGCAATATAATTTTAATTGACCAATAAATGAGTTATAGATAGTTTGGATAATGTAACTACAGGTTGTGGAAGCTGGAACAGCCGACATTGAGTTATGGACCTCAATGTGAACCGTGTTGTGTGTGAGTAGTCCATGTTGAGTAGTGTGGTTTCCACAATTAATGTGATCCTTGGTCATACTATCTAAATTTCTTCTTAGAGTTAATAAAAATTATATTCAAAGGTATTTTACTTGTAATACAGAGATATAGACCTCGAATTGACGAACGATAAGTTGTGTCCATCGGTGATATTCATCCACCCTTTTTAGGAAATTTGGCCATTTGGACTCTTTATTAAATAAAATATTTATTACAGGTTATTTTCGTCTACAATGTTGGATCCGAGGTATTTAATACATTACTAATGTAATAGAATTTTTATTTTTCTAATCGTGTGCTTAGGCACTAAGATCAAACATGATCATTTCGCCTAGGAGCGGAGTTTGAATTGAACATCAACCACATCAACGGTTGATGTTGGTTCATTCTCCCTTCCTCCCATCATTATCACACCACCTCGCTGCCACAGCTCGCTCCCAACCACCGAGCTCAAGCCCACTGGTGCCCCTCCCCTCTCCTGAGGGATGTGGGCCCACTCAATGGAGGATAATGCAGAGGGGAAAGAGTAACCAGAGGGGGGGACCCAGGAAAGTGGGAGGCCCACATGGTGTGTCACGAAAATGAGCCACAACAAAGGTCATGGCTCATTTTCTTCCTTCCCTGGTTTTCCACCACCCCCACTTACCCCCCTCTTCCCAACGCCAACGTTTCCGAGCGACGGTGACCATGCAACCAGGACGACGTTGACGCAACCAGGATAACGACAACAACGCAACAACGATGTAACGACGATGGCAACAACGGTGCAACCAGGATGGTGACGAAGGTACAGCAAGGATGGCCATGACGATGGAACGAAGACCGCGACACAACGACAGCACAGCGACGCCCAGGTGGAACCCCACAACAAGGGTAAAGGGCCGAACGAGGACAGGGTGGGTGAACTGACAACCGGACGGCCCAAACGACAACAGGGCAGGTGAAACTACAACAGGGCAGGTGACATGACAACAGGGTAGGCGACATGACAGCAGGGCAGTGAAACAACAACACGAACGGCCAATCGATAACGCAAACCGCCTAATGACGGCACGAAAGGCCGCTAACCGCCGAGCACGGAGGTGGGTGGCCCCATCCACTCGTATTGGAGAAGGTTTGGGCCCCATGAGAACAAGGGAGGGGCTTCAGAGTAGAGTAGTATTCTCGTTGTATGTTTTTGGAATTGATTCAATGTACCTAGGCAACAAGGAGGGACACTCTTTGGAAAATACATATTTAATCTTCTAATTTCTGTGTGATCACTAAAGTACAATCATAAATATTGGATAGGCAATTGAGATAAGGTTATCTAAGATTAGATAGAGAAGATCAGATCAGCTGGATAACATTGATTAAGGATCAATAGTATCTAAGATATGATGAGTTGTGAGGTCTCATTTTGGAATAATGTTTTCCGCGGCGGCATCGTCGATGGAGGGTGGTGTGATATCCACACACCACCCCCTTCAAAGTTGTTTGCTCACCTTGTTCAGGAGTGCTTCCTCTGATGTATCTACTCCCTCCTGTTGCTTCGAGTTTCAGTTTCCATCTTGTACCAGTTATTTCCAGCTTATGTTATACAACTTTGGTGACCTGGATTAAGTATAAGAATGGTATGAAATACCAAAAATCGCCAGTAGCTGAATGCACCACTATGAATTTGAGATACTTGGGTAGGGCTCCCTAGATCCCAAGTCAAGCAAGCTAGTGCTACTGAATTACTTTACAATACTCTGAAGTGCTGTGTAGAGTTCCATAGTGGTCATGCACAGCTTTATACTGGAACTGCGATGCTACACTGAACAGGACCCATGCTATGGTGCTATGGAGCTATGGAGCACTCTGTATCCTCATATAGCACACCCATGTTTTGCTGATGTATGGTTCTTGCCCTGCAAAATGTTACAATTTTCGGTCCCAAAACGTCCTGGGGAATTTTTCGGAGGTGTGTTTTTCAACTTATTTTAACAATTCGAACAAGAATCTGAAAAGATCTCAGCCCTAGATGCGCCCCTTGCCAAGACAACCGATTAGTGGGCTTCGCTTGTCCATGTGTGTAAGTATCGTTGTGCCATCCATCAATCTTCTATCTCGCTTGTACTAACTATAACTTCAGGATTGTTATACCTGTAAGCCTGCATTTAAAATCGTTGCACGGACACGTATTACAATCATATTAGAACATCGACACCCTGCTACTTACGTGACGCCACGGAACCAGTCCATTCAAGCCCTACGCTGAATAATCGGAAATTGAAGAGCGACCCAGGTACCAAGCTTAGGCAAGGGGACGGTGTCCCGTATCCCTGTAAACGGCGACTCTTGCTTAATGTGTCGGAGGTCTGCCAACTCTGTCGAGAAGAAAAGCTTCAGATGGCCAACGTCGAGATCTTGGTTTTCTCTACTCAGTCGGAAAGAAATTGGGTCATGGCCCCCAGCACCGTAGCCAATAGTCAATGTCCCACCGTTCCTTCGAAGCGGAGCCTCCGCCTGAAATTTCCCCGCCGTTCCAGGATGATAGCATTCATCTAATCGACAATGAGCATTTTGCAAGGTTCAAGCAATCACCCACGACTCACATATGCTCCAATCGCTGAGATCGAAATAAAAAGCAGCCGGAAACAAATCCCACTTGGAGTTGTTTGTGAGCTTGATACCGTATGGCTTTGGGACAGAATGAACGTATAAGTCGATGATGCCGTCGCGGAGTAGGTTCTCTCCACTTGGAGAGAAGATAGGATATCCAGTAGTATCGAATTCGTCTTCGGACACTTCCAGCTCCACGAAGTCCACCACGATATCACCAACGATGGAATGGTAATGTTCGCGTGTTAGGTGCCAAAAAAATGTGGAACCTGCAGACAGAATACGAGCTACATCCTCCGCCGTGTCGGTCGGCTTCGCGCTGTAATATACCCTATCCATACCACAGGCGTTGAGGAAGGAATCGAGAATATCGAATACGAGGTGGCCATTCTCCAATCGCATCTTTACTACGGCCTTTTCATCAACCAGCGATATGATCCCTTTATTTTCGCTCTGTCGGATCGCCTTGCGAAACGTGGTTGGTAGTTCTGTTTCATCATAGGATGCCAGGACAGCGAGGGTTTGATCCGCACCGCCAGTGGACAGGACTGCGATGCCTGGCTGAACGAGATGGATATCGGATGTCCCCTCACCACTGAGGAGGGACGTGGACGACATGACGTTGGACACAACTAACATGCCCAAGGAGGACGATTTGAGAAACGAGTCATCATCCTCGTAGATTGTGAACTTCGATCCCAAAGTGATACCGTGAACACTTCCTGCATCCATGATGAAATTGCAGTCTCCAGGAATGAAGCGAACGGAGTAAAATGGACGGTGTCGAGTCGCCTTGGCATGGAAAATGATTCGTTCTCGATGGATGCCTTCCACTTGTGGGTTTTGACTGGAAAAACAGCAAAAAGAAGTGTTAAGTAGGTCGAGTGCGGAAGCGAAAATAGCAATCCCACCCTCGGATCGGCCTGATGTGCTTCAGGATGTCGGTATAGGTGAGGGTCTCCAGTCGACCCTCCTGTTTGAGGAGATCCAGCAATGCAGCTGTAAATCGACCTTGGCTATTGTCCTCCTTCGCGGTCTCCCTCTCCCTGCACGCGGCGACTAATACATGTGATCCAAGTCCTCGCACACCAAATCTGGTCGCAATTTGGGAACCACGGCCAATAGGCGCTGACAACTCTTGCCGATCTAGATCGAGCGGCAACTCGTCGTCCAACACCACACCACGAACGCCTGTGGTGGGTTCGTCCTCCCGAGTCCCAGATGCCGAGTGGCAACAATCGAAAATGACAGTCTGATCCAAAGTTAGAACCCGATGAAAGCCGCAAATATTGGAAGAAATACGATATTATTCCCCTTGTTCTCGCAGATCAAGTCGAGGAATCCTCCAATAGTCCGGTCAGGTATAGCGCTGACATACTTTGTTTTATAATCACACGGACATATTCCTTGAATCTTGCGCCCTGGTCCGCCTGCTTCCCAACCGAGCGGCACCTTCATCTGGGTCCCATGACCGGCGTAGTAGATTAGGATCGGGTCCCCCGTGGTGATTTTCTTATCCTCCGAGAGTTGCCTGAATGCGTTGAGAATCCCCTCGCGCGAGGCGTCCAAATCAAGAAGAACTCGGATGCGGTCCGGTGGGACATTTATCCTTGATTTCAGAAATTCCTCCACGGCCTTGGCATCGTTGACGGCGCCAGCGAGCTTTGGCAATGACACGTAATCATTGATTCCAATGAGCAGTGCAGATAGCTTGGAATGTCTTTTCGGTAAAGTCGAATGAGGAAAGGAATGATCATGCGGAAGAACATCACCTACGGCCCATGAAAAAATTTCACGTCACCAGGCGAGGATAGGGGTAAAGGGTTTTCGATGACTACAATACGACGTGAACAAGGAAGTGTAGACTTGGAGATATAACAATTGGAACCCTTACCTTCAATCATGTGGTCATCAATTAGTCGCTTTTGCTTTCGAAGGGCGAATGCACTTAAAACGGATCTTAGAAACTCCGCAATGGCTTGAAAGGCGGCGTTGGCCGAGGAATGGAGAGACATCGCCAGCCGCTGTTGGTTTGCTATAGACTGGTAACTGCTCCTCGTATGAGGAGGTTTTTATGGGTTGGTTCCAAGTCTTCGGTGTGAAAGTGTTGCCTGCGTCATGTAAGGGACGGTCAGCCTAGGCTCATGTGGATACCAACCTTGAGGATTTAATGGTTGTCCACGTCTTACACTCGTAAACATTGCTTTAGATTTCATATAAATTACGTTGGGTTCGTATGCATGTTACTTTATGCTCATGTTCTCGCTCCACGTATCGGAGGGTACTTAAACCAAGAACACACTCTCCAAATGGGAATTCAGGAGACAAACCTCGGCTGCGTCCCGGCAGTCGGACCCTAACTGCCAACCTAAGAGCGCGCTACCGCGCGAAAAGACATGTAAACACTAACATCAATGCTAACCCGCGTCCTAACCTAGTGCTAGCCCAACCATAGCGGCACTTATCCGGCAGATACTTCAGAGTTATCAAAATTAGCTCAGTGGCAACCTCCGGCATGCAATTTGATGGGACATCAGCGACACATCGTCAAATGCTTGAGAGTGTTGAGTGTCGATGTTGGTGTACCCCGCACGCAGCGTGGGGCATCTCGATTGTGTTCCGCCGCTCCACACATGGTAGGGGTCATGAATAACAGTCACGAAATTGGAGTTTTTACCAACTCTGACCTGGGCTTTGGGCGATTGGAACCTCACGACGAAGACAACCTCAATTCTGGCACCTCTTCCTTGGTTTTGGACGGGCCATCAGAAGGAAAGGGTCATATTAATTTAAAAGCCTTCTAACTCGCGCCAAACCGTCAAAATCGCCGAAATGAAGAACACGCATCCACCTTCCCAAATGCGATAAACAACACCCGCAGGCCATGCTGCTGACGACAACTTCGAACGGAATTAAAAGCCACTCCATGCCATCGATCGAGGGGAGGGATGACATTGCACGCACCCTTACTATACCTCGAGTGCAAGCCTTATCATCTAACTAAAGTCTATGATAAGCTGTCTTCTCTAGCTTCCTCTACCTCATGACCTGAAACGACGTCAGGAAGATGGGGAGTCCGCTCCCGGTGCATTGGATTCAGTTGGGATATACTATTTTACACCACACATAGCCCTCACTGAGGGCACGAATAAATGAAGGGCTCGGGAAATCCACACAAGAAGGGGGCGAGCGAGGCTGCGTGGTTGGGATGACAAGCATGGGCATTTGGGACAGCTGGATGTTCGAGGGATACTAACTAGTGGGCAGCAACCTCGCCATGGAGTGTCCAGCACGGCCCCAACCATGTTGCAGAATAGCGTGGAATTCAGAGCAGGATCAAAGGTCGGTTGAAACTCTTCGATCCAAGGGGTATGCACGGGAAAAAACACGGATATCTCGCGTTTAAGGATTGTCGGATCCCCCCTCCTTCCTAATTTGGAGATTTGATGGATGACAAATCGTCTATCTACGTTTATTCCTTTCGACGTCGTTTTCTGCCTCCCACTCTAAATCCCGCGTTTTTCTTACACTCGTCGTCGCAGAACCAGCCTCCGGTGGGCATTTCGAGAGGACCTTGGCATGACAGATGGTACTAGGTGAGTAGATATTCAGTTTACGTTTAAGATGATGGGATAATGATACACACAGTCAGGTCACAACCCGGGGCGTTGCATCGCAGGAGCTCAACATCATCGATGATGGATTCACATCCGTGGTCTGCGCACATGTGAGCCTCACGATCCTCCTCCTCTTTCTCCTCTTCCTCACGACCTTCCTCCTCCAGCTTCGTCTGATCTAATTCTTCGCTTTCTCGGACGAGACAGAAATGGGAGTTGCTCTTTCAACTTCGACAGACTTTTTTCTGCATCCCTGAGCTGCGGTATTTCTTCAACATCATCCTCGGAGTCGTCGTCTATGTTGTCGCCACCTTCCTCTTCCTCTTCGTCGTCGAGGACGGTCTCACTGCCGTGCGAATGGGGTCAGTACGCATAATTGAATCAGAGCAATTCAATAGCTTACCGTAGTGCCATTCTTGAACTGTGCAGATCTGAAACTTGAAGAGGGGCAATTTTCTTTGCCTGCTTTGACTTCCGAGGGGCGATTTTGAATCGGGCTTTCATCAAGGTTAGTTCATCGTCATGCAACTCGAAAAAAGGCTTATATAAATCAGGGTTTGCGGTCGGATGCGAACCAACGATATGGGAACGAAGGTTGTACTTCCAGATGGCCGGCGAATTTGGCGGGCAAAGTGGACAGACGAGAGGATGGTTGGTGCAGGGTGAACGAGACGTGAATGTCGAAGCTGCTTTGATGGCAATCTTCCGCTTTTTGGAGCACCGTGTTGCTTTCATATCGATAGTTGTGAGTTTCGATGTAACAACGAGCCGGATAACACAGAGTGATCCAGAATTCAAACAGAAACCGCAAGGACTCTTGTCATCTCTCAGCCGCGGGTCGTGCAAAATATGGGCGCCCATATGTGTAAGCAAAGTGGGGCCGCTAAGCTTTGACAACGAAACCTTGTGACAAAGACGGCACGAATCAAGGTCTGTCTCACGACTTGTGTCTCCGTCGACATCATCATCTTCGCAAAGAAAACAAGCATAACCTGTGAGCATGACTTGTATTAGTATCTTGATGGTCGAATATAGATCTAAACGAAAAATCCCTTCTGCAGATCGATATGGAAATGGAGGTGTCTGTGGAACCTCTGGAAGACGATCGAGGTCTTGACCAACACGCTGATACAGCAAGGCGGTAAATGCGCGAAGCTCCGCAGTTTGGAATGCCGATATTCCGTCCACGCGATGCGAGTTGGATGACCGGATTGATAAGTTCGAACCAGTTCCCTTCAGCATGTTGAAATATTGACCGTGCCTCAAAGGCCCCATTCCATTCCCAGTCAGGTCCATCTGGTTGGTGAGAAGCGTCAAGCAAAGCAAGCTTCATAATTTGTCCGTTTATGTGGACGTTGGGTTCATGCAAATATTTGACCGGTAAGGTTTGGACTTGAGTAGCATTGTGACGAATACCGGTTATCTGAATCACAGCCAGGAAGACTTGCTTGTTACATCGGACAAGGGTGACCGCAGGGTCATGTATACAGACAGTCTCGGGGTTCTCACTGTCAGAAGCCACCGCAGCTGAGATTTCCGGAGGACTTCCACTTGCTGGAAGGGATTCGTCATACTGGAAAAAACCGCGGACACGCTTGAGACGATCTTTCGAGTCGGAGACTGCAAAAGGGTTTGAGTAAAGTCGCAGTACAGTAGCCTTGTGAACCTTTTTTCCATCGATAAGTACCCATGGATCGTATGGTGGAGATCGAGCATTCAAATTTGAAGCGTCTGCAAGGCCGGTAACATCGTCAAGATCAGGTTCAAGATCGGAGTCATCGACGTCAAGATTGGCATCGTCAGCCGTCGATGTCCCAGAAGCCCGAGCAATTCCTGAGATTTCCGGCAAGGGTGTAGACTGTGGGTCGCCTCTTTCTTCATCTCGTTCACCAGCCTCTTTTCCATCAACCAGCATCATCTTGGACTTGCCAAATGGACACAAAATATCAAAGCCGCTGTCTTCTTCCATCTTTTCGAATGGAGGAGTTAGTTCTGCTTCCTTCAGTGACTTCTCGGCTGATCGTCTTCCAGAGGACCAACATCCATCGAGAGCCACATTCGCAACATGAACATCGCCTTTCCAGGATCTCGGATTGATATGGTCATATTTGCTTGAGATTTCTGTCGCATCGTTTGGGAGGGGCTTTACAGATAACCGGCGAGCCTGACCGCCCCATTCTGGGTGTTCTTCGAGAATGTTGACACATTTCACAGCCCCATCGATCCGATTTGTGAGCTGAAGTTGGTCCGCATTGGTATCATTCCCAATCATGGTCCGTACTTTTCCAAAAACCTTCTCAAGTCCATCTGCCCCTAAAAGAATTATAAAGAACTCGCCAGCGGGATTGTCGAGCTGCGTTTTTGCAACACAGAAATAAACGTTTTTGATCATCAACATCAAGTCAAACTTCAAAGCATGTCTGGACAGGGATGAACTCTCCCTTGTCGCTGTGGTAGGTAAGCCAGGACCAGGTGAGCTGCTGCGCTCAGGTGAACAAGTTGTTCATTTAGCGAGAGATTGATGTCCAGATATGCTTGCAGGAGATACCAATACACATGTCCAAGGAGTCGGAGAATGCGACGCGTACCCTTCACAAGTGGGCTATCATCTTGGTTGGGTGGAGGAAGAAGGGGGATACCGTGTAGGAGCTTTATCATGAGTACGACATCCTGTTTATCATTTGGCGCTAACAGTGTGTCTGCTGTCTTTTCAGACATTCCGTTCTCGACAAGATGTCCTTTGAGAATTTGGTTGGTGATAGATTCACCATCAATGGTGAACCCTTTAGGACGGATTGTGGTGTTTCGCAGGCGCTTGAAGACATGTTTCCAGTCAAAATCGGAGGTGAGGTCATCCTCGCCGCATTTTAAGTTGAATAACGCCAATTGGGATAGGGTGTCGTGGAGAGGTGAATTGGCGTCAACCTGGCGACACAGAGTCCTTGCTATAAAGGCCCGTCGACGGCGAGGGTCACCATCTGAAGCGAGGCAATACAAGCGACGGTTTTGAGGGGCTTGCTCGCATGCCAAGGTGAGACTTGCTTCTCGTAAAAGTTTTTCCTGGTCGGTCACTGTTTCTTTCTTGCAGCTGCCAGATATTGCGAACGCCTTTGTGGTGGGCAAAGGGAAATTGCTGTGGCAAGCGTGCCACAAGCGTGTCATCAGCGTGCCAATTTGCGAATTTTGGGATAATTCTCAATACTTTACCATGCCCCCTTATTCCACATGGAATCCACATGGAATATGTTTCACCATATAAATCCAATACTTTACCATGCCCCCACATTCCACATGGAATCCATGTGGAACAGATTTATTCCACATGGAATAGATATGGATTCCATATGGATTCCACATGGACTCATTCCACATGGATTCCATGTGAAGTCCATGCAGATTCCATGTGTGGAATCTACATGGAATTGGGGACTTATAATATCAGAGTATAGGCAAAAGAAAACATTATATTCATTTATATATCACTGGTACATGTAATACATTTCAAAAGAACAAATTTATTATTGATTTATTAATTACATTATAGGTACATAACAATATATACTGATTTAGATGGAGAAGGGGGAAAAGGAAGGAACATGGGTGGTGGGGCCAGTGGCTTATTGAAAGGGCATGGGTTGTCCAAACGGCGGGGGTGGGTTTTCGACAGGGCGCTGGTTGGTTTTGAAAGGGTGCGTGTTGTCGAAAGGTGCGGGTGGGGTTTTGAGAGGGCGCAGGTGGCTTTTGAACAGGTGGGGGTTGTCAAAAGGGCACTGGTGGTTTTGTGAAAGGGCGCGGGTTGTCCAGAGGGAGGCAGTTGGTTTTTGAAGGGGTGGGGTGGGCTTTCGAAAGGGCGCTGGGTGTCGAAGAGGTGCCAGTGGGTTTTTTGGGCGGCGATCAGCGGTGTCAACATGGCAGTCGAGAAGGTGGAGGTGAGGGCGGTGCTGATGTGGCAACCGAAGCGGGGGCAGCAGGCGACCACGGGGTCGTCGGTGACGTGGCATGTTGTGGCGCTGCGAGCAGATGATGAGGGGGGCAGTGGGGGGCAGATACGGGGTGCGACTCACCTGGGGGCACCCTGTTTCTTCTCCTGCTCGCTGCCCTGCTCGTTGTCGCCAAATCCGTCATTGTCGTTGTCGTCAAATCCGTCGTTCGTGGCCATCATCGCGGTTGTTGACATCTGTGATGTGGCGGTCGCCTGCTATGGGTTTTGTGGTCAGCGAATGGGGGATGGTGATTGGGGGGGGGTTACTCGTCGTGACGTGGCGAGTGGGATGACGTGAATGGCGGTGGAGAGGACTGGTGGTGGTGGGAAGCAAGAGGCTGACGTGGCAACCGATAACTGCTCGTATCCGGATTTGGGACGCTGCGGGCCATGGGACTGGTAGATGGTCACATAATCAATTAAATATCCAATATTAATAATGCTGGCATGGTGCAGTGGACTCGAGCACACGCTTATGCATGTGCTTGGTCCCGAGTTCAATTCGTGTATGGTCCATTTTTTTTCTAGTACCAATAATATAATTAAATCATTACAACTACTGTTCTGTATTGATTTGTACTATTATTTCTATTATTCTAATATTGGTTATTGAGGATTCCACATGAAATATAGGTGGAAGGAAATCACCAAAATGGGTGAGATCTCAGCCAAAACATATTCCATGTGGAATAAGGGGGCAGGGTAAAGACCTCTATAAATCATATACTTACTGATATGGAATCCACATGGAATCCATGCTCATTCCACATGGACTCATTCCACATGGATTCCACATGGATTCCATGTGAAATCCATGTGGAATGCACCTAATTTTTCAAGTTATTCTCAAGTCAGATTCAAAATTTTAATTTCATACAATGGATTCCATGGATCATTCTACCTGGAATCAACACTTAAGAACATAAAAAATCAATAAAGAAATTAATATATTAATTGAGTACACTTAAAGTACAGAAAGAGAGTAATAAATAGTGGTAATAAATAGGGTATAGAGGAGGCCATTGCACCATGGGGGAGGGAGGGAAGGGGGTACTTACCTAGGGATATATTAAGGTGATGTGTTTGCTGTCGTCCTCCCTTGCTGCCACCGCCACCCGTCGTCGTCATGTTCCCATCGTTCCGTCGTTGCGTTTGTGGTCGTTGCTGCGTTTGCTGCTGCTGCTGCTGTTGTCGCATTCACCGCTCTTGTCGTGTTTGCTGCTGCCGCTGTTGTCATGTTCACCATCGCCGCCGTGGTTGTGTTCACCGTAGCCATTGCCATCGTTGTCGTCATCTCGCCATTAGTCGTTGTCATCGTGGTTTCACCGTTGGTCGTTGTTGTCGTTGTCTCATCATTGTTGTTGCCTTGCTGTTGGGACTTCCTTTGGTCGTTGTGCGCCTGCGCTTTTCCCATCCTTGTGGCGGTCTGGCCACATTAAAGGAGAGGGGTGCTGGGGGCATTTAAGGGGAGGGGTGCTGGGGGCAGGTTCTGAGCAGTGCATTCGCAGTGCTAGTTGAGGGAGGGTCAGCATTCGGGGTGCGGTGGAGTGGGCGGGAGGGGGGGGGGGGGGCGGGGACTTACCTGCGTCCTCAATCGTCATGGTCATCTGGGCTGGGGACTTCTTTACCCTTCCCCCCTTCTCATCATAGCTGTTTGCTCCCGTCTACGCCATTTTCGCGGTGTTTGCGGTGCTCGCAGGGCTTGTTGATGTGGTTGACACGTGGGCACTTATCGAGCCCGGTGATGTTGCAGCTGCATCCTGTCAGGTTTGTGGTGTTCATCGAGGGAGGGGGGGAGGGCGGGTGGGGTTACTCACCTGTGTGGGTGCTTGTCGACGCGGTGATGTGGCGGCTATTACCTATGGGGGTGTGTAGTCAGCATGCATAGGGACGGGTTCGTTGGGGTGCTTACCGTGGGGCGCCATCGACATCGAACCTACAGGCGGTGGCGGTCATCATCGATGACGGTGGTGGGGCCCTTATCTGGGGCCCGTTCTCTGTCGTGATCGGGCTCGCGATGGCCACCGATGTCGCCCTGGCCTAAATGGGGTGCTCGTCAGTAATCGCGGGTGGTGTGAGAGGTGGGGGGACTTACCTGGAGGTTGCTTGATGATGGTGGTGGTTGGCAGTGGTGGCGGGGATGGGTGGTGTGCGGGATGGTGGTGGTGGACAGGAAACCGACGACTGGCAGCGTTCAAACCAAGGATTCTGGATTAGGACATGGTCACATAATCGATTAAATATCCGACGACAATAACGCCGGCATGGTGCAGGGGACTTGAGTGCATGCTTATGTGTGTGCTTGGTTGTGGGTTCAATCTGTGTATGATCCATTTTTTTTCTAGTACCAATAATATAATTAAATCATTACAACTACTGTTTTGTATTGCTTTATACTATTATTTCTATTATTCTAATATTGGTTATTGAGGATTCCACCTGGAATCCAGGTGGAATCCACATGGAAAGATGGAATCCAGGTGGAAATGGGATGGAATCTACATGGAATCTACATGGAATCCACCCTATTCCATGTGGAATATAGGTGGAAGAAAATCACCAAAATGGGTGAGATCTCAGCCAAAACATATTCCATGTGGAATGGGCAGAATCCATGTGGAACAATATGGATTCCATATAGATTCCACATGGAATCCATGTGGAATAAGAGGGCATGGTAAAGACCTCATAATTCTGGCCCCTGGGTGCTGGAGTTACTTGAACTCACCTCAGGCTATAATCACTTATTATGAGTATATTACTGGTTTCGCATATATATCTGTTGTCATATTGTATTCATTTGACATAATTATATGCAGCACTTACCTGCTGGACTCAAGTAGAGTTCAAACTCTGCTCAATGTGATATAGACGCCTCAAATGTCAATCCACAGATTGTGCAGAACCATAAATCAGTACAGTTGTAGTGTATAGCATATCCAATAGTTGTTTACAGAACCAAAGATAATTATTATTATAACAAACACTCTATAATACCACAAAAATGCTGGTCACTCACATTGCAGAGCATCACCGAAATAAGGGTACTGATTGGGTACTGAAGTACTTGAGCATGCCACATTTACTTTACCAAAGCATTTTTATTGTTCTACTTAATATGAATACATTGGCTGAGGTGAAATTGTGGTGCGTGCCAGTGTCACACATGCCTGAGCATTGGGCACACTTCATCGTGCATGTGCTCACGCCTCAGCACACTTCGGCATGCTCCCACATGCTCAACTCACGCTTTGATACACCAATGACATGCTCAACTTATGTACCAGCATGCTAATGAATTTTTTACCACTCAAGCATCACAATCAAGTGTATTATGCAGAGGTATTAGTGATGCCCCACAGATTCCTGCCGGATTCCGGTGATTCCGGTGGAATCCGGAGGAATGCAAATTGGCAGAGGGCTCTGCCAATCAAGGGGATGTCACATGTTGATTTCCTGACATAGGGTTGATTAGTTAGTCCCCTCAGGACCCCCACTAATTTTTTTTCTAACCCATGTGAAAATATTGATAAGATCATGATAAGATAACTAAAAGTTGGCCCACTGCACATTGATCAGGTTGGTGGGCCATGAAGAAGCACACTTGTGAATGATGCAAACCACTTGTGACACAATAAAGCTGGCCCATTTAGCAGCAGTAGCCATATAAGCAGATGCAATGCAATTTCTTTCCATATTTTTCTACAAGCAATGCCCTGGAAGATGATAACTAGCAAACACCCTGGATCAGAGGTCAATCAGAGGTATCCTCACCTAATAAAACAGGAATAGCAAGTCTTGATAGTTCTAATGTATCAAAATAAATAATTTACAAGCTATTGACATCTTTATTCATCCCAAATTCATCCAGACAGCTGTGTCCTCTGTCCACAGTGTGACACACTTGTTCAAGTTGGAAAAGTTGGTATTGCCAATTCAGTACCTTTTGTGACATGTCAGCAGTACAGCCAAGGAGGGAACAATTAAGCCAAAAAACAGCATCAATTAGGGTAGAGATAAAGCAGATTTGATTAGATTGTGCCAATAAAGATTATATAATATTACTATATATAGTATAATATTCCCACTCCCAGTTAGTTAGTCCAACCCTTGAGCCACTAAAAAAAATTCCGACCCCATGTCATGAATTTTATTCCTAACACCCCCTTGCTGCCAATATTAAGGCTGAGCATGAGTCCGGGTCTTCAACGGGTACTCACGAGTATACTCGTGGGAATACTCGTGGGTAACGTGACCCACGGGTCCGGCTCACCCGCCAAGATGGATCATTGAGGATCTGGGTGTCGTTTTTGTGGAGGTGGGTACCTGCCACGGGTACCTGCTATTTACCCATTAAATTTTGAAATAAAAACTCAAGTACATAAATTAAAAAGTACTATCAATTTCGACTCGCGGGGCTGAGGTGTGGAATATTGAGACAGCTTGTCTCAATATTCTCACGTGTTATTTTCAACTTGTTTTCCAATGCCTCAAACACACCTCAAACACCCTCAGTGCTCTGCAAATGCCTTGAACTCAAAACCAACACTTCGAACCCACCTCGAACACCCTCACATGAGCCCCTCCCCTCGCCAAGAGATGTGGGCTAATCTTCTTCAATTTTTGGACTGGAATTCGGGTAGGATTGGGAATTAGGGAAGATTGGGAGGATGAATGGTGTGTTTTTTCATACTTATTATTGTTTTTCCAGTTCTTTCTGACAAAAATGTCGCAGGTTGAGATGCCGCACATCAATGAATGCGGACGACATGTATTCAACACCAACAACATGGATTCGACAACGATGACGCAGATTTGACAACGACGCGGATTCGATAACAACAATGCAGATTCAACAACAACAACGCGGGTTCGACAACACACGAGTTGCACTCGTCGTTTTGAATTGTATTGCATCAGGTACGTTGTCGTTTGATGAAGGACTCCATTCCCAGCGTATTAACGAGCCGCAGTTTCAGCTTAACCGCCAGTAAACCCACCACTACGTTATCAACAAGCGCCACAACCCAACACGGACCTGTCAAGTTGAACCCCCAGCGAGTTGCATTAAACATAGAGGTATTGGGTCGAATGCGGATGTGTCGAACCCTACACAAACATATTGAACCCAATGCGTGTCGACGGCGGGAGACTCTATGGCGGTGGACTCGAGGATGGCAGATTCGAGGGTGGCGGGGATAGATTGGAGGGAGGGAAACTACGGTTCAGGTGGTACGTCGCGAATTTGTTGCACGCTTTCCTCTTCACTGACCACCCACCTTGAACATCAGAAAAAAGGTGAATTATATACATACTGTGCAAAATCCAGAACATATGTAGATAATACTATGTACATCTCGGAATAACAGGAAAATTGGGCAATAATTCCAGTCTCCATGTAAGTGCCCATGAAAACGACTCTATCTGCAGATAGGTGGCAAGAATTCCCAGGATACCAACGCCTTGAGGAACATAAATGCCGTTTACACAGCGCGCAAGGTTTGCTTGCCACAGAAAGAATTCCTGTGAATGAGTATAAATACAACTATTGTCTGAATAAAATGATTTCCGACTTCATAAGCCAATGAAAGGCAAGAATTTATTGTGAGGTTTACGAACCCAATTCATACTGTGCAACACCATCCAATGGGATTGCATGTGATTCTGACCATCGCACCAAGCTTCGATTGGCCTTTTATACGCTCCCGATTCACACACGGTTGGAAATGAAATGAAGAATGATATTGAACATTTACAACAAAGTACAATCTAATACCAGCGAGGCACACTAAACCGACAATAACCGAGAGCAAAAGAGGTACCAGAATGACATGGAGCAAAGCATCTAACACAGTTTAAAGGCACCCTCACCAATTCTTCTTCCTTCGCTTCCCGGCGGGAGCATTTTTCTTTCCTTTGGTCTGAGACGTCAAGGTTGTTGCCGGAGGTGGAGATGCCTGGTGACTAGAGACTCGTGAAGACGAGGCCATCACATTCGGTGGTTGAATGGGGTGTCGCCGCTGAGCATTACCTTCCGCTCTTGGAATGTTCGACCGAACCGAAGCCGTGAGAGGCCTGCGAGTGGGTGATGACGTGGCTTCATGCCCACTTGCCGGATGTGGTGTTCTTCGGACTCGGCTTGGAGAAGGAGAGGGCGTTAAGTGGAGCGATGAGCTATGACTCCTGCGTCGATGTGCCATTGGCGATGAGTTGCGTCGCTGTGGCAATGGTGAGGAGCTAACATTCCTGCCTTCCTGCCTTAGTGGCGATGAATGCGGGGGTGTTGGTGGTTGCGCATTGTCATCCTGAATTTTCAGGCATGTATCATGAATGTATACAATAAGAAAGAATCTGAGCATACACACCTGATTACCAGCTGGTTCTTGAGCTTGAGCCGCCTCCTGTTCCCGAGCCGCTTCGCGCCTCGCTGCCCGTTGAGCAAGTATCCCAACAGCATCAACATTCCCTAAGCCATCTTCCTCCATCAGGAAAAAGGGGTTTGGTCCTAGAGAAACCTAGGTTGCTCTGGGTGTCTCTAGAGACTATAAAGACTTCAAAGATACAAAGACTCCCAGGCAGGCCTCGGAGAAAGGTCCCCTGGGTTCAAATTACCCAGAGCACTCCCAAAGCATTGTCAAAGCATCCCAGAGTATTCCCAGAGCATCTTCAGAGCATTTCTAGACCATCTTCAGAGCATTCCCAAAGCATTCCCAAATCACTTCTAGAGCACTCTGAGCAGCTTAGGATATGGCCTTTATACTTTCTTTCACTTCGTAGCATTTATAGAATAATAATAATAAATATTAAAATTCATACTATAGACATACAATATAAATTATAAATGTATTTAACCTAGTATACAAGATTGCGGTGATAAGGGGTGGTGGAAGAGGTGGAGGTCACTTGTTTATGTTACAAAGTACTGTAAAATAGGTATAAGATGAGTTAAAATTTAAAAGTAAGAATTAAATTGCTTACGGCTGGGGGAAGCATCCTCGACGCTCCATGTCGAGTGACGTGGCAGAGCGGAGGGCGTGAGGGATGGTGATGATGCTTGATGCCGCTCGTTGAGGGGAGGGGGAGGGGATGGGTCAGTGTCCATGTTCATGTTGTTTGAAATGCGAGGGGGGCAGAAGCGGCAGGCTCAACATCGTTCGACGTGGCAGGGCAGGATGGCAGGGGGAAGCACCCTCAATGCTCGATGCCGTTTGATATGGCAAAGCAGAGGGCGTGAGGGGTAGCAACGATGTTTGACGCCGTTTGTCGAGGGTAAGGGGGGCCTGCATCTGGGTTGTCTGAGGGGCATTGAGGAAGGGAGAGGAGGCCAGGCTCACCTGTGGTCTCAATTTCCCACATTTGGCTGATGATGTGGCGGTCGGGCACCATCGAGGAAGCTGGAGATGGCATTACTAATTAGATGGGGTAGCTGTTGGGTTGGGAGTCTCACCTGGGTGTGCGAATGCTTGCGTTCGGGTGACGACGTAGCGGGGGCTCCAGATAGAATTCAAGTGGGGGGCTCATGTCGTCTCGATCCTGTGTTTGGCTGACGACGTGGCAGGGAGTCCTTATTGACGAGGCTTGAGGGGGGTGGGATGTGCTGGCAGTTCCGAACACAGCCCACATCTTTTGAGGGAGGGGCACATGGGTGAAGGAGGTGGGGGGCGGTGGCTAGTGTGTCGATTGACGGTTGGAGATGGTGTTGGGAGGACAAAGGTGGGAGGGAAGGTGGGGTTGAAGCTGAACTTGTTCAACAAGTCACATTCACAACTTCGTGATTGTGTCATGTCGTCGTTTCCACCACCACCACCGGAATTCCGCCCGCAAGGTGCCCCTCCCCTCTCATGAGGGATGTGGGCCTGTCTGCATGCGAAGGGAGCGAGGAGCTAAGGGAGGGTAGAAATCAGGAGGCAAAAGGTGCGTCGTGAAAAAACGAGCCACGACGAAAATCGTGGCTTGTTATCGCCTTTCTTATCTTCCACCCCCCATTCCCATTGAGTTACTAACCTCACTACCAGGACGAAAC
>Ga0307513_10002803_pt1 | contig 23910 bp, 23 predicted proteins | sample 15_EM_MG_FD_202174 | JGI IMG/M metagenome (GOLD analysis project Ga0307513, IMG submission 202174) | Populus trichocarpa ectomycorrhiza microbial communities from riparian zone in the Pacific Northwest, United States - 15_EM | ecosystem: Host-associated > Plants > Roots > Unclassified | place...
CGCAGGCCCTTCCACCCACCCCACCGATTGCCCACTCGTATCCAGCGCAGGCGGTCTCAAGTCGACCCCAAAATCCAGCGCCGGGCTCTGCTGTCCAAGCTCACCCGCTGCCGGTTGGCTATGCACAGCAGAATAATGTTTATTCGCACCCGTACTCTCCCCATCCATATGCCTCAAACGTAACCCCCAAACGACACCCTTCCCGGGACCCAAACGATGCCGCTTACCCAGCAACAAGCTATCGCCAGTCACTTCAGCAGCTCTACCACTCGTCTCGCCAGCCCATCCTGCCAAATCACCGTCAATCCCGGTCCCCCTCTCCTCCTTCGTCTGCCTCCAACTCCTCCATCCTCTCCTCGAGTGTCGGTCTCGGCATCACGTTGCCCTCAACAACGTCAGACAATTATTCCGATCAACCACTCTCCGGTCCCTCTTCCGAATTCAGTCCTCGGAAGTTCAGAGATTCCAGGCTGGGACCTATGTCCTCCGTGCCCGCGGGGAGCTATTTCGCTGCATACCCCTCATCAACTTCCCGCGACAGGTCAAATTCTGCCAACTCGCATTCCTCCTTAGGTGGTCCCAGGTCCATGACTGCCTCTACCCCGAACCTCCATTCGTCCGGTGCAGTCTCGCCGTCTCTTCATACCGCCTCGAATCATTTGCAATCCACCGATTCAGTCTTGCAGACACCCAATTCATCCTCATCGCAAGCGGGCCGTTCTCAACGCCCTTCCTCTCGACGCGCTCTCACCGCAGCACTCGAACTCGCTAAAGCCGCAGTCCAATTGGATGCCACAAACGAGGACCCCCATGGTGCAGTCGTCGCCTATGCCCGAAGCGTCCAACTTTTGGGCGAAGTCATGGAGCGTGTGATGCGGGGCGAGGATGCGTCAGGTTCAGGTCATGCAGGCGCCACGGACGGAGAAGAACGCCGTAGAGGGGGTCGACGACGCAGTGTTGTCGCAAAGGAGGAAGAAGTACGCCGGCTCAAGGCAATAGTAAGTACCTCTCTAACTCAACGAACCCCAGACCCCCGAGACTGAGTATACCGGATAGCACGACACCTATGCTGATAGGATGAGAATTCTCTGCCTCATTTACTCCATTCAAGATCCTCTTGCCGCGAGCGCCCAACCCAGAGCGCCCAGCACTTCGCCTACTTCTACAACAGGTGCAAGCCTGTCTTCACAGGCATTCTCTAGTGCAATATCTGTAGCTTCGACGATAACCAGTCATGAACCATCTGCTGGCACTCAAAACGGGCCAAGTATCATTCCCAGTCAGCGGACACCCGATCAAGCATCGTCACCTGAAGAATCGCACACGCCAGGCGCAAATCAGCGAACATCAGGGCGAAATAATGACTGGGAAATGGTGGATTCAGATTGGGAGCGCCTGGGACCGGATCAAGAGAACGACCAGATAAGGGAGAGGAAACAACCCCTACGAGAAAGCACTACAGACAAGCTGCGAGAGACGTCCTTTGACGTGAATGAAGCTATTGGCAATGTAATGTTGAGAGGAGCTGCACCGCAACTACCACAACAGCAACCACTGACACGACTTACCATCCGGAAATCCGCATCGAATACGTCTATTACGTCGAGACAGGAAGCAAGAACCCCGCCCAGCCCCTACGCCCCGCCATCGCACGTGGAACCACCAGTACCCGTTCCAGGTGTACGGGCGTCGATGCTGCCACCACCCCGACCTCCACCTAGCATGCCCTTACCGACCCGACCAAGGGGCTCTAGTGCCGCCCCGGCTTTCTCCTCTCAGGTTCTCAATCAGCCACTTAGTAAAGTGGGTATGTTCCCATGGTGGAAAGTCGTCAATACTAACATATATTAAACAGAATAATGCCCCTACTATCATGGAACCAACTCCGATTTCTGGACCACATTCGCCGTCTAATGCTTTAGTGTCTCCGACAACCTCAGGTTCTAGTTCGGGCTCTATTCTTCCTATCCAAATCTCTACGTTGGCCCCTCCCGTTCAACCTAGTATTGCTGGGGCAGGGGGCGGTCGAACTCGCGGTAATTCCAACGCGCATCGACGAACACCAAGTAATAGTGACCGACTGGGGGCTGTCAATGAGGAGCAAGAGGAGGAGAATCTGTCTGCCTCTGTACATGCTTCGGTTCTTCCTGCCCCGCCTCAAGGCGCCAGGGAAGGCAACTATCGTTCGAGGAGCAGCAGTATGGTTAGCCTCAAGGAGCGAGAACGTGCAAAGGCTCAAGTGCAGGCTGCTGTGCAACAGGCGCAACCACCTTTACCAGCTCCTCCACTAGCTCAGCTCCAGCAACGGGAGTTACCGTCAACGCCATCGTCGCCTACTACCACGACTTCAAATATGGCACTGCCAATACCGCCTATACCTCGTCAACCTTCGGTGGATCATTATCAGCAGTTCACCGCAGGTCCAACACGCGGTCGGGGTAATTCGTTGGGCAGCAATGTCACACATAGCTCGGAGGATCTAGTCACCCCTGAGTCAGAACCTAGCCCTGGAGCTACACCGGTTGCTCAGGCTACAGTGGGGTCTGATGCCCCGAAGCAGGCTGGAGGCCATATCGTCCCCAGCTCAAATCACCCACTGGACACTCAGCCCGTCAAGATTAACGCCACGACCACTGGCGGAGTGATCTCACAAAGGCGACAGAAAAACCCAGAAACTGGTATTGTTTCAGCTGCCTCCTCTACTACAGACCTCAACACGTCCACGACTCGTCTCACGAGCCAACAGCTTCCACCTTCGACGGCCACATCTCTCGGTCTAACCGGCCGGAGCCGCGCAGTCTCGAATCCTGGTCGACGGCCCACTAACTTGGGTATCACAGAGCAACCGGGACGGCCGCCAATTCCAATGCCTCCTCTCTCCGCAGGGTTGAAGCGGCATCTCCCGGGGCGGTTTACCCCGCTCATGCAGACCATATCGTCCCCTGTTGTGCCTACCATTCACCATCCGTTCATTGGTGACGCTCCAACAGCCGGCAAACCTCTATCCCCTCCTGCCCCTGCTCCACCGCGTGAGGCGGTACTACGTCCATACTACTTGATGTCCCTGCTTCGAAAGTCTATGGTTGACCGGACTGGAGGATTCATCACGCCAAAGCTTCATGTGCCAAATGAAGTGTGGACGCAGGGTGGTGCGAAGTTGCAAAACCATGCCGATAAGATGAAGGCTTTGGATATACTCGCTACCTCGTTGGATGAACTGGCTACAGCAAGTGTAGAGTTTTGTGGCGCTGGCGGTGTCAATGGACTGTCTGGTGCGCTTGGGAGGAGTGAGGCCGAGCGATGGGCAGGCAAATTGGAAGAGTTTGACCGCTCGCTGTCTCAGGTTGGGGAGGTGTATGGGAAGAAGTTGGGTGTTGGAGAGGGCTTCGTGGCAAAGAAGACTGGTGGTATGGCTGCACTTACTGGCAAGTTTACACGAGGACTTGACAGGATGACAACGGGCAAGAAGTGAGCGACATGTCCGAGAATATTTTAACAAATCACTGACGTTTACTGTAGCTACGATTCGCCAGCATCCTATGTTACGATGCTCATTAAGTTCTTTGGTCAAGCGCAAGTCCTGGATGATCACACGAAGGCGCTATTCAGCAACCCCGTTGGAGCTGCCTATGCAAATCTCTCACCTAGTGTCCGAACACGCGTCGACATGTCGCTGAAAAACATTTCCGACCTGTTTGCTCGCATCGTCCTCACCTTCGTCTTCCAGGACTTAAGCGTGCTGCTCGTCAAATATGGGAAGACCTGCAACCAGTGGTTGGAGGGTAACACATAAATATATACTACTCGCTGCACAGATGGCTAGTGCTCGGTCTTCGTTTTCCAGGGCTCAGGCGAGCTCGCACTTTGCATCATTTATTCATGATTTTCTCTTGTGACTTTCGAGGATTTTGGTCTTGGTTCTCATCCCTATCTCTATCTTTTCCCTTGTTTTACTCATTAGCGCCTTGCATTTCTGTCCATCAGTGACTAGTAGCACAGTGCAGCGACGGGTGCGACGGCTCGTCCCGTGTCTTGTCTTGTCTTATATGCATTCGTAATGTATCAATTGTATGCCAGTCTAGTAGAAGTTCCATTTGGAAAGCGAGCTTGTAACGATGCAAAGCTTCTAGTCCCAATCACAACGATTAAGTACATAGAAAGCGGACTCGAACTTTGGGACGAACAGATATAGATGTGCATGACAATTGTACCATAGATCGCAGGATGAAGATAAGAGTTCGGAAACCAGAATTTGTTTCCTGAAGTAAAGCAGTTCTGGCTTTATGTAGCACCCATAAGAGTAGAATGGCTCATATTCACTTCCAAAGTTCTTTGTCCATTTCATCTGGTGGGCTCATCGCACGTGGACCTCGTGTTCGGGACGTGATGGATGTAGGCAGATCGGGCATAGGAGGTGTTTGCCTTATTGGACTTGATGGCTGCATTTGTGGAGTCGACGGTAATACGCGCGTTGGGGTTACTGCGCGTGCTCGCTCATCAGCTGTAGAACTTGTAGGTGAAATCAGATCGGGAGGCGGGAAGCTGGGAGGCGGGAAGCTGGTAGTAGGCACAAGGGATGGTCGCGGAGTATAAGATGCTTTCTGGTCGCGACGAGAGTATAAGGATGGTGGGGATCCCGGCGGTGGGTGTTCGCCAACAAGAGCAAGCTGCGGTTGAGATGGAGAATGTCCACCTGCATTCGAGGGCGGTCTGCTACCAAAGTTGTAACCAGGCGGTAGTTCCGTTACCCGAGAGCCAGGGAGAGCATAGACGGTGACGGGAGGCGGCGCTCCGGCGTCATGATGAACGACGAAAACCTCATGTATCGGTTGTGCGCCAGGTACAGGGGGATTCGAAACTGTGTGGATAGATGATGGGAGTGGAGGGGGATTTACACTCGTGGGAGAGGATGCAGAGAGGTGTGACGAAGAAGAGTTTCGGAAAGTGGTTCGAAGGGGGATGGAGGATTCTGGCGGGGATGAATGGCCGTCTGGGGTGCGCTGCCGGGCTGATTTCGGTGAGTCGAGAGGGCCGAAATTGATAGGTCTCTTTCTAGTACGGCTATCGGCTGAGTTTGCAAGTACTGTATAGGGGTGGGCGTGCGCAGCTTCTGCGTCTCCATTCCCAGTCAAGGGTGTCAACGTGGAGCGACTGATCTCTCCTCGAGGGGAAATATCACCCAAAGTTGAAGGCTGGGACCCATCGAATTGGTAGGAAGGCCTTTGGTTTCGGTTTCGATGTCGTCTCACGACTAGCCAGAAGACGATTACTGCGAGAATTCCGCCAAGGAAGAAAGAACCAACAGCCGTGCCAATTGTGGTGGGGGCGCTCAAACCAGATTGCGAACTGAAAGCTCGTCAGTGTATGCCTGGCGTGTCAGTGTCAAGCGTCACGTACTCGGTAGATTGTGAAAGACAACTTTTGTCTCCGGCGCCGGCATGGAGCGGACCATCCGTCCAAGTAACACCATTAGCATCTGAGACGGATAGGAAGAATGGAGTGCCATGGCCCAGTGTGATGGTCCACTTTACTGATTGCTCTGGTCGCACAATGGTAAGCGAGGCAACTAGGAGGAAGAGAAGCATACCGAAGGTGATATTGAGTGGAGGGCGGATGGAAGGTGCTACCGTCAGAGTGTACGGTGGTGTGCCCTTGATCCCTCCCTTTCCGTCGTCGATTGGTTCCAGATGGAGGTCTGTGCAACTAACTGGCCAGCTCCAACGAGAAAAAGGGCTTTGAGTGGCCAAGGATATGGCGTTCATTCCAAGAACTTGAGCGGGCGGAGTAAAGCCACTGCATGCTTGATTTGTCGCGTTCGGGTACACAGTATAGAGGTCTTGGCACCCTCCACTGACACCTACCGAGTCCGTCATGCAGATGACTGCGTGTGGCTTAGCATTTAGGTTTGACATAAAGGTCCAAGAACGCACCATAGAGTGTCCCTGGTGGGAAGGGGATTGTTAACTGTGTTGAAGCCGTGTTGCCTGCTGGGACCAACTGAAAGGAATCTCCTGTATTGTTGGCTGCTGCAGACGAATAGACTCTGAGGAAGAACGGAGGGATAGGGTCCGGCCTGAAGGGTCGTAAGTTTCGTCGGACGCAGTTTGTAGGATCAAATTACCCTGTGCCAGCAGCACGGTTCCAATGAACGTTCAGTGTTTCACATTGAGCTATGGAGATCAACCGTGAGTGATGGACGGAGTGCAGAGAGTACCACACGTACCTGTGATAGGGGTCGGTAAAACGGTGCTTGGAGCGTTCCAGTCGAAATAGAAACCCTGAAAGCGATATGGGTTGTCAACGAGCTTTCACAGACTACAAATGAACATTTGTTTCAACCTGCGTGGCATAATCGTTCGAGTGAGGTTGGATTGCGCTCACCGAGCGCGCGGTTAACCAAAGCAAGGCCAGGATGGCGGTCGTGCGATGCGGAGTCGATGCATTCGCATTATCCATTACTCTCTCGTGAGTCAGGGATGTTGCTGGAAGGGGGAGAGTCCAAGTCTACTTCTTCTTCCGGGCGGTCGAGAGCCTTGGGTGCCAAAATAGAAACAAGCGCGCTGGCCAGTTGCACCTTATCGGAAACTCTACCCTCCGATGCTTGGGTCTTGCAGTCTTTCTCGACTAGAAGGCCATCCCCCGCAACTTCAATCCCCCAACCAATACTCTCAAATCCATCTGCCCATCTGCCTCATCCCTCACCTTGAAAGCTTGCAGGCGCTCATTTGAACATATCTCCAATACCTATTCAAATTGCTTTCACATAATCGTAATCATGCGAGGTGATATGCTTCCCGACCTGCTTCAGGAACCGATGTTCCAGCACAACCCGGAATCCATCGGGGATCTCGGGGGGGAGACGTCTGGAATCCAGGGCGGAAGACGGAGACGGCGCGAGGAGGCATGGCCTCGACATGCGCCTCGAACGCGCGCTTCCCAAAGCCGTTCTCCTTGTCGTCTATTTCCGACGGGCTGTGAACGCTCATAGCAGCTTTGGGACCACAAGGAAGAGACTTTGCTCCATTGTTCGAAGACGGAGGGACTAAAAACGGAGCGACCGCAAAGAAGCAATATCTGGTTTTTGGGAACAGTCTTAGCCGTGCCAGAAAACGATCGCGGACTTTGTGGAGCGCCCACAAAGGCCAATAACCGCCACGGCGCTAGAGGAGAGGCTTACTCCAGATTGGAGACATCAAGGAACACCGATGACATTTCAGCCACAAATTGAAGCAACAGATTTCCACGTTTCTCAACTTGTCGATCTATTTCGTTTCGCATTGAATTCGTTGTCTGGATACAATTAAATGGCTGAGTCCAAAACGTCAGTACAATGGAAACAATCCTCGCACCTTCAATGAGTGGTGAAGAGTGGTTGCCAGCGCATCTACGGTGTATTAGGAAACGACTCATGCCTCCATGCGAAGCCAACCGTCTCTTTGGGCACGTAAGGGCTCACCCCGATAACAAACTCACTCATTTTGACGTATGGCGGTTCCTCTGTTTGGAAAGTATCCTCACTACACACTCGGTCGATCTCCTGCATACTTTATTCTGAACAGACGGTTTCCTCAGGAGGCTGCACCAGTCGACTGAGTCTTAGGTCTCTTCGAACAGAAATTCAACTCACCCACGTATGCAGGTCAGCAGAACATCAATCTACCCTTTCGTCAACCTCCGGCCTTCCAAATGTCGAGGGTATACGTACTAGTCCCGCCCCTCCTTCCAAAACATCGCCACAAACTCACTGGGGTTGAGGATCGGTCAACCCATAAGAGGTGTATCCTCATTGTATACCATGTTGGTAAAATGACGGTGTTCCTCCAGGCCATAGTAACGGCTCTCATGCGCCAGTCCTGATGCCGCTTATCACTCACTCTCATACATTATATCCATAAATTGCTTGACATGATCCGCATTTCTTCGCAAGCTACTCGTCCACGCCCTATTGACGGCTCTCTGTTGTGTGCTTTGGACACTATCCCAAGAATAAAGAGCACTCACGCCATATGTCACTTGGAGGTTCGACCAATGGTCTGCGCATGCTCAATCCCGTAAACACCATGATATTCACTACCCAATACCTTTGGAGGAGCTCAATTGACTGATAACCATGGAACTCGTTGCATTGAACCCCATTAAAGCAGTTTGAGCACTGTCTTGCGCCATCCCTCCGCGCTTTGGCAAACGGAAGAAACTCGTATATCAACTGTGTCGATTCGGTCTCTTGAATGGCGCGGGTGGAGCGCACGTTTCCGCGCGAAAATTGTTTTGACTACTGAGCAACGGGAAATACGATGGCATCGTGGATTGCGGAAAGGTACGAAACTGCAGGCAATGAGATATGGCCATATTGGTGGCCTAGATGCCCAAAAAAATTGTTGGGGCAGGGGTCAGACACGAAATGGTGGCCTTGGACAGACGTTTGGAATCCAGAACAAGGTAATTTGCGAACGAGTGGTAGTGACACAAACCTGATATCAACTGCATGATACGAAAAGGCGGCCGATCTGAGTGATGGCGTCATGTTTGTTGAGTAAGGTGTGCACGAGCTCTGGATTATCGAGGACAATGAGGTCCATGGGCTCCATTTCGAAAGATAGCCGTTTTATTGCAAAGGCTCTTGTACCTGGCAAGTTCATAAACGTGGCGCTTGTTTCGAGTCGGCAAGGGGAACGATGCATGCCTTACAGGAGGCTTACAAGGGGTATACATTTGCCCCTTAAGGTGCAGTTTGATGCAAATTACCCAGGATTGGTACCGTGGAGACCTGGGAATGACGCGTTGAACATTGGGCGGGATTACATGGAAGGGACAATTAACAATCTGAAGGTCCGTTTCGCGACGCATCGACGCGAGGACAGCAGGGCAGAGGACGATCGACAATACGACGAGAGCGACAAGTGAGAGCTATGAGAACATGGAAGGGAGGGAAGCGTGCGGACGCGTTGGCTGATGGTAGGTTCAAGTGCACACGACAGTTAAACCCAGTGTTTTGGCACATCAGTGCCCGATTAGGCATCATTGTCGGCCAGCCTGCGGGGGTTCGGTGGTCATTGTGCACACCCGGTTGCAAACATGGAGAAAGAAGAACTGGGCCAAGACAGAGTGGACGACTTGCTTCGGATTCTTGACGCTTTATCAAGAATGGGATGGAGCAGGTGCATAGGTCCGAAGGCAAACAATCGGACAATTGGAAACTAGCGGGAGTTTGGCCATAGACCTTCAAATTATACTTGGCAGGCTCTGGACACCAGACGGACCGGGGGGCTTACTCACCTCGTGTTTTGTGCACGTTCACCCTTTACTCCCTGACTGGGATTGTCTGGATGTGCGGTCTGGGGGGGACAAGACTGTGAGGAGATAGGATACTGGCTGTCTCTAACGCCGGACGGCCCATATGCCGGCGTTCATAACGGTAGATGAAGACCCTCTTCTTCGCGCGAACTGCTCGTTCATTGGACTCGAGACTTGGGACCCCTATAGTATCTAATAAATGAGCGGAGATCAAAGACATGAGACGACATTTGACTCACATCTGGTGCGGAGTCAGCGAATCGATTGGAATTCAATGAGGTACGAAGGTGACATGCTAGCATGGATCGCCGCTCGTGTAGACCTCCCTGCGGGTCTACGTCACCGTCACCTTAGGGTCACATCCAGGGCGGAGCAAAATCCTGCTGTGAAAACCAATATGATTGGAAATAATTTGCGATAGCCGAGATTAAGAAGGACCGTTGCGGAGATCCCGATCGATTTGGGGCTATACGCATCAGGCGCTCTCCGCCGCGGAGCTGAGGGTGTCAGCGAATTTGGAGACGCAGCTGATCACAACGGCCTGACGAGATACACGAGGCAGACTGCCCGGAAAAAGACTATGGACACTTAAAATTCTTTTGGGTTCGAAGCCGACGTCAAATCACAAACAAAGGCCCACCACTTGACCCTCGCCACCCAGTTTCACGTCCTCTACGCCCTCGCCAACTACGTCCAGCGTGTTGAAGACGATCCGCTACGTGTTTGCTCTCCGACCCGGCCAACCCTAGTCCCAATCCGCCTCCTTCGTCACCACCACCGCCCGGCTAGCCCGCCATATCTTCGCTCGCCGTTATCGCAACAATTAACCAACTGATCTCACAAAATGCCGGTCTCAATGAACTTTGGGACACCACCCCCAGATCTCAGAGCTGTAGTGCCCTATCTGGCCCGCGCTACAGAGTTACGGAAGAAAGAGCCAATCATTGCCTATTACTGTCAGTTAATCTCTTGCTCACTGCCCGCTCATTGGCCTCCTTTGGACTGTGTCAAGTCACTACGCCCACCAGGAGACCGCCGCGGTTCGCTGCCGTGTTCCCACGTCCTGCCAAATGGTATATGGTTTAACGCAAATCTACAGGCCTTTACTATGCCACACAGGTCGGCATAACAATCAAAACCACTCAGAAGGAGTCTAAAACATTCCTAATCACCCTTATGACTTCTCTCGAAGGTGTATGTCTACTTCACATGCCCCACTTCAACCGGGTTCGGCTGACCATCTCCCTTATGTAGTTGAAAGACGAGCTCAAGGATGTTAAAGAGGTCAACAGTGATACTGCTGCATCGGCATATATAGAAGCGTTCGCCCTCAAGGTCTTCAATAATGCGGATGCGGAAGACCGACAGAGAGGAAGCAATCGGTACGCCTCGTTCATCACCGAATTGAATCTCGCCTCACGTCCATGGGTTCGTCTTTAGGTCGACGGCAAAGAAGTTCCTTGCGGCAGGCAACTTTCTCGATCTCCTTAAACTCTTCGACAATCAGGAAACCTCGGTATGTGTGCGCATTGCCCTTTGCATCTCCCGCCCATTCACCCTCTACCACAGAGCGTCGATATCGAAGAAAAGGCTCGTTACGCAAAATGGAAGGCTGCCGACATAGCAAAGGCTTTCCGAGAAGGAAGAGTGCCCCAGTCTGGTCCAGCAAATGGGGATGGCTTCTCTATTAGTGATAGACCAATCTCGCCGCCCTCAGACTTCGACGACCTGAGCTTATCATCTAGCGCCATTGGCGTTCCTCCTAGCATCCCACCTGAGCACCCCAGCCCACGCAAAACGCTCGAGCATAAACTCCCTCCCACTGGGCTCCCTACTAAGACGCCAGTGCGCCACCCTGGTATACCCGACGGGGTTTGGAGCAATGTGGCGACGCCTGGCTCGGAGACTCCTGGTGGTTCTGCCTCACCCTTGCCTTTCTCTCTAGCCGCCGTCTTGAATAGTCAAAGGGATGGTGGCCCTAAGCCCAGGTCTGGGCTGAACAAAGTTACCGCACCTTCTCCACTCAAAGACCATGGGGAGGATACGGACCCCGAAGATGGCGACGATGGCTGGTCTACCGTTGTCAATCCTTTTAGTCGGCAGAACAGTGTGACACAATCTGGAACCACTCCTCCTGGTTCTGCCGGTACAGGTTATGGCTTCACAACTAACCTCACAAGTTTGCACGAAGGTATGTGTCATCTGGTCTCGATATGCCACTTCGTACTTAAGTTTGTTTATAGAACCCTCTCCTATACAGTCTGGTGTGGCATCTACCTCAAAACCTTGGAATGCCCTCAACGTTCCACTTCCTCCTTCTGCCGCTTCATCCCCCAACACTCAACCTGTAGCTGTCCCTCCATCCAAGCACCAAGACGATCCATCGAAGCAAGTTAGATTTACTCGCGATACCAGCGACGCTCGTGCTTCTGGCCATCAGCGAAACGGCAGTAGTGGCAGCGTTACGACTACTACGACCATGGTCACATCTGGTGCTACCTTACGGTCCCCCTTAAGCGATCACGGCAACGGTGTATCGGTAGCAGACTATGATGGTATCCCTGTCAAGGCCGGCATAGCCCCTAGCTCACCTTCTGAAACTGTCTTTGGAGCGCAACTCCCGACTCCTCCCTCGACAACTCCCAAGGCTCCTGCTCCAGGTCAGAAACCACTTATCAGTAAGAAGCAGCCGAGCGCGTCAAGCGAAGAGGATGAGTGGGAGCAGAGCAGCTTAACCAGGATCGCGCGCTTACCTGGTAGTCGAGGTAGCGACTCGGATGGAAAGTATACGGGTGGAGGCGGGGGAGATCTTAGCGACACGACACGACCTGTGGCACATGGTGACTCGACGCCAATCAGCGGAAGCACTGCACAACGCGGCACCACCCGAGGGAATGTCCGCGAGGACTCCTCTGAATCTAGCCCGTCTACGTTTGGAATCCCTCGAGTCCAACTACCTGGTGTGCCATCCACACCTCCTGTCGAGGGATGGCCAGGGCAAGGACTCTATCGCGGCCCTCCTTCCGACGATGGTGATTTGCCCAATCTACCGTCCGCACCCCCCGTCGCCCCCAGTGACCAGGAAAACATCCCTCATGTCGCGGTCTTTACCAAACCTCGGCCAGAGAACGAACGCCATTCTAGTTTGAACAACACCGCAGCGTACGATCCGCGTTTCCACCCTTCGGCACCACCCATGACCAGTCAGCAAAGCCCGTCGAATCCAAATAGTTGGGTTCAAGGCCATTCAAGGGCATTGTCCCAATCTTCCGCCACATCTAGCGCAACATTGCTGGCTTCTTATTCTCAGAACCATCCTCCCAAGGCCCCTTCTCCACCTGCTCACTTCCAATCCCCCAGTTCAACCACTTCCTCCACTATGCCGGGGTATGCACCTCCCAACTCGGCGGTGTCGCCAACGATGAACCACACTGGGACCTCGACAAACATTTCGTTTCACAACCACGTCCCTCCCCCTCCTCCCGTCCCAGGGCAGCAGTTCCATACCCCGGCAGCACCAGCTCCCTATACCTACCAGCATCAGCAGTATGCAGCTGACCAGTATTCGGGTGGCTGGCCTGCTGCAGGTGGGCATGCATCCACTACCAACCGGAGCATCACGCCCCAGTCGAACGGTTCTCACCCTTCTACTGGAAGTTACCTCCCCAACGGTACTGTTTATGAAGTGAGAACGCCACCTGAGACGCTCGACCCCGAGACCGTCGCAAAAGCGCAAAAACACGCCAAGTTTGCGATCTCTGCACTCAACTTTGAGGACCTGGACACTGCGAGGAAGGAGCTTAGGAAGGCCTTGGATATTTTGAGCTAGGCTCATGGCTCGGGTTTGCGATTTGCCAATTACGACTCTGACGACTCTTGACGACCCAATGGGTCGGTTTCTGAGAAAGCGAACGGGGAACATACATGACGAACACCCGTGATTACTATAAAATATTCGTCGTGTCTGGTCCTTGACGTTGTTCAGGCAACCTCCTTTTTCTCAGGTCAAACCTGCCCTCCCTGTTCTTTATTCGGTCTCTTCTCACGTCTCCATACACCGGTCGCCATGTGCAGCCAATCTACCTTGTTCTCATACCGTATGTACAACGCTGCGACCTCAATTGCATTGTCCATCCCCATGATTCCCACACGCGATACAACCCCAATGATACCTGACTCATTCATGCACTTTGAAACACGGCTGCGCTTGTTATTGCTTTTGCTAGTACTCTTCCTTGAGCGGTTTACATATTCTTTATTTTTTGCCTTCGGTCGAGGTCTAGGCTTGTTTCCTCCTTCAGTTATGTATTCTCTGCTAATTGTAATCGTGTGGTTTCCCTCCCTCTGGTCCCGTCGACATGTTGCATTTCAACCCAACAGCCATGCGAGAGGAGGACCAATGAGACAGCCTCAAAGGGTTGTATCACAAAATGTACACCGTTAATAACTCTGTGTTGGCACAGCGGGAAGCACCTGATTAAGAACGAGATTGGGATGACCCGCCTTGAGCCAACGCCGCCTTCTTTGCTTCCTGAGCCGCAATCCCTGGGAATGTTTATCAGCCAAGGTAGTGACAACGAGTTAAAGGAGCGCGCACGCCTCATCTTTTTCTTTCCTGCGCCTGGTTGACCGGGAGGTCCTGGCTGCCCCTTCCTTTTCTTGAGAGGAACCTCCATAATTGGAACGCCGGGTTTGTTGCCATAAGCAGAGGTTCCGGCGCCCTGTGCCGCTCTCTTCTCGGCCAGCCTCGCGACAGACGTCCTACCTCCAGATTTCGTGAGGGAAGGGCGCTTTCCAGTCGACTGGTCAGGTTGAGTACGGCTCTCGACCTCACTGATCGGAACAGCTAGCTTAGGCACTGCAGCGGGGACGGCACGTTGCGGCCGCTTGCGAAGGACTTCGTTCATCGTGCAAGTAAACGCATTGTAGAAGGGTTCCCATGGCTGAGCAGCTTCGTCTTCACCTTGTTTAGGGAGCTTCATCTCCGGAGGCTTGGTCGGTGAAGAGCCCTCCGCTGGGGTGCCCTCAGGCATTGTGGAACCGTGGCGAGTGGCGGCCTTTTCGCGCTTGGAGACGGAAGGAGGATCAAGGATCGGCCAAATGTGGCCGATCCTCGGAGTATAGTCTGGTCGGGCCGCTCGTAGAGTATCGAGCGACGATTGAATTGTATTCAAGGCGTTCATCTGCGGAGCGATGGGGTCAATAACGAAACTCTGTAACGAAGTTCAACCCACAAGTCGTGTCGACAGGACCGTGTAGAGGTCAGGGGCCTGAGAAATGCCTCCGTTTAAGATCATGTATATACCCATCGGTCGAACTGTCAGAAACACGTAAATAACCCTCCGTACATCCATATTTGGTGTCCTGACCTTGAGTAGGAGAGACACGGTCTTGTTGTTGAATGAGGAAGAAACCGGGAGCCTCCGCGTGGACAAGAGCGTACTCCATGCCGATAAAGCGCCTACAAACAAACTTCACAACTGCCGGGCCTGTACACATGCCGCAAGACTTACTTGAGTTCTTCTTCGATGTTCATCTGGTGTTCTGGTGCAGCGTGCATCGTCTGCATTCGTAGCACCTGGTTGTTGCTTGATCGGTCATAAAATGGGGAAGCCTCAAAGTACTCCATAACATTCTGCTCTGTTAACTCGCCGTGCCACTGAAGTGATGCTCGCCTCAGACACCGATGTAACACACGGACTCAAGAATACCTGAATGAACTCTGGAAGATACCACTGGCCCAAAGTGTGGTCAGCATGAAGAGGGTAATATTGACTCTCCATGGGTCTCCTCTGGTTATTTGTTGGGGGACAACTTTTGGTGGAGACCAAGATGCGAGCGCTTTGTCCAAAAAAGGCGAACGCGCTTTGACGCGATGGACCTGGACCTTAAGACGGTAACAATCTATGTCATTTTGTCCAGAGCACGCAGTACAGGGTATCAAATCTAGTAGTGCTCTTTCACCCATCGTTTGGCTGTCCCCGGCTCCTCAATTTGGGTAGTAAAGTCCTGAGGCGCCGCGGACCCGTTGGGAAGGAATCCGCTAAGAAAGTCGATCATTTCCTGCAAGACCGACGCTGGGGGTGTAGTGGGAGTTGGTTGGCTTTCCACACTTGTATCCACACTTGTATCGGCGTCCTCAATTTCGGTGGGCTGATCGGCGATTGCATCGTCTACGGTTTCCTCGGTGGCACCGGTGTCGTCGGTGGAGACATCTGGCTCGGTCACCTCCGAATCGGAGGGAGCGTCCTCAGTACCAGAAATGACCGTGTCTGATATAGGGGACCAGTGAGATGTTAGGGTCACGCCAGGTAGCACGAACGCACCTTTGCAGTAGTAATAATTCTGCGTGAGATCTGGAGTTGCCCAGAAGAGTTGAGTAATGCAGTCACCAGGGTTGCTGCACCGGCCATCGATGGTGGCTGCATCAGGCAAAGTGACTTCCAGGGTAGTTTCTATTCGAAGTTTCAGTGCCGTAAGGACACGGATACAGGACTAAACGTACGATCGGGAGGAGTCACACCATCCTTCGGGCAGAAGTCATCAAACTCCTTGAGGAAATCACCAATAACCGTACCGGTACCACCGGTAGTCGTATCGATAAGAGCAACGTTTGCGGGGCCGCCATGAGGAATTGTGCATTCAACGTTGAATGTAATATTTCCACCAGGTGCGACGTTGACGGTGCTGGCTGCTGTGGGATCTTGGTCCTCGAATAGAAGACCGCGGCAGAGTTGCAATTCGCAACCCTCATTAACAGGTTCTTGGTCCTCGATATGACCCGTGGGATCTTTGGTCACCTCATTAAATGATGTCTCTCCGCATTTCTCAAGATGAGCAGCACCGGGCTACTCGAAGGTCAGTACATGCCACGCAATACAATCACCATGAGGACATACCACACGGATATCAGAGATCAGCGCATGCGCGTGAGCTCCAGGGAGGGTCGCGAGGAGGAGAGCTGCTGGTGCAGCGACGAGGGAGAGTGTACGGAACATCGTGGTACTAATTTGATAGCGTGACAGTATTATAAGGAAGACTAGTGGACTTGAGACAGTACGCTGCTGCCGAGGGCGTAAAAAATGAAAGAACGAAAAATGAGAGGTGGATCGAAAAAATGTGGATGCTCAGACAACAGCGCTGCTGTGGACCGAAACCTTCACGTATAACGACGAGGGACCTAGAACGAAAAGGAAGTGGGGTCGTCGAGATCTAAGGCTCAGGAGGCTCAGGCTATAAGTATCGTTGATCGCCGTATATTCGTTTCCGTGCAGCGTGGGATACTGCACCGGATGGTAACCATAGTCCATGCGGTAAGTAGATCTGTGGCCATCATCATCAGATGCAAGCAGGAAAGATCAGTCCGTGCGACCACGGAAATCAGAGCAATCAGAACGTCACAGCCCAAACCAACAGCTTGGGATCGTCTGATGTTGGTCGTGAAGGTCTCGGTACTGCAAAGACCGGTGTTAGGCCGCACAGGCTGGCTAAAACTAGATCTGCGCACCGGCTGTGACCACCCGATGCGCTCCTGAAGGATGGTGGCGCCGCTGCTCACATCAGTAGAGATCCTTTGTAATTAGCAAATTAGAACTAGTTGCCTCCAAATCGGTGCTTCTAAGTACACTCCCGTACCTCGCGGTCCCAGTAGGATAAGGCGTAAATCACACTAACATTCGGTGAGTAGAACACACGTGCAACCTAGCTTGAGGTTGGCCCAAGAGGCGATGACGCGATACGAAATTGCCAACAAGAGAAACAAATCTCAAAGTAAGGACCATGAGCATCAAATGGCCTTAACCGGCAAGCAAACTCGAATCAAGGGAAGTGCTGGTCTGGTCCAGGTAGGTAAAGAGAACTCGATCCGCGTCATTAGAAGATCGAAGTCTGGAAGAAAGGTTAGTGGACTCGGGATATTCATAGCTTCCCTACAAAAGAAGCTGCCACGCCGTTTCGCAGCGTGGCTCGTAGACGTTACATTCGGTGCTATTTTAAACAATTTGAGGGTCCATCAAAGACCGAGAAATGGGAAATACTCAGGAAGGCACGGGGGTCCTAATTCCAGAATTAATGTGGCTCATCGTAGAACACGACGCGATCCACCTGTGAGCTAATTATCTCACTGCCTAGGACTTTCACTGAGACCCACTCCAGGTTGGACCAATTGCTCGGAGAGGGATAAAGGGCTTGGATAAGCGTGATCTATTCAAGTAGTTTGCATACAGGACTATGAGTTCAGATTATGTAAAAACCTTCCTCTATCACGAGCTGGTCACTCTGTCGTGTTTCTGTGCGGGTCAACGAACAATGTGCCGACTAGGTGGTAGAACCTCCATTCCAAAACCAAGCATCTACCGAACTGGCGTGCCTTTGCACCTACAATTCTGGGGTCATCCGAGCCCCCATAGCCTCGGCGAGTTCACGATATAGCTCAGGTTTTGAAACAGCCTCCTCCCGACCATAGTCATCCCGCAGCAAAGCCTTCAAGTCCTTGCACTCAGAAGGTTGCTTCACTGGTTTTGACAGAACGACCAAATGGCTTAGCGCGACAGATGCGGTCATCCTCCTACCTGGGTCGTAAAACAGACAATGGCGAAGTAAAAGCAAGAGCGTCTTCGCATCTTGCGTGTATGCGGACGAGCAGGTAGTGTAACAACGTTGATGGACGACGTTCGAAAGGAGATCGGCCTCGTTGCAGATGGCTTCAAGGTCATCCCTACGATCATTGTGAGTTTCGGGTGTCGAATATGACTGGGACCTGCTTACAAGAAGAAGAAGAAGTGCTTGTTGGTATCTGCATATTCGTATGCCTCTGCGGACGGTCAAACGCTGGTCCCCCAAGGAATAACGGCCGATTCAACTCACGGTTATGTTGGAGCATAGTGGTGTACACGGCGAGCACGGCGTCGCTAGTTGAGCGATCGTGGATCGGCGTCGCAGAAGGACAAAAGAGCAAGTCGAGGAGGACACAACCCACTGCCCACATATCAACGGAAGAGGTATACGTATAGCATTCAGGGTCGAGCAGTTCCGGTGCACGGTAGGTGACGGTGTAAATTTCTTCGTCGACTGCACGATAGCTGTATGGCTTCTCCATGAAGCGGACGCCCCCCATGTCCGCAATCCGTAGTTGCAAACTATCCGAAATGAGAAGGTTAGCCGGTTTGATATCACAGTGAATCCATTTCAAGACCCCATGGAGGAATTCAAGGCCACGGAGGAGATCAACGAGCCAGGCTTGAATAAGGTGCAAAGGGATGGTCCTAAGTTGAATCGAGAGAACGTCTAGGATGCGCTACGCGTCGGTCAGAACAAGCGGTCCCCAGATCTGATATGTAGGTACTCACCCACATATCCATCGGATAGAAATCAAAGACCGCATGGGTAGCTGTTTGCCAGCGAAGAGGGACTTGAAGAATCTGGGCAAATAGATCACGGTATTGAGGGTTAAAATGTAGGGATTTCTTCAGGCGCTTCAAAATCTGGAGGCAAATTGGGAATAGTTAAATGAACAAGGAAATATGATGCACGTTAACTTCATCTATCGTTGCGCCGGAGACCGATCCATGCCTTCCTGGACGATAAACTTTGATTGCGACGTCCCTGGATTGGTTCCAACGATGGGCGCGGTAAACCTGACCAAACGTGCCTGATCCGATCCTTTCCGTAATGTTATATTGCTGGGTAAGAGAGACAAATGCTTGGTCCCTGAAGTCGGTCGAGGAATGTCCTGACATGGCGATTCAGGGGAAGTAGGAGAGACGATGGCACAAGAAACGAGAAGACGGAGATGTTGCGGCCACTGGATGCACTAGTTGACAATTGTATGATACAGATACTGTGTGTTGCGAGTTTTACGGTGCACTAGTGAGGCAAAGGAGGTGGCGATTGTTCGGTGAGCTTGAATGTTCCCTGCAGTGAAGAGGGCGCCCGTGATGGCGTGCACGTGCTCTAGAGACGCGACAACGAGTAATATGTTAGACGAGACAGACAAGACGAACGAGGTTCAGAGGGAGTCGTGGTAGGAGGACAAGATTGAGAGAACTCCTTTCTGCCTCAACCTCTTCCCCTACACCATGTCGTTGGCCCGCTTCGGTCGTTATCTCAGACTTTCCGGTACCCAATTCGCTCGTATACGACCCCAGATCTTCCAAGTCCCCGTGTACCAACGATCCATACGGCGACCACGAGCTCGCCTTGCATCGACATTGCAGAACGAGCCCAGCGCCTCACAGAAGACACGTGCTTCGCTGCTGGAGATACCTTCGAAGGAATCTCTCACCGAAATGGAACAGGACGAGGGTATTTTGCTCGCCGCTGAACAAGCCCTTATTAATATCACGCCTCGCGCGGCAGAGGCAAGTCCGACTTTAACGCAATTCGTCCATACGTGCTAGTACTAACCATTATGTTTTGAACCCTTTTTTTGTTCATGCCAAACCACCCGGCAACCCTGCAGCGTCTACGGTCAATCTCGACCAAGGAGAATGATCCAAATATTGCTCTACGCGTTGCTGTAGACTCTGGTGGTTGTCACGGATATCAGTATAAGATGGAGTTGACTTCGAAAAGACAACCTGACGACTAGTGCGTTTCTCGGCCCCACATGAAAGATCATTGACCTTCTGTACTATAGTCACTTTTCTCACCCATTGGTGGCACCTTCTAATGTTCTCATAGACGCAGTGTCAATGGACCTTTTGAAAGGATCGACTGTAGACTTTGCAACGGAGCTCATCGGTTCCAGCTTTCGAATAACGGATAACCCGCAAGCCAAAGGAAATGGTTGCGGTTGCGGTGTCAGCTGGGAAGCTAAGTTCTAACCTCCCAGTCGGTGCCTCTGTGTATTTCTTATTGTATTCGTATGGAGGGACTATCACCACTCAGTTTTACATCTAGAGGCGACAAGAGTTCGACTATACTCATAAATAACAAAAAACAGCAAAGCAAGGAGGGTTGTGCGCAAGAAGTACAATGAACAACATCAGGTGTGACGGTACATAACCCTAGAATAACAGGCCAGGTGATGTGGGCATAAAGCAAGCGTCGTGAATTTCGTCTTTTCGTTGTCCTTAGATACTTTCCTTGAATTTCGTGCCTCCTTCGAAGGTCGGAGAGAGAGGGCGTTGCCTTGGCTCCCGTTCCACAGAGTCGCTGACACGCTGATATGTCGGGCCTCGATCAATCTTAGTCTCTCTCTCTCTGTGTGCCCCGCTCTGCAGCTCGTCCAAGCTCCGGGCGCTGAAGGGATCGTCGTACATTCGTCGATGAGGCTGCATAGACATTTCTCCACCAGCGGGGTTAGAAGCGTCATTGTATCCTCGACCGTGTTCGAGAGTGTAACTCTCATCCTCGGCGAAAGAATGGGTTTGCTGCCAGCCTGGCCCACGCTTCTTGCGACCAAAGCTGAACCAGCCTTTGCCCTTTCCTGTGAAAGCGACAGGGTACTGCCCATCTGCGTGAGGTGGCTGTTGTTTCCGTTTGTGGCGCTTGAGAAGGATGAAGACCGCGATGGAACATGCTATACAGAGCACACCGAGGCCAATGACAAGTCCAAGGAACCCTAAGAGTGTAGGATATCAGCACATCCCTTGTTCTTGAGGCCAGCAGCAGAACAAGGTGGGTGTGTGCGGGTAGCGGGTGTGACATCAGGCCTGAGTGCCGACGACGACTAACCTCCAGTGGAACCTGCAATCTTAGGAATCTGGAATCCCCCATGATAGTCCGACGAAGGCGCGACGGTTGCAAACTGGGATCCCAAATCAGAAGGGAGATGGAACGATTGGAGGGAGACGAATGCTCACCGTCGATGCAGTAAACGTCGCTCCTGAGCCACCACGTTTGACTACTAAAGCTGTAGGCGCGAGTCCAGCCATTATCGAGAGGCCGACTGCCGTGTGGCTTTTTGTGGAGAGGAGGGTGGGTTCAAAGTGTAACAATGAGGGCCACCTAAATACGAGCGAGGGAACGAAGTGTTCGAACACGTTTACATCCCGTGATAGCGAGTAATACACTGAGTCAGGACTCGACAATGTTCAAAACACCACTTGCTCATTGTTGCAGAAGGCAAGCATTTCACCGTTACACGGCTTAATTCGGAGTGCAATATCAGGTAATCCCACAAATATCGTATTCACCAGCTTCGCAATACTTGACAAGAATAAAGAAGCTCTCTGATACTCCATCCTTGACACGAGGGCTCTTTACATGAGAAGGGCAGAAGCCAGGAGAGCCAAGACGGATACGACCGCTGCAGGTGAGTGCGAAGGGAGAGCCCCGCCCTTCTTCGACTCAGTGGACTGAGGGGCCGATACGCTCGGCGAAGACGACACTGGCGCCGACGCTGGCTGCTGAACGACCTTAGAGTTGCTCTCCGCGAGAAGGGTGGAGATATCGCCGACGAGCTGGAGGGGGCTGTTGTCGGGAGTCTGGGCGCTGCCCATGTCCTGCATACCGGGGTTCGCCGCGAGGTTGAGGCGAGTCCAAAGAACGTTCTGAGCGATGTCGATGTAATTGTCCTCAGGAATGTCGGCGACAGAAATTGTGTTGCCCCACTTCTCCGCGGGAGTACCAGCGGTCTTGTTCTGAACGTAGGTCCAGGCGGCCTGGAGATCGGGATTTGCCTCAACCCACTTGTTCATCATGACACCGACGCTCTTCTGGTCACCGAAGGCGGACTTGATGTTGATTCCACCGAACATACCTTTGCTGCAGTGGGTGCCAAACTTGCAGTAGAACCACATAGGCTGGTCATCCTTAACATCGACATCAACTGCACGACATATGTCAGTCACATACCTTTGAGATGGACCTCACAAATACTCACAGGTCTTTTCACCGTCCTGGCCAGACAAGAGCTCGGAGTCGAAGGCACCAGCAGCCGCACTCTTGTTGCACACGGCCAGGGCAGAGCTCATGGTGGTGGAGTGTTGGTTTTTGCCTGTCCAGATAAAGCGGACGGTATCGCCGACAGTCGCATTGACCGCGAATGGCAGGTAGCGAGGGACACCATCAACTGGGGCAACCATGACAGTGTGAGTGGGCTTGGCATCTGGATTCTGAGACTCCTTTGGAGGTGGGGTCCACGTTTGTTCTTTGGGGCCACCGTACTCGGCCATGCACTCTGCAGCACTGTCAGCGATTCTTTTAGTGGGAATACAGAGGATTTACTCACTCTGAACGCAGTCATTGTAGGTTGGGCTCCAAGGGTTCGAGCCCGAGCCGTAGCTGGGTGTGGGCTGCGGGGGCTGGGAAATCGGGGCCACTGACAGAGAACTGGTGGGTTCATCCATCGTTGGGGTACTCTTCGGAGGCTCCTCTGACAGAGAACTGGTGGGTTCATCCATCGATGGGGTACTCTTCGAAGGCTCATCCGCCATGCTACTGGTCGACTCAGGTGGCTCCTTCATGGGCGGCTCAGACATGGGTGGCTCCGACATAGGTGGCTCCGACATAGGTGGCTCCTCCTTCACAGGTGACTCCTCCATCATAGGCGGTTCCTCCATCGCAGGCGGTTCGGACATTGGCGGCTCCTCCGTCGCAGGCTGCTCGTACATGGGTGGCTCCTCCATCATAGGCGGCTCACCCATCATAGGAGGTTCAACCGCAGGAGAGTCGCTCATCATCGGGGGCTCCTGCATCACGCTGCTTGCGATCTTGTCTTCGGGCATTGTCCTCCGGTGCATCTCGCGTGCGGGGGCTATGTGAGTGGTGAAGTCAATACAAACGCTACACTTCTTTGTGTGGCGCCAACATTCGGGGAGCATTAGAAAAGCCACGCACCGGCAAAGGTTGAGCCGGAGAGGAGGGCGGCTCCCAAAACGGCAGCAAGTAATCGAACCATCGCGAATATGTCTTAGGAGTGGTATTTGAACTTGAACAAAACGAAGAGTAAAAGGCGGACTAAGAAGCCGGCATGGTTAGTGCCGGCACAACTCGCATGGATGGGGCGTGGCTCACTCAATCGAAAGTTAAAATGCTAAAAGGCTGAATAGAGGGAAGGAGTATTGAACGCGAAGCTCGGCTCAACGAGGATCTACTCGGAAAAGGAACGAAGAGGAAAAGATTAAGCCTGGGTCCTGGCGAACGGAGGACTGCAGAGTCTTATACGTGGGCGAAATGCATCCCGACTTGGCCCACCGGCGGTGAGAGTGCATCAATGACGATCACAAACCGGCAAAGCTGTCCCCAGATCCAAGTTGAGTTCCCATGACAATGAGGAGCACTATGGAACCCCACCATTTGTAGAACGAAGGCGGTGAGATCGCGCACGGCCCATTGATGATCGTCGTGGAGCACGCCCATCTACGACCACTCTAACATTGTGACATTGTTCGCGGCCTCACGGAGCGTTTCTCGTGATCCAGGAGCTGGATGGAGGAAGCAGTCTAAGCGTGCTGTTTACACATATCCTTATTCAAGCTGACAGAGTCAAAAAGACAAAGCACTCTATTGAATTCGTTATTGACGCGCACAGACCGCAGAACTGGAAAGATATTACACTCGGGCACACGTATCATATATCGCTCCCTCCGACCACATCCATCACTAGGTCCACTCGAAAGAGCAAACGGGACGGCATGCGGCACATAGGAGGGCGGTTCGGATCGTGGGGTT
>Ga0307513_10002804_pt1 | contig 23904 bp, 30 predicted proteins | sample 15_EM_MG_FD_202174 | JGI IMG/M metagenome (GOLD analysis project Ga0307513, IMG submission 202174) | Populus trichocarpa ectomycorrhiza microbial communities from riparian zone in the Pacific Northwest, United States - 15_EM | ecosystem: Host-associated > Plants > Roots > Unclassified | place...
GGTCGGGGTCATGCCCAGTTGGGTGGGTGTCAACCCCTTCAGATCGGGTTACTTCGTCGACGGTAGTCAACTGGTACGCGAGCCAACGTGCTCGCGTTAGCCATTCTCTTGCGGAGTTGACATCACCCAACCTCCGCCAAAAGACAAGGAACTGCAAATAATGCGCAGCGTCTTGGGAAGTAGTCGAGAGTCGCGATGACGGTGATGTGTGCAAAAGGAGGTGCTTGAATTGAAGCAGGGGCGTTGTTAACTCGTCGTCTCCTTGATACCTATAGCCAATGGTCGCCTGGATTGCCGGTGAGGACGTCGAGGTTACGATGTTAAGCGCGACGATCACAATCCAGCAAGAGATGTAATATTTGTGTGAGAATGAGTCGTAATGCGATTCATATGGGAGCGTTTAATATGAGAGGGGAAAGGTAAGCGGGGAAACGAGTCGACCAGGTCCACTTTGGAAACGATAGTAGCCAACGACGGCGTACTTACTAATGGTGAGGCCATTCCGCGGTCATATTTCAGATATTCTTGCAGAACAACCTGGCTCCGAGGTGTTGTTGGAATGCCATTTCGATGGGTGGCATGAAAGCGGGCGATGTGTGCATCAATGGGGCCCCCACGGTGTGACATTAGAGGTAGAGGACTGTTCAAAGGTAATTTTGACGATGTAACGGGTTCAACGGCTCGAGCAGTCAGCGGGTGCGTTTTCTTAGATGAGGAGATTTTCACTCGTTCCGAACTCATCATACGACGCTGTCCTATGCAGTCACAGAGGTACCGTGGACTGATGGTGATTCGCATTGCAATAAACCGCGGGGGAATCATCACTGTGAGGCGTGCAGGACAATACTGAGATTCTGGCCGAAGATATGCGTGAAACAGTGAGTATGGGACCTTTGGAAGTGTGTGTACTTGCGGTTTTGCAGTAGTTATCCTGAGACTCGGAAATGTCCAGCTCCTAGCCTTGCGTTTGTTTGTCCGACAAACCACGCACCACTTGTTGGAGGGTATGAAGTGTTATGATAATGGAACCTTCATGGCATCCTGTGGCACTAGGGATAATGCTCAAGTCCTGAGTTCTGAGTCCGCCTGCCAGGAGCACTATCTCTATCAATTGAAGGAAGGGGTAACTTCGTGCGATAACGGCTTCCATATATTCTACTCTCCAGCCGGATTAAACTACTGTCAGGAATTGGAATGGGGTGCGGACTCTCAGCGCTTGGGCTCGGGTACTGCACAAGACCGTGAATGGAAGCAAGGATTTAGGTATATTTAGGTATATAAGGACTCGCTTCGCTCGTCATGTACTCCACGTGTTTGTAACAGACTGCTCGTACTAGGAAAGCCGCCCGCGAAATTCTGACACTGCTCCGTCTCCCTTATTTCCTAAAGCTTGAGTCTTACTTTGGTTCGTTTCAGAACCATATGCGAACCCTATATAGGAAACGGCAACCAGACCTGCTCTGCAATTACGATTGATTTCTTCTGGACGATTTTGTCGTGGTGCACGTGAGAAGGAAGCCCGACCAGTGGTCTGAGAGCCTTCCACATTCAACGATGGCAGGCACCAGCTGAATGTCTATACAGAGAGCAAGCAAAACGTGAGTTGGGTGGTTTCGTCGGGGACGTTACCACCTGTATGATCGTGGAGTGCTTTGTGTACGCTGCCTCGTCTTTGTAACACGACTCGACTGTTCCGCAAGAACACAAAAACCTTCTCGTCAAATGGAAATTGCTTGTTTCCCTCGTGCAGGGAACAAAGTACGAGCAGAGTACAAGTCGACCTGAGGAGTATCACTGGACATGGCCATAGAAGAGTGAGAGGTGTCCCATCTGCGAAGCTAAAGTGAGCGGATTTGGAGGTAAGGAGAAGCAGAGATGGAAGGAAAGAGGAGTAGGACGAGACATAAGCGCGTCAGTGATCTTATGAAGGTTAAGAGGGGTTAAAATATGCAGTGAAGCTCCCGGCCCCACGGGTCGAACCAGTGTCCTCCACAATTTAGTATATATCGAATTTCCAATGTCACACACTGAAGGGTGGGTATGACATAAAACGACTTAAATATACACCACGAACTGGCCATCTGATTCTCTGGCTACCTGACGCAATCTCTGAAAGCTCTAACACAAAATCTACAACCTTGATTGCTTCGCCTCGTCATCCTAGTTCACCTGTTCAAGCCCAGCAGCACGACTAACAGCGACATTGCTGTGACCACCAAAGCATCCGCCAAGCGGGGTTCTCTCCGCTTCGTCATCCTCGGAAAGGTCTTAATAACGTGTTCTCGTAATCGGAAGCTCTGGGGCTATGGAGTTGAGAGCCGATTAGCTGCATTGAGATGAAGTGTCTGTTTAAGAGATAATGGAACGGCAACTTTCGTGGCAGGAGTTCATTACTAAGTACTGTACTATCTGTTCCAGTGGTTAATGAGGGAAAACAATCCCTGCAGCAATCTGCCCAAAGGAGAAAAGGCTCTGTGCGTGTCAGGGTGCATTGGAGAATCGAGGGGAGCGGTAGGTAGAGGCTCAACTGAGATTGGAATGTCTCCAGTCGGTCCATTATCATTGGATGGGGCCATAGTCCAGAGAAGTAAAAGATGGACCAACGAAACTCGGTAATAGACCAAGTCAGCCGGAGAGCTCACAAAATAAAATAATCCATATATTTCACAGAAGGGTGAATTCATTGGCCTACGAGTGCATATATTTAAATCAATACAATGTGTGAAGATGGTACTTGAAGGATTACCGTTTACCTCAGCTCAATCAGCGGCCTTTCTCAGTGTCCTCATGTTGCTGAATGTACGAACATACGAGCAGCCAAGAGTGACAAATGCCCGCGTCACAGGTGGACCTGGCAGTCTCAAATTGGAGTCGGGTAAACAGAGCACTATGAACACGAGTAAATAAATGTTAGTGAATGCTCTAATCATTTCAAAGTTAATTATAATGCAGACCTCAACAAAAGTGCGCTGACAATAATTAGGGTTGTCCACTGTTGACTGGTAGCACCAACAAAAGCGGTCCATTCCTCAACAAATATCTCAAACTCCACAATGTGCTCCCACTGGTTATCTCCTGGTGCTCCGGCCGACGCTTTTCGTTCACCAGAAGCTCCGAGCTCTTGCCGACCAATGTGAGAGGTTAAACTGGCGAGGCTAAGCAGTAATAACCACATCACTTCAAGCATACGATGTATCGGTCATTCCTACACACAGGGTGTCTGGTCCGCTTCAGCCACAGCCCTTCGGGTCACATTGATTGAGGCACAATTACCATTGTTGTGGCCATTTAAGGATAGTTTAAATAATAATAAATGTTACTTTCAATCCACAGTATTACTGAACCTAAAATCATGATGATTTTTGTCTTGGCTGTTGGTTGGGATGACCCCTCTCAGAGTCGGTGATTCATTCCCGGGATGTCAATGTTCATGTCGCGCGAAAGGCGCCCTGTCATCTAGGACATTAGCAGTATCACGTTTAGCAGTCGCCGTCAAGAACATCATCAGCTGTGAGGAACAAGGAGCCAAAGGCTAGGCAAGGGACGTGATACAATAGCGGACCTATTTAGTATATCCTATCAAGTGTTCGGTGTATGCCCGGCGTTACATAACGTTCTCCATTCCCGCTAGTGTTTCAAGCGGCAGTCCCGGTAGAGGAGTTCCAAAAGAAAGGGCACATTTAATTGATGTCTATGTTGTAGATTGGATATGAGAATGAATATCACGCAACGCACAGGGACCGCGAGACGGACTATGAATAGACCAGTGGCGACGAAGCGGTCCGTGAGGGTGGGAGTGTAAATGTCAGTGGCGGATGCCGGGTTCGGAGGATATGTCAGAAGAGAATTATAGGTTCTGAAATCAGTATAGCAGAAGACTCAGATAATAAGATTTAGAGGGGATTATTCGTGACATATTATCTATATTCAGGGTAATGATTATATTTCGACGATGTGGTGACGCCTTCTGCGTGCGTACATCAATCCATTCAACGTGGGTAGCACTCCCAGTTCTGTTAGAGAGAAAAGAAACGACCAAGCCGGGGTTCGAACCCGGGACCTCCCCATGACTAGCAGGGCGTGTTACCACTACACTACCCGGTCTTTTAGTTGGAGGAATCATCAACTCCAACAAGTTCGAACGTAACTGTCTACATTGCCTCTGTTGTCTCAATTCTATACCACAGAAATACTAGTCCTTGGCCCACTAGAGCCCTTCTATCAATTGACAATTCCGTCCTCCAAAATAAAGGGGCGTTGAAACATCTAGGTCCTTTCCATCGACCTTATGACACCATCTCAACGCTCGTCATCGGTTGATCGATCATAGGTGCACCTGAGGTGTGATGTCTCCCACCAGGATGTCCTCTTCGTCCTCTTCTCGAGCGAGAGGGATTTCGGCGCGGATGCTCGACACTGGGGCAGCAGTTTGTAATGGGACTGGTGGAGTTTGGGGATTGGGGATTCGCCGCAACCCTGAAGGCAGTTGAATAACCTCAGGAGCCATCTCGCTGGCCGACCCCCTCCCTTCTTCGAGTACTCTTTGCTGATCGAAATCGACAGTAATTCCTGCTCCTGACCAAGTCAGGAACGTCTTGACGACCAAGAACATGTGAAGAACACCAATTGCCCAAGTCGCTGTGACGACAATGCGAGGGCCTAAAATGTCAGGATCGTGCGACGTGCCCTGAGGACCGTCGTTGGTGCTATCCACACCTGGGACTATTGTCCACAACAGCATGATGATGGCTATACAGAAATCGATCGCTGACCATGTCAGCCAAACTGCCGGCAATGAGAGAAGCACCCATATGTTCCAGAGTACGTCATCTGCATTCAACTGGCAATGCTGTATATTTATTTATTAGCATTAGGACGTATCAAAGCCCACGATTAACTCACTTCAACCCAACATGCGGCCTTCCGCATCCCCTTCATATTACTGAAGCGCAGTATATAGGAACAGCCAAGAAGTAGACTCATCATTGAAGCCGAGAGAGTAAGGAAGACAAAAGACCGAGTTGTCGGGTTCGCCACAGCACCGTTGATTGAGACCAGGGAAAGACCAGCACTTCAGTGCAGAAGAAGATTAGCATCAGATAGGGTAGATCAGCTGGGCCAATTTGTGTACGTACGTAACCATGAGGGCACTGACAATATTGAGGGTTGTCCACTCATTGCTTGTGCTTTTGATAAAAGTCTTCCATTCCACATGAAATCTCCCCAGTGCCTCTGTAAGGGCCGGTTTACCACCGCTTGATGTCCTGGATTGTTTTGTACCTGGCAGCGGGATTACGTATGGCAGCGGGGTTACTTCGTCGGGATTAGGATTTAACTTCAACTTCATCGACCGTTCTGGGAAGCTTCCAGTAAGCCCCTCCCAGTCCTTTAATGTGTCGAGACACCGCAGCCACGCTTTGGTGTCTCCAGCCATGCGGCCCCTCTGTTCTCGGTTTTCGGCGTTCAGCGCCATTAGTAACTTGAGATCACTATAAGACAGGCTTGCTGCGTCCATGACGCGTTGGACGCGGTTTCGGTATAAGAAGGGAATCCCAAAGTGAAGGTAATAGTAAAAATCTCGAATTGCATAGCGAATGCTCCATTCCGTCGAGTTTGTAGGGAGATTATACTGGGAATCACCCTCTTGAAGTAGTGGATGTCCTACGTTGTTGGTATTGTGGGCTGGTGCATGGTTGGGAGCCACTGGCGGAGTGGACATGCTGTCCGAGGGCCAAGGGGTCATGACCTCGGGAGAGCACAGAGGCCATGTCTTTATACAGTGAGATCCAAAAAGAGATGCTTCCAATTACTGCCTTCGGATCGATACTCCACTTCGCTTCTCGGACTTAACGTAAAACCGAATTGAGACGGGTAAGGAAGTTCATAGGGATCCCTGCCTAGTCCTCCCGACATAGAATGATGGCCATTGCAGATATGCCTGTGGCATGCGCCCACCAGGAAGCACCGTGGTAAGACTTCGCCGGCCACGGGAAGGGCAACACATCATAGCACCTGAAAGAGGGTATATGATATGTATGGAATGTTGTGTGCTCTCAAAGAGTATATATTTCAGGCAATTCTCTGCCTGTAACTAAGGTTAAACTGACAGGCAGGCTCCCGGCGCTTCGGGAGACACTTCGGAAGCACCTCAGCACCTCAGCACCTCACTTGTTGGTGTTGTGCTACTCACGGCAGTCAGGGAAGGGCTATATGGAAGGCCATTTCACACTGGCTGAGAGTTGGGAATATTAACACCCTCTTTTGATCCAACATTTATCATACAGCGGGGAAACATACTACACAGTGATATGGGGCGAGACACATACAAGAAATAATCAAACTTATGTAATGCGTGCAAAGGCAAGATGGAAGGGACGGTTTAAATGGAGAGCCAGAGCTGGGCGATACAACTCACAGCAGGGACGAGAGACAGACAGACAAACGGTCATATATCAAATTCCTTTCCAGTCGAGGAAACAACCAAGCCAACACCCGGGCTTGGAATAAAAATCGAGAATCAAGAATGTAGAGTGAAACCTCCAGGACTTTGCGGGTGACTGACACGATAGCATCGTCGGAAGTCATCACGAATCTTCCTTCTTGACCTTGTTACGCCCAGGGTCGACAAGGTCATCTTCTAGTTGGTCCATCTCAGCATCGCCATCCGCGTCATCATCTTCATCCCCCCTCGAGTTACGCCTGCTAGTATCGCGTTGTTCGGCCTCGGAACGCCTCTCCCTTTCCCTCTCCTGTTCCCGATCCTCTCTGTACGAATCGCCGTCTGCTCTCTGCCTCCTGGGCGGCAAGACGGTATTATACTCTCCACCAGCACTCGACGCTCCACCACTCGTCAGAGGCGCATCGTGATGAAATGGTAAGCCCGAACGACGACCTCGATCATCGCGATGAAGTTCTTGAGACGAGCCGCTCTGAGACGATTCGCGACGGGCTAGGTGATGGCGATGAGGAGGTGGTAGTATGCGTTCGGATCGATAGTGCTCTTGGCCATAATAACCCTGGGACCGGCCCTCGTACGCTTGTGATTGGGGGTCATCGAGAGCGACAGTCGACTGAGAATATTCATCCTGCTGAGACTGGAAGTGCCCGATTAGTTGTGGATCACCATCAAATTCCTCGACAACATACCATCGCAAACGACCCACTCCGCTCCGGTGGGTGATCAACGCGAGGATACGGATGACCCTGCACGTAATGCACACCATGACCTCCAGCAGCGGCAAGGCTATTTTGCGCAGCAGCAGCAGCAGCCTCCATCCCACTCCGCTTCTCAACCCTCTTCATCTTCTTCCTGCACCGATCGCATACTGTACCAGGCCCATGCGGACCAGGGCCCCACTTCTCCACGCACCGCCCGTCCTTGTATCGTCCAGGTTCGCCACAGCTCTTGCACGTGCGCACGGGTTGGCCATTCGGAGGCCCGGGACCAGGTCCTCGAATTGCGTTTCCGCCAGGACCGGGGGGACCAGCTATCACACTGCCAGGACCACCAGGGATCGATCCGCTGCCGGGGGGGAGAGTGATCGACTTGGAGTGATATATCTTCTTAGGCTGTGGAGGGCCGAGCTGGGGAGGAAGGAAGTGTGGAACGCGACTGCCACCGGCGCCGTTGGGAGGCTCCTGACCAGGCGGATAGATGACACCTCGAGAAGACGAGTGGGTACTTTCGCCACCGGCCGAGGAATGATGGGGGAACGAAACCGAACCGCGTTGCTGGCTGACCGACTCCATCCCACCGGGGTGCATATTGCGGAATATATACCCTCGATCACGATCTGACCCGTGTTGATGGTGGTGCGCAGGGGAGGGGTATGAATTGACGGGTGAATGTGAGGAACCAGAGGAAGGATGGTGACCAAGGGGTTTTGCACTCCCCTCTCGACCTCGACCATATCTCGCAGGAGCATACTCGTCGTGCCAGCGGTCGCGATCATTGGCATACGGGTCACGCCTCTGTGGCCTCTGTGGCCGGTCAGAACCAGTCGCGCCGACCGTCTCAAGAATCATCTCGTCCACTTCGCCATCCGTCTCCTCTCCACGCCCCGTACCTGTGGCGGTACTTTCCCTCCTAACGCGCAGGGGCCGCTCGCCGACAAGCACGAGCATTTCCTCGTCGAGGGTTTCATCGTTGTCGTGCTTGGCAGGAGGTCGCATCCCCACAACAGCAGCAATCTCCGAATCAGGGCTGCCCACCGCATCCTCGCCTTCTGCTTGGTCGGCGCCACCTGAAGCGGGAGGGGGAATTGACCCGCTGCCAGGCCCACGGGCTGCCGCCTGGTGTTCCCTCGGCCAACCAGCCGTAGAAGCACCGCCCTTGCTAGGCAAACCCGCATTCTTCGTCCTTGGGCCCGGGAGATCATCCCCGTTCTCAATTGTGCGTTCCTCGTCCTTCCTCGGACCGCTCGACCCACGCTTAACCCAATCGCCTTCACGGGAGGTCCTCAACCTCTTCTCCTCACGATGGTCGCGCCCAGTGCCAGAGGGGGTCTCCGCGCCAAAGCTGGGTGCGCGGGGTCGCTTCTCTCCTGTCTGAGCGAGGTGTTCGCGGGCAAAGCTGTTTAGGTGCTCTTTACGTTCGCGGATAAGGTCGAAGCTACCGGGGATGGTGTTGCTGCCAGTGCGCGAATGATGGCCATGATGGGATGGAGTCGAGTTGGATAAGGGCAGGTTGATTACTGGCGGTGGTTGGAGTTGCGAACGGTCGTGTGCGGGCCGTGGGGACGGCCGAGAGGGTAGGTAGGCATACCCATGCTGGTCGGGGTGTCGATTCGAGGGCGGTGGTGGGGGATGGCCGCGCTCGGCGTGGTGAGGAGCGGGCTGAGGTAGAAAAATGGGGCTCGATTGGGCTCGTTGGAGACCCTGGTGCGCATGCGATAAGTGTCTGTACTATAGGCAAACGATTTCAGCATCCATCTTGATGTGCACAAATTTCAAAAGATGACTCACATCAGTAGAAGTGTCCCTCCAATCCCTCTCGCCAATGGGGATCATAGCACTGCTAAGTACATCCCTGTCTCTTCCACGGGAATGTCCAACGAGCCCTGAAAGCACTCTGGTGAGATTCTCCCTGGCCTCTCTGGAGCGCGCTTCAACACGCATACTCTCCCTCTCGTATACGGCAATGGCATCGAGGACCGCTGCAGACAGTACGGCGGGTGACGAAGATGGAGGAGCGGCACGCGCACGATCCAACTCGTACCGCAGTGTGCGATTCGCATCTTCAAGCTCGCTGATGTGTTGGAGCGCCACATCAAGGGTAGGATAACGGTTGCTTCGGGTGGCATATGGTCGGCGCATCGGCTCGGGGACGCGGTTGGTGAGAGAAGACGGGGGGGGCGGCTCGGCGGCAGAAGAAGGGGGGTGGGGATGCTGGGTGTGGTGAGATGGCGAGGGAGCGGTACGTCTGCCTGCTGTCGAAGAAGGGGGGACAGTACCTCCAACAATTATCGCACCAGAAGCGGGGGACTTGGAGTCGTAGGGGCCAATTTCACCACCGGGCGCGGAGACGTTCGCGGCGGTCACGGCGACTCCAACTCCAGTGGGCGTAGGCGAGGGCGGCGAAGGGAGTTGGCCGTTCCCATTCCCTCCCACGCCGTTAGACGTTGTATTTAGCCTTTCGGTTGGGGCCGCGCCCTCCGTGCTGCTGATCGCCTCGGGGCCAGAGACAGCAGGTGCACTTGAGGGAGGAGGCTGTGGTACATCAGCTGCAGACGCAGATGCAGGAGCAGCAGGCGAGCTGCGCGCTGTGGATACATGCGGACGGGGCGGTTTGGTCGACCCCGGGGCCGGACTTGCCCGCGGGCTTGTTGTGCGGGGTGGTGCAAGGGTTGAGGATGCACCTGCCCGAAGGGTAAGCGCAGGGTCGCAAAAGGAATAAAATAAAATATTGAGAGGCGGGTGCGGGGAGGGATTGCTTTTGCAGCATTGCAGAGGGGCAAAACGTACTGGGCGAAAGTTTCTTTGCTCCTTCTGTTGCTGAGGGTGTCATGGTGGGTCCCGGGGCCGTTGGAGTCGCAGCAGCGACGGTTGTAGCCATCGATCGTTCAGTCTGTTCAGAATGGACGCTCGATGCTGAGCCTTGTTATCCCAAAACGTGATACGTGATCCAGAATTGTCGTCGTCGTTTACGCGCGTAGTGAGTGGTCGTGTTCGTTGCGAGATTGAGGCGGAGTGTGTGGCAAAGGGGCGTAAAGCGATTCGTAGAGCAGGAACGCAAGGAAAAAAAAAAAGGGGGGTTTCGTCAGCGTCTGATCGTCGTTTCAGAGGTACTCTGAGCAAAGTCGAAAAGCTCTCGCAGGTCGCAGATCTGCGCCGACGAAAAAGGAAAATGCGCGCAGAGTATGGGTGGCAACGGCGGCGGAAGGAAGGAGGGGTGTGGGGGTGCGCGGCGCAGGGAGAGTAAGTGCGTTGCAACGAGGCAAGAGGGCCAAGGGAGGGGGAGATGAGACTTATAACGGCTCACGGAAGCCGGGAGGATGGTGCATGGACTGGTCTTGTTCAGTGATTCGGCAGAAATGGAAGGGAAGGGTAGGGCAATCGACCATGCGCCTCGGGCGTGGTTGCGCGCCTCGTTCGCGTCACGCCTGTCTGTCGTTGGTTCGTCCGTTGGTTTGTCTGCGCACCTGTCATTTGGAACCGCGGAAGATGGGCTAGATGGGTAGTGTGGAAATGGGGACAGGCCACGTCCACGTCCTGGATCGAGGGACGCAGAGTGGGCGATCCTGGTGTGGGAGCAGCAATGACACAGAGCACCCTTTGGAATGCCGAGGTGGACGGGAGCGGGCGCCGCTGGTTGGGCGGTTGGCGCTGCCTCGTGCAGTGTGCGTGTGTGGGGAGATGTCGCACTTCGGCCGGTCGGTACGCTGACGTTGAGAAGACGTCAAGGTGGGAGGGGGCGAATAGGCCCGCACTGTATCGGGGGACGGGTGGCTATTCGTGGGCCATCGTGCTTTGGGAGAAGTGCGAGAGGTAAACGGGGGGATCGGCGCCGTGAGCGTCCTCGCCGTGGGGGCGAGCTGGATTCAACCTGGGCGTCTCTGCCTGTCTACCTGCCTGTCTGCTCACCGCTTTGCCCCGTTTGCGAGAACGCATCGTGGCTGTGCGGGATTGGAACAGATCGGAATGGCGGAAGCGGGGTCAGTGGTGCAACTGGCTGGGATGAGATGCGATCCACACCCCACCATGCACCATGCATACGCAATGGAGCGGGGAGCCTGGCCCACTCGACCTAATGGGGTTGGGTACCCGAAAGAGAAACCAACCAAGACCAAGACCAAGACCAAGAGCAGGTAGAGAGTACACGCACTGAACGGAGGGTGTCTGTCGTCAAGCGAGCGCATTTGAACGTCGCCGTCGCCGTCGCCGTCACCGTCACCGTCGCCAGTGGCTGAGCGGCGGTCATTCTTGTGGGCGCGTTGGAGGGGATTGTTGGTATTTTGAGACTGGAATTGGTTTGCAGGTGCGATGCGCTCGATAGACATGGGGCTATCTCGTCCGAGCGGAGGTGGGAGGACGGACATCATTTTCTTTGGATCGCTTAGATGGCTTGGGTACGAGGCGGGCGACGAAGGGGCTAGGGATGTCAGAACGCGCGCGGAAGGAGTTGTGATCGATAGGAACGATGTCTAGATTGTTGTAATCTTCGTCAGGGCGTCAGGGCGTCAAGGATGATCGCGAGCTTTGATTTGGGAATGTCAGACTCTTGGATCGTAGACGAGGACCCGCTCGTCGTCGTTGTCGTCGTCGTCGCAGTTGTCGTCGGTGTCGAGGGTGTGGAGAGCGTCTCGAATGTGGAGAGTAGTGCGCTCGGGGTGTGGATGTGGGATATGGGTACGTGGGTTGGTTAGTTATGGGGTGATGGGGGTGGGAAGGTGTGGGGAGAGGGACGGCGGGAGGAACGGAGGACAAGAAGGGGAGCGGGCGGGGAAGAGAGACTCGCGAGTTGAAGGACGCGTTCCGGAGCGGGGGCGCGGGCGCCGCGTGGGAATGCTCAGCCTCCCACCGGCGGCAAGTTTCCGAGAGCCGCACGCCCGCTGCCCCGCTGCCCCGCTGCCCCGCCCGCGTGCCTGTCTGTCCGGCCAATCAGGTACCGGCGCTCTTTCGTTGGCTCGGCCGCGCCCGCCTCGTGTCTCGCTTGGCTCCTGTTCCGTTCTGCCGGCCGACCCGAGTGTAACCGATAATTAACTAACCTCGTCGCTGTTCCCATCCCTTGTCGTCATCGTCATCGTCATTATCGTCGTTGTCGCTGTGGGCGTCGTTGTCGTTGTCGTTGTTGTCGTTGTTGTTAGCGTCGCCGCCGTCGCGGTTGTTGTTTGCTGCCACTGTTTTTGTTGTTGCATTAATCATTAATAATAATCAGAGGTCGAATGCCGTCTCACACGTCCTGCCTGCCTGTCTGTCTTTCTGTCTTTCTGTCGGCCTGTCTGTCATCTCTGATCATCATCATCCACATCGCTCTCTCTCGTTGTCCCTGGCCCTGAGCGCGGGTGTCGCTACCTCCTGCACGCAGCGCCACCCCACGTCGGACGTCGGATCAGATCATTATACCTCATACATGACACACCACCACCACACGACCGGGAGGCGGCGGCGGCGGTGGCGGCGGCGGCGGCGGGCAGTGGTCATCTCCACTCAACCACATCGTTACCATCCGTCAACCCAAAAGCCGTTCTCATTCTGCCATCTCTCCCTAGCCTTCCCTAGCCTTCCTTCGCCTTCTCTATCCAACGGCGCCGCTCGGCGACTGCGAGCTGTGTTGGCCATCCTCCCCGTCTCCCAGTCTCCCAGTCTCCCAGTCTCCCAGTCTCCCAGTCTCCCAGTGTATTGCCTCAGAGGGGGGCACCCCTTCTCCGGCTGACGACAGACAGACATTTCTATCCGCGCTTGCCTGCCCTTCCCAGCGTCCTTATACACCGGCGGAAGTGGAGCCTGTACCCGCTCCTTGCACGTGCCTCCTCACCACCCGCACCCGCACCCATAACACGACATAAATTCGCGCGATTTCCGCGATCAGAACCTAACAACCGCTCGGCGACCTCTATGGCGACTACAGACTCCCTCCCACACACCCACACGCACACCACACGCCCATCCGCCCATCCGCCCATCAATCCAAGTCGACATCGACCGATCACAAAAGCACAAACGCTTTGAATCTTTTGTACAAAACCCGATATTGATATTGCTCAGTCGCCATGCTCCTGGGAAGCAGAGCCTCAACACCACATCAACACGAGGCGGAAGCGAGGCGCGCGACTTCTATGGCAATATCACAACCAAAAACGGCAACTCTAACCGCCGTTCCATCTCTATCTATATTGTGCACCCCCAGTCCGCTATCTCGGGTCCGTGTCTCCGCTACTCCTCATTCTAACCGTGCCTTGAGCGCTATCCTCAACCCAACGTTCTGCCCTTAATTCTCCGAGTTCCCTCACGTTCTCCGGCCTCGGAGTAACTGATCCCTCAATAAAATCCCCCCTCACCTGATTCTGGTCTCGCCAACGTAGTTTGGGCCAGTCCTTCGCTTTGGTTGTATTTGCGACAACCACCCACCGCTTTTCACATCCCGCTTCGCCAGCACCGGCCACCCGCACTCACAAAGGCCTAGGGTCTTGGGTTGGAGTTTCCAACTCTCGCCCTGCGTCTGCGCCTCGTCGCATCCAAGTGGAACGTCGGACAAAGCATTATCAATTTACAAAAAGGAGCCTTGTAGTCCTTGACCCGTCTGTTGCGCCCCCCATTTCGGATGTCATCAGAATCCTCTTTATATCAAAGGAGAAAGTCACTTGACACTCCAAGCCGCCTGGCGAACCAACACCTGGAGCCGGTCTGTGGGAGTGGGAGTGGGAAAGGGAGCGGCGGCCCGAGACAGCACAGAGTGATATTAGCAGGCGCAACTTGAGCGTGTGACGTGCATGGCGATGCTGAGATGGACCAACTAGAATAACAAAGTCAACAAGGAAGAATGTGACGGCTTCCGACGTCGCTACTGTGCCAGTCTCCTGCAAATGTTCTGGAAGTTTCGCTCTACATCCTTCGTTCTCGAGTATCATTCCAAGCCCTGACGTTTGGCTTGGTTGACGAGCTGACTGGAAAGGAATTCGATACATTGCTGGCTGGTCCTCTCTCGCTCTGTTGTCGGTCGCATCGCCCCGCTCTGGCTCTCCGAACCCTTTCTTCGATACGTCCTTCCGATTTTGCCTTTATACGTCTTTCGGAAGCTTGATTATTTCCGAGTGTCCATGTCTCGTTCCATTTCAAACAACTGTAATTTCTCTGCAGCAGCAAAACGTCGGATCAGAGGAAAGGTAATAATTGTTCAAACAGCTAGTCCGCGATCAGAAGGGAGAACCGTGAGCACTCTCCTACCTCTGGTCGCGCACTATAAGCACCAGTAATGTACAAGATTCACATGCCACAGGAATGGGGTTGTGTATGAAGATCGGGTGGGGATCGACAGGAAAAAGTATGTCCAAACAGACTAAAACGAGGTGACGCGGCACACAACAAACGACGACAAACGACAGTCAACAATAATGTTTCTATTCAGACATATCAACTTGCCTGTTACTATTACTAGCAAACCATTCGGTGTGCTACGACTAGCAGGGACGGAGAATCAACGAACACGCACAACTCAACATTGTTGAAACTTACATATAATTCACATAATCTATATTTACAGCCTTACTGAAGGCCTTTCAACACTCCGTCAAGGACTTGTGGGTATGCCGTTCATGACCAAGAGTAAATGGGAACCAGCACCTCGACCCTAAACACTCACTAGTAAAAGTGCCACGGGATGTCAATTTCTGAACTGCCGATAACATGCCTGAACCGACTGCCTGAAAAAGAACGTGACTCGTTTACGCTTCTCCTAGAGCCCCGAAAAGTACCAGCAGAACCATGACCCACCAGCTTTGACAACTCTACCTGCAGTAGATAATACCTATGTGCTTGCGTTGTCCCGTGAGGAACTTCTCCGCTACTGTCTCCTGCTATAGTCCGCTGCCGCTGCTGCCCTTGCGAATATATCTGCCACTCTCACATTTCTAATAAAGGTATTTGCGAGTAAACATAGTCACAAACCGCTGGGATATTGCATTACATTAGCCAACGATGCAAGCCACACTACTAGCTTGATTAAGAAAAGAGTTTCCTTAGCAGCATATGGCACTTATCGTCTAGGGTAAATACTGCCCCCGAAGGATTGCAGCTTGACCCGTGTTCAAATTCCACCAGGTCGCATCCTTGTACCATCACACTCACTGGAGGCAGAGGGCACGTAATGGGCCCATATAGGTGGCTGGCGGGCATGTAGACGGGCTACACCGTCTGTGAATATTTTATTTTATTCTATAAATCCCGTCTATACTATACAGCCGCCCGCCGCCCTCTGCCTCCCTTGCGCCTACCTACGTCGTACTCGGAATTGGGTTACTAGGCTATTAAATATCACCCTGTTGCAGGGAATCACTTCAATATGAGATCGAGATATTCAACTTCAGTAGACTTCGCTCAAGCGTGATACCTGCTGCAGGAATGCTCAATTCCCAACTGCGCGGCTTAAAACTGTCGTTAGGAAGAATACACAACCCCTGAACGGCTATTAATGGGTCTCATGTAGACCAAAAGGGTAACCTCAACTGAACGATGGATATTAAGGAGTAGGAAGAATCTCGCACAGTGATATGGTGACCCTAAGTGGTGGTGACCGCTCACCTGAGCAAACCGCTGGTTATGATTTAAATGAACAACGAGTGTTCTTCAGACCACACCCCGCTCTGAGTCTTGAGTTCCAGTTATTGTTTCTGTATGCATCTGACACTCCACCTACTCTTGAAAATACTGCTAGAGGTCATCCTTGAAACGTAATTGAAATCCTGCTCGCCGGGCGTTCATTCCTGGGCAAGAAGCGCTAAACTTGATTGCCACCCGCACACCTATTTCCAACCCTTGGACGATGTCTGAACGATATGAAACTAACCAAAATATCTCTCTTACTATAGAAACGTTGCCCTTGGAACTTCTGCATGATGAGTGGCTGGCTTTTCGACGACGTGCGCGTTTCACTCGACGACGCATCTGGCTAGGGACCTGACCTCTCAAACGCAATCTAGGACACTTACCCGCAAGTATAGATTATGCTCATGACCTCCGGATGGCACCTAGGTCATCGTCTGAGCGGACGATTGTTCCTGACCATCACGCTGAGGAAGGAGACAATCAATCGCGTCCAAGTCCCTCGCCACCACGAGCACCATCCGTACCGCATTCTGGGGTTCCTGCCCCAATCTCCCCAATCTCCAGGGAGAACCCTACTACCTCCGTCGGGCATAGAGTGACACTCCATCCAGAGACCTGTGAGTCTTTGAACTAACCCCTGTTGAATAAACTCACCTTCATTGTAAAAGCTACAATACATAATCAAATTGACCATGATGCCAGCCCAGCAAACAATTTTACCTCACACTTGGGTGCCAGTTTGGATCGAAGGCATACGAATCCGAATAGCGGACGTGACTTCCGTGCATCTCACGAGCGTGCCGTCACTTTTCCTGCGGTTAACAAACAATATCCTTCGGTTGTGCCTGAACGCCAGCCGCTGAGGGAACGATCCGTCCATTTTGAGGGACCTACTTCGTTCTATGACTCCGAATATCAAAGCACGCTCCCTCCTATGCGGTACGCTTCGCCTGCTGCAGCAACCCCTAGGGCCTCCGGTACGCCATATTCTACGCCTCACTACGCTGCTCCCGTCTATCAATCACCGGCGTGGCAGTACGCTGGGTACGGGCAACCACTTGAAGCCAGTCCTTACCTTGCTGAGCCACACCAAAAGAAGCCACAGAGCATATACAACCTTCCGCTTACCGACCGTGGCTCACTACTCAACCTTGTTCGCTCTCTCCATGATATAGTGCTCCTCGGCCTTCCGCTGCTGTACCACCGGCGTCTTGCACGCGTTCGAGAGAAGGCGGATCTCCCTCAGCCAGTGATTGCCTGGGTCACAGACCCAACCGCGTCGTACCCGTTCCTACCACATAAGCAACGCAGTATGCTGTCAGTGCCCTACGCAAGTCTACAACCACAGATGACAGGAGCGCGTCAGCAAGCAGCGGTTGGAGGCCATTCATCAGGACCGCGGGTACAGTGGGATAGGTTCCGAGATGAATGGGAGTCGTTCGTGTTCGCGAGTAGTCAAGAGTGGCAGACGCTAAACATAATCAGCGCCTTGCTCCTCAGGTACGTCTCACTAGATGATATTGAGGTTCAGGGTCATCGTACTAATTGGTACTAATAAGTGCTATCCTGGCAATATTGGGTATCGGTGACGCTGGTCATAATGTTATCACTCGCACTGCCGCCTTGATGGCGCTTGTCTCCGCTCTCATTTCCATGGGTTTCGGGGGCGCGTACACTATTCGATTTAGCAGTTTAAAAACACCACAAAGGGGGCTCGTATGGCTACTTGTGCGTATCCCAGGGTTCTTCTCATGTCGAACTCCGGTGCTGATCTGAATTTCAAATTTCAGGAGACGAAGACGATGACTTCGCCGTTGATTTGGAATATCTGGACATTCTTATCCCTACCAGCCGCCTGGCTTGCTTGGTCGGGTCTCTTCTTCTGCGTAACCATCGCTTCGTTCGTCTGGACATCAGGAGACCGTCAAACACCATTCTTGGATTTGGATAGCAACGGAGGGACGAGGGTGGAAGTACTACAGCCCACCAGTACCGCGGTTCTTGTTCCACGGGTATTGGTGTCAGTGTTATTCTTGCTTGGGTTCATTTACGCGATTCAAGCCACGCGATTCTTGACGAGATGGGCGGGTTTAAACGCAAGTGTGGATCGCGATGAGTAAGGAGGGGTGTAGCGAAGTCCTAGCTTGAAACGCTGGAGTGCGTTACTGTGGCCATATGGATGTATATTAGCGTCAGGAGCATCGGATAGGAGCGTAGCTCCTCTCCCGTAGAGTCTCATTCTCGAGGCTCGTTCGTGATGGTTTCAAATCCTACAGGCGTTGCATATGGTTCGACTCTGTGTTGAGTTACAAACATGCCCTCGACCCCTGCCATTGGGGAGCCATTGGGAGCCCACTAGAATGTATTTTGCATCTGTGATGAGCACAATGAGATTCCAATATTGATACTGGATTTCTACGCAGAGCACTCACACTCACGTGAGACTTAGGAGAGATGCAAGAGACGAGTAACGAACGCTCACATGAGTAATGTCATGTACCTGCAAGATTAAGACTACAACATATGGCGCGTTAAATACCGTAGACGTAGACGGTCAGCGGCAACGCATGTACGCCCCTAATCATCGTACTCATCCTCATCATCCAATCGATACGGCTCTAAATAACTCTCGGGCACGAGTGCTTGTCCCGCAGCCTCAAGCCCAAACCCCCCAACACCATCACCTTGCTCAGGCGGACGTTCAACGATTGCCCATCCGACTCCACCACCTCGTGCTATTACACGCACAATCTGGTCCTCAACGAGCGCCATCTCTGCCGTGCCTTCAGGCTCAAAAGGGTACAGCGCACGGTACAATCCTGGCTTCAACTCCTCCTCGACCGGTTCTCCGCCTCCCCCATCGTCGTCGTAGTACCCGTTATCTGATCCAATACGGTCATCCTCGTCTTCATATGGGCCGTGGTCCTCATCATCCTCATCCTCTGAGAGATCCTCCGATCCCCACTCAGGCTGGCCAGAGCTGCGCTTCGAGAGGAACTTTCCGAGCGCCGCCCAACCGCCCTTCTTCTTCTTTTTCCCACTCTTTGCGCCTAGTGCTTTCGAACTGGAAGAATACGGTCCCCTGCAGAGCAAAGTTAGTCGTCTATGATTCGGTGAAAGTAATTACTTCCAACGACAAGGAAGAAATAGAGCTAGACATACCATCCACCAAGTCCCCGGCTCGAACGCGACGTACTAGAGTCCCGCTTCGACTCGCGTTCCCTCCGTGGTAGCAGGTCGATGGGTCGTGCACTGAACCAATAATCCTGCGCGGCATACGCGAAATCGCGCACAATGATGGGTCGTGGCGGTTGATTTTCCTCAACGGCAGTGTGTTGCTCGATGGTTGGACTAAGAGTAGTAACCTGCAACCCGGAGATGGTCGTATCGATAGGCGGGGTGAGGGAAGACATGCTGCTGAACGTCGAGGTCCGTTTGTTTGTGGTTGATCGCGCTGACGCGGACCGTCCAAGATTCGCACCTCCTCCTGTCGCACTGGAGATGGATGATGTCGAGCGTCGCAAACTTGAGTTGCGCTGTATGAGGTGCTGGCTTGCGCGACGAGAGGGAGCAGGTGATGGAGGCGCGGGTCGAGAACTAGAGAGGGAGGAAGCGCGAGAGAGACTACCTGCTCCGACGAGAGCCGTAAAGAGACTTGCTGTAGACTCTGGGCGCTGTCGTGCCACCGGTGTAGAGGCTCCATCGTAGTTGATGTCCGGTTCGTCTCTCGAGGGTGTTGGTGTTAGGACTTGGGTTGAGGCTGGTGTGATGGTGTTCGTCGAGCCTTCTTGAGCATGCAGCTTAAGGAGAGAGTCGGAGGGATTTAGTGATTGGGCGGGCAGAGCCTGAGGGGCGGGTGGGTGTGGGATGCGCTCGTCATCAGCTGGGCGCGTGACCGGATACAAAGCCAAAGTCACGGGGGAAGCCACGGGGGAAGGAACGGCCATGGCAGATGTGGGGACGGAAGAATCGCGGGGTACGGGGGGAACCAAGGAATTGGAAGCGGCATCAACAACAGTGACGACGGGTGGTATCGATTGCGAAACGGAACCGGAGAGAGAAGCTGTTGAAGGAGCCGCATGTAGTCTCGACGCGGACGACCCTAAACTGGCCAGGGATGCAGCGGAAGTTGGTGTTGTGGACGAGTTGTCTGATGGAGTAAACGCTGGTAGTAGAGTTGTGGCATTCGCGGGGGAGGCGCCTGCGCTGCGGGTGGAGGGCAGCTTTGAGGTGTCAGTGTCGTCGGTGAGAACAGCAGCATCGCTGGCTGTAAAAGAGAGCTTCTGGACCCTCGGTCTCTCCTTGTCCCTGTCTTTATTGCCGACGGATTTGGCGCGATAACGCTTGTTGTTGACAATCCTGTTCGCAAACTCGTGCGAACTCGGTATCGGAGGCGGAAAAAATGTAGACGAAGGAGATGGAAATGGAGATGCGGATGAGGGCGTTTCCACCGCCAACGTGAGTCTTGGCTGGCCAGACTCGGTTGCTGATGGGTCCCAAGGGGCAACGACGGTCAACGACGACAGCGACGGGTACGCGAAGGGAAATGAGAGAGAGAGGAAATAATAAGATTGATACGGCCTATCAGCAACTGGGGAATGGGGCGAACAGCGGAACCCACTATGTACGAGCTGGCTTGCATCCGCCTGGGACATTTTGGCTAGTTGCTCAGCTCAGTCAACTTGAGGCGTAGATCGATGTCGACGGCGAGGCGAGTCGCTAAGACGGATGAGGCGGGAGGCGGACGAGGCGGACGGCGTTGAGTCCAAAACGTGTTGCCGATCTTGACCACTTGGCCACTTGCGCTCCCACCCACCGCCCGTCGCCCTCGCTCAGTCTGACCCTCGTCAACGTCCAACGTCACGCCTTGGACACTCATGGACATTCTTGGACATTGACCGCAGGTAGACTACTGGCTATCACTCGATGGCTTGATGGCTTAATCGGTCTTTTACGAGCCACCATCCAGCCATCAGAATTGGGGCATCCCTGCGAGCAAGCAAGCGAGCACGCTCTCTTCTATTGATCCTACAGAGCAACAGCACGAAGGGGGCGAATCAAGCGCTCGACCTCCACTAGATATGACGACTACATTTGCTCAACAGGGTGGACAGAGTCCCCGTTCGCACTTTTAACGTACATGGTCGCCGGGTTTTCACTTCGACACCTCGCTGGGGAAGGTCGCCTAGCTCATTCGGTCGCGGAAAGCTACGGATCCAACAGATCGAGGCGGTACTTCGGTATGAGCGCCCCCTATCACCTCTCCCCAGTTCAGATCACGCTCCCACGCGCAGTCTTCCAATAGCAGGGACTGATCACGCGAGCTTGACTGCTCCCTTCGAAGCTATGCGCCCAATGGTCAACATCCAACTGCCTATCCCGCCAGCTCCCGCCCTCAGTCTCCTCTGTACGCACACAGCTGCTGGGTGGTGTCGTTGATGCCAACGAGAGCCATTCGTGCCACCTATTGAGACAGTCCCGCCCGAGATCCTTATCCACATTCTTAGACAACTCCCTGACACCACAGATGTCTATTCATGTCTCCTCGTATCCCGAAATGGTGCCAACGCACCTCTGGCTCAAGCCGCACTTCTCCCACCCAAGAAACCCTCTTCAGCCTTCTCCATGTCCTTGAAAATCAGGACACAACGTTCCAATATACTTCTTTTATTCGTAGGCTCAAATTTTCCTCCGTCTCCAAGAGCTTGATGATTCCCGTTCCGCCACCCCTGCGGCGTGCACTCGCCTCGAGCGGTTAACCCTCAACGAATGCGAACGTCTCACCGATGAGGTGTAGATAGCTGTGATATCGTGCACTTCCAATCTGGTCGCGCTCGACCTCACGCGTGTCTGCGATGTAACGGACAGAACGATCGCCATCTTGGCCTCCACCTCTCCAAAACTGCAAGGCGTGAACCTCGAGGGCTGCAAGAAGCTCACAGACGACGGTATCCTTGCACTCGCATGCAGCTGTCCCTACCTGCGGCGCATCACCTCTGTGAATTGGAGGAAGTTACTTTGGCGTGCATTTCCCAACTCGTCTCCAAGTGTCCTCTCTTTGATCGAGATCAACCTCACGCAATGTTCGTGCATTACAGACCTCGCGGCGGGGGACATCTGGAAGAATTCCCTCCAGCTCCCGCGAACGGGCAATGTTTCTATACCACAGACCAGGGCTTCCTGGTAACACCGCGACTTGCACAACCGCCCGCCAACACTAGTGCCAGGATGGAAAGTAACCTCGCTCACGTTCGATACCACAGCATCCCACCGCCACTCACCACACAACCCCTCGTCCACTTGCGTCACTTGGATCTTATGCACATAAACATCACGGGTGATGCCGTTGATGGTATCATAGCCAACGCGCCTAAGATCCGTAAGCTTGTATTGGCAAAGTGCACAGCGCTTACTGACAAGGCTGTCAAAAGCATCTGGAATCTCGGAAGACACCTCCACTGCCTACACCTAGGTCATGCTGCGGCTATCACTGGCGGCTCTGTTATTCTGCTCGCAAAGTTGTGTCCGCGGTTACATTACGTCGACCTTGCGGGTAAGTCCCCGGAGGGAGGCTTTCGTCATATCCGTCAACCTCAAACTTCGAGATTCTAATTTGACTTGAATCATAGGCCGCCCATTATTGACCGATGAATCGGTCCGCCACCTTGCTGCATTGCCAAATTGGGTTGGTTCGCGTTGTAAACCTCACAAATAAGGCGGTCAACTATCTTGGGTTCAAACACAATACTATCCAACGCATCCACCTATCTTACTGCGATAAGGTAACTGTCCTTGCCATTCACCGCTTTCTCCAGCGCTCCCCGAGGCTCACGCATCTCAGTCTGACGGGTGTGCCCGCGTTCCAAAAACACGAATTGCAATCATTTTGCCGTCAGCCCCCACCTGTGGGTTAACTCCTCGAGCACCCTGGAACGTCGCTGGCTGGCTCTCCAGTATTTCAATGAAGTGCAACGCAGCCAATTTTGTGTACTCGGGATCGGGCGTGAATCACTTGCGAAGATACCTCGAGACGACCATTCATGATCCTCGTAAAGCAGAGCCGATGGAGGACGAGCTGGAAGATGTGCCACCTTCCGGTGTTCACGACACGGCGAGGCGACTATGAACGATTCTGCTTTTACGCCATATTCGACTGCTCCCAATGAGATATCTCCACACACTCGGGATACGCTGCTCACACACCCAGCTGCCCCTCTCTGCCGCCTTCATAACAACTGCACAGGACGCAGGCGTCGACTGGTACTTCAAGGTGTCGTTCGGAAGGATCGAGACAGAACGAAAACGGATTACACTCTACGATCCCGCCTGCATTTAAGTGCTCCGTGCTGGGTTGCCCCAGGTGTGACTCAAGATTCAAGGAGCAGTTGGCAAACCTCTCAGTATGGCCATAATGATGCCCGTATGGTGAGTGATGGTTCTCTCGCTTTGGCGACACATAGCTGAGGCTATGACATTTACAATCCCGCGCACAGGTCAAGTTCCGAGTGCTGGCGGTGGCGCCAGCAGTCGCACCACACAACTCGCAAGCAGTGGTGAACGGGAGCGAGTTGCAGAACAGGCTAGCCACAGTAGGCGCCAGCATCACTTACAGTCGCTAGTGGACCCAAGAACGACCCTCGAAGAGGCCGCAGTGGCTTTGAGAGGTCACACACTAGCATGGAACTGATGGAACGGGTTTGGTAGTCCTGCATCTACATCCGGGAGTAGCTCCCAGTGGGGAGTACTGCTAGTCCTGGTGCCTCCACTTCGATTGCTCGACAGACGTTACAGAATTTAAGCCTGTACTTGCGACCACACCAATTTATGACGTCTACCTCACCTCTGGGTCCTAGTACTGGATCAGGATCTGGTCCAGGGTTAGCTGGATTCTGGATCATGCCGTGAACGCACTGAGACACTCTAGTACAAATAACCATACAAACATCACTCCCCCCATTGGCCCCTTTTCCGGACTATTTCTTTCGCTTTCTGTCCCACCTGCCCCCACATTCCATCACATTCCAGAAAGCTCCATGACGTATCCCCTATGATGTCTACTCACAAAGGACTCCATCTCGCTCTGACGTCACCACATTTGTAAGAGTTCCAGAACATTCTCCCAATGTACATATATAAGCAGGA
>Ga0307513_10002805_pt1 | contig 23900 bp, 23 predicted proteins | sample 15_EM_MG_FD_202174 | JGI IMG/M metagenome (GOLD analysis project Ga0307513, IMG submission 202174) | Populus trichocarpa ectomycorrhiza microbial communities from riparian zone in the Pacific Northwest, United States - 15_EM | ecosystem: Host-associated > Plants > Roots > Unclassified | place...
GGTCGTCGGTATCGGTGGTGGCGGCGTCAACGCGGTCAACCGGATGATCGAGGTCGGGCTCAAGGGCGTCGAGTTCATCGCGATCAACACCGATGCACAGGCGCTGCTGATGAGTGACGCCGACGTCAAGCTTGACGTCGGCCGCGAACTCACCAGGGGACTCGGCGCCGGCGCCGATCCGGAGGTCGGCCGGAAGGCCGCCGAGGATCACGCCGAAGAGATCGAAGAGGTGATCAAGGGCGCCGACATGGTGTTCGTGACCGCCGGTGAGGGTGGTGGCACCGGAACCGGTGGCGCTCCCGTGGTGGCCCGGATCGCGCGTTCTCTCGGAGCGCTGACGATCGGTGTGGTCACCCGGCCGTTCACCTTTGAGGGCCGTCGGCGTTCCACCCAGGCCGACTCCGGGATCGCCGGCCTGCGCGAAGAGGTCGACACCCTGATCACCATCCCGAACGACCGACTGCTGTCGATCAGCGACCGGCACGTCAGCGTGCTGGACGCGTTCCGCTCCGCCGACCAGGTGCTGCTCTCCGGCGTCCAGGGGATCACCGACCTGATCACCACGCCCGGCCTGATCAACCTCGACTTCGCCGACGTGAAGTCGGTGATGCAGGGGGCGGGTAGTGCGCTGATGGGCATCGGCTCGGCGCGCGGCGAGGACCGGGCGATCCAGGCCGCCGAGACGGCGATCTCCTCGCCACTGCTGGAGGCCAGCGTCGACGGCGCGCACGGCGTGCTGCTGTCCATCCAGGGCGGTTCCGACCTCGGCCTGTTCGAGATCAACGAAGCGGCCCGGCTGGTCCAGGAGGCCGCTCACCCCGAGGCCAACATCATCTTCGGTGCAGTGATCGACGACGCGCTCGGTGACGAGGTGCGGGTCACCGTGATCGCTGCCGGGTTCGACGGTGGCGCCCCGGTCCGCCGCCGCGACGACCGCTCGCTCGGCCACGTGACCGGTCGCAGTGCCGCTCCACCGTCGTCCTCGTCGGGCTCGAGTGCGGGATCGGCTCCCTCGCTGCCGCAGCAGCCGGTGAGTTCCCCGGTACCGGCCGCCGCGCACAGCGGCGGCTATCCGCTCAGCACGCCCGGCGGTGGCTACCCACAGGCCTCGCCGAACGGTAACGGGAACGGCAACAACGGTTACGGTCAGTCCGCACCGATCGCCTCGCCGTCCACCCCGGTGAGCTCGCCGCCGTCCCGGCACGAGCCGGAGCCGGACTGGCTGACGGGCCAGGAGCACCAGGACCGCCCGCTGGAGCGGGAGGAACCGCAGGTTCCGCCTCGGGTGGTGGAGCTGCCGGACGCCGGTCGTCCGGTCCGGCCGTCCCGGCCCGTTGTCCTGGAGGACGACGACCTCGACGTCCCCGACTTCCTGAAGTAGGCGCGGCCTTGGTCGGAAGTGTTCCGCCGACTGGCTCCACCGCCGACCCGCTCGAGCCGAGGCTGACCGAACTCGTGGTCGGCCTGGCCAGGGTCGAGGCACGAATCGCGGCCGGCTGCCTCGCAGCCGGCCGCGATCGCGCTGAGGTGACCCTGGTGGTGGTGACCAAGACCTACCCGGCGAGCGATGTCCGGCTCTTGGCCGGGCTCGGGATCCGGGAGGTGGGGGAGAGCCGCGACCAGGAGGCCGCCCCGAAGGCTGCCGAGTGCGCCGACCTCGAGCTGTCCTGGCACTTCGTCGGGCGGTTGCAGAGCAACAAGGCTCGCTCCGTGGCGCGTTACGCCGACGCCGTGCATTCGATCGACCGCTTGTCGCTGGTCGGCGCGCTGGGCCGGGCCACGGTCGAGGCTGATCGGACGGTTGGCGGTTTCGTCCAGGTGAGTCTGGACGGCGATCCGGACCGCGGCGGGATGCCGGTCGACGGAGTGCCGGAACTGGCCGACCGGATCGCCGGTACGGACGGTCTGACCCTGGCCGGAGTGATGGCGGTGGCCCCGATGGGGACCGATCCGGACGCCGCCTTCGACCTCCTGCAAGCGGTATCACAGCGGCTTCTCGGGACTCATCCAGGGGCGACGGCGATATCTGCGGGTATGAGCGGTGATCTAGAAGAAGCTCTGCGTCATGGAGCGACCCACCTGCGTGTCGGAAGCGCGGTCCTCGGAGTACGCCCGCCCCTCGAGTAGCGTCCCCATCGGGAGGGTGACAACCATGCGGAGGTATCGATGAGCGGCGCATTGCGCAAGACCATGGTCTATCTGGGTCTCGCCGAGGACGACGACCGCTACTCGGCGTATGACGAGTACGAAGAGGAAGAATTCGACCCCCTGGCCGTCGAGGAAGAAGAGCGCGAGGAACCCCGTCGCGCCCCCGTGACGCCGATCGGTGGTCGTAGCCAGGTGGCTCGTGTGGTGGCGCATCCGTCGTCCGAGATCCATCGGATCACCACGATCCACCCGCGCACCTACAACGAGGCGAAGACCATCGGTGAGAGCTTCCGGGCCGGTACGCCGGTGATCATGAACCTCACTGACATGGACGACGCGGACGCCAAGCGACTCGTCGATTTCTCCGCAGGCCTGGTGTTCGGGCTGCACGGATCGATCGAGCGGGTCACCAGCAAGGTGTTCCTCCTCTCCCCGGCCAACGTCGAGGTTGCGACGCCGGAGAAGCCCAGGGTTCCCGAACGGGCGTTCTTCAACCAGTCTTAGGGCGTCCGTCCCACCCTCAGCCCGTGCGGAGTCGTTACTGCCGTGTCCTTCATCCGATACCTCCTCTATTACATCGTCTTCATCTTCTTCATCATCCTGATAGGTCGGTTGGTGATCGACTGGATCCAGGTCTTCGCCCGGGACTGGCGTCCACGTGGTGTCGTCCTGGTGATCTGTGAAGGCATCTACTCCGCCACCGACCCGCCGTTGAAGGCCTTGCGACGGCTGTTGCCCCCGTTACGGATCGGGCAGGTGCAGCTCGACCTGGCCTTCATCGTGTTGTTCCTCATAGTGACGTTCGCTATGGCACTGTTGGGTCCCCGATAATGAGCTCTGTTGAAGCAAAATGTTACACACCGTGCTCGACACATGACGTGGTGTTGTCGATGAGGTGGCCCCAAGCTCCATCGTTGTGTAGCGTCACCTTCCGGTACGGTGGCGTAGCAGCGGCTCCGCACTTCCGATTGAGTTTCCAACGCGAGGTGACCAGATGGCGTTGACGCCCGAGGACGTTGTCAACAAGCGCTTCCAGGCGACCAAATTCCGAGAGGGTTACGACCAGGACGAGGTCGATGACTTCCTTGACGAGGTGGTCAACGAACTGCGCCGTCTCGGCGAGGAGAACGAGGAGCTGCGCACCAAGCTCGGCTCCTGCGAGCGCCGGGTGGGCGAGCTCTCCCGGGCCACGGTGGCCCGCGAGGCGTCTCCCGAGTCGGCTCCGGTGCCGCTTCAGGTAGCCCCACCGCCGGTGCAGATGCCGCAGCCGGTGGCCGTTCAGGCTCCCGACCCGGTGCGAGCGAGTTCGCAGCTCGAGGCCATCGGTCAGGGTCCCGAGGCCGCCGCCGGAATGTTGGCGCTGGCGCAGAAGCTGCACGACGAGTATGTGCGCAACGGCGAGCAGACCCGAGACCGGATCGTCGGCGAGGCGCGCGAGCACTCGACCCGGCTGATGCGTGAGGCCGAGGAGAAGCAGCGGCAGACGCTCGGCTCGCTCGAGCAGGAACGTTCGCTCCTGGAGCGCAAGATCGATGAGCTGCGGGCCTTCGAGCGGGAGTACCGCAGTCGGCTCAAGTCGTACCTGGAAGGTCAGTTGCGGGAACTGGAGTCGAAGGCGGCCGTGGTGCCGACCCGAGGCTCGGCCCCCGCGCCGACCGCCACCGTCGGCGCCTCGCAGGCCCCGTACAGTGGACCGCTACCCACCCGTGGTGGATATGCGGACTCTGGTTCCGAGCAGCCCGCGCAATATCCGTTCGGTGGCCAGAACTAGCTAAAGCCGATGGGCTCGGTTCACACTGGAGCTCATCGATAGAACCGCGCATGAGCGGTGCTGGGTCCTTGGTGGGCCCGGCACCGCTCATCTGCATGAGGGGGATCGGACAACAAAGTGCCAAGGGCAGAGCAGAAGACGACGGCCGAGTCGAAAGACGACCTGGCCACCGCGCGTACCGCCCTTACCGAGGAACATGCGCGCCTGACCACGGAGCACGCAGCGCTCCGGGCCGGGTTGCAGGAAGTGATCCGCGACAGTGCGGCCGGATCCGGAGACGATCAGGCCGACAGTGGGGCGAAGACCTTCGGCCGCGAGCACGAGCAGGCGCTGGCCGACCGGGTCGCCGAGGCTCTCGATCAGACCGAGCGAGCGATCGCTCGGGTCGACGAGGGGACCTACGGCAATTGCGAATCCTGCGGCAAGCCGATCGGCGCCGCCCGGCTGGAGGCCTATCCGCGAGCCACGCTCTGCGTCGCCTGCAAGCAACGCGAGGAGCGGCGCTGAGCCGCACTGGGCTGCTGATAATGCTGCCGAAAATCCGTGACACCCTGTACCCACGATGACTGAAGCAATCAAGACACGGAACCGGCTGCGTTTCCTGGTGCCCGTGATCGCGGCCCTGGTGCTGCTCGCCGATCAGACGAGCAAGTGGGCAGCGGTCGAACACCTGGCCGGCCGGGGCCGGGTGGACGTCATCGACGGCGTGCTCTGGCTGCACCTGACCCGCAACGCCGGCGCTGCGTTCTCGATGGCGACCGGCGCGACCTGGCTGCTGACCCTGGTCGCCCTGGTCGTCGTGGTGGCGATCATCCGGGTCTCCCGGAAGCTGGGCAGCCGGGGCTGGGCGCTGGCGCTCGGGCTGCTGCTCGGTGGCGCCCTCGGCAATCTCGGTGACCGGCTGTTCCGGGCGCCCAGCTTCTTCCACGGGCACGTGATCGACTTCCTGGAGTTCCCGCACTGGCCGATCTTCAACTTGGCCGACTCGTCAATCGTCACCGCCGCCGTCCTGATCGCCCTGCTCTCCGTTCGCGGGATCGGGATCGATGGGCAGCGGCTCGGCAGCACTCAGGGATCCGCACGCACCGATGACCTCGATCCGACCGATGGCCCCGACCCCGCCGCCGGCCCCGGAGACAGTCCTGCCGATAGCGCCACCGACAGGCCCGACGCCGGCTCGGCTGAGCGAACCGATCGATCCGATCGATCGGGGGTGCCGGAATGAGTGACGTGCGGGCGCTTCCGATCCCGGACGGGCTGGCCGGTGAGCGTTTGGACGCCGGCCTGGCCCGGCTGTTCGGGCTGTCCCGCTCGGTGATCGCCGACCTGGCCGAGGACGGCGCCGTGCTGGTGGACGGCTCGCCGGTGGGCAAGTCGATGAAGCTGAAGGCGGGCGCCTGGCTGGAGGTGACCCTGCCGGGGCCGACGCAGCCGCTCCAGGTGGTTGCCGAGCCGGTGCCCGGCATGCGGATCGTGTTCGACGACGACGACCTGGTGGTGATCGACAAGCCGGTCGGCGTGGCGGCGCACCCGAGTCCGGGGTGGACCGGCCTGACCGTCTCCGGCGGCCTGGCCGCGGCCGGCTACCGGATCGCGACGTCGGGGGCGGCCGAGCGGCAGGGCATCGTGCACCGGTTGGACGCCGGTACCAGCGGGCTGATGGTGATCGCGAAGAGTGAGCACGCCTACTCGCAGCTCAAGCAGGCGTTCCGGGACCGGACCGTGGAGAAGACCTATCACGCCGTCGTCCAGGGGCACCCGGATCCGCTCCGCGGAACGATCGACGCGCCGGTCGGCCGGCACCCCAGCCACGACGCCCGCTGGGCGGTGGTCGCCGAGGGCAAGGACAGCATCACGCACTACGAGACGCTCGAGGCCTTCCCGGCCGCGTCCCTGGTCGAGGTGCACCTGGAGACCGGCCGGACGCACCAGATCCGGGTGCATTTCTCCGCGCTCCGGCACCCGTGCGTGGGGGACCTGATGTATGGCGCCGATCCCTCGCTGTCCGGCCGGCTCGGCCTGGACCGGCAGTGGCTGCACGCCGTCCGGCTGGGATTCACCCATCCCGGCACCGACGAATGGGTCCAGTTCGACAGCACCTACCCGGCGGATCTCAGCGAGGCGCTGGCTCGGTTGCGAGCCACGAACTGACCCTCCGTGATTGAGTGAAACGCTCTGTTACAGGGGCGATCTGCGCCGGCGAGCTGACCTTTTCGACCCCGGTTCCGGCGTGTTGGCCGGGACACGCCGAGCGGGCTGGGCTGTTGTCGAGGCGGCCGGAAAGTGTCGGTGCTCAGCCTTAGACTGCTCCTCGTTCCACCAGCTGCATCCAGGCCGCGCAGGGTCGTCGCCGATCCGGCGCCTTCCCCGGTCGCCGTGCTGTGTCCCTTTCCGGCCCGATCCCCGTCGGGCCAGATGATTTCGGCTGTCCGCTTGGAGGCGCCCGTGCCGTCCGGCCCCGGTTCCGGCAAAGAGAACTTCGTCCACCTGCATGTCCACACCGAGTACTCGATGCTGGATGGGGCGGCGAAGAACAGCAAGCTCATCGCTGAGGTCGAGCGACAGGGCATGCCGGCTGTGGCGATGAGCGATCACGGCAACATGTTCGGCGCCTACGAGTTCTTCCAGAGCGCGAAGAAGACCGGCGGCAAGGTCAAGCCGATCATCGGCATCGAGGCCTACCTCGCCCCGGAATCCCGCTACCACAAGAAGCAGGTCTTCTGGGGACAGGGCGGGGTCCGAGGCGCCGGGGCCGACGGCGCTGAAGCCGGCAAGGACGTCTCCGGCGGCGGCCGCTTCACCCACATGACGATGTGGGCCAAGAACTCGACCGGTCTGCGGAACCTGTTCAAGCTGTCCTCCCGGGCCTCCCTCGAAGGGCAGTTCCCGGCAGGTAAGCCGCGGATGGACATGGACCTGATCGCCGAACATGCCGAGGGCATCATCGGCACCACCGGCTGTCCCTCCGGCGCGGTGCAGACCCGGCTACGGCTCGGCCAATGGGACGAGGCGGTCAAGGTTGCCGCCGCCTACCAGAGCATCCTCGGAAAAGAGAACTACTTTCTCGAGTTGATGGACCACGGCATCAGCATCGAGCGCGAGGTCCGCGACGACTTGCTGCGCCTGGCCAAGCATCTCAACATTCCGCTGCTGGCAACCAACGATTCGCACTACGTCACGGCCGACCAGGCCGACGCCCACGACAGCCTGTTGTGCATCGGGGTCGGCAAGAACAAGGACGACCCGAATCGGTTCAAGTTCAGCGGCACCGGCTACTACATCAAGACCTCGGACGAAATGCGTCAGCTCTTTGACGGAATCCCCGAGGCCTGCGACAACACCCTGCTCGTCGCGGAGATGATCGAGCCGTACGACGAGGTCTTCACCTACGTCGACCGCATGCCGCAGTTCGGCGTTCCGGAGGGGGAGACCCAGGAATCCTGGCTGCGCAAAGAGGTCGAGTCGGCGCTGCCGATGCGGTACGGCACCCCGATCCCCGACGAGGTCATCGAGCGGTACGAGACCGAGATGAAGGTGATCGGGCCGCTGGGGTTCTCCTCGTACTTCCTCATCGTCGCGGACATCTGCAAATACGCCCGGGACAATGACATTCCGGTCGGGCCGGGCCGAGGTTCCGCGACCGGGTCGCTGATCGCCTACGCCACCCGAATCACCGAGCTCGATCCGCTGGAGCACAATCTCCTGTTCGAGCGTTTCCTCAACCCGGAGCGGATCAGCCCGCCCGATGTCGACCTCGACTTCGACGACCGCCAGCGCGACCGCATGGTGCGTTACGTCACCGAGAAATACGGCTCCGAATACACCGCCCAGGTCAACACCTTCGGCACGATCAAGGCCAAGGCCGCGATCAAGGACTCCTCGCGCATCCTCGGTAATCCCTTCTCGGTAGGGGATCGCATCACTAAGGCGATGCCGCCGGACGTGATGGGCAAAGGGGTTTCGCTCAAGGAGCTCTTCGACGAGAAGCACCCTCGCTACGGCGAGGGCAACGAGATCCGCATGATGATCCAAACTGACCCGGAAGTGAAAAAGGTCTATGAGACCGGGCTCGGGGTAGAAGGCCTGATCCGCGGAACCGGCGTGCACGCGGCAGCCGTCATCCTTTCGTCTGCTCCTCTGCTTGATCTGGTCCCCCTGCACATGCGCGCCAGCGACGGCGTCAAGCTCACCGGTTTCTCGTACCCGCAGTGCGAAGACATGGGCTTGATGAAGATGGACTTCCTGGGGCTGCGAAACCTGGGAATCATCGACCACGCGATCAAAATCGTCAAAGAGAACCGGGGTATCGAGATCGATACCCTGACAATCCCTTTGGACGACGAGAAGACCTACGCCCTGCTCGCCCGCGGTGACACCCTCGGCGTCTTCCAGCTCGACGGCGGCCCGATGCGCGCCCTGCTCAAGCAGATGGAGCCGAGCCGATTCGAGGACATCGCGGCGGTGCTCGCGCTCTACCGGCCGGGCCCGATGGCGGCCAACGCGCACATCAATTACGCGATGCGCAAGACCGGCAAGCAGAAGATCACCCCGATTCACCCCGAGCTGGAAGCGGTTTTGGAGCCGATCCTGGGCACCACCTTCCACCTGCTGGTCTACCAAGAGCAGATCATGGCGGTGGCCCGCGCGGTGGCCGGCTACTCGCTCGGCGGTGCAGACCTGCTGCGCCGGGCGATGGGCAAGAAAAAGCCCGAGGTCCTGGCCGCCGAATTCGTCAACTTCGAAGCCGGGATGAAGGCCAATGGGTACTCGGACGACGCGATCAAGGCGCTCTGGGACGTCATGCTGCCCTTCGCCGGCTATGCCTTCAACAAGTCACACACCGCCGGCTACGGGCTCGTCTCCTACTGGACCGCCTACCTGAAGGCTAACTATCCGGCGGAGTACACCGCCGGCCTGCTCACCTCGGTCGGCGACGACAAGGACAAGATGGCGATCTACCTCGCCGATGCCCGGTCCATGGGCGTGAATGTCCTTCAGCCGGACGTCAATGAATCCGTCGCCGACTTCACCGCGGTCGGCGATAACGTCCGATTCGGTCTGCAGGCCATCCGCAACGTCGGCCTGAACGTCATTGACTCCCTGGTCGCCACCCGCAAGGCGAAGGGCAAGTTCGCGTCGTTCTCCGACTTCCTGGAGAAGGTTGAACTGCCGGTCTGCAACAAGCGCGCCGTTGACTCGCTGATCAAGGGCGGCGCCTTCGACTCGCTCGGGCACACCCGCCGGGGTCTGGTCTCGGTCGCCGAAGCCGCAATTGATTCAGTGATCGGCGTCAAGCGGCAGGCCGGCATCGGCCAGGACGACCTTTTCGGTTTGATTGACGACGGTGCCCCGGCCGTGGGTCTGGACTTTCGTATCGACGATCGTGAGTGGGCGCGCAAGGAGTTGCTGTCCACCGAGCGCGAGATGCTCGGCCTGTATGTCTCCAGCCATCCGCTGGACGGCACGGAACGCATTCTGTCCCGATCTCGTGACATGACCATCGCCGAACTGCTCGCCAGTGAGCAGGCCGCCCCGAACGATGTCGCCATCGCCGGAATGATCACCAGGGTCGAACGCAAAATCGCCAAGAGCAGCGGCAATCCCTGGGCGCTGGTGGTAGTTGAAGACAAGGACGCCTCTATCGAGGTCACCTTCTTCGCGCAGGCGTATATGACGGTCGCCACCGAACTGATCGAGGATCTGGTGGTTTCGGTCCGCGGTCGGCTCAACGAACGGGACGGCTCGTTCACGCTGATGGGCCGAGAGATGACCGTTCTGGACGTCTCCGGAATCAGTGACGACGGAACGGCGCCGGTGACGATCTCGCTGCCGGTGAGTCGAGTGGTGCCCGAGCTCGCCATGGAGATGCGCAAGATCTTGAGCACGCATCCGGGGACCACGCCGGTCCATATGCGGCTGAAGTCGCCCGGCCGGGAGGACACGGTGATGATTCTTCCGGATTTCTCGGTCACGGTGAGTAATTCGTTGATGGGTGACCTCAAGGGGCTTCTGGGTGCCTCCTCGATCAGCCTGTAATCCCAGGGCGTGGCTCCTTATCACCCGGCTGCCTCGGCTGATCCGGTTGTCTGAAAGGCTGACCCTGTGACTACCGACATCGAGTCCGCCGGGCCGGTGCAAACCCAGCCGCGCCAGCGATCCGGCTTGCGCAGTCAGCTCGGCCTGCTGCTGGTGTTGATCGCGGTGGGGGTCGTGCTCGCGTTTGTCTGGCGAGCGCTCACCCCATACGCCGCCGATCTGGGCGACGAGCAGGAGAGTGCGGCCGCCGTCGACAGCACGCTGGCCCTGCTCGGGGTGGCCTTGGGCGCGTTGACCGCGGTTTTTGTGCTGCTCCGGCCGAGCCGGACGCCGGCGCTGCGGACCGTGACGGTGATCGTCGGGTCGCTGCTCGGCGGCGTCGTGAGCTGGGTGCTTGGCGATCAGCTCGGGACACCGGCCCTGCGCGCTGTCGCTGCCGCCTTCACCTGGCCGGTGGCCACGTCCGCCCTGATCTTCCTCGGCGCGTTGATGCCCTGGTCATCGAGGCGGTTGCTGTCCGCGGACGAGGTATCCGAACGCGCGGCAGCCCAGTGGAGCAACTCGAACGAATAGCTCGAACGATTAGCTCGAACGATTGGCTGGGACGAGCGGGCAGTTAGTCGCGACGGGCAATGGCGGCGGTCCGGGCCGAGGTCACCCGGATCAAGTCGGCAGCGGCCAGCTCGAGATCGAGACCACGTCGTCCACCACTGACGAAGACCGTCGGATGGCTGAGCGCCGAACTGTCCACAACGGTCGGCAATGGCTTGCGCTGGCCGAGCGGACTGATCCCGCCCACCACGTAACCACTGCTGCGCTCGGCCTGCGCCGGGTCGGCCATCACCGCGCGCTTCCCGCCGGCCGCACCGGCCAGCGCCTTCAGGTCGAGCTGGGCGGTCACCGGCACCACGGCCACCCAGAGCCGTGAGTCGATGTCGGCCACCAGCGTCTTGTACACCCGGTCCGCCTCGACCCCCAGCGCCTCCGCGGCCTCCTCGCCGAACGAGACTCGCGTCGCGCTGCCGGTGGCGGTGCCCGACCGGCTGCGATCGTCCGCGGTGAAGCTGTGCGCCTGGTAGGTCACCCCGGCAGCGCTGAGCGCCCGAGTCGCCGGCGTCGCCCCGCCGGACCCCTCACTGTTCCGCTTAGCATCAGCGTTCCGCTTAGCCAACCCCGCACTCCTACCTCCACCGTGCCCCACCTCAACCCTTGCCCCTCGTCAACCTCGTGGTGATCGTGCACGCTTGGGCGCCCGACCACCACGGGATTCTGTCGCTGTCAGTTCGGGGTCGGGGCGTCGCGCAGCAGGTCCACGGCCGGCAGCGCGCCGAAGGCGTCCACCAGGCCGATCTCCCGGCGCAGCACCACCAGCTCGGCCTGCAGCCGGTCCGCCGTCGTCCGGGCCGCCAGCAACGCCTGCCGTTCCGGCAGTTCCAGCACGGCCGCCGCGGCAACCAGGTACGACAGCACCCGAGGATCGGTCGGCACCCCGGACTGCTCCACCCGCAACCGGTCGCGGTAGGCGGCGAAGCGCAGCGCGACCAGCTCGGCGACGTCGCTCAGGTCCGTCTCACCGTCCGGTTCGCCGAGGAAATCCACCATCCCGGTCAGGTACGGCGTGCCCGCCGCTTCGTCCAGTCCCGTCAGCCGAAACCGGGTCTGACCCACGGCGACAACATCGAACCGGCCATCCTCGTACGGCGTCACCTCGCGCAGTTGCGCGGTGCAGCCGACGTCGAACATGTCGGCGACGCTGTCCGCGGTCTGCCCGATCCGGGTCGCCACCACCCCGAACAGTCGTGGGGCGCCGTCGGGCAGATCCATCAGCGCCTGGATCAGCACCCGATAGCGCGGTTCGAAGATGTGCAGCGGCATGACCAGCCCAGGCACCAGCACGGTGCCGAGCGGGAAGAGGGGAAGCCGGGTCGCCACACACACAGGCTAGGGCCTGTCCGGTGGATCTTCGCTCGGACGAAGATCCACCGGACAGGCCCTGGTCAAGATTCTGCCGGTACCGCGCGCCAGGTCGCCGGGCACGTCGGGGCTTCGGCCACGGCCTAAACTGGCGCGGTGATTCGCCGACTCGACCTTCGTGGCCAGATGCTCAGTTCCCGGGACCTCCGGGCCGTTGTCCCACGGGCGTTGATGGACGTCGATCAGGCTCTGGAGACGGTCCGGCCGATCTGCGCTCAGGTGCGGGAGAACGGCGTCACCGCCCTGATCGACCTCACCGAGCGGTTCGACGGCGTCCGGCTGACGTCCATCCGAGTGCCGGTCGAGGCCCTGCAGCGGGCACTCGACGGCCTCGACCCAGAGGTGCGGGAGGCCCTGGACGAATCCATTCGTCGGGCCCGGCTGGTGCACCGCGAGCAGCGCCGGACCGATCACACCACGCAGGTTGTGGCCGGCGGGTCGGTCACCGAGCGCTGGGTTGCCGTCGATCGGGTCGGCCTCTACGTTCCCGGCGGGCGGGCGGTGTATCCGAGCAGCGTGGTGATGAACGTGGTCCCGGCCCAGGAGGCCGGTGTCCCGTCCATCGCGATCACCAGCCCGGCGCAGCGCGACAACGCCCCCGGCTTCGAGGGGCTGCCGCACCCGTCCATCCTCGCGGCCTGCGCCCTGCTCGGCGTGGACGAGGTGTACGCGATCGGTGGCGCGCAGGCGATCGCAATGTTCGCCTATGGCGCGAAGGACGCTGCTGGGGCTTGGGCCTGCGAGCCCGCCGATCTGGTCACCGGGCCGGGCAACATCTATGTCGTCGCGGCCAAGCGCCTACTGCGCGGACTGATCGGGATCGATTCCGAGGCCGGGCCCACAGAGATCGTGGTGCTGGCCGACGACTCGGCCGACCCGGTGCACGTCGCCGCCGACCTGATCAGCCAGGCCGAGCACGACCTGCTGGCCGCCGCGGTGCTGGTCACCGATTCCGAGACGCTGGCCGCCGCGGTGGAGGCCGAGCTGACCGGCCGGGTCGCTGCTACCAAGCACACCGAGCGGGTGACCGCGTCGCTGGCCGGGCGGCAGTCGGCCATCGTCCTCGTGGACAGCATCGACGCCGGGCTGGCCGTGGTGGACGCCTATGCGGCCGAGCACCTGGAGATCCAGACTCGAGACGCCGCCGCCGTCGCGGCCAGGGTGCGGAACGCGGGTGCGATCTTCATCGGCCCCTGGTCGCCGGTCAGCCTCGGCGACTACTGCGCCGGCTCGAACCACGTGCTGCCGACCGGTGGCTGTGCCTGCTTCTCCAGCGGGCTGAGCGTGCAGTCGTTCCTGCGCGGTATCCACGTCGTTGCGTACGACGAGCAGGCGCTGCGAGACGTCGCAGGTCACGTCGTCGCGCTGGCGAACGCCGAGGACCTGCCCGCTCACGGTGAGGCCGTGCAGGCCAGGTTCGCCACAGGGGCCTACTGATGGCAGCCAAGCAGGCCGGGAAGCCGACCCGCTATGCGGTGCTGCTGCGCGGGGTGAACGTCGGCGGCAACAAGAAGATCGCGATGGCGGACCTCCGGGCGCTGCTCACCGGCCTCGGCCATGACGACGTCAGCACGCTGCTGCAGAGCGGGAATGCCGTCTTCACCGCGCCGGAGGCGGACGCCGGCCGGCTCGCCGCGCAGATCGAGACGACGCTGGCGGCCGAGCTCGGGCTGAGCTCAAAAGTACTGCTGCGCACGCACTCCGAGCTGGTCTCCGTGATCGAGACGAACCCGTTCCCGACCGCGGACGACGAGCCGTCCAGGCATCTGGTCCAGTTTCTCTTCGAGCCGCTGACCTCGGCGACCCGGGCCCGAATCGCCGAGTTCGACGCCCTATCGTTCGCGCCGGAGGAGTTCCGGGTCGGCGACGGCGTGATCTACTTCCGATTCCCGGACGGCATCGGAAACAGCAAGCTCTTCGTCGCCTTCGGCAAGCACGTGACCGCGAAATTCGTGATGACCGGCCGCAATTGGAACACCGTTCGAAAACTGCGCGACCTCACCGGTTGACCCGAGCCGCGAGCGCCCCAACGGCGGATGCGATACCGCACCGGCTGAGCGATGATCGAGGCATGATGTCGTCGTCTGAGCCGGACCCACTACCGCGTGACGGGTCTGACGACTGGACGGTGTACCTCGACCCGAATTCCGCCCCGACCGAGGAGCCGCCCGCACCGGTCCGGCTCGGGCGCTGGACTGCTGCCGGTCTGCTGATCGCGGTCGTTGCGGCGTCCGCGGTGCTCTGGGGCCCGGAGGTGGACACCGGCGAGGACCCGCCGCCGGTCGCCGCCGTTCTGGGTAGCCATCTGGCCGTGCCGATCGCCCTGCACCTGCCGGCCGACGCGGTCGCCACTGCCGACGGCAGCTACGTCGGGGTGCAGTTCCCGGCCGGCGGCGTCGTGCTGGTGACGGTGCCGACCGAGGTGGTCAACCCATCGGGGGTGCAGACGCCGCTCCCGGCCGATCCGGCGGCATGGCTGGCCGGGCACCCGGCGGTCTTCGTCTCCCGGGTCAAGAACGTGAAGGTCGGCGGGGTCACCGCCACGCAGGTGGACTATCAGCGCGCCAGAACGGATGCACCGCTGAGCCAGTTCGCCCGGTTGCCGTTGTTCTGCGGCTGGCGGACCGATTCCACGTCGAGCGACACCGACGCCGCGCTGACGACGTCCCAAATCTGCACCCAGATCACCGCCGATGCTCGAGTCCGTGCGACGTTCGTCCGGCTCGGAACCCAGACCGTGCTGGTGGAGGCGGTCTGGCGGGCGAGCGGAGTCGGCAGCGCCGCCGGGAGCGATGCTCGGACGGGCACCACCGCAACCGTCAGGATGCCGCGCGAACTGCGCCGCTCCTACGCGTCGTTGCTGGCCGGGCTGACCCCGACGTCCGCGCGTGCGACTGGATGACGCCCGGCCTGACCGGACCTGAGCTGCTTGCTCAGCCGTCCCGATCGGGCCCGATCAGGTGAGGGCGCGCAGGCCGGCGGTGACCGCGACCCCGGCCAGGATGCAGACCAGGTCCGGCGCTCGCCGGATCCGCACGATCGCCACCGTGAGCAGGCCGGGGACCATCGTCCAATCGGCATCGCTCCACTTCGGGCCAAGCAGGTCCACGACGATCAGCCCGGACAGCAGCGCGACCGGCAAGGCGTTGAGCACCGCATGGGTGCGGGCGCTGAACTCGTGGTCCCCGAGGATCGCCGGGCCGGCCGCCTTGTAGACGATGTTGATGATCGCCAGCGCCGCGACCGCGACGTACATGGACGTCATGGCCGGCCTCCGGTCGACTCCCCGGCGCTGGGCTCGGGCGGACGCCGCAGCGCGGACAGCGCGGCGACGGACGCCAGCAGCAAGGCGACGCCAGTGGGCAAGAAGCGGCAGCTCAGGCTCGCGATCGCGGCCGCCGCCAGGGCGACCGGGATCAGCCGTACCGACTCGGTCAGCGAGTCGATCAGCAGCACCAGGAAGAAGCCGGGGAAGATCAGATCGAGACCGACCGCCTCGATGAAGTCGGTGGACGGCACGGCCAGCGCCCCGAGCGCGGTCCCGAGCACCCAGGCCGGCCACTGCACCAGGGTCGCGGCCAGCATCTTCTCCCGGTCGGTGGTGCCGTCGGGCCGATGCGCGCTGACCCACGAACCGTCCACCACCGCCTGCCCTTCCATCGCTCGGCGCAGCGGTCCGCCAGGCAGGCTGCTCGCGGTGGCGGCGGCCATCGGCACGAAGCGCAGGTTCATCAACGCCGCACTCGCCACGGCCGGCAGCATCCCGCCGCCGGTGAGCGTGGTGACCAGGGCGAACTGGGCCGAGCCGGAGAACACCAGCAGCGACATCAGGATCGTCAGGCCGGCCGGCCAACCGTGCGTGACGGCGAACGCGCCGAAGCTCACCGCGAGGGCGAACGCTCCCGCCGCCAGCCCGGCCCCGACTTTGAACCCGGCCCGCCAACTCGTGCCGGCAGCGGAGGATCGGTTCGTCATACTCAGCACCGTACATGCTCTAAACCGTCTTTGACCATGTAGAATCACCGCTGTGCCCGAGCAGCTGACGCGTGCCTACCAATGGACCGCCATCGGTGGCCACCTCGCGCTGGATCTGTGCAACACCCGGTCCTGGCGGCTCGACCCGGCCCGCTCGATCGACCGGCTGGCCAGGCCGCAAGACCTCGTCGCGTGGTTCACTGCCGTTACCGAATCGGCCGGGCCGGATCTGCTGGACCAGGTCGAGGCGCGACCGGATCGGGCCGCCCCGGCACTGGCCGAGGTGCGCGCGCTGCGGGACGCCACCATTCGGGTCATCGACGCCCACCTCGGCTCTGTCGCGCCCGATCCGGCCGATGTTGACCAGCTCGCGGCGGCCTGGCGGACGGCACTGACCGTCGCCACCCCGCCCACCGGTCTGCCGTGGCGGTGGACGATCACCCCGGCGGACGTCGAGGACCTCGGGTCGCTGTTGGCCCTGTCGGTTGCCGACCTGGTGCACCGGCCCGACCTGTCCGGGCTGCGCCGGTGCGACGGCGATGGCTGCGGCTGGCTCTTTCTCGACACCACCCGAAACCACAGCCGCCGCTGGTGCGATCCGCTCGACTGCGGAAACCGGGCCCGAGTGCGCAGTTATGCCGAACGCCACCGGCGCCCGCGAACGCCCTGACCACCCGCGATGGGGACGGCCACGGGCTTCGTGGATAGCCCGCGCTATGGCTCAAGGGAAGCGCCGCTGCGTTAGCACGTGTGCATGAACGGCCGATGATCCTTCGGAGCACCCGGATGGATGAATGCGGGCAGCTGGCGCGACTTCAAGGTCCATGAGAGCGGCTGTGGAGGTGAGCTGGGATGGGAGTGGGACGGGGTGCTCAGCGGTGAGCGGCGGTGGGCAACGACCGGAACGACGGATCAATGGCGGCCCAGGGTCTGAGGAAGCGCTTCTCTGGGGTGTTGTTCCGCGGTTCCGGTCGTTGCTCTTCTCTCCGTCCCAGGCTCACGAGCCGGCATCGGTGCATCCACCCGTCCGCGCTCGTGCGTTTTCGACTATCACCGGGTTTGGGGCGCCTCAACGCGAGTGTGAAGAGTTTGTTGGTCATGCGCCGACGGAGTCTTCGTGATCATGGACGTCCCGGGCGTGCCGGGCGTGCCGGGCGTCGTCAGCGCGTGGGACGGCCGGCCAGAGGTCGGCGGCCGAGGAAGGCGATCAGGAGGTCGCTCGGACCAGCCTTGCGAGGCACTGCCTGGGGTGCGGTGAAGAAGGGGTGGCGGCCGTCGGCGGTGATCACCAGCGGGGAGGTCACCAGCAGGTCCAGCGCCAGGATCGGTGGGATCGGCCGAGGAGTTCCGCGGGCCCAGGCCACGTCCCAGCCGTGCACGGCGATCTCAAGGGCCCCGACCAGGGCCATCCGGGACGTCGGCACTGCCAGGTCGCCGATCGCGGCGGGCGCGTCCGGTGCCGGGGCGGCGCAGGTACGCAGGAGCCGGCCGGCCCGCCGACGGAACCCTTCGACCAGGCTCCGGGCGTCGTCGTCCAAGACCGGTGCGGTGTCATCGGGCGATGGGAGGGCGACGGCATGACGGTCGAATCCCTCCTGAAGAGCGTCCATCGAATCGTTCAGGTGGTTCAGCAGCTGGCCAAGATCCCACTGCGAGCACGGTGTGGGTCGGCGAAGGTCTGCGCCGGAGATTCCGTCGACGGTCGTGAGGGCATAGCGGACGGCATCATCGATCATGCTCAGCCCGAGCAGGAGGTCGTTCACGGTCACCCTCCTGCCCGTGCTGGTGAATGCCGGTGACGGCACGCGCACAGAGGTAGACCGGGCCGCGACGCTTCTGTCATCGCTCGGGGCTACTAATTCTCAACCTGGCCGGACGGGCATCGGTAGAATCCCCGGGTGTCAACCACCCTGCCCACCCAGATCCGCGCCGACGTGCTGGCTCGGCTGCCGCTGCGCGACGACCTGCGCGGTCGCACCCCCTACGGCGCGCCGCAGCTCGACGTCCAGGTCCGGCTGAACACCAACGAGAACAGCTACGACGTGCCGGACGAGGTGATCGCGGCCGTCGTCGACGCCGTCCGTCAGCAGGCCAAGCACCTCAATCGTTACCCCGACCGCGAGTTCACCGCCCTGCGCGAAGACCTCGCCGCCTACCTCGGCCATGACCTCAGTGCCGATCAGCTGTGGGCCGCCAACGGCTCGAACGAGGTGTTGCAGCAGGTGCTGCAGGCGTTCGGTGGTCCGGGCCGGACCGCGCTCGGATTCACCCCGTCCTATGCGATGTATCCGCTGATCAGCCTCACCACCGCGACCGGTTGGCTGGACGGCCTTCGCGGCCTGGCGGCCAGCGCCGGCGGGCCCGAACGCTTCGACCTGGACCTCGACCGGACCGTTGAGCAGATCCGCCGGCTCGAACCCGACATCACCTTTCTGTGCTCCCCGAACAACCCCACCGGGACGGCCCTGAACCTGGACGTCGTGGCGGCGGCCTACGAGGCCACCGAGGGGATCCTGGTGGTGGACGAGGCGTACGTCGAGTTCGCCCGGTCCGGCACGCCGAGCGCGCTCACCTTGTTGCCCGGCCGGGAACGGCTGATCGTCAGCCGGACCATGAGCAAGGCCTTCGCCCTGGCCGGGGCCCGGGTGGGCTACCTGGCCGCCGACCCGGCCATGGCCGACGCGCTGCGCCTGGTCCGACTGCCGTACCACCTGTCCTCGCTCACTCAGGCCGCCGCCCGGGCCGCGCTCTGGTACTCCGACGTGCTGCTCGACACCGTTGAGCTGATCAAGGAGCAGCGAGACCGGATCGTTGACGCCCTGCTCGAACTCGGCCTGACTCCGGCGCCGAGCGATGCCAACTTCGTGCTGTTCGGTGGCTTGGGCGACGAGAAGGCGATCTGGCGCTCGCTGCTCTCACGGGGTGTGCTGATCCGCGACGTCGGGTTGCCCGGATATCTGCGGGTCACCGCCGGCACCGAGGCCGAGACCACCCGATTCCTGGACGCGCTCGCCGACGCCCTGCTGGACGTCCCCACATCATGACCGGCGTCCCCGATCGTCACCACCCCGATCGTCACCAGTTCATCGTCACCACCTCAAGGAGCACCGACTGATGGCCCGCACCGCCCGGATCGAACGCACCACCAAGGAGTCCGGGGTGGTCGTCGAGCTCGACCTGGACGGCACCGGCCGAGCCGAGATCTCCACCGGCGTAGGGTTTTACGACCACATGCTGACCAGCCTGTCCAAGCACTCGCTGATCGACCTGGCGATCACCGCGACCGGTGACCTGCACATCGACGCGCACCACACGGTTGAGGACGTCGCGATCGTGCTCGGTGAGGCGCTGCGCGAGGCGCTCGGTGACAAGGTCGGGATCCGCCGGTTCGGGGACGCCGTCGTCCCACTGGACGAGGCGCTGGTCCAGGCCGTGGTCGACGTCTCCGGTCGGCCGTACTGCGTGCACCAGGGGGAACCGGAGGGCCAGCAGTACGTCGTGATCGGTGGCAATTATGTCGGCTCGCTGACCCGGCACGTCTTCGAGACGCTGTCCTTCCACGCGCACATCGCTCTGCACGTGCGGGTGCTCGGTGGCCGCGATCCGCACCACATCGTTGAGGCCCAGTTCAAGGCGCTGGCCCGGGCGCTGCGCGTCGCCGTCGAGCCCGACCCCCGAGTCATCGGCATCCCCAGCACCAAGGGCTCCCTCTAAACCCCAGTGGTTAGTCGTGCCAGGTGCCGTTGCGCCAGGCGGGCGGCGTGATCAGCTCGGTGCCGAGGGGAAGGCGGCCATCTCGGCTGGCCGCCGTCAAGTACTCCATCAGCGCTTGCCGCAGTTCTCGGGCGGCACGCGGCGGCTGGGCGCCGCTGCGATGGGCCAGGCCGATCGTCCGGGACAGCCCGGGGGAGGCGATCGGCGTCACCCGATGCCTGGTCCGCCCCGCCACCACGGTGCTGGGCAGGACCGCGAGCCCGAGGCCGGCCTCCACCATGCTCAGGACGGCGTCCATCTCGCCGCCCTCAACCGCCAGGGTCGGAGCGAAACCGGCTTTCCGGCAGGCACTTACGGTGGCCTCGCGAAGGTCGTAACCGGGGCGGAACATCACCATCGGCCGGCCGCGCAGCTCGGCGATCGCGATCGGCCGCCCGTCTGTCGGAGCCCGCTCACCGATCGACGACACCACCACCAAGTCCTCGCGCAGCAGCGGGGTGGTCACCAGGGCCGGGTCGTCCGCGTGCAGCGGCAGCACCAGCAGCGCCAGGTCGAGCACTCCGGTCGCCGCCTTGGCCACCAGGTCGCGAGAGCCGCTCTCGTCGATCACCAGCCGGATCCCCGGATACCGCTGCCGAAAGAGTCGGGCCACCGCGGGCAGCAAACCGGTGAGCAAGCTGGGCGGAGCACCGAGTCGGACCTGGCCGCTGCGCAGGTCGACCAGCTCGCGGACCTCCTGGCGGGCGGTCTCCACATCCGCGGTGATCCGCTCGGCGATCGGCAACAGTGCCTCACCGGCCGGCGTCAGGGTGATATTGCCGCGGACGCGATCGAACAACTCCGCGCCGAGTGATTTCTCTAACGCCCGGATCTGTTGCGAGAGCGACGGTTGGGCGATTTCCAGCTGTTGCGCGGCCTGGGTGAAGTGCCTGGTCTGCGCGACTGTGAGGAAGTACACGAGCTGCTGTAACTGCACGTGCTCAATCGTACGCTAATGATAGTCACAGCCTATCGTCAGCCAACGTTACATCTCTTGGACCTACCGCCATGCCTTGTCTTACCTTGCAAAGGTGGCAACTCTGGCGACCAGATCGACCCCGCCCAAGCGCGTGACCTCGGTGAGCACGCTGTACCGATCCACGATCGGCAAGAAGATCGTGATGGCCGTGACCGGCCTGCTGATGCTGGCCTTCGTCGTTGTGCACATGGCCGGCAACCTGAAGATCTTCTTCGGTGAGCAGGAATTCGACTCCTATGCACACTGGCTGCGGACCATCGGCGAGCCGATCGTGCACGAGACCTGGTTCCTCTGGATCCAGCGAACCGTGCTGACGGTCGCCCTGATCGCGCATATCTGGGCGGCGGCCTCGTTGTCGAGAGCGGATCTGAAGGCCCGTCCGGTCGCCTATCAGGCCCGGCGCAAGGGTGGCTACGCGACCAGCACAATGCGCTGGGGCGGCGTGATCCTGCTGCTCTTCATCATTTACCACATCCTCGATTTGACGATGGGGGTCGCGAATCCTGCCGCGGACGGCGCCGGTCCGTACGCGCGGGTCGTCGCCGACTTCAGCGTCTGGTACATCACGCTCGCGTACGTCGTTGCGATGGGCGCGCTCTGCCTGCACATCGCCCACGGGTTGTGGAGCGCGGCCAACACCCTCGGCGTCAACAAAGCGACCACCGCCACCTACCGCACGGTGGCGATCGCCGTCGCGGCCGCGATCACGCTCGGATTCCTGCTCGTGCCGTTCGGCGTCGTCTTCGGGGTACTGGAGTGAGCGAGATGTCAGAACTGACCACAGACCTGCCGTACACCATTGGCGTTCCCCTGCTGGACACCAAGGCGCCCGACGGACCCGTCGAGACCCGTTGGGAGCGGCGGCAGTTCGCCGCCAAGCTGGTCAACCCGGCGAATCGGCGCAAGCACACGGTGATCGTCGTCGGTACCGGCCTGGCCGGCGGCTCGGCCGGTGCGACCCTCGCCGAGCAGGGCTACCACGTGATCCAGTTCTGCTTCCAGGACTCGCCCCGGCGCGCGCACTCGATAGCCGCCCAGGGCGGGATCAACGCGGCGAAGAACTACCGCAACGACGGTGACTCGGTCTACCGGCTGTTCTACGACACCGTGAAGGGCGGCGACTTCCGCGGCCGGGAGTCGAACATCTACCGGCTGTCCCAGGTCAGCCTGCAGATCATCGATCAGTGTGTGGCCCAGGGAGTGCCGTTCGCCCGGGAGTACGGCGGGCTGCTCGACACCCGCTCGTTCGGTGGCGTGCAGGTGCAGCGCACCTTCTACGCCCGGGGTCAGACCGGCCAGCAGTTGCTGATCGGCGCGTATCAGGCGCTGTCGCGGCAGATCGACGCAGGCAACGTCGAGATGCACGCCCGCACCGAGATGCTCGACCTGGTGATGGTGGACGGCAAGGCCCGTGGCATCGTCGCCCGGGATCTGATCACCGGCGAGATCACCACCTACCTGGCGGACGCCGTGGTGCTGGCCACCGGCGGCTACGGCAACGTCTTCTACCTCTCGACCAACGCGATGAACTCCAATGCGTCGGCGATCTGGCGGGCGCACCGCCGGGGCGCCTACTTCGGCAACCCCTGCTACACCCAGATCCACCCGACCTGCATCCCACGCTCCGGCGACCACCAGTCCAAGCTCACCCTGATGAGCGAATCGCTGCGGAACGACGGCCGGATCTGGGTGCCGAAGCGGGTCGGCGACGAGCGGGCGCCGGAGCAGATCCCCGAGGACGAGCGGGACTACTACCTGGAGCGGATCTACCCCGCCTTCGGCAACCTGGTGCCCCGCGACATCGCCTCCCGGGCCGCGAAGAACGTCTGCGACGAGGGCCGTGGCGTCGGACCCGGCAAGCAGGGGGTCTACCTGGACTTCGCGGACGCGACCAAGCGACTGGGCGAGGACAGCGTCCGGGAGAAGTACGGCAACCTCTTCGACATGTACGCGCGGATCACCGCCGAGGACCCGTACACGTCGCCGATGCGGATCTACCCCGCCGTGCACTACACGATGGGCGGTCTGTGGGTGGATTACGACCTGCAGACGACAATCCCCGGCCTGTTCGCGATCGGTGAGGCCAACTTCTCCGACCACGGGGCGAACCGGCTCGGCGCCAGCGCCCTGATGCAGGGTCTGGCCGACGGCTATTTCGTCCTGCCCTCAACGATCAACGACTACCTCGCCCGCGGGCCGTTCCCACCGATCGACCCGATGAGCGAGGCGGTCACCTTGGTACAGAACGAGGTGACGACCCGGATCGAGACTCTGCTGTCGATCAACGGCGAGCGCACCGTCGACTCCTTCCACAAGGAACTCGGCGAGATCATGTGGGACGAGTGCGGAATGGCCCGCAACGAGCCGGGTTTGCGCAAGGCGCTGGACCGGATCGCCGCCCTGCGGGAGGAGTTCTGGCGCAACGTCAAGGTGCCCGGCACCGGCCTGGAGCTGAATCAGTCGCTGGAGAAGGCCAACCGGGTCGCCGATTTCATCGAGCTCGGCTACCTGATGTGCCTGGACGCGCTGAACCGGCGCGAGTCCTGCGGTGGGCATTTCCGTGAGGAGAGCCAGACCCCGGACGGTGAGGCCGCCCGGGACGACGAGCATTTCAGTTACGTCTCCGCGTGGGAGTGGACCGGGGAGAACACCAAACCCGTCCTGCACGAAGAGGCCCTCCAGTTCGACTACGTTCACCCCTCGCAGCGGAGCTACGCATGAACCTCAAACTGCGCATCTGGCGCCAGAAGAACAGTGAAGACCGCGGTGGGATGGTCTCCTACCAGGTCGAGGAGATCAGCCCGGACATGTCCTTCCTGGAGATGCTCGACACGCTCAACGAGCAGCTCACGCTGGACGGCGAGGACCCGGTGGCATTCGACCACGACTGCCGGGAAGGCATCTGCGGGGCCTGCAGCCTGATGATCGACGGCCAGGCGCACGGCCCGGTCCAGACCACCACCTGCCAGTTGCAGATGCGTAGCTTCTCGGACGGCGACGAGATCGTGATCGAGCCGTGGCGGGCCCGGGCGTTCCCGGTGATCAAGGACCTGATCGTGGACCGGACGGCGTTCGACCGGATCATCGGGGCCGGTGGGTACATCACCTCACCGACCGGTGCGGCTCCGGACGCGCACGCCACCCCGGTGCCGAAGCCGGACGCCGACACCGCTTTCGAGAACGCCACCTGCATCGGCTGCGGTGCCTGCGTGGCCGCCTGCCCGAACGGCTCGGCGACGCTGTTCACCGCGGCCAAGGTGGCGC
>Ga0307513_10002806_pt1 | contig 23899 bp, 20 predicted proteins | sample 15_EM_MG_FD_202174 | JGI IMG/M metagenome (GOLD analysis project Ga0307513, IMG submission 202174) | Populus trichocarpa ectomycorrhiza microbial communities from riparian zone in the Pacific Northwest, United States - 15_EM | ecosystem: Host-associated > Plants > Roots > Unclassified | place...
CCCGCCCCCCCCGCCCCGCCCCCCCGCCCCCCCCCCCCCCCCCCCCCCCCCCCCCCCCCCCCCCCCCCCCCCCCCCCCCCCGCGTATACTGTATCAATCATAGCCTTAATCTTAAGGTTATGATATAATAACGTTGTTATCGTAATGCTTTTTTTTTTTTACCGGTACGGTATTTCCTTCCCCCTGGTATCAGAGATTTGTGGTTGTCGTAATATTACGGTTTTATCAGGAACCAACCCGCTCCAATTGACCAGTTAGCGGGGTGGGAATATTTGCTTGGTGGGGGATGGGGACACATGGCGAGAGGGGAGAGGAGAAAGAAGAAAGAAAGAAAAAAAGAAAAAGAAAAAAGGGCGCTTTTTGGTAGGTAGGTAGGTACTTGTAGGTAGGTAGGGGGTGTGATTGGGTGGGAGAAAGTGTAACTTTTTTCTTTTTACCCACTCTGGATTTTTATTTTATGGTTTGATGTGAATGGGTGAGTGGTGGTGATGATGATGACCGCTTGTTAAATAAGCACTGGTAAGTACATAAGTGCGGGGCGGGGATGCGGCGATGGGTGTACTGTACTGGTGGGGATGTGAATTACAGTAGTTGCAGCGGTCATGAAATGTCACCGGTTCCTGTGTGTTCGGTGCGCAGCGAAGGGCGGCTTGCTCGCTCGCTGGCAGGGTTCTCACTCACTCACTCACTCACTCATTCACCCCCCCTCTTGAGCTGTCTTCTACACCAAACCCGGCAGGTTTTGGTCCAAGTTGTTGGGATTGTAACTGTGCTTTGTGCACCGTACTATCATGGCGTGTTGTCCTCTTTTTCTCTCGTCAGGTGCCCTCCCCTCCTGTGAGGATTCGCTGCATGATGCCATCGTAATGGAAAGATGCTTTGGATCGTCGTTACCTTTCTTAGCAATGTGGTTATTATTATCTTATGGGCTTATCATAGCGGGTGATGTGTGATACAGCATAGGGCTGGGAGCCACCCCTCCCGTGCAGAGGTTCTCATCTTATATGCATGATGGCCGAATAAAGGTCTGGGCAATCATCGTGCTGACGCAGTTCATGGATGCAGTGCACTGCCGTATTAAGTGGGGAGAGCCAGCAGATGATTTTACGTTGAAATAAGAAGCGGCTCAAGTAAAAACCACAATTGCCTCAAAGTGGGAGGTTTAGTCCTAGCTACGTAGGGCGTTTTATTGGAATCTTGGGACGGGGCGGGGGTAAAAAGTCTTATTTGAACATGCTAGCGTCTGCATGTTCTTGCCAGTAGTGTAGTATATACCTATAAAGTCTTAAATTTTTTGACGTTATGATCCTGGTTCTGCCGTCCCTTGAAGGGGGTTGGGTGATGTGATCACTTACTCGATCTGATTGCCTACTAGGAGAAGCACGTAACTTGAGGGGCTTGAGGAAGGCCTCTGATGATAATCTGGAAATATCAACCTCAAACCCTATATTATTATTATTAACCTTTAACTTAGTGAATCTACTCGGGCGCAAATTAAATACTCGAAATGCTAGTGACAAATCGTCCTCGTCGTCAATCATCAAGCGAAAAGTAGAACAACCTAGTACTAGAAAAAAATAAGGAAAATATTTATTCTGCAAGATGGCCTTAGGGCAAGACAAATGTAGGAAAAAAATACTGGAAAAATTTGGTGCTGTAGTTGTGGTAGTGGTAGTGGTAGCGGTGAGGGTTGGGAGTGGTAGTGTGATGGTTGATGAGGAACGATGGTTGTCGTGCCCTCATGTTCGAGTCTTTAAGGGCCCGTTTACCTATACGGCCGTCTAGCAACCAGAGGGAGTGCCGACCGCCAAAGAACGTCAGTTAGGTAAACGGGCTTTCAGTTATCTAGACAGTGTATTAGCTAAACGTGCAACAATTCTGTTTTCTTTACATACCTTCAACTGTCTGTCTCTTTCTAGAGGTTGGGTTTGTGATGGTGGTTGTGCTGGGCGGTGGCGTCTCGGGCATTGTCTGATGGGCGGAGCGAAAGTGTTTGACCAATTTTCCACGGTCCGAGATTCTTGTAGCTAGGCCGTCAAAAAGTTACGTTGTCTACTCTAGGTAAACGCCATCTACTTTGCCGCTCTCTCCCCCACTTGTCAAGCCCCCCTTCACGGTCGGCATCTTTGCAGGCTTTTAGACGGACGTCTGTAGGTAAACGGGCCCTAATTTGCTCCCGAGTATAGAAGGCAAATTAAAAAGAAGATCTGCTTTCTGGGCTATCCTCCCCTCCTACCAATCCTACCCAGGCCATCCCACCCAGCCCCCCATCATGCCTATTCATCCAACCCACACGCGTCCAGACTTCAGTGTTCCTCCATACTATGTGCGCTTCCCGTTACCTATACTCCTTAGCACTTCTGGTATGGTACAACATTCAACATTCTCCTACTGGGATTATTATACCGTCAGCGGTGACCTGCTATTTGAGAGTGCGGGCGTTCTGAGAGTTGGGGGCGGTGACTCTTTGTTCAAGGTTCGGGTCTAGCACGGCGTGACGGGCCTTGCGGTGGTGCTACCACGGGTGTAGCATAACAATGATCAGTGCTCTAAAGCTACTCAGGAGAGTTGGTATGGCAGGACCGTATAGTAGGGAAAGCTGGAGAATTTTATAAGACCAAGTCAGTAAGCAAGATGCTTTAAAGCCCTCGATTGCTAGAACAAACCACCAGCCCTTGATGGGATTGCAATTGTGGTAGGAATAATGGCGAAGTTTTTTCTCTTAGGAATCTTTGACAAAGCGAGAGGGAGAGTGGTGTTTGTGTGCCCGGCACAGCATGTCCACAGGGGGGTTGTGAGACGTTTTAGGGAAGCCAGGACCGAAGGTGACTTTAAATCATTGACTCGTGGTTTATCTTGCTCTAGTTGTGCCATCTGGTGCTTGGGGTAGTCAATCATGAGCCTCTCCTCATCGAGGTCTACCTGGAGGGCGGCGATCTGCCATTCTAGGGTTGAGTTGGGTAGGGCGGGACGGGAATAGAGGAGGCAGACTTAGTTGTCGAAGGTGATGAGCATAGTTCCCATGGGGCACCAAACAGAGTGGGGATTGCGGAGCCGTATACGACCGAATCTGAGGAATATAATAAGACCAAGTCAGTAACTAGGACACTTTGAAACTTCTCAATTGCCAGAAAAAACTAGTGGGCCTGATGGCGTGGTCGAGGGTGGGTTGGGGAATGAAATTGTGGTTCTTGGATCCCTCGTGATGTAGGAATAAAATGACCGTTGATGTAGGAGAGACAAATATGTAGATAAGGGTGTGATGAAGGGCTTTAGGAAAGCAAGGGCACAAACTGAGTTTAAGTAATTGCTAAAACAAACCTTGTGCCCCCGGTGTCGTGGTAATCACAACAGGGCGGGAAGAGGAAGGATATTTTTGGATATTCTGGGCAGTGAGAGTAGAGGTACCGCTGAAGCGGTGAGGACAAGAAGAACGACTCTCGGGGTGCCGACCACCGTTTCCGAAAACAGCTTGCCGTTCTTGGCCTTCCCCCAGGACTGATCCTAGGAATCTCTCGTGGTGCCTAGTTAGCATTGTGTGATGATACTACCTCGTGGGGAAGGAGAGCTGCTCCTCTAACAACGACGAAGTTTTCGCGGTGATCATCTCCGAAGATACCCTAGATCACCCATTCTGCCTCCAGGGCTACCAATTGTATAGGGGAGAGAGTGGCGGATTGGGCCCGGGCCGGGGTAGCGAAGCTCCCACGTCCTGTAGACATAATGGTGGAATTTCCCTTCGAGGTTCTGACAGACAAACAGAACTGGGAAATAGAGATGCGGGGCTTGTTGAAAATGTTGAAAATGGAGGTAATGATCGGAGAGGAGAACTTTATGGAGTAAGCCGAAGTGGCTCAAGTAAAAAAGAGTAATTATATTGAAGCGGTTAAGGGGTTGTAAGACTATGTGAAGGAGGGAAAAGAAAAGCAAGAAGGAAGGGGATTTTATAGTTCAATGTTTGCGTGCCCCGCCGGTGCATACGTGTACTGCTGCCTGCAGAGGCGAGCATTTCCAACAGTGCTGAGCCAAGAATCAGTATGTATCTGGTAATTGATCTTAGAAGACTAATGTCTCCGGCAAAGCCCTTAACAGAACCATCGGCTTTGAATTAGGTGACATTTGCGAAACACCATAGCTATTGCCACACAGAGTGTCACCCTCGGCTTTTCTCGTGAACCGGTATATCTAATAGTGCGTCTTGCCATTTTGTTTTTTTGGAGTGTTATACTGTAGAAGGAAAACCCTTCAAATTCTTTGCCAGACTCTTAGGACGTCATAGAAACCTGAACTCCTTTTGGGGCCTCTGAATTAGAACATACTATTTTCTATCCCAGATCCGCCAATCCGTGTACTTTCTGTACTGATAATTTGCATACTTAAAAGCTGTGAAATTAGGGAACATATGAGGGATGGTAATGTAGTTTCGTGGTATAGTAGGCTATCACATCAGTCAAACCCTGCCCGAACGTGGATGAAATAGCTGATTGTCGTCACTATTCGCAAATTCTTTTTTTCCTTCTTCATTCACAGAGCCATCTATTGCTTTAGCTACAGTAGGCCTGTCGATTGATATGATTGGGCAATTCTCTAACTGGAGCGCCTGGGACATAAAATGTGCTTAAGCTTAGACAGATGCCAGTTCGTTAATTATTCGGATACTTTAGAGCTAATATTTTTATACCGTATTAACTCGCGGGAACCTTCTTAGGGGCCAGTGCTTTCGGATAAGATCTTTCCCCTGGCATTGTCCCGGAATCACAATAGGAAGTCGTAGGCTAGCTCTTTATAGCCATCTAACTCTACTTAAACAAGTATTCTAGGTTGAATCTTGTCAAAGAAAAAAAGGGAGGAAAATTCCTACCCCAATATCCAGTCATAAAGTTAGGTTATCCTTTTTATGAGGATGTGATAGTCCAACCCGAGTATCTGCAAATCACCAACTCGATTTATCCCCTCTCCGGTGGAACTCCCCTTCAGATTGAGAGAGAAAAATAGAAGAAAGATGAAGGGGTTTCTCCATGTGGGATCGACTCTTACTTACTTGGATAGCCGGGTGATAAGTTGTGATTGGCCCCTGGTAGAGGATTAAAGGTGTGTGAGCGTGCTGGTGCGTTTCGAAGTACCTGCATGGCCTAAACTGGAACAGTATCTGTTCCCCCGGGTATTATAGCTTAGCTAGCGGTAAACCAAATTTCTAGGAGCAGAGGACACGGATAACCGGATCTATTGTTGGGGAGGGAGTTTATTCTATTGGGATTTAGGACTGCAGATAATATAAATTAATTTCCGAGGGTTTAGAACATAGAAGCGTCGATTAGCCAACTCGGCCAGGTGCGCTTCAATAGAACTCGCCACTTTTTTTTCTTTAGATTTAAATTATTATTTTTTGTTAAATCCTCGATTTATTGCTAGGGGAAAATCATGGCATTTTTCTTTAGATTTAACTTATCGAGACAATTATAATTTACTCTCAATTTAGCGTCATGGGTTATGATTCGTTTATAGGTAACTCGTAGAGTAACATGCAGGATTCCTATAGGGGATGCTGCTATGAGGTTATGTGGCTAGGGATATATGTTTACGGGCGTGCGATTTTGAGGTGTGCGGCGAGTATGATGGGCACATGGTTTGCTGCATTCACATATTATGATGATGGGCATATGATAGGATATCTGTTTTTAGCCCAGTTGATATCCGCTGCTGCCCAGTATGATATCGTATTATCAGGCGTTTGGTTCAGTATTGTTCCTTTCACACCCCATGCCGTCTGACATAGGGTAGTTGGCATAGGCTACAAACTTTAGGGATCCTGGAGGATCACGGGATATCAGGACAGTTCCAGATTGTTTGAGATCCCGGGAGAGAGATAGTGATCTATCAGCTTTCTAAATTATGTTCCTTTGGGGTTCGTCGAGTCTTCTTAGGATTTGGGAGTTATTGGTTCCGCAGAGATATACATCTCCCAGCTTGCTCTTAGCTATGATAGGAGAGGTAGGGGTCGTCCACCCACTGCGCTTCCATGTTTAGCTGTTCTTGGAGCTGATTGTTGCTCTTTCACTCTTCTATTCTTCGATGCGTTCATTAGGCTCCAACACAACATTGAGGGAGGCGCTTGTTTTAATCACGACAATTAGGCGATGCCAGGATTAAAGAAGCCTGCTGATAGCAGCCCGAAGTAGTTGGATCCCATGAATTACCAGAATCCCACTTTGTTTTCTATTGTTACCTAACCCTAGCTGAGGGCTTGCTAGCTCCGAATCTTCTCGGGATATATTGCCGAGCCGCATAGGTTTTTCTTACTCATAGGAGCTCAAGTAAACTATCGGTGTAATGTCACTATGCCTACCCAGGACCTCGCGCTTCCCCCTCCACGCTGGCAACTCATTAAAGCCCATAGTGCTATTGACCACTCCCCCTTGGGAGAAAAGGCTACATCTCAGAGGCATAGGTTTTTATCCGGGAGCCAGGGTCTGATGGCTGGGATTCTATCCCGGAAACATTGGGCTTTGAATGTGTGTCTACTGTGGAATTGAATGAAAGTCCTGAGGAGGAGGCACGAGTGAGTTCTCGTGATAAAGGGTTTCTGCCAAACACAAATTAGGCTCTCAAGTAAAATTAAGTTTCTCTATAGCTCAACATAACCTTCCATAAGCTGTCAAGGGCCCCCACCTGATAATATTATAATAGCATGATACAAGCTAAGTTTATGAATCCCCTTTCTGAGTCCACTAACGTCCCTTATTTGGCGACTGATACAAAGATCTATTGGCATGAATGGGAAGTATTTTAGCCGTCGTACGTTAATGCATAATGCATCTCGCAATTCACCAGCACACCTCCTGACCCCACGGTACATTGCGCATACAAAAAGCCAAGCTGTTAAAATTGTGTCCAGAACGGGGGTATTTGGGAAGAATCCCTTGTGAGACCATCAGCAAAGCGGCCTGGTGACCTGACCTGACTATATATTAGAAGTGGAGATACCCTCGAGAAAGACACTCGAAAAAGGGAGGCATAAGTATTGGTCACTGGCTGCTAATAGAAGGGCCTCTTCATGGATAGAGAAGCACCGGAAACGGGAACATCAGTGATGAAGGACAGCAGCTTGGGCTTGGAATAAGTCAGAATTGTGAAGGGGTCATGGATTCCAGTTTTCAAATCTACGGCCAAAGGGCTGCCAGATGCCCCTACATTGACAGTTGTGTAACAGAATAGGACAACAAGAAATATCCATGGCCTGCCATAGACTCTCGCAGGGCCGCTCAAGTCTGGTGTCATAGGCACAGCCCCCCCGCACGTCTCCTCTAGTGATACCCTGTGAACATCTACTCTAGCCAACCCTGAAACCTCTATCCATGGTAGAGGCGTTCAGCCCCGGCGTTGAAAAAGCGTTTTTCGAGTGTCAAGTTTTGAGTTGATTTATCATAAAGTAGTTTCGTGTGCGAAAAGGCGTGGCACACAACCACCAGGTTTGCAGGTAACATCTCGACTTGAAATACTTGCACAAACGCTTCCCCGCCCCGGGGCTGAATGCCTCTAGTGTAATAGTAACAGATCGCCGGAACCCAAACATGCGAGTAAAAAAAAAAAAAAAAGAAACAAAAGAGTTCAGTAAACTAGGATTCCCATACCGGTATGGCCACCACTCTAGTATAATACAAACTAACAGATGCGGGGGAATCGCTTGCCGCGCCATACCCCACCAATCAACACGGCACCCCAACCAGCTCGAGATTACTCCATTGTTTTTGGTAGTATAATAGAAAGGCGAAAAATCTCACATCCCGGCCGTTTTGGCTAAGTGAAGGGATTGTCGCGACGAAGGAGGTGTGGTTTGGGACCCGTTCAGTGTGCTCGGCGACACAAAGATGAATTTCGCATCCCATCCGTTCTGCAGCCAGCTAGGCACAGGTGTAGGATAGTTTCCTTGTGTGGAAGATACCGTATTATTAAAATTAAAATTTTCGAAAATATTATAGCTATGATACCGGATTGGCATAGTTTCCCGTGGTCCGAACGGCCTGGTGTTGGATTGCATATAGGGTATGTGGCTAGGAGATGTGTGGTTATAGGGTATGGGCATTTGAGCCGCACAGTGAGTAGAGACACTTTTTCACATCCTCTGTTGGCAGGCAAAGGATATGGGTACAATATTAATATTTGGTCTATGTTTCTTCCACCCCATATTGTTTGACTAGGGTAGTTGGTTTGGTTCTGTTTGCCCTTTGAGCTAGCCGGTATGGGTATAGGGTATAGGGTTTTTTTTTAGGGATTAGGATGGCTTAGAGATCACAGGGGAGCACGACGTCGTTGGATGGTGAGTCTCTTTTAGAGCTCGTTGTATTTCCAGAGTTAGCCACCGATATATCTCTAGTCTGTCCTTAACTCCATCGATTGTCTAGTCTATCGCCCTCTCTCTTGTTCAGTGAGCCTTATCCCAGTGACCTCACCCGCATTGCTGTGTCCTTTGTTTGTTCCTTCATTCTGAGGGACTGCTTGGGACAGGAGCTAGGGTTTTTTGTGGCTGGAGGGTTTTCCATAGATCAAACGAAATCCGGCTAGCCGGGTTCGTTTTACAGAAGTAACGCGGTAGTGTTAAGAAGGATAGCGGCTGGCAAGAGTAGCTGATTTTCACGAGGTATCATGTCTAGGTTCAGCAATGTCAGTAAAGTGGCCATAGGCAATCAACTAGGTAGGATATTGTGCCCTTGACTAGTGAGATAGCTTCAGAATTCTGAAGCGCCCCAAACGCATCTTCTCCTTGGTGACAGTTTCAAGCCAGTGTTTCCCTATAAGAAAGTCTTGTATGTTGGATCTATACACCCCGGCGGGTTCGGGACGGGTTCTTACTGGCGCCGGTTGGATAGGCGCTGCAGCATGGAAAGCGGTGTGGAGAGGACGTGGCAGTTCTCCGGCGCAATCCCATGAAGCACTTACGCAGAAGTTTGAGCTGATTTACAATCCGTCCTAGTACTCCCAATATCAAATCTGTCTAGACCGCCGTGTGCCAGTAATGTCGTAACGTTTGCGAAATGGACTGCTAGTTGGTACCACCAACTTCTGAGCATTACGAGCACAGCGCAGGAACACGGCGAGGATCAATACCGGTATGTGATGTTGAAGGAGTAATCATTCCATCCACGCCCCTCCCGATATCAGCCGTTATCAAATGTTCCAAGCATTTTGATACGGTTTATAGGACTAGCCGAAACTTCACAACATAGCCACCCGCGCTAGTTTGGCCAATTGGCCATCCTAAAATCCAGAATTATGATCGCATAAGGATTATCTTTGTGATAGATCAAGATATGCAGCAGTATTATACCTGTAAGGTTGAATGTTTATGCTTAGGAATTTAAGGCGCATATCTAACCCTAGGGAGAGGAGCTGAGAAATGAATTTGCAAGGTCAATAGGAGTTCAGATATGATACAATCTTGGGGCAACCCTCTTGATAAGTTATTTCGGAATTTAAGACCCCAAAGCCCCTCACCGGCCCTTCGGAGAGATCGGGAGCGCCTCATAAATGACCCTTCCAAAGTAACAGGTAGTAATGATTAATCATTCTTTTAGTTAGTCACGTGCAATCTGCTCATACAGTAATGCGGTAACCCCGGTGGATAAAGCTGCTATTGCATACACCTGAAATTCGGCAAGGGCTTCTGGATCCCAGCGGCAAGATGGCAGTCTTTTTCACAAATGCCATACGCCGGGGTTGCAGCCGCTCGGCGGGGGTCTTGGCGAGGCAGGATTTCTCTTCGGCGGGAATTACGGTGGGGTAAGCTAGAAACTCCATATCACGAAGCCTTTTGCCGGGTGGCTGTATTGTGCTCGTACCGTGCTTATTGCGGGAGCAAGGTTACCTTCGAGAGAAGCCACTCTGGTGTCCGCGTGGTAGGGTCAGCGGAGGAACATTCCCGACGAATGGTCGTTTCTGATATGGAGCTAAGCCCGTGGATTGCTATGAAAGCTTTGCGTTTCCTTATTTGCCGAAAGGGGCACTGGCGATTTGACGGATACGACTGCATTTACGGATCATCCCCCCGCTCCAGCACCAACTCTGCGACATACAGTGTTTCTCTACAACGGCCCCTCGTGGGCTCCTCTGGCTTATTCCTGGCCATTAGCCCCCAACCCTGGCGGCCCGCAACCTAGACTTAATCATGGCACCTCACTCGATGGCCCACCAGTTAAATGCTTCCGTTAGAAACTGTGATTATGATACGTGTCCAACACAAAATTTCGTCGCATTAATACCTTCTGTATGATAGGTTACATCAAAGGTACCCGCTTGTGCCCGCTTTTACGTCCTATTACTCTGGTTGCTCCTTTTACTATTGTCCTCGTTTTTTCTGTCTTCCCCTCAACCCTAACCATCTACGGTTCCTTGTTCCTCACGATTCCTTTCAGTCTCGCACACAGTGATGCTTCCAACAGTTTTTGTCTCCAATAGGGCCGATAGTGGCGGATTTCAGACTTAAACAAGCTATGGTAAGAGGGTTTATTCTAGGGCGGCAAAAGTGATTGACTCGAGGAACTAATCCCAGTTCTCACCCCAGAAAGGCAGAGATTTTCAGAGGAAATTTCAACCACGAAAACCTTCCCATATGGGTGGACCGGAACGCCAAAAGTGTATGTTGATATCACAAGAACTGCGGAGTTCAGGCACGGTAAATTTTCTCGAGCGATATATGCAACGAGTTGATCTCCCCATATTCCTGGGAAACGCCTCCATCAATCTCGGCTCCTTGAACTATTGCAGAAAAAGAGGCGGGCCCATCCAACTTGATATTGTGATAGGGCCACCTACAGAAAGACTTCTGTTGGGAATCGGGCTTCTACAGGCAAGAATAAGTGGATGATCCATGTCGTATCCCCCGTGAAAATTTTGTGTTACTTTTCTCGCATAACCCCACCTTTTTCTTTTTGTCAAAACCTGAGGTGAGGGAAGGGGGGAACCACTCGTTGCATTTTGTTCCTTTATTATTATTATTATTATTATTATTATTACTTTTCTCACGGAGCAGCAGGAGGAGGAGGGGAAAAAAGGCCGTTTCTTAATCCGCCATGCAAGTCATGCGCATCTTGCAGACAAAAATAATAGTTCGAACCCCAGAATAACAGGGTTGAGAAGTCGCAGCCCCGATGCCTATACAAGGGACCACGCGCCTGTCAACGAGACATCAGATGGCATAAATTCTCACTCGGTAAGACACAAAGGGCACCGCTGATCTGACCAACAAGCCTCCTCCAGGCAACTACCGATATTCCTACGAATACAATCAGAGAAAGTAACTGTCGAGGGCGTACAGTACAGTACCAGTACATGCGAGACTGGTGATGGCGAGCCTGGGGCTGATATGTGCCTCGGGTTAATTTTCCAACCTCCCGGGATGGTGGGGAAAAAATGGTTTGCTTCCCTGATCATATTGTGTGGTGTGGGTTGGATGCACCACGCGGGTAGGGCACGAATTACCCAAGTGCGACCGATGCCACCACACAACCGCTGTTTCAATAACATGAAAACCCCTCGCTGTAATGGGCATACTGCAGCATTACTGGCGGATATCGCACATGGGCAAGAGGATCGACAGCAAGAGGAAAAAAAAAAAGAGGAATGATACACTTAGCGGATTTCCCTGTCAGCACTGAAGAAAGGATGAAAATTTGACGCTACACGAAAATTCCAGGCCTCTTCTTGTCTCGTGGATGCTTTGAGAGGGTAGGATATAAAGACGACGGCCGGCGTTCCCAGAGGACGGAGCTGCTCGGGGTCTAAGTGCAGTTGTGGGGTATCATAGTTTACTATCTTTCTTTTCTTTTTTCTTTCAGGGTAAGATAAGAAAGTTTTATTACGAACCCGGTGTCGTCGTATCAAAGCTAATAAGTTTTTCAGATTTTTCCCACCTAGAAAGAGCCCCATTAATATCTAGATTTGTTAAACATGACAAAAGCAGGATCTTCGAAGAAATATTCCGCTGGGAGCGAGGCTCTTAGTGCACAAACAAGTCTTCTCTCGGGGAATGATGAAGAGGCCTCTTTAGACATAGCTCCAGTCATTGAGATACCAACGGCGGTCGGGAATTCACACCAACTTACCTGCCTCGATGGCTACATGCTGCTAGTGAGCTTCCAGATAGGCTCGGGGCTATTCTCTTCCCCATCGCAGATAAACAATAATACAGGGTCTCCAAGCGCGGCCATTTTTGTCTGGATAGGTGCCGGTTTGCTCGCATGGGCTGGTGCAACATGTTTTGCAGAACTCGGAGCAGCAATACCGGTCAACGGTGGGGTGCAGGAATATCTCCAATACATCTACGGAGATTTCCCAGCACTGCTTGTCTCGGTCACTTGGATCGCTACAGTGAAACCATGTTCCATGGCGCTCCTCAGTCTTATTTTCGCCGAGTACTGGACCCATGCAATTTTTGGCGGTGAGGGAGATACTTTCTGGTTGGACAAGTCATTGGCAATCGGCGTGTTGGCATCTCTCACTTTGTTCAACTCTATCAGTACTAAGACTTCGTCCAGTCTCAATGGGATATTCTCTCTCATAAAGCTTTCGACCGTGGGAATCATTGCAGTGCTTACCATTCTTGTCATGTTTATCGGGTTGAATGCCCAGGGAAGTAAGCCTAGCATGGACTGGAAGACTCGAGATTGGTTTGCGAGTAGACCCACAGAAGTGGATGGCCATCGTGTCGATTGGGCTTCCTTGACAGTATGGGAATCTATGGGCTATTATTCTGCTGCACTATGGGCCGGCACTTGGGGATATGGTGGTTGGGATAATGTGAGCTGCCCTATATACAACCAAACCAGAGGACAATCTTAACACCTGCGAGTTAGGCCAACGTTGTCGCGGGAGAAATGCGTAATACAGCAAGAGATCTACCAAGAGCGGTTAATTTTGCCTTACCAACTGTGATATCTTGCTTCATCCTCACAAACTTATGCTACTATATCATCCTTCCGTGGGATGTCATTGGCGCAGCAGATACAATTGCAGTGGTACGCTCCCATCTGATCCCAAAGGCAATCATACTCATCTAACAACACACAGGCAGTAGGACTGAAGACTTTGGGGGCAGCCGGGGGATTGGTTTTCGCGGTCTTAGTATCTATAGCCTGCGCTGGATCGCTGAACGCAAACATATTCACAACCGGCAGATTTACAGAGTCTGCTGCACACAAGGGCTACATTCCAAAGTTCTGGGGAGTTCAAGGCTGGGGAATTTCATCAGAAGAGAGCACACCCTCAACCCCCACGTATGGAACTACCAGCGGCCCTCCCGAATCCCCCCAGAAACCCCTGGAAGGTGCTGCTCGGGGAACTCCTTTGTAAGCCATATCCCACATATGCCTACTTACCTGCCTACCTACCTGCCTACCTACTTTACGAGACTAACAAATTTTCCCTAGTCGAGCAATGATCCTGAATACCCTTCTATGCTGCACCTACATCCTCATCGGAAACTTCAGTTCCCTCGTGACATTCATTGGAATAGCCGAATACTCATCCTACATCGCGACGATGTCCGGCCTTATCTATCTGCGCTACACTCAACCCGATCTAAACAGGCCTTATAAGCCACCCATATGGACGCCAGTTTTGTTTCTTATCGTTTGCTCCGTCATGGTGGTTCGTGGGATGATATTCGCGCTGGCTCAGACGGGAATTTTGGTGGTGTATGTCTTCCTAGTTAGTCTTTACTATAAATATTCGTGGAAGGGGGGACGGGGTGTGAGGATTTGATGGAGTTTGTATAGTACAGTACATAGATCACTGTGGTAGATAGGAATTGGGATTACTGTACCCGAGTACTTGCATCCAAAAAACAAAATCCAACACAGAAGAAAAGGAGGGCGAAGGCAGTCCTAGGTGTGGGGGAAATGATGGAGCTGCGGGTAATGATTAGCTCATGCCTCCTTTCTACTATACATCACGAGTATTGTCGGGGAGTGACGAACACCAGCATCATACTCCCATTGACACGCAAACCCCATACAGTCTCCTCTACGCAACTCTCAAGTAATAGCTCTCGTTTCAAAAGCCTCGGCCCGCAACAACCCACCACCGAACCTGAATTACCAACCTCCTCCCCGAGAAAGGAAAAAGTATATACCATATCCCTACACTCTCTCCTCCAACCCCTCACCAAAATGCTATGTATGATACATCTCAGTCCCCTAACAGATTCTGAGCCCGGCCAACGCCCACACGAGACCTATACCCCTCCGCCCTGGTGCCAAAGTCACACAGCTGCGCGGCCCGAAGAAGAAGAAGAGCTGTTTGCTGGAGGGACAGGAGGCTGGGATACTTTTACTTTATTGCATGCAACCTTCCCTGATGCCGGGAGCTATGGGAATCTACTTTAGGCCTGGGAGAAGAAGAAAAACCGTTTATGAGTGCACATTGTGGGTTCTGGGGGCCGGCGGAGTTCAGTAACTTAGATGGGGGTGGGGGGCTTGAATCACAATCCATCAACAGGTTGTGGAGGCAGGTTATAGTTCACGACGGGGGGTCATGTCAACTTCTCACACATCCGGGTGGCTCCTCACCTAGAATGATATACCCTAATTTTCTGACGTTCGTGAGCACAGCTAGGATTGCGTACGATACCTGAGACTCTAGCCGTTTTTTTTCTTTTTTTCTTTCCCGCATGCAATTGCAGGTGTGTTTACAAAGGTCTAGAAATCACGAGTATATACAGTACTTACCGCCAGGTCTTATCCACAGAGCCAACAGTAGCAGGTACTGTACATACAGTACAGTGCTGCTGTCACGACCTAGCAGGTGCGTGAGCTATGACACCAGGAAATCTCCTATTCTATACTACTCTTTTCTTACTATTAACACCGCCCGCCAGTCTCCGACCCGGCGAATCATTAGCACTAATAGTTCCACTTTCCCAAGTGTCCGGAAATGGAAAACGTAGGTGATCTAGTTATGGTACAACCAATACCCCCGCGGGCGCGCGGTATACCTAATTTCGTGGGAACAGCCGTAAACCTGCCCCTCCGGTCACTTCCCGAATGCATAGCATACCTTAAAAAATCGCCTAGCGGTATAATAAACGGTCGATCAATTACCCTAAATTCTAGGTATGATGTGGTAAACCCGACCCGCCGCTATACTCCTTAAGGCACCTACTATTTCTCTGGAAACCTAATCCTGCCGGAAACGCGCTTCGCTTCTCTAGGGATACTGGCACTCGAGTGGGAAGCTGCCGGTATGATACTATACCGCGTGGACAATAGTGGTGGGTTAAGTTTACCTGCGATGGAATCTATAGTAGGATCCGGCCTGCTGGTATCGGTACTCTTTTGCGTCCGGGAACAGTGCCCACCACTGCGCATTTGCAAGAGCGCGCAGACAAAACCAGCACGTTTGGAATCGAACACCGGTGGGATCTTTTTTTTTCCCTCTCCCAAAAGTCCAGGGACAACACTATTTCATCTCATTTCCATTTTTCTTCCTTAGTCCCTTTCAAACACTGGTAAACCATATGCTTGTGAAGGGTATGTGGAACTAGGGTTGACCCATATTACTTTTGGCCATTGACGGTTCTTACAAGTTTTGCTCTTTTGTGCAGAGGTGGTACAGCACAGTTGGAGAAATATATATATATATATCAAGTAGTATCAGGTGGATTTGGCGTTGGTTAAACGGCTACCGGTAGGCCGTCTAAGGCCTAAGTTATCATACAGCATTTACAATTGCTAGGGTGTCCATTTCCGATCCTGTGCCGGTGTTGTCATGACGAATTTAAACCCGGATATCACTAGATCCGGAGCTAAGTCTAGTGGGTATTCAACATTATTTTCAACCTTCAGAACATCTCGACGCCCAGTCCCCGGTGTCCTCTCTCCCAGCCAAACCCAGCCTACTTGCTATAGGCAACGAGTACCCCAACAAGGATTAAACAAACGCATAGCCAATTATCTGTGCGCATCAGTGCGCCCATACAGAATCCGAAGCCCAATGTTTGGGTACTTACCTGTACCAAGTGTCCATTCCATCATCCCCCCACACCATTTCCCCCAAAGCCCATTTCTTTTTCAGATCTTTTTACATTACGCTAGATGAACAAAAATAAGCAGGCAAAAAAAAAGTTGAAAAGCTAAAACCCAAGACTATTTCTTAGTCTGTCTCTTCATGGCCTTGCGGGTTTCCTTCTCCCGCTCTCTCTCAAGGAACTTTTTCTGTTCCTCGGCACTCATTCCACGAAGCTTCTTCTCTCTTTCATGTTTTTTATCCTCGTCTCTTTTATGCTGTCGCTCTTCGGCCTTTTCCTCATCAACCTGCTTCTGGAGTTTCTTAGCCTCTTCTTCGCGAACAGCCTTAACCTTTCGGAGAACCTCGGGGCGGAAGTGAGCAACTGCTGCAAGATGATCGACCAAACGAATGAATGCCTGCAGGAGTTTGGGCAAAGTGGCGGGGACAGTGTCAGATGGGATGCTGATCTGGAGAGTAACGCGTTTTTTGGGGGCTGTTTCTGCAGGACTGGAGGTTATTAGCAGAGGTTACCACATAGTAAGGAGGTAGCATACGTAGTAGGCTTATCGATAGGCTGGTCGCTAACAATCAAGTATTCGAGGATATCCTGGCAATCCACAACTGCCTCCTTCAGTTCTTTTGTCAACACAGTGTCTCCGATCTCCTTGCTCTCACTCATAACGGCTAGCCAGTTCGGGAGCCCATCCAAATCTGAAGTCTTCGTAAGTGAGAGGTCATAACGATCCTCTCTCCACCTCTTCATTTGATTCTTATTAACCAAGGCCCAGACAAAGCTATCATACTTAGAGCTCGGACCACCCTTTCCAGGATCTTGACCGTCAAAGGGGGAAATAGTAATAGTAGCATTGTCGGTAGGGGTTGGCAGACTTTCAAAGAAGAACGCGAAAAGGTGCTCTCCAAACCAAGTGATTGGATTCGATCTGCGTTGAAGCTTGATAGTGGTGTGCATAAACGCAATATTTTGTCTTCCAGAAGCGTAGGTGATAAACTCGAGAGGATGGTTTTCCTTCAAGGCGTAATCGGCGGTAACAACCTGTTCGGTATTTGCTTGACTATAAGGATCAACCCCAACATATGCAAACTCCTGGCTTAGGACAGGACTGATGCTGCCGAAGAACTTTTTGGCGATAGCGCGATTTCGGCGGGTTCCCCAGAGATGCCAACCGAGCATGCCAAAGAGAAGGAGGAGAATGTAGCCTTCGAATTGGAATTCGTCGAGCGAGTGACGCTCCCAGAGAGCGTACCAAGGCCCATCAAATTTAATCGGAGGGCCGGTGGGAGTCGGGGAGGCACTAATAGATGTCAAAGATGAGGCAGCAGACTCTGGGGCCGGAGGTGGTGTAGCAGGAGATGGAGTCGCAAAATCAGCAAAGTCTGGGAAATCGCAATTAGCTCACGGAAACCGAGTACATCAGATTGAATGTGCCAAAGGAGATAGTTGTCAAATTAATGGAACGTACCATCATCAGAGGCGATGCTTGATCCAGCCTTCTTTTTCTCGTCGCCGAGGATCTTTCCAAGGTATTTTTGTGCCATGACTTCAAATCGGTCGGCCCCAATTAAGGAGAAGAGGGTGGAGAGGAATAAAAAGTGTTGGTGGTTGAGCCGTTAAAAGAAAGGAATGAGAGGAAAGTGGAGAGAGAGGAATAGAAAAAAAGGATAGGAGAGGCCACTTCTTGGGTATCCTAAACTATTCCGTTTGTGCCTACCACTCTCGGGGGAAAGTCGGTCGGGCTTCATCCGAAGAGAGAATACTATAACAGAACCAGAAGAGCCGCCTCGCCTTTTTTTCCATCCCCCACTTTACCGCACAAAATTAAAGTGTCACCTCAGGCGCAGCACCAGCATGTCTGGTTCTATCGTATATAAGTTACAAACACCCCATCCGGATATTAGATATACAAGAGCACTTTGTTTGGTATCAACATCTAAAGCGAAATTTTACACCTCGCTTCTATTTCATATTTGCTATACACAAGAGCGCTCCGTCCTACCGGAATCGTTCTTACCCACCGAAAAAAAAACCCACTACACATTCGGTCCCATTGCATCCCGCCAGCAAAAAAGGAATTGATCGGTGCATCAGGATAGCGAATAACAATGTAACTGGGTTTAAAAGTATGATTTCTTGCCCTAGAAAACCGCCAACCCATGTCAGTTTCTTTCATAACAAGTGTCGCAGAAGGTAACCAACCATAACCAGTCTACACATCCCGAAGACAGAGCCCGAAAAGCCGAGGCCGAGCATAACGAAGTATGGATAGAGCAACATCTTGGATCGTGGAGTCTGTCGGGGGGGTCGGTAACCATGGCGAGTGAGCAAATAGGGCCCGGAGGAGAAAACAAACCTTGTACCATTGCCTCACACCATCGTTCTTTTGGAAGAGGCGCTGATAGTGAGGGACCCGGTTCTCGCGGTAAACGAAGCCACTGCGATCATTTTAGTTCCAAGTTTTCCGTAATACTGGTAAAATACAGCGAGGTGAGGGGTGCATACGGCATGCCTAATGTTTTTTATATGTGGTTGGGTGGATTGGAGTAGAGATTGATGGATTGAAGGTCTTAGGAAAGAGTGGGAAAGATGGTTCGATGATTGCCAGTACGATACCTAGGACCAATTGTTTCATCTGACCGATTAGTCATGATCTTATCTGATCCTTGAACCTCAGCGGTAGACTGGGACAACATGCGATTTAGCCAACTTGTGTTAGGGCCATATCTCAACAAACACCTCAAGGTCGCAAACAAGGTATGAATCCACTAGAACCCCTATAACCACCATTGAATGCCGGCATCACTTTGATCTTTTAAATGCGTCCTAACAAGCCTGGAAACCAGTTGATTCCTTCAATCTCCCCAGACACTACGCACAACCCTTAAGCATATCGAAATGAGCTTCTATTTTGCTATTGTCGGCACGAAGGATAACCCGATTTATGAAGCCGAATTTGGGACCTCAAAGCAAGGTGGCGATGGCGTAGCTCGAGTACTCCTCCCGCATTGTCACCACATCATCCTCGACCTAGTTGTTAATACCCTCTTAAGTTCCGCGAAGAGCAACGCTCCATGAACCAGTTTATCGTCCACTCAAGCCTTGACATAGTTGAAGAGGTCCAGTGGGCCACTCCCACAATGTTGTGCTTCATATCCTATCTTTCATAACCTGCGGCTAACGTTATTAGGTACATGAAGTGCGTTGACAAGTTCAACAATCTTCTAGTCAGCTGTTTTCTGACCGCTGGAAGTACAACCCCGTATTCTGCCGATATCGACTGGAGCGGAGAGTTGACGAAGAGGTAGACATTAAATTTTTATTACTCCATGACCAAAAAGCGGATGACGCGATTCGTCAGTTCTTCGCAGATGTGTATGACCTTTACACAAAAACACTCATGAACCCATTTTACGAGGTCGATATGAGGATCACTAGCGGGGTGTTTGATGGAAAGGTTAAGCAGGCTGCCAAGAAGTACCTGTGAGAAGTTCTTAATAATAATTGATGATTCATTGACGGTTTGCGGTGTTATCGGAGCTTAGATCGAGTTACAGATATCAGATCAACTTTATTTGAGATATGATTGACAATCACGAGAATCCGATTTAGGTTCTCGCTGAAGCAACGTTCTGGGTGATTCGTGTAATAGAATACTAGTCTTTTTTTATTTTTAATACCTCGGGAATACATAAGTGATTCAGTTATGGCATAATCCGTTGCTTTAGGGGGACATGCAGCCCGCATCCTGTCGGCCTCAAAAAATTGCGAGTATTATATCATACATGTGCAGGTACTTAAATCCCTAATCCCTAATCTAAAACCAGCAAAACATTTAGCAGCTATACTCACTCAACGAGACACCTCTCAGTTCTCAAGAGATCAGACATCTTGCTTAGCTACTAACGTTGAGAACAAATGGCAGATCACATCACCCCCTTGTATCCAACCAAGCTAACCCCTTCAGTTTCAGTATCACTACTATCGCTGTTCCTGGTTGGGGGTTCAGCATCTACCTCGACCCGCATTCCACTATCCAGCTCGCCAGCCTCCTCCCTCTCTACTTGGCCATCGGTCTCTCTCTCTGACTCCGGCTCTAGATCTATCTCCATCTCTGCCTCTGCCCTGGGCCGCACCTCCGACCTAGTCTCCCCCACACTACCCTCCTTCGAGGCACATCTCACCATCGCCTCAGCCTTTTCGTAAAGCACACCTGCCATATCAACTCTTCTTTCATCTAAGAGCGCATCCAGAAACTCTTCCCCCGTCTGTAAAATGCTTAACAACCGTCGATTCGTCATTGGCCACTTATACAATCTTGCAACAGCTACCCAACCCGCTCTCCAAAAAGCATTTCCAGAGCCAAAGCCGATGTCCTCATTGATATAACTGCCATCGAACTTTCCCGTATTCCATGCAGTTACGATGGCCTTAATGAGAGTTTCAAGTTGGAAGGGGGCTGGATCGGCGATATTTCGGGTGAGATCTAGGCGTAGACGAAATTTGCAGAATTCAAATGAAGAATGCAGGCATAGTTTGTGCATCGCCTCGAGGAGCTCCCTTTGGTCTTTATATGAAACCGTCGCACGATATCGGGGTTTATTGCTCAGATGAATGGAAGGTTGCAGTGCGGTTTCCGGGGGCATGCAATCGGAGGGTGGAGGCGCGGGAGACGACTGGATACATTGCGGTTTGGTTCTGCTAACCCGCCGAATAATCGGAAATCTCTTCTTGGACCTAGCCCCCGCTCTAGGCAACGGCGGAGACTGCGATCCATCTTCGACACCAGCTCTATGACATCCCCCCTTACCACCACCCCAGTTCCTGACTATTCCCATCTGAGTATTCTTGAGCCACGCCTTCCTAATCTCCCCCAAAGACCTCTTGGGCTTTCCACCCTTCCTCCATGGGACCCCCGGGAAGACCCTATTCGCTCTCCCCCCTAGCCTAATCTTCATCCTCTCCTTCAAGACCTCGCGCTTTTTTCTCCTCTCCTTCTTATCCATTCGAATACCCTTGAGCTCAGGTACCATTCCCGCGTTAATTAATTCGTAGAACGCATTCATCAGTTCTGTACGCGTAGGAATGTAGACTCTCCCGAAAATAATATCGAAAATCTGGCTGGTCCGAAATTTGGAGTAATTTGGAGTTGTGAGAAAGAACTGATGGAGGTTTGAGAGAATTATAGCTTTCGTTTGGGTGTGGTCCGCTTCATAGGAGACCTCGCGGCGGGGCATGGTGATGATGACGATGATGGTGGTGGTGATGATAGTGCTTAGATTGCGCCATGCGTAGCAAGACTTCTTATGAGGGCGGGAAATTTACCAGGGTGAGGGGGGAGCTCTCGTAGTCATCGGAAAATAGGAGATGATTGTGGCAGTCAGGAGAACCGTCAAAGAGAGCGAAGGTATTAAGTAGTGCAAGAATGAAGGATGAAAGTACAAGATGATTCAAGACATGTGCCATTTTCTTCTTTTTGTCAGTGGATATCATGCGGGCACCTCTATGCGAATAGTATATAGAACCACAGCGTCAGGTTCTAAACTTGGAGTGATGGATCAACTATACCCACATATAAAGACACCGCAGTAGGCCTGCAGATCATTTGCCTCTATCTTGCTACCGGTATATCACTTACGTGACTCTTATATCTCTCCCATATCACACCAGAAAACATCTGGGGCTGGGGTGGGGAGTCACAGTATTCACTTACGGGGAGCCAGAGGGGGCAGTAAGGTTTCCCTACAGCAAGCCGATGATAAGCTCTACTTCACTACGGAGGTACAGCACCTAAGTTTTGTATGTTCCACAAGCGAGGTTTGCTGCCCTTACTCCCTGTGGAACATACAAAACCTAGGAGCTGTACCTCCGTAATACTTACGATAGTGGCAGGAATAGAGGTTGATTTCGCAGACTACAAATTCATCTGCTTGTTTTAGGGTGCTGGTGTCGAGTCTGATCCCCAATACAATTTTTTTACTATCATACATACCTACACTATCGCAGATAATAAGCATACCCCCGTTTGGATGTATTCCGTAGGATACAAGGGAAAACGCCCTTAAATAGCCCGGGCTTTCAGAAGCGTAACCCCTAGGGCTCAAGAATCAAAGATCACAGCGAATTATCAACAAAATCTGCGAAATCGGTCTCTTTGAACTTATTGTTGGTGCCACATTTGCACGTAGAATGCCCCAATACAGGATGATTGGCCATCTGGTAGCCGCTCACCTGATCTGGGTAGCAGCCATGCGCCCGGTCCAGCTAAGGCATACTGATAGCCGCTGCAGAAAGGGCTAGGCCTCGCGCTAGGACGTTGGAGTTGCCTCTCTTATCATAGTGAGGTTGGTTGGTTTGTGTTTTGGCCTAAGCAGAGTGCGGAAGGCTAGCTTTTTTTCGCTCTGGTTTGCTCCCCCTTCATCTAGAGAGGGAAATTCTGGACTTCTCAGCGCAAGGTCCAATCACTCCGGTTTCTGAGACCACTGCCGCTATTCAGAGACGAAGCACTCCAAGGATTGGTTTTTTCCTCACTTGGTAAGGTACAAGCATGCTGAGCATGTTGGATCTCGTCAACTGGAGTTCGCAATTCTGGTAACCTGTCAAACTAAATCTATCGTGGATTGATGCTAGCAATTCCCTACTGACAATATGAGAGTGGATTATACGAGATTTTTACGGTACAAGTTCCAGGGGAGATATTACGAGACAGTGGTACCAGTAGTCAACTAGCAAAATAACCCCTGCTTTGTATAATACGAAAACCTCCGCTGGCACTTGTGTTTGCTAAAGAAGCTTACGGGAATTATCCTAGACACAAAAACCTCTCCAGAAGTATACGAGATACAACTTTCGAACCCATTTTATGCTACTGGTATAGCAATGTCATAGGTGATGTCTTCTATGGGGCAGGGCTAGTTTGCTGGTTAACTGTCTTATCTTGTATGATGCGGGAACATCTCACCTGGTACTTTTTCCAATAGCAGTAAAATTTAGATATGCTTACAGCGGGTCAAGTGCCAGTACCGGTGGGCAATAGGCATCGGGTGCGGAAAACGTTGAGTAAGCTAGTGAGGATATGATAATAATATTATTAACACAAAAGTGCTAAGGCCGGGTAACTGTCATGATGGTATTGTCACAGATCAAAAATAACTGAACGCGCCCGGGTAGCAACCGGAAAAACTTTTCCCGTTCATCCATTCCACTAATATTTCGTATACCAACCATCTGCCTCTATCACGGCCTGTACTCGATCCACCATACTCTCAGCTAAACTTTGAAAAATAGGAGATTTTAAAAGCTCCCAGCAATGTACTATAGCCTCCTCCAATTCCTTCTTAACAATCTGTTCCCCCTTCAATTTGTAAAGATGAGAATAAAATTTGTGCATGAGATGTTTAAGAAGTGACCAAATGTGCTCAATGGGATTAAGGTCAGGAGAATATGGGGGTATCTCTTTAAGCCTAACTCCTTTTTCAAGTAGCCACCTCTTTAGAGGTAGGTGGGTGCGAGCATTATCAATAATGAAAAAAAAATCTCCCCCCCCAGCACCCTCAAAAGCATCATTCCAAACATCCATAAAGAAAGTATCAAACTCTTTAATAATACTCCTCCCAGTAACTCCAGCAGACTCAGGATCCTTAAAGACAGGAACAAGCATGCCCAACCCACTTCCAGAAAAGCAGCCAGTCATCATTTGACTTACTTTCTTCTCACTTGTCCGTACATCTGGATCGATACATTCACTATGCCACTTTTCATGTGGATAGCGAAATACCCATCTAGGCCGTCTGCCACCCCCCCGCTCCACAGTAACTTCATCTCCCCACATGCATTTGGTTAACCAATCGAGCTTAGTCCAGTGTTCATGAGCATGAGCCCATGCAA
>Ga0307513_10002807_pt1 | contig 23894 bp, 20 predicted proteins | sample 15_EM_MG_FD_202174 | JGI IMG/M metagenome (GOLD analysis project Ga0307513, IMG submission 202174) | Populus trichocarpa ectomycorrhiza microbial communities from riparian zone in the Pacific Northwest, United States - 15_EM | ecosystem: Host-associated > Plants > Roots > Unclassified | place...
TTTGAGGGTGGAGGTGTTCTCGCCGGTGGTGGGGTCCCAGAGCCGCACCGTCCCGTCGCTACCGGCGGCGGCGAGGAGGGTGCGGGTGCCGGCCTGGATCTGGCACACCCCGTTCACCGACCCTGTGTGACTTTTGAGGGTGGAGGTGTTCTCGCCGGTGGTGGGATCCCAGAGCCGCACCCTCCCGTCGTAGTCGGCGGCGGCGAGGAGGGTGCGGGTCCCGGCCTGGATCTGGCACAGCCCGGTTGGCTGGTTGGTGTGGCCTTCGAGGGTGGCGGTGTTCTCGCCGGTGGTGGGATCCCAAAGCCGCACCTTGCCGAAGCTGGCGGAGGCGAGGAGGGTGCGGGTCCCGGCCTGGATCTGACAGACCCCACTCACCGATCCGGTGTGGCCTTCAAGGGTAGCGAGAGATCCTTCGGGGCTAACACTTGCCCATCGTCCACGATACGGCGCGGGTTCCGCTCGGTCGGCGAAGTCAGTGTCAGATCCTGAAAGAACCTCGCTGAGGCTGAGACTGGCCAATCGCTGAGAGGGTGATTCAGACAGCGCCGTGGGCGTTCGGCGCAGTAGCTGTGCTCGGCGCCTCCCGACGGAGGTCCGTGCCGCTTCAGTCGAGGGAATCAAGCGACGAAGGTCGATGTATAGCAGCAGGCCCGTCTCGGATAGAAGTACGTCGATATCGTCAGCTTCCGCAGCGTGGTGGGGTAGGGATCGCCACAGGTAGGCGGGTGAGCGGTCCCAGCCAACCCGTCGACCAAACTCTAGAAAGTTGCTGGTGAGGACATGCTGATCATCGCGGATGCTGTGGTACTGAGCGCGTTCCGCCAGAAAAGTGTCATTCAGTGCCTGATGAAAGAGTCTGTATGACTGCGCTACTTCTGAAGATTCGATGAGGAAATTGGCCGCCGCTCCTCTCGTAAAAGCAACTAGAATCGCGGGTGTGATGTGGTTTCCGGTAAGGGCTTGTATCGCAACACACCATAAGGCGTCGGTAAACCCTGGTGCTTCAGCGTATGCCAGAGCCATCAGGGCTTGCCTTGCGGTTAGGCCTGGCTGAACATCCTCTATTCTGGCAAGATAGTCCGTCAGGGCAACAGCAACCGGGTCTTGAAGCGAGGGAATGGCTTGGATAGATGCGGGATCGGCCGGGTGCCTGTCATGCATTCCATGGGTACGAGCAATCAACCCAGCTACAAGAAAGTTTCGCTGAGATACCCACGCTATTCGACGGGCCAGCCGAAACGCGATGGCTGGCTGGAGGTAGGGGCTATCTCGGCGTTCGGCCCCACGCAATTGAAGGGTCGAGGTAGCATAGGCGATAAGGTCTTCGTTCGAGAAATAGGTATCGGAGTCCAGATCAATCAAAAAGTGAGCTGCGCCGAAGACCGCGAGAAGATCACCACCATCGTCCCGTCTGCGCGTGCCAACCATGACCTGAGCGCCTGCGTCCGCGCATGTTTCTACCAGGGGTACGAGCAGGCGTCTGATCATGCTGCGGGCATCGGCGGGGCTGGCTGCTTCGTCGAGCGCATCTAGGACCAAGGTGAACCGTCTACCGCCCTGCTCAACAAGTGCCTCGCGGATCCCTGGGACTATGTCTTCAAGACGGCTTGATAGGGGCGCGGACGCGGCGCGGGCGATCTCAGTTCCGACTTCCAGCGCAGTCTTACCTTTAGCGTGAACAGCACAGGCGATAGATCCCTCCGGAGCCCGCAGGGCAGTGTCGTCCGCGGGAAGCTCCGCGGCAATACCGGAATCTGCGGTGGTCACTACGCGAGCTAGGACCGCCGACTTTCCGATTCCGGGGGAGCCGGTGACGATTAAGACTCTGCGGTCGGGTTCAGGGCGTGTAAGCCACTGATTAATTTCGGTGAGCGCGACGGTGCGACCACTGAATCGATGTCCGCGTTCGGATTGGCTCGTCACGCCACGCGAGCGCGGGCGCCAATGTCGTCGACCTTCCTCGTCCGTGGCTAGGGTCCACCCCCACGCATGGGCAGCCTCTGGTCCCGCGGCCTCGACGGCGCGGCTGTCGATAAGTGCAATAAGCTCATCGACGGGGAAAACGCTCGCGCTTGCCTGCATTGTGAAAGCGCGGCCATCACCAGTGTCATGGGCCTGTCCGACAAGGCCAACGACAGCGTCGTATTGCGGTGACCAGAGACCGCTGCCGCTGAACCCCTTGTAAACATGGTACCGCGACTCACTGTCAATGCGTATCCAGCCATAACCCAGTTTGGCGCCCACTTCGCCATTCGCCTCATTGCCGATACCATCGACAAAACCAAACGCCCACCAAGTCTTTCCGACCAGGTCTCCTGCCCTGGGGCGGCGGAGTCGCGCGGGCACGACGTCGACAGGGAAGGGTTGGTCCAGAAGTAGGATAGCGACGTCGGCCTGTGGATGGCTGGTTAGTCGAACCTCGCGTACTTGAATGGGTGGATCAAAGGCACCCTCCTCTGACATCGGGAAGGTCACCCACAAATTGTCGAGTGACTTACCACGCACTACGTGTGCGCAGGTAAGAATGCGATGGTGATCAATGACGACGCCGCCGCCAACTGGCTTCGAATGGTCCTGTTGAGGTTGGATAGACGCAACCCAGGTTTGATCTCCCGGGGCCAATCCCATCATCACGTCGGCTGCCTACGACGTCGGCTTCCAGGTTAGGGTTATTTCGAAGTTTCCCTCAGTTGCGGCCTTGGCTACGAGCCAGTTCATAGTCCCGGAAACTTTAATTCCAAACTTGACCACGACCTCGTCTGGCGCCGCTTCTCTGACCTTGGCTAATACTGCCTTGGCTCCTTCGATGGCAGGTTCTACTGCCTTCGATATCTGACCCAGAACCTCATCGGACGAGACCTCATGCCAGTCATCGCTGGGTTCAATCTCGAACCGCACAACGGTCTCTTCATCTACCTGGTAGCTCACTACCGGTGTAGCTGTAGACATGGTGCCCCTCTCATCACGCTGAGCCTATCCAGAACGAAGTCGCAGTGGACGCAAAATCGCTGTGGAGGTGCGAGCGAACGGACACCCTCGTCCAAGCCTCCGGCGTCCTCCTTAATCGTCCGGTTTGACCTGATCTGGTGGCCGTCGCGGGGCCTGGGGATTGGTAGGACGTTTTGGCGGGCATGCCTGCGGGAAGTCATGTAGATATCGGCGGTCTTCATGCGGGGGCGCGGGCTTGCCCGCGACGGCAATCTTGCTGCTGCGGCATGCGTAGTCGAGTCCGACGACGTCGATGGTGAGGGGCTGGGTCTGGGTGAGGAGGCCTGGGTCCGTCACCGAGACCCTCTACCTCCAGGACTCGCCAGCTGATCGACAAACCGGACGATCAGGGAACGCGCCGGAGTCCTGCACCCTCGTCAGGTCCCGACGGCGGCCTACGGAGTGTGCACAGAACAGCCCTGCGCGAGCCGTGTCCACTCTGTGTCTTGAACCGACACACACGCTAAGTACCAAGTGGTCGCTGCCATACTAGGTCCAGGTGGTTGGCGGGAGATTGATGCCGTGTTCGGCGTACGAGTCGCCGGGTTCGCTCAGTGCGGTGGAGATTCGCCGCACCAGGCGCTCAGGCATGACATCGGGGATGTCGGCGACGTTGAAGAAGCGAGCCTCAGCGATTTCGTCGCCGTCCGGTGTGGCTTCGCTTGCGTCGTTGAGTGTGCCGCCGTCGAAGAGGAACAGGAGCTTGTCGCCTTCGCCTTCGGCCGGCGCCCAGTCGACCAGCAGCATGCGGCCGGCCGGACGGTGGAGGCCGATCTCTTCGGCGATCTCGCGGCTGCAGGCCTCAGCGGGGCTCTCGCCGGGCACGACGTATCCGCCTGGGATGTCCCAGCCGTCCTTGTAGGTGGGCTTGACGAGCAGGATGCGGCCCTCTGCGTCTCGGATGAGTGCTCCGGCGGCTACGCGCGGGGTGGCCATCGGGGGAGGTGTGCCGTTATCGCCCATGAGCGATGACGCTAGCAGCGGTCAGACGAGCTGCAGCTTGTGTGCCAGGGCCTCGACCTGGGGGAGGTTCTGCGTCTTCCGGCTGCGCATCCAGGTGACGACGAGCTCGCGGGCGATGTAGTGGTGCCTGACTTGTTCGGGCGAGTCGTGCTCGGCCTGGAGGATCGTGGCGAGAGCGTCGTCGGGGCGGTTGGCCAGGTGGTAGATCCGCGAGACCTCCAGCAGATGCCGCACCCGACGCTCGACGGGAAGTGCGCGGCTGTCCACCTGCGGAGCGAGGTGCAGCGCCAGCTGGAAGTCACCCACCTCCAGCGCGACGGACACGTCGTGGACGGAGACGTTGGTCGGTCCGAAGGCGGTCCAGGCGTAGTTGCCGTCGTGGCCCAGCTGGGCGCCGGCCTGACGGGCGCGGGCGAGGAAGGTTCGCGCTTCGCCGGCTTGATCGGCGCGGGCGGCCGACATGGCTCCGGTGAGGTAGAGGCTGCCGAGGAGTGACCACCAGGTCGGGTCGTTTTCCTGTGTGCCGCGGGTGAGTCGGTCGGTGGCACGTGAGACGACGTCCGCGGCGTGAGTGGCGCGCCCGTTGGAGAGCATCGAGTGGGCGACGGAACGCAGGAGCGAGGCGATCACGGCTCGGTCGCCGCTGGCTTCTGCGGCCACGAGCCCGCGGTCGGAGGCGATCCAGGCGAGGGATCCCTCTCCGACCTTGCCGAGCGTGGCCGCCGCTGCGTGGTAGCTGAGGGCAAGCAGGCGGTTGGCTTCCACCCGTTCCTCATCGCTGGTGGCGTTGAGAGCAGCAGTTCGGGCGCCGGTCAGGAGCCGAGGCAGGATGGTGGTCGTGTAACCGAAGCGGGATGCCTGGTAGGCCGACCACGCGTTTTCGACGCCCGCGCGAAGTTCGTTCGTGGGGATGGGTTCGGCGTCGGACAGTGCCTGCGTGAGTGACGGGTAGTCCATCAGCGTTTCGCGCAGCAAGCCGACGGTCCGCTGCGGTGCCGACTCTGGCCAGGACACGATGGACGGTTCGCCGAGCAGGTCGCCGACGGTGACGTCCAGGGCATTGGCCAACTTCTCGATGACCTTGAGCCGGTCCAGCGGGATCCGAACATTCTCGATCTTGCTCAGCCAGTCGGCCGTGTGACCCACCAGGCCGGCAAGCACCTCCTGGGTGAGACCGCGGCGACGGCGGTACCAGGCGACTCGCTCGCCGATCGTCATGTCGCGTCCCATGTCTCTCATCGCTCAAGCGTGCCACGCGGACGGAACGGAGCCCGGAAGAATTTTCCGGGCGGAAAGTCCTTCCGGGTTGGTGGCCCCATTCGGCCCCACGGTTGACATGTGCCCCAGCAGTCGCCGGACGTAGGCACGGATCATCACCAGCAGCAGGCCAGCCCCCGTCTGACCTGCAGTGGTGAAGTTTGCGCCAAACATTCTTCCTACCGTGTGTCCACTCTGCGGCCTGATGCACACCTGTTCGTGTGGAAGAGCGCGGCGTGCGAGCGCCCAGCTCCGGTCATGAAACCGACCCAGGAGGACGGAATGGCTCTCACGGATGAGGAACGGGCAGCGATCGCCGCGCAGCTCGACGACCTCTATCGCTTGGTCGACGACCTGGCCGCGAGCGCGCGGCGGCGACTCAACCGCGTTGCTGACGCGATTGGGGAGCGTCGTCCGTGAGGCCGGCCGCTCGCTCCAGTGCGGTCAGCCGGGCGTCGAGGTGCTCGCCGGTCTGTTCGATCAGCTCACGAAGCTCGCCGAGCTGCCGGGTGATCTCCGCGTACTCAGGTGATGGCGTTGGTTCCTTGGCTCCGTTGGTGACGAACGCGCCCCGGCCCTGGAACGTGGCGATGACCTGCTCATCGCGCAGCATCGCCAGCGCCTTCTGCACCGTCATCAGGGCCACGCCGTACTGCTCGGCCATTTCCCGGCCGGAGGGCAGTCGGGCGCCCGGCTGCAAGGAGCCGTTGGCTATCCGCGCCCGCACGTCGTCCGCGACCTGCAGGTATGGGGGACGCGGATCATCCGCGGAAACAGCCACACCCCGACGGTAGTCGACCTAGCCAGCTAGGTCACTCATTGAATCTCAGTAGGCACTAGCGAACAGAGATGACCTAGGTTAACCTAGGTCATCATAGAGAAGTTGCGATGACAGAGAGGACTACGGAGATGGGAAGAGAAGCCCTGGCTTGGCGGAGGTCCGCGGAACAGCCGCCGTCCTTCTACAGCGTCGCCGAGACGGCCCGGCTGCTCGGGATGTCGGACATGACGCTCTACCGCGCGATCTCGGCGGGGGAGTTCCCCGCCGTCCGGATTCGTGGACGTCTGATCATCCCGGCTCGTGCGATCGAGGAGATGATCGATCTGGCTCTGGCCGATGGACGGCCTGTTGATGCGGCTGCGTGGGTTCCGAGCGAAGCGCGAGCGGGATCATGAACGCGAGCGCATCGCCCACCGCCCTGGCGAACGAGGCAGCCGAAGCCATCCGCAGCCTCAACCACGCCACGATCTTCGACGGTGGATACGAGTGGCCGAGCGACGTCGACGCAGTTCTGGTGGAGCTCGAAGTGCTCACCCGACGAATCCCGCAGGCACTTGACCAGGCGTCCAGGTGGCTTGCACGGGCCCAATCGGCTGGCCGCGTCGGACATGACGGCGGTGAGGACCCAGGTCCTGCTGTCGCCGAGATCGAAACCGGACTGACCGTCGCGAGCAGCTGCGCGGCCCAGCTCGCCGAGACCCTGAACCGGGTGCGGCAGCTCACCGCCCGCCTGACCGGTACGGGAGTCGAGGGATGAGCGCGGCGAGCCAGGACCGCGAAGCGACGTCACAAGAGCGCCCCGCCGGTCCCGGCGTCACCCGTGGCAAGGGCACGCGCCGCAGCCGGTGCAGCACCTGCGGCGTCCTGGTTCTGATCGAGGCACTTGACTCCGGCCGCTGCGAGTCCTGCACCAACCAACGCGGATTGTTTCCCGTAAAGGCGTGGCGCCAGCGCCGCGCACCGAGCACCTGGTCGCGCTGACACCAACTGGCCGACATGGGCTCGCCGGACGCCAGCACCGCTGAAAGCCCTGGCGCCGAGCCATTTCGCGGCGCAAGCCCAACCACCGCACCGCCACTCGTGGATACCCCATGCCCTCTTGAGGAGGCCCCGCCGTGCTGTTCCGCGTCCTTCGAGCTCTGCGTCACTACCCGATACGTCCGGCCGCGTTCGGCGTCGCCATGCTGTTGTGGGCCTGGCTGTTCGACCGCTTCGACTCCCTGCACAGTGTCACCCGCGCCCTGCTGATCCTGGGCTTCGCGATGCTGGCGATCGTCACCGGTGTCTGGGTCGGTCGTCGGCTGGCTCCCGCCTTGAGCACGGGGCACTGGGTGTCTCGCCGCGACGACGAGTCCCAGCACGCCGGTGGCGTGGCGACCTGGCTCGACGTGGGGGAGCGGGCCGGAGCATCGGCCATGCGGCGCAAGGCTGCCGTTCTGCGTCCGTCCCTGGCCCGCCGTGGTCGTTGGCGTCGACGCTCGGTAAAGCTCACCAGTTACGCCGTCCCGCTGATCAGAACAGGCTGGCTCCCGGTCGGTTCCACCGTCTGGTCGTCCTGCGAGGACGTCACCATGCGGGTCGGCGGCCCCCGGACCGGCAAGTCCGGTTCGCTGGCCTGCCACGCTCTCGACGCGCCCGGCGCTCTGATCGTCACCACGTCCCGCACCGATCTGCTGGACGCCACCCGCGACGTGCGGGCCTCGCGCGGGCGGATCGACGTCTTCAACCCCACCGGTCTCGGCCGCCTCGAATCGACGGTGCGCTGGTCACCGCTGGCCCGGTGCTGGGATCTCGGCACGGCCCAGCGCCGAGCGGCCGACCTCATCCCGGCCTCCAGCGGAGAAGCTGAGCGCTGGGACACCCAGGCCCGCGGCCTGCTCGCCGTCCTGATGCACGCTGCGGCCCTGTCGGCAGGCACCATGCGGACCGTCCTGGATTGGGTCTCACCGGCCGACGTGATTACCCGCGACCAGGTTCTGGCCGCCCTCCAGGCGTCGCCGTCCAGCCGGGCCCTGTCGGCGGAGATCCGCTCCATCTACGGCACCAACGAGCGAACCCTCACCTCCATCACCGCGACGCTGCTGCCCGCCATCCGGTGGTTGACGGACGAGACCGCCGCACGGGTCGGGGACGCCGCACTGACCGACCCCGACTTCCTCGACGTCGAAGGGCTGGTCTCGGGCGGCACCGATTCGCTCTACCTAATCGGTCGGGAGGGGCCCTGCCGTCCCCTGATCGGTGCCCTGACCGCCGAGGTCGCCCACCAGGTGCGCATGACAGCCGCAGCGTCCCCTGGAGGTCGCCTCGACCCACCGATGACCGCGCTGCTCGACGAGGCACCACTGACCTGTGGCCCTGTCCCGTTGCATGACTGGACGGCCGACATGGGTGGTCGTGGCCTGACCCTGCACATCGCCGCCCAGTCCCTGGCTCAGATCCGCGACGTCTGGGGTCTCGACCGGGCGGCGGCGATCCTCGGAAACACCGCTGCCCTGCTCGTGTTCGGTGGACTCAAGTCCTCCGAAGACCTGGAACGGCTCTCGACGCTCTGCGGTACGAGGCTCGTCCAGCTCGATCCGGACGACCGCCGGCCGATCCCCGTGATGACGCCCGCCGAGATCTCCGAGTTGCCGCCGGGCACAGCTCTGCTGATCCGCAACGCCCTTCGGCCGCTGGTCGGGCAGGCCCCGATGATCTGGGACCGGCAGCCGTCCAACCTTCGCCGCGCCCTCGCACACCTGTTGGAAAGCCTCGGTCGAGCGGTCGCCGAACTCGGCGGACACCTTCGCCACCGCCCCGTCACGGTTGGACGTCCCGCGCCGGCCACTCGGATCGAGATTGTGCCGCCGCGCCGGTCGATTGGTCCTGACGCCGAACCCGGTTCGCCCGCCAGTGGAGGCGCGTGATGCGCAAGCACGCCCCGGTCGACGTCGACGCGGCCGTCACCCGACTCGCGGGCCAAGTGGATCGGATCCAGCACGATGTGCTGGACATCCCACGGCTCCGCGCCGATATCGAGGCCCATTCACGCACCCTGGCCGACCTCGCCGAGCTCATCCGTCGGCTACGCACCGCCGGAGCACCCACCGGAGCCAGCGCGATCGAGGCCGACGAAGAGAACGAGCCTGCCCCGGAATGGCTGACCGTCGATGATCCCGAACTGGCCGTGCGGTGGCTCGCCGACCTCGACCAGTGGACGCGCGACGTCTGGATGCGTTACCAGCAACTACCGCCGTGCTGGCCCTGGCACCCCTCGGTCGTCGCCGAACTGCTGGTCTGCCAACACCTCTGGGCCAATGCCGCGATGCCCGGCTCGGGTCCTGATGCCCTGGCCGCCTGGCACGACCGATGGCGCCCCGGAGCCGCACACCGCACCACGCGCGTGATGGCCGCCTGCGAGCGCGCCGGCGGCTTCCACGTCGCTCAGACCGGCGCCCGCTGGGCGGTCGACCAGACGGTCCTCGACGAACTCGCCCTCTGGTGGGCCACCACCCACGGCAGCACGCCCCCGCCCGGACTCATCGGAGAGGACCACGCATGACCACCCGCTCCGCCACCAGCGGCATCACCGTCCGACCGGCTCGCCGCTCACCGATCGGACTGCTGCGGTGGCTGCCCGCCGTCACCCTGGTGGCGGTCCTGACCATCACCGCGTCCGCCGAATTCGAACTGGCCCGGACCGTGCTGAACCTGCCCCCGCACATCGCTTGGGCCCTGCCCGTCGCCATCGACTCGTACGTCCTCGCCGCCTTGCGATCGCGGCGCGATGTCCTGCCCGCCCTCACCGTCATGGCCGGTGCCCTGGCCGCCTCGATGGGCGCTCACCTCTCGGCCGACGGCAAGGCCGGACAGCCGCTGCCTGGACACGTCGTCGCCCCTGCCGCCACCGGGATCATGACCGTGCTCGTGGTGGTCGCCTGGCGAGTGCACGTCCTGATCGAACAGCCCGCCGCGCCCTCGACCGGCGCCGCAGCCGCTCCGTCGCCAGGTACGCCGCCGGACGTACCTGGCGATCAGGCCGCGAGTATGGGTACGAGTACACCGCGCGTGCGCGTCACCGTGACAGACGCACCGCCCACCGCTCCGGGCCAGAGCCCGCACTCGGAGCTAACCCGGCCGCTGGCGCGGCCGGCGTCTTCACTCGCGCTGCCCTCAACCCACGCCGCCAACGCAACCGGACGCGATCCGTATGGCCTGCGCGACCCCAAAACCCGTACCACCGACGAGGCAATCCTGGCCGCCATCCACGGAACCACGCCCAGCATCCGAGCCCTCAAACGCACCTACGGCATCGGTCAAACCAGAGCCACCCGCATCCACCAGCAGATCACCAGCAAGGCCCAAAAAAGCCAGCCAGAAAGCCAACTCACCAACCACGAACAGATCACCGGAGAAGAAGCCACCAATGAAATAAGCGAAGAAGCAGAACACCAGCACGAAGAACGAATTCAGATAACGAACCCAAAAGCGAAGAGCAATACACACACTTGCATCACTGACCGAGTAGGCCCGTCGAGCCCGACGGGGCAGGCCTCCGGCCTCGCCCCGCGGCCCGCCTTGCGGCCCATGCGGGAGGCGTGATGCTCTCCATTTCGAGCGGGCATTCCGCCGGATATCTGACTGGCTCGGTCGGCGCCGGCCGGGAGGACTACTACACCGGCGCCGTTGCCGAAGGCGAGCCTCCGGGCACCTGGCACGGCAAGGGAGCCGCCTCCCTCGGCCTGGTCGGCGAGGTCGACCCCGACGTCATGCACGCCCTGTACGGGGAGTTCTCCGATCCGCGTGACCCGCTCTTCGCCGACCCGGAAACCCGCGACCAGGCCGCCCGGCTCGGACGCGCGCCCAAGCAGTTCCGGACCCCGGACGAGGTGGTCGCCAAGCGGGTCGAGGCCTACCCGGGTACGCCCGCACCGGAACAGGTACAGGCCTGGAAGATCGAGGCCGAGCGGTCCCAACCCAAAGCGGTCATGTTCTACGACCTGACCTTCTCCGTACCCAAGAGCGTGACCGTCCTGTGGGCGGCGTACTCACGAGCCGCCACCGAAGCGGATGCAGCCGGGGACACGAGTACGGCCCACCGGATGCAGGAGAAGGCCGCCACGATCGAGACGGCGGTCTCCGACGCCAACGCCGTCATGCTCGACCACGTCGAGGATCAGGTCGTCAGCCGCGTCGGACGCCACGGCGGCAAGAACGCCACCGGCCGCTGGGTCGACACCCGCAACATCACCGTAGCGAGCTTCCCGCAGCACACCTCCCGCGAGCGCGACCCGCAGCTGCACACCCACAACGCCGTCCTCAACCGCGTCGAGTGCCCGGACGGCACCTGGCGCGCGATCGACGGCAAGGCCCTGTTCGCCGCCAAGGCCAGCGCGGCCGCGATCGCCGGCATGGAGCTACGCGAGCAGCTCACCCGCGACCTCGGCGTGTCCTGGGTGAAACGCGAGGACGGCAACGACTTCGAGGTCTCCGGCATCGAGCAGGACGAAATGGACCTCCTGTCCACGCGCACCCGCACCTTGACCACCAAGGCCGACCAGCTCGTCGCCGAGTACGAGGCCCACCACGGCCGCGCCGCGACGTCCTGGGAACTCAACCGCCTGCGCCAACAGGCGACCCTGGCCACCCGACCGGCCAAGAGCCACGCCGGTGAGACCAACGCCGAGATGCTCGACCGCGCCGACGCCACCATGCGCGGCGAGGTCGCCGGAGGGCTCGCGCGCATCGCCGCCCGCTTCGACACCGCCACCGCCACGAGATCGGCGGACCGCCAGGAGTGGTCACCACAAGCGGTGATCGCCGAAGCGGTCGAGGCCTGCCATGGTGACAACGGACGCTCGACCTTCAACCGATCCGAGCTGTCACGGCGCATCGGACTCGCCCTCCCGCCACACCTTGGGCTGTCCGAATCCGGTGAAAGCCGCGCTCTCATCGAGAGACTCACCGACCAGGCCCTAGCCAGCGACCTGCTGGTGCAGACCGCCGGATACGAGATCGGCGATGTCCCGGACGATCACCGCCTCGCCAACGGCCGCGCCGCCACGATCGGCCCGGACGCCGTCCGGTACGCGGCCCGCGGCCACATCGCCGCCGAGCACGCCATCCTGCGCGCCGCCGGCGAGCGGGGCCGGACCGCCGCGCCGAAAGACGCCATCAACGCCTGGCTCGAGGCCTCAGAATCGGGTCTGTCTGCCGCCCAGCGCGAGGCCGTCGCCAGTATCGCGGGCTCCGATGCTGCCCTGGCCGTGCTGGTCGGCCCGGCCGGAACGGGGAAGTCCTACACCGTCGGCCGCCTCTGCGAAGCCTGGAACGACATCACCGGAGGTCGAGTCGTCGGCGTCGCCACCGCACAGGTCGCCGCCGACGTCCTACGCGACGACGGCCTGACCGACACCGCCAACATCACCGCCTTCCTCACCGCCCAGCAGCGACTCGCCGAACAGCGACCGATGCCGGGCGACACCCAGCTGCGGCTCGGACAAGACGACATCCTCGTGGTGGACGAGGCCAGCATGGTGGACACCCACACCCTGACCCGCCTGCAGGCCACGGTCGACAACGCCGGGGCCCGGATGGTGCTCCTGGGCGACCCGCACCAGCTCAGCGCGGTCGGCGCCGGCGGAATGATGCGCACCGTCCTGGACCAAAGCGCCGAGGTCCACACCCTCGGCGAGGTCCGGCGATTCAGCAACGAGTGGGAACGCGACGCGTCCCTGCAGCTGCGGGACGGTCACGACAGCATCGTCACCGAGTACGACCGGCGCGGCCGACTGATCGACGGCGGCACCGAACGAGCCACCGTCACCGCCGTTGCCCGCGCGGCCGCCGCCGACCGGCTCGCCGGACGCGAGGTCGCCGTCGTCGCCGGATCGAACCGGCTCGCCTCCGAGGTGTCGGCCGCCGTGCGCCGACACCTGGTCGACGCCGGAATCGTCGCCGAGACGGGAGTCATCCTCGGGCGCGACCTCTGCACCGCTGGGATCGGGGATGTCGTCCAGGCCCGCCGCATCGACCGCACCCTCGGCCTGACCAACCGCGAGAACTACCGCGTCGAAAACGTCCGGGAGGACGGCGGTCTCGACGTCGTGTCCACCCGCACCGGCGAGCTGCGGATCATGCCCGCCGAGTACGTCCAGGCCGATGCCGCCCTGGCCTACGCCGGAACGGTGCACGCGACGCAGGGCGCCACCGTGGACTCCGGGCACGTCATCCTCACTCCCGGCATGTCCACCGCCGCCGCCTACGTCGGCCTCACCCGCGGCCGTGACTGCAACACCGCCTGGGCCGTCACCGACTCCGGCATCCCCAACACGCCCACCGCGACAGCCCGAGGTCTGCTCGCCTCGATCGCCAGCGGCGAGGACGACACCAGCGACCTGTCCGCTCACGACATCGCCGAAGCCGACCAGAACTGGCGCAACTCGTCCGAGACCCTTATGGGACTGACCGAGGATCACTCCCGGATCGCCTGCCGCCAGCGCCTGGACGCCGACCTCGACCAGCTCGTGGCCAACGGGGCCCTCTCGGAAGAGAACCGAGCCCGATTCGGATCAGACCAGGGCAGCGAGCACCTGGCCCGCCAGCTGCGCGCCCTGGAGCAAGCCGGACGGGACCCCGCCGAAACCCTGCGGCACGCCGTCACCGCCCGCCCCCTCGACGGCGCGGTCTCCCTTGCTCAGGTCGTGGCCGACCGGATCGACCGCGTTGAGGGCTTGCCCGTGCCAGACGTCGATCACGCGCTGATTCCCGTGCGCTTAGCGGCCAGCGACGAGACCTATCTCGGCCAGCTGGACAAGCTGCTCGATGCCCGCCGGCAGGAACTCGGGATCGAATGCGCCGAGCAGCAACCCGATTGGGCGCTCACAACTCTGGGCCCCGTCCCCGACGAACTGCCCGAACGAGAGCAATGGATCGAGCGGGCCGGTCAGATCGCCGGTTACCGCGAGGGCACCGGCTGGGACAACGAGGACGTCCCGCTCGGGCGCTGCCCCGGCGTCCACACCCCGGAGAAGCGCGCACAGTGGCACCGCGCCTACACGGCCGCAGGGTTGCCGGAGGACCGCCGGCCCGAAGCCGAGCTGCCGGACGGCCGCCTCCTTGTCCGCGCTTCGGCGGCCGACCGCATCGAGCAGGCCGCCCCCTCTTTCGTCGACCCCGCGATGCGCGAGCAGCACCTTGCCGCCGACAACGCCGCCCGCGCGGCGATCCTCACCCGCAGCCAGGGCGACGAACGGGCCGCAGCCGGACTGGAAACGAAGGCCGCCGAGCACACCGAGGCGGCTGCCCGCCTGACCGCGGTGGGAGAAGAGCGCGCCTCCTACCTGGCCCTGCACGCCGAGACCATCGGAGCTGGCCAGGCGGCCCGAGAGGAACTCAAGCGGCGCGGCATCGAACCCGGCACCGAGCCCGATCGAACGAGCGCGGAAGAATGGCTCGCCGCCGACGCGACGGCCCGGCGCGAAGACGACCAACACCGCACCATCACCGAGGACGACATCCTCGACACCGAGCGCACCAGCACGCCCTCGGCCGCCGAGACGTCAGCGGACCAGGCAGAGTCCTCGACCGACGCCAAGGCGCCGGATCCTGCAGCAGACGAGCGCGACGATGGTTCGGATCAGGCTGAGACGAACCCCGTCGAGCGCCTGCCGGTGCTCTCGGCCGAGGCGTCAGCGGCCGAGATCCGGGCAGCGGCCGAGCACGCGGCATCCGTCGCCGACGATGTCGCCGACACCAAATCCCAAAACGCCCACGAACCGGCGGCCAACGACGAATGGCATCGCCAGCGCGTCACCGGCGCCGACCAGGAAGCCGCAGGCGCGCAGGCACCCGAAACAGCCCCTGACCACGCCTGGCGCCGTCAATCATCGGCCAGCTCCGCCGCTGCTTCGGGGGCAGGTGAATAGCGGTGAGCCCTCACCACTCCTTGCGAGCCACCGACCCGACCTGGCCCCGGTTCGGGTCCAAGTCAGGGCATCGCGTCGACGAAGTCCGCGACGTCGTACGGGAATCGCTCCGGACTGACGCCCGGACCCAGCAAACCGGGGGAGCCCAAACCGACCCGGCCGAGCACCCACGAGCGGATCTCGTCCAGCGGCATCTCCGGCACCAACCACATCGGCAGCCGGTAATCAGGCAGGAAGGTCCAGGCCAGCCACTCCTCGACACCGCGAGCGGCGATCCGGCCCTCATCGCAGTACGAGGCGTTCGGGAACGCCTGCGCGCCGGCCGCCGCGCGTCCGGCCGCCTCCATCTCCGCACCGACCTCCAGGAGGTTCGGTGTCGGACGATCGATCCCGGTCGCCGGACCGACCGGGGACTGCCCGCTAATCCAGCGGGCGGCGAAATAGCCGCCCTTGGCCAGGGCCTCGACGCGGCGATCCTCGCAGTGGGCCAGCCGGACGATCGCATCCAGGCTGAGGCGGATCTCCGCCCCGTTGCGCCCTCTGGGCGCGGGACGGCGCTGTCCCCACTCTTCGATGCTGCCGGCCGTGGGCAGCGGTTGGGGCGCGGGATGAGACGCGGGTACGGACATGGCGGGACCACCTTTCGCCAGATCTCTCCAGTGTGCATGCGACCACCGACAAGCAGCCATCGCCGTGACCGTTCTTGCCCGGGTTGTGCGTGCGTGGATCTTTCCGGGTGGCTGGATGTCCACCATGCCCGCGACGGGTGCTCAACGCGTCAAGCGGTTCCTCCGCGAACTTCTCTCCCCGCCGTGACCGGGCGCTGCGCTCGATCCGAGAACTGCGCGCCCCACTGCTGGACACCCGCACCCGCCACGAGAACAGCGGCCCACCAATCCACCCGGAAGAACCACACCGAACAGCAACCAGACAGGAGAAACCGTCATGAACGAGCCCACCATCACCATCGCCGGCAACCTCACCGCCGACCCCGAACTCCGGTTCACCCCCACCGGCAAGGCCGTCGCCCTGCTGCGCATCGCCGCCACCCCGCGCCGCTACGACAACAACAGCAAGCAGTGGACCGATGGGAACACCACCTTCCTGGACGCCGAAGCCTGGGGCGCACCCGGTGAGAACGCCGCCGAATCCCTGCACCGCGGCGACCGCGTCGTCATTGCAGGCAAGCTGCGCACCGACGTCTACACCACGGAGAACGGCGCGAACGCCGGCACCGAACAGCGGCGCCTGCGCATCGTCATCGACGAACTCGCCGTCAGTCTGCGGCACACCACAGCCAAGCCCGTCCGGGCCAGCCGTGGCAACGCCACGGACACCACAACCGAGACCACACCCGCCGGAACCGACCAGGACCCGCCGTTCTGAACCCCTCCCTGATCGGGGCACCGGGCCGGCTGGCGAATACGCCCCGGCCCGGTGCCCGCAACAACCACCGCCTCCACCGATCTCCGCACTCGCTGTGGCAGCGGTGAAGGCCAATGGCCTGCAATCCCTTTGGACCGCCTACGGCGGGAACCGGCTACGCCGGTGACGGTGGTCACCTTCCGGGGGGCGGGTAGCACGCCTGCCACTCACGGGAAAGCGATCCGGGGCACACCCATTCGGACGATCTTCACCCCGACCCTCGCGCGTAGGGACCACGAGCCGTCAGTCACCTGAAAGCGGTGGCTGGGTTGGGTGCCGGCGAAGATCCGCTGCGCTGTCCGAATGGGCGACCCCTCCTCGCTTGCCCGCGAGCCTCTGCAGCCGTGCTACGGGCTAAAGCGCCCGGGGAGGCCCCAAGAACAGGAGCCACGCCCGGCCCGCTAATCCCCCTCGCGCGAAAGGGAACCTGACGATGAACGACACCGGAACAGCGACCAGCAACCCCACCACAGGCACGGTCTCGGACAGTCGAATCTGGCTGCTGGTCGGGACACCGCTGGTCTGCGGATCCTGCCTGACCGACATCGATCCGATCTGGGACGACTGGCAGCTCTTTGGTGAATGGGCCGAGCACACCGCCTGCCGCAGCCGTGCCGCCGAGCTGGGCCAGGACGACGCGCTAATCGCCGGAGACCAGAAATGAACCTTCTGCCGAGCCTGGGATGCGACCTGGACGTCACCGACTTCTTCTGCGGCGCCGGCGGCGCCTCCTCCGGCCTGCGCTCAGCCGGATTCAAGGTCGTCACCGCCGCCAACCACTGGGATCGAGCCATCGAGACCCACGCTGCCAACCACCCGGGCACCGAACACCTGACCTGCGACATCAACAACCTAGATATGCGCCGCCTCCCGCCCACCCGCGTCCTGTGGGCCTCCGTCATCTGCACCGAGATCAGCCCCGCCGGCGGCAAGCGACGCCGCCCCACCAAGGGCCAGATGGCACTCATGGAGTACGGATCGATCAACGACGCAGCCTTCACCCGGACCCGCGCCACCGCCCTCGACGTCATCCGCGCCACCGAAGTCCACCGGTACGACGTCGTGGTGGTCGAGAACGTCGTCGACTTCGCCGTCACCTGGGAACTGTTCGACTGGTGGCGGACCGGCATGCATATCCTCGGCTACAGCAGCCAAGTCATCTCCGTGTCCTCCGCCCACGTCGGCGGACCAGGCAACGAACCAGCGCCCCAGTGGCGGGACCGGATCTACATCGTCTTCACCCGCACCGGCGTCCCCGTGCCCGACCTGCAGCTGCGACCGCTCGCCTGGTGCGAGCCCTGCGGCGCCGACGTCGAAGCCGTCCAGGCCTGGCGCAACGGGCGCACGATCGGCAAGTACAAGCAGCAATACGACTACAGATGCCCCAACCCCAGATGCCGCCACGCCATCGTCGAACCGTACGTGCGACCGGCAGCGGCAGCGATCGACTGGAACGACGTCGGACAGCGGATCGGGGACCGGACCAAACCCCTGGCAGAGTCGACGATGCGCAAGATCGTCTCCGGGCTGGCCGAGTACGCAGACGGCCCCTCAATGGTCACGCTGAACCACTCCGACGACACCGGCCGCACCTACCCAGCGCACGCGGCGCCGCTGACCACCCGGACAGTCCGGATCGGAGACGGCGTCGTCACCCCACCGCTACTCGTGCCGGTCGGCGGGACCTGGAACGAGACCGCCTACCCCACCACCGGACCGCTCCGGACGCTCACGACCAGGGCCACAACCGGTGTTCTCGCACCGGCGGGAGCCTTCATCGTCGAGCTGCGCGGCGGCGGATCCACCCACCGGCCGATCACCGCCCTCCTGGCCACGATCACCGCCACCGGAAAAGACCACGGCCTAGTGATCCCCTACCGGAACAAGACCAAGGCCAGGCCGGCCGGCGAGCCGCTGCACACGCTGTCCACCAAGGACTCCGCCGGGCTCCTGCAGCCCGCACCCGAACAGCACGACTGGACGGCTCCCGTCGCCGTCGACGACTGCTACTTCCGGATGGTGTCCCCGCGCGAACAGCTCAACGGTCAACGCTTCGACCCGGCCTACGTCGTGCACGGCAACCAGGGCGAGCAGACGATGCAAGCTGGAAACGCAGTGTCTGTGAACGTTGCCCACTGGATCGGAGTGCAGATCATGGCAGTTCTTGGTGATCGCTGAGAGACGCGCCAGCTTCTCGTATAACTGACTCGAGTCAGCTGTGCTCGGGATAACCGCGACGATGACGCCACCCCCACCCGCGCCGGATACCTTGGTTGCGCCGCCGAATTCGTCAAAGACGAAGATCGCCTTAGATTGAACGTTTGCTACCATTCCCAATTGATGTTGGATGGCCCACCTTCGCGTCTCAGCGTTTCGCTGGGTATGTTCAGTTCATTGTCAGTTATCGCCGCCGCTGCGCTTTGCGTCAGCTCTCGTTTCGCGCTCCAGATGATCGGAGTGTGATGCTCAAGTGTCGTGAGAATGACTCCGTGAGCCGAACTTGATCTTCGCGATCCAAAAGACAGTGCATCCGGCACTTGTGAAAAAGCCCCTCGACACCCGTCTGCGAGCTTGGGCCTCAACAAACCTTCCGCCTGAGCCCGACCTTCGACGAACTTGCGAATCAGACCACTCAAATGCGTCGCGCCTTACATGGTGCTCATCAGCCAATCAAGTCCGGGCCGCAGGATGCCGTTACGCGTGAGTTGCACTGCTTGCTTCAGCCGCTCTGAAGCTTGGTGAGATCGGCCCGCCGCTGATTCCGCAAGTGCCGCCTCAATCCAATACCATTCAACATCGCTCTCTATAGAGATTGCCACTTCCAGGTGCTCAACAGCCGACCGTGATCGCGCGCTCAGAGGTCCGGCCCCCGTTGTCAGGATACGAACTGCTCTCCCAGCATGCTCGTTCGCCTGAGAAGATTCGGCTGTTCGTTGCCACTCCACAAAACATGCGATGCTATCGAGACGTACTCCTAAGTCTGCATGAGCGGCTCGCGTGTCTGTCAAATTTCGGGCTGCCACTAAACAACTCAGAGCTAGAAGGCTCCGTTGCACGGAATCCACGGCGTTCCCCAATGACGCTGCAACCTCTGCCGCCCGTTGTGCGTAAGTCAAACCCTTGCTGTACTCGCCCTCATCTTGGGCAAGTTTTGCCATATACTCATACCGATCACCTTCGTAACCTCGCGCAAAACCCGTGTCTGCGAACTCCATTGCGTCGCGCGCACCGCTCAGGTCGCCTGTGCGTCGCATGATTTCCGCGAGAATTGCGTACGAAAACCCAACGGCATGACGGTGATCCATCGCCTCCCAGATAGGGCGCGCCGTACTTATGCAATCTTTGGCCCGATCATAGGAACCACCAGCTATGAAGTCGATAGCGGCGTTCGTCCATACCCGTGCCCGCATCCATGGATCGTCGGCGACCAGTGGACGATTCAATAGTCTGAGACCAGCTTCAGCGCCAAGTATCGGCTGCCCCTGAGCAGTTGCTGCGCACGCTTCTATGTCTGCGATACGTCCTGGACTTCGAGCCTCAGCCAACGAGTGGGCCTCTCTATAAACCTCTGCCGCCCGAACCCTGTCACCTCCTCGGAGCCAGGCCTCCGCTTGCGCAAGAAGTCCATCAAGGTGAGTCTCCGACCCTTGCAACAAGGAGAGTTGCCGGTGCTGCTCCGCCAAGACGGCAAGCAGGCGGGGGGAAGTCGAACCAAAGAGTTCCATGGCTACCTGAGGGATACTTGTGGTCGCCTGCAGCTCTAGTCCGGCTGCCGGGGCGATGAGCGATGACCGCGCCTCTTTGAGTACTTGAAAGAATCGTTCAACCGCTTTTGTTCGTTGAAGGGCAGCGTGAAGGCTTGAGGACAGTTGGAGCCCTGCTGCAATGCGTTGAGCTCTACTACCGTGTCTTTCTGCCCATCGTACGGCCTTCTCGGAGCTCGCAATCTCTCCTTCGGATTCCCAAAGCTTCCCGTATAAATTTCCTTTTCCTAGCCATACCCTTGCCGCATTCCAGTCGTCGACGTGGTGGCGCTCGTGGATGGCGAGCTCCCGATCTGTTTCGTTAAGTGCCTCCCGGAACCGGCTCAAGCCGCGCAAAGCCTCAGTCTTCTCAGAATGGTACCAAGTCGCATATTTCAGATCTAGCGACTCAGGGTCCGGTATCGATTCCAGGGCTGCTAAGGCGTCGCTCCAGAGGCCGCGAGCGTTCGCGACTCTTGCAGAGAAGTAACCGCCCCAAGCTTTATGCAATGGGCCGGGTGGAGGGAGGGCCGTATCCTCTTCCGCTTTCCATGCGCGTACAAGCAGGTCACACAAATTGTACAGCCCTGCGCCTTCCAGGTCATTAAAGGTGTTTACCATCGCAGACCAACCGGTGTCGCTTGAGCGCCGCAGACCGGTATGGACTAGTTCAACCGCTGTCCTTATAAGGGAATCCTCGATGCTTTCAGCGAAGGCGGTCGCACGAAGTTGATTTATTCGGCGTAGGACAGCGTCGCTTTCCCGGAGAGCCACAGCCGCCGCTTGTACTTCGGCATAGCGGTGATCGTACAGAGACTGCAGAGACTGCAGATGCTTTGACAATTCCTCAGCGCGCTGGGAGTCCGCCATCCAATAGTCGAGCAAAGAACGACGAACTCTCCCCTGTATAGCGTGATTCATGCCATGACACTCATATACAAGCGGTGAATCTACGAGACGCTCAAAGGCTCCAACATAATCGGGATCACCTTCGTCGAGACTTATCATGGCTGCCAATAGGGAACGATCGAAGGTCCGCGGTATGGCGGCAACCAAGAACAGATCTCGAAACAGAGGGGATGAAGCTGCGGCCGCTTCCAGCATATGAGTCGTTAGCTCCATCGTCGCCCTTGCTGGATTGGCGAGAACGGCATCCACGAGGGTCTCAGGACTGTCTTTATCGCTCATTTCATCTACGCCGCTCTACAATCCCAGTAGCGAACCAGATTCCGTCGACTAGTGTGTGTACGCCCCCCTGCAGGAGGGTGTATATTGCCTTTACTTCGAGTTTCGTTAAGTCAGTGAACCCGTGGACTCGTAGGAATTCTCGAACCTCATCTAAAGTCCAGGAGCCGAAAGTCTCTAAGAGCTCGATGCACGGGTGCTGTTCCTTCGGAAGTCGCCCGTATACCAGCTCGCGAATGTCCTCGCCGGCCAGGACTACGACCAGACGACGATTTTCCCAATTGGTGAGCGCCATGCGGCGGACCACCTCGCTGAGGATCCATCGGCGTAGTTCCTCGCCGACCTCGTCCAGAGTGTCGAAGAGGAGCACCACTAGATTCTCCTGCGTGAAGGAAGCCAGATCTGAAAGAAAGGCGTCCACGCAGAGCAAACGAGCTAGGGAATCAATCTCGGCTGTCCAGGTTGGCAGCACAACGTTTTCGGCATTCTCGATGATAAACATCATTCCGGCGATCTTGGCAGCGCCCGATACCGTTGCATTGCGCATATCTACTGCCCCTCCAACGCTCCGTATGCGCTGAAGGAACGCAGCGGTATCGCTCAGCTTTCGCGCGCTATCCAGTTCCTCAAAATTCGGCAAAGACGCCCCGGTTGCCTTGAGAGCCTTGTGTAGGCAAGTCACGACCGCAAACTCGTCGGGTCTTTCCTTGTAGTCAGCGAGATCAGCAAGAGCAACTGGCACGCTACAAATTACATCGCATTGCAGTCGAACTTTACGCATGAAATCCGTCTTGCCAGTCCCGCTTCGATTACTCACAACCATTACTCGCCTTGGCGAGTCTAAGGCTATAATTCTTTCAAAGAGATGCCACTCGGGCTCTCGATCGATTATACAAGTCTCATCGGGTCGACTCACCCTCGGTCACCCCCCTTTCGCCCCCACTTGAAGACCGTCCCCAGGGCAGAGATGAGACTTGAGTCCTCAGCCGCCGCCTGAGCGTAGCCTCGCACTTCCTCTTTAGTTAAAGGTGGCCGGAGTTCAGCCCCAATATGTTCGAAGTGCCGTTCGATTTCTTCGATGTTGAAGCGACCGAGTTCGCAATACACATCAACGAAAGGTCGGAGACGAGCAATAGACTCGGGCCTATCTATGAAGATTAGAATGATCGAATTGTCGGCCTCTCGGGTGCGTGGAATCAATCTTGTGGTGATCCACCAATGTATTATGGGGTTGGGTGCATAACCGTCGACACCGATTATCAAGTCGCCTGACGAGAACAGGGTGGTTAAGACTCTGTCCTCTTCTTCTCGTTTTTGCTGAAGCCAGCGCACCCCTTGCTTCATAAAACCTTTAACTCCGACAGCCACTAGGTCGGTTTGTTCTTCGCCTGCGGCGCTAGCAGATACCGTCCCCTGCAGATCTGCGCTGCCCTCGGTGAGTAACGCATTCAGTAGTCGGTCGATATCATTCAGATTAGTGGTGGGCTCAAGTATCAGAGGCTCTGGCCACCCAATGACTCTGTAACCGCTGCGAGTGCCGTGCTCGGCGAGACGCGAGAACATGTACGTTCGGCCACTCCCGGGTTGGCCCGCGAGAATTATGACCGCACTGCGACGATCCCGCATGGCAGCCATGAGTTCGTTCCATTCGCGTTTGCGACCGATCGGAGTATCTTGCATCTCGCCCTCTATGGATTGGCTTTCTTGTCTCCAGCCTCATATATGACTCCAGCGACGTTCCCGCCGGAAATATTGGCATTGCGGGCATCCACTGCTCCAACGATTTCACCCATGAGCTGCCACTGTGTTTTCCCATCCACCGATTCAGTCTCAAGGAGTGACGAGGCGTCCTTGTGTAAATCCGGATTACGGGCAATCATCGCTCGGACGACTTCTTCCATCGCCCCCTTCATCATCTCAGGATTGCGCTTAAAGAGATCAACAACGTCGGCCTCCTCTCCGTCCTTTGCCTCGCCGCGTAAACGATTCCACAGCTTTTGTGCTGTCTCGACTAAGCTACTCGCAGCGGCCTCAGTAGTGCGTCCGCGTAGTTCAGCGGTCAGGCCTTCCACTCCTTTTTGGACCAGTGGTACCAAAAATGAGGACACGAGAGACGTCGCTAGCGCAGCAATTTCGATCATTGGAGCCCCCTGTACTAGAGGTGATGGTTTCGAGCAGCCTAGTCCGTGCCGGAGAAACTCGATAGCGCGAGTCGGCTTCAGGAAAGTTAAGTTGTGGCCTGGCCAGATTGTGTAGCGTGGTCATTTGCCTGTTCAGCGGGCCTCCCCCCCTGGAGTCGATCTTTATCTCGGTACCTGCGGTGTTGCTCGGGCGAGGCATTCGAGGTTTCGCCGATGATCGAACTGTGGAGTGGTTCGTGGAGGAAGCAGTGACCAGTACAGTCGCTGGGAACTCGACCTTCTGGAGACAGGTCGTTGGGACACGGACCGTGTTCGCCCAGTTCATTGGGGCGTCGGGCTGCCGTGAGAGTTGTGCGTCGGGTGCTGTGCGGTGCGTTGTGGGAGAGGGCATGGCGTCTTCGTGGGGGCGCAGGTCGCTTATTCTATGAGGATTGCCTGTCGCGCGCCCCGGATCTAACTGATGGGCGCCTCGGTCTGGGGTTTAGCCGGTCGCTTGAGGCGC
>Ga0307513_10002808_pt1 | contig 23891 bp, 22 predicted proteins | sample 15_EM_MG_FD_202174 | JGI IMG/M metagenome (GOLD analysis project Ga0307513, IMG submission 202174) | Populus trichocarpa ectomycorrhiza microbial communities from riparian zone in the Pacific Northwest, United States - 15_EM | ecosystem: Host-associated > Plants > Roots > Unclassified | place...
GTGGCCCCCCCCCCCGTTTTACACCAAAAATGGCCATTTTCACCTCATAAAATCACAGCCAATTGCCTTGCAAAAAAAAAATTAAAATTCCTCAGAGTCTGTTGGTTAATGCCCATAGTGCAATACCAGAAATAGTGCTGGTGGGCAAAAGATACCTCTGATTTTGTAATGAGAGTCCCATACAAAAAGTACATTGTAACCGCATCCAATGACAATCCTCAGCTCTCAACTCTCACAGGAGAATGAGAAAATTCTCATAATTTTTACCTAGAAATTTTGAACAATTGCCTACACTATGTCTTTGTTTTATTAAATCTATACAGTTTTGGGATGAGTTATGAGTCCGAAATCAGCCATTTTTGGTGTAAAACGTGGGGGACACGAATTTTGTCGCCAAGATCGTACTTGTACGAGTACTCGCCGGGGCCAACGAAAACCGGAAAGGATCCCTGTTTGGATAGCTAGCAACAAGCTCACAAAAACGGTTAGTTCCTGATAAACCAGTATGGCGGAAAAGCAAAAATAAACCTATGATGTGCAGATAATAAGAAATGACGTTTCCTTCTCAAGGAAACAGAAATCTGGTCTTGGGGTAATATGACCATCAAAGTACAGTACTGGTGCGTTGCTCATCACATTGCGCAACAAGTATACTTTTAAGATGTCCCATAACACTGTCTCTCTTTCCAGGCACTCTGATCGCCGGATGGCCCTGATTCAGCACGGGTAGTTTCTGGCCTTCCATGACCCCGACGAGTACTTGTAGGACTCTGGCGATACCCGAGTACAAGGTTAAACACCACAGAACAGAACACTGAGATCCACATTCGGGGAGATGGGGAACCCACACTTCAAGCTCTCAATGAAATGCAGTCAGATAATCTGTCAGGTAAACCTAGTATATAGGTCACCTTGCAGTATTTACTAGAATAGCTAACCAACCTAAACTACCGGTATTGCAAAGCCCCAATATCCCTAGAGAATCGGTAGACTATCCCCATCACGAGATAAGCTATTATTACGGCCGGATCCCAGCCGTGCCTTCTTTGGTATTAATGTACAAGTACCAAAATAAATACAACTGTAATCCCACACCTCGGTCCATGGGATAGGTTGATATTCAACTTTCCACCAGGATATCTCAACAGGCAATTAGCCATGTTGCTAATGGGACATCTCCTGGGCCTCATACTCCGCTGAGTAGCCAGCGGACTTACCTAATACTGTATCACACGCATACCTCCGGAACAAATTCCACGCGATAACCTCCGTGGATTCACTCCACCCCATATCTCCACAATCCCGAAAAGATATACAGTACATATATATCTACGTCTACTAACTAGATCGCGGGAATGTCCCCCACCCCAACATCACCACCTACACGGAACAATGAACTCACTGGGAACAGGACCGCGCCCTTCTCTTAATGTCTCCACTTGACAAAGCGGGCGGGTCATTGCACACAACAAAAAATTGGCCAGAGCCTCGGCATTTTGGTGTTATGCGACAACATTCCGTTTCACAAACACAATCACATTATGGGTACTGTACAGTGAGTGCGGATCACTGATTTTTTGGTTTAACACCTAGCCCCTAGCAATCCAAAGCTCCAGCAGCCGGCTTTCTCTAGTATTTTCAACCAAGCCAGAGATATCCCGTATTCCATTTCTTTACTCCCTTCTTGTTTCCTTCGGCTCTTTCCCTCTTCTAACCAGCCCGCTAAATATGTCTTGTTGTGGTGAGCAGAGGTAGAGCGCAGAGAGAAAGTGATCTATTAAATAGATTATTCTACGGTTGGAATCCACTTTTTGATTGATAAGCTGTAGTGTACACAATTGGACTAGCGAAGCCCCACTCAAAACCTCGACCCTCAGAGTTCCCATAGGCGTTATCTCACTAGTGTTTTATTCACTACCGGCATTGTGCTTTTACTCTTTCAGGTGCCTCGTGCGCAAATCCTCCTTTCTTCCTTGCCTACGCCCAGCCAGCCTTTCCAGGACTGCGGCCCCTCTGGCAGGCGGCGTGTGCCCACTCACTCCCTGTCAGCAAGAAAGAAAGAAAGTTGTAATTTTAGATTACAACATGGGGCAGCGGCATTACCAGATGATCCAGGCAGCAAGCCGCTCTTCCGAGAACAACTGCTCGAGCCCAAGGTATTATATATACGAGTGATGCAACATGAGCCTTAAACCCGCCGGAACTTGTCCTTTGATCACCCCGGTCCTTCCTTTGCTTCCTCTCTAGCTAATCGCCATGCGGCTCTGTGCTGTGAGGATCCTGCGTCTCTCCCGGTTTCCTCCTGGCTGGATTATCTCCCCAGATTTCCTTCCCCCTTCCGGTTCTTACTAATTCGTCTAGTAACTGACTCGCTGGCCAGCCCGGGACTTGCATTTTCGCGGCACCCGTCGCTGCTAGCACTACTGGGGTCTGTTTGAACCTGGTGGAGCCCGGGAACCGGAAAAATGATCTATTGTAGCTAGCAGTAAGAAAGGGCCTCCGTCAAAATATCTCAGCTATCGTGATCTCCTCCTTAAATCTGCCACCCCCTTGGGATTTTATCTGCCCAGCCCCCCCCAGCCGAAACTACTCTCTTCTCGCCGTAGGCAGATGTAGAAAGTGATTGCTTGCTTACGATACCGACCACGGTGGCCTCTTCAATCCCAATAACTCTGCATGCTCAAGGAAAGTCTGGGCCAAGTTCCACACAGTAAATCGGTGTCTCATAATCTCGATCTGGGTCAACCGGTCTCCGATATTACGTAGTTGGCTCCCCCGAGTCAAAGTTCCAATCGTGAGGGGATGCCTTCGCGATAAACTATCTAGCTAATCCACCAAGGCGACGAGTTGATAAATAATCCACTGATTTTTAGATTACCCCCCCCGCGACCTTCACACGCTCTCCCCCGCCAATGCCAAAGGGCTGGGCCATAGACGCAAAAGTCCTGGAGAGCCCATACTTGTGTATAATGTTTGCCCTCTCCGACCAGAAACGGGGGGGGTTCTGTCTCCCGATGTGCGATCACACGCCGTTCACTTTACTGGAGATTTCTTCCCTCTCTCGTTAAATAGATGTGTAAACATTCCAGAACTCTGATACCTATAGCGGCGATCCCGCTCTAGGCGTATATATATATAACCCGCCGCTTGACCGAACTTAAGTCTGATAAAAATGTACCCCCGAAAAACGCGCCCTTCCCATCCAAACTTCATAACCGTTGACAAATCAAACTGTCCCCCTGCAGCAAGCAAACGCCTCCTACTCCTCCAGAATCATATTCCCTCCGGGGCGCCATAAACTTATAAAGAGTCCCCAACAGCTAAACAACAGACTCCAAAAAATTATTGCATAGCGCTCCCAACTGCCAGATCCTTCATTCCCTGCTACTCAACCCCCACCCCGCCCCACCGGAAAGGCTGGCCTACCTATTGGTTCATTAGTATCTTCTCTCTCCTTCCTAATGAGGACAACCCCCTGGAAAAGACAACGGATACGCACCCGTCAGATCTGCCCGAACATTACTCTCCTCAAATTCCGTTGGAATGTCAAAGTCTATCTCCGGGCGAAACACAATAGCCCCCGGATCCCGGTTCACCCGCTCCTTGACCCTCCTAGCTGGCCTCGGACGACTCCGCTTCGTCTCCACAGGGGGGGGGGGATGCGAAACTGGGATTTTCCTGGTAGACCGCCTAAGGACCGACCTTGGTGTTTCAGCAGTCAATGCAGGGTCGTGATTGGACACGTCTCGGGCACCTAACCGAGCCGGTGGATTTTTCACTGGCGTGTCCGCCGTTCTCCCCTTGTCCGAGGGAGTGGCGACTGGCTCTGGGGGGGGGATGGGAACCCCGTCCATTTTTTCATGTGTAGCTTTGTGCATTCGGCTTCCACAGGCCGATCTCCGCGCCCGTACCACGCGGGCGGGAGTGAATTCGCTTTGCTCGGGCTCTTGTGCAAAGATTTTCGCCCGAGCCCGCGAGCGTGTGTTTCTCGCCCCTGACGACGCCCTCATAGGGAGCCTATCATTCGGGCACGTCACATGCTCCGCTGAGTCCACAGCTTGAGCGACTTCAACGGTTGCTTTCACCGTGCGCACGCCCTCGCGTGTCTCCCCACGCGCCACGATCTCGCCGGGAAGTCTGGCGGAATCGGTCAGTCAGCGCATTTTACCCCCGTCAACAAAAAAAACTCAAACTAGAGATGAACAAACCGCACGACGATGCACTCGTATATCTCTTCAACTTTTTTGTTGGTGCCATCGACTTGCCCCCGCTGGCTCCGCTTCTTTCGCCGGCCAAGGGCGGGCTGCCTATTCCTGCTTGCACGATTCATGGAGGGGGAACGAAAATTCAGCTCGTGGGAATGGGCGATGTGGTGATGTGTTGTGGTGGTGGTGGTGGTGAGGTGAGGTGGCGCTTTGATACCAAGGTGAGGTGGCTTCAAGCACGGTAGATCATCGCTATGGGTATAAAGCCCAAGGGGATTTTTTGGTTGGCGCCCGCCTGGATAAATGGTGAGTCAGAAAGTTTGAAAGGCGGCAGTTCGACAGGGAATAAGAGAACTGAACTTTTGAGCCTATGAAAAAAACTCGATGGTGTGGGGGGTTTTCGGGGGCTGGGGGGACCTCCTTTCCGGAATGGCCTAACATGATAAAGAAGTAGTGGCAGCTGGGCTCTTTTGATAGGCGGCGAGATTAAGTACTGCTCGGTTGCTAGCTGGTACCTGCGTATCTTCAAACTTATCACCAAGTTGAGAGGACCGACCGCTTCACTAACTACAAAGTAGCCTCTCACGTTACCCTTTGTCAATGATAGCGTTATCGGGCTGATCGGGGCATAGCTCACCCCACGCCGCACTGCCAGCACTCCGATGCATGTATCCAAGACAGGGGCGCCGTTGGCCGAATGGGCAGATCGCAACCGGGAATGCATTTGGGGAAGCCAGAGGAACGAGAATCCCTTTTACTCGCTGATGTCATGGCATTCCACATCTATAGCTCTTTTCTAAATACCTTTACCAACATCATCGGGAGGCACTTTTGTAGGATCGAGCCGTAGTTGTGGCAGCGAGAGCTTATCGTACTGTACCTATCCCCCCCCTGAGGTGAAGAAGTAGGCAGCGGCAACCCCCGAATCAAATCGGGCGGACATACCGCAAAAACGGGAGCACCGATAATCGAGAATGGCGCTAGGACGTCCAGGATTTCCCCCTTTGGATTAAGGCGAGAAAAAGGCAGCAAAAACGCTCTCTTTCAGCCAGCCAGCCAGCCAGCCATCGGGTGAGACAAGAAAAAAGAAAAATCCGGTCGAACCTCACCACAATCTCACCCCCGCAATCCCGGCCGGCCAAAACTCGACGAACCTTTCCGGGACAAAGCGAGTGATCCGGGACAACAGGTCAGGTTTTTGTGTAAAAAAAACACTCGGAAGTTCATACCGGGATTATCGAGATCCGGGATGTTGGCTGTAACTGGGAGAGAGGCAGCTCCGACATCCTAGGGAAATTCTCAATCACCAATGTTCCAACTTTCACGAGTATGTGGAACCGCGGTAAATGCTATAATAATAACTCGCCAGGAATTGCTCTCTATCGGGGACCCCCCCCCCGTGAGTTGCCGCCAGCTATAGCCCTTGAACTCAAACCCTCACCCTCACCAACCAATGTTCCCTTCCTCTACGAGAATGATCCTGGTGCTAAAACCCGTGATGGTGGATGAGACGACTTAATATATGTCCCAGCTTATTCGAGGCACTCAGCCCCAGGGTCGAAAAACGGGTCATGCGGGTTTTTCCAATCGAAAAACTTTGTGGCGTGTGTAACGAACGCCCCCTTTCTGCATATCATACAAAACTGACAGATCGACCAGAAGCTCGGCACTCGGAAAGAAAGCTTTTTAAACCCTAGGGCTGAATGCCGAGGATATATGATACGGGTAAAGAGGAATACGTGAACACCGAGCCTTGCCCCTGCCTCACCCAAACCCCCACCAACATATTTAATATACAATTCCAATGCCCATGAAGACAGCCACTCCGTTCCAACTGCCAACACCTGAGTGAGCCACGCACCCGAAAGCGACAGAATCTCTTCGAATTGCAAAAAAAAAACCCCCCCCCCGTAGCGCAGGACCACAGCATACAGCATCTAGGATTAACCGCTAAGATTGGATGGTAGGGTAGGGTGCTTGGGGGCGTGTTCAGGAACTTCAAGCTTCACAAGGTGTGACCAACGGTGGGAAAAGGCTGCACCGGTGGGTGGACCTTGGACACACATCTTATGGTTTTTACCGAAGGGATGCCGGGGCTGTTGGAGAAGTCTCAAGAGCAGCGGACATGCGGGATGTTCGGTGATTGCAAATTGCACACAATAGGGAGGGGATTGTGGTAGTTTCGAGTGATATTATATGACCTCACACGTTGGCTTCGGTCCTGGGAGGCATGGATCGCCCAAAGTCACGTCATACGCCACGAAACGAGTTCTAGTAAAAAACTTCTAGCTTTCTTCACGGCGTTCCACCGAAGGACCAAATTTGCTGATTTCCATCCGCCTTGGTACTGTATTATACTAACTTAGCACGGGGAACCCCCGATCAGATCCTCAACGACTAAACACATCGGGTATTGCTCACAGACGTCACAAGAAAACTCTCTGATCAAGAATAATGATATGCACCATTCACATTTTCAGTGTACCTACTATACACTATGCCATCCCGCTAAGAGAATTGAGATAAATAAAAATTAAGGAAAAATGCCAAAAAAAAGATTGCCTGGGTCACCAACTCATCCATATCATAAAAAACACCAGGCGTATCGAAATGAAGAGGGTATACATATCATAGCTACCAAAAAAAAAAAGGAAAAAGAAAAAAAAAAGATTGAAGCAAGATGGTACTAAAACGCGCTCAAATAAAAACAAAAATCCAGGGCGAACGAAATTTAGAGCTACGTCACAAAAACTTTTACTCCCTCGCGATAAAATATGAGAGGAAGATAAGGAACTGATATCGTATCATCTCACAGCCAAGCGGCAGCCGCCATCGCCGCCCATATGGCCCATCCAAATCTTGGATCATCATCATGGACCACCCCAGTATGAACTGCGATCTCTCGCCCTTCCCCTGTCCCCGCCATGATGACTACTGCGTCTACCTCCCGGCCCACCCCCGGGCTGCTGCGCGCGTCGGTCCCTGTCATATTCATCCTGGTAGGCGTACTCGGCCACCCTCCTATCATCTCTCTCCCTCCCGCGGCCCGGTGGCGGTGCTGGGAAGTCACCATACCTATGCCACAATTGTAAGCTTCAGATTCATTACAGAAAGAAACCAGAGAGAATAGAGAAAGGAGGGGTTATACTCGTATGGATCGGCAGGGGGTTCGTAGCGCCCAGAGGGCCCAAACCCTCGGAGAAGATCCTCCTGCTGACGTGCAACTCGGGCAGCCTCATCTGCCTTGCGCTGGGCACGAGACCTCCGGTCTTGTTCTAGGGGAGGTGGGGCGGGAGTGGCACCTGGAATGGGAACACCAGCGTCAGGAACACTGATAGGGGTTTGAGCAGATACCCCGCTCGACCCAGACCACTCTTGGTCATGCTCATCTGCAGATCGGTCGCGGCGGCCACCGCCACGGTGGTGGGAGTGGGAGTGTCGATGGCCGTGGCGGTATTGGGAACGCTCTCGTTGGTGGCCGCGGCGGGTTGACTTACTCCGTCCAAGAGGAGTCTCGGGAGAATCTGACAAATCCCGTGGGTCTCTGGGCTCCCTCGGATCTCTAGGATCCCGAGGTTCTCGAGGTTCTCTGGGATCTCGTGGATCCCTAGGATTCCGGGGATCTCTAGGGTCTCCCGGATCACGAGGGTCACGGGGGTCTCTGTCAGGACCTGGCTTCGCATATGGCTCTTCTCGGAACTCACGAGCATCCCGGGATGGATGATGGCCATGAGAGGTATGCGGGCGGGATGGCGGTGGAGGGCCGTTTCGTGTCGAGGATGCTTTGTCTTCACCGAGAGTAGGACGAGGGTTTAGTTCTTCTTTCCACCCAGGATTCCCGGTACTAGATGCATAGGGCTTACGATGTCTTTCTATCGGAGGGGATTTATCCTTTCCGCTCTCAATAATTGCGTCCAACTCATCATCATTCAAGTCCCGTGGGTTCGGTGGGTATTTCTGCTGCGTTCCCTTCCTCGCCATCGGTGCGGTGGCATAGCCAGGTCCCGGCAGGGGACCATGGAGCGGAGGAGGCCCGTAGTATCTGTTGCCGTTGCTATCGCCCGGTGCCGGTAGAGTTAAAGGAGCTGGTTCCTCCTCCTCCTCTTCAAAATCGGGTGGAAACTCTTCCCATACTCGCCACCATCCCTGGAAAATCAGCGAGTCCTCTTTCTCGGGGAAACAGCGCCTTGGGATGGATTTCGGGAACCTCCGACCCTCCTTCGTGTCATGGATCGGCCAAGATGCCACAATCTTCTGTATCCGAGCTGCTTCATGCGAAGGGTGAGTCATGAGCTGAGTAAACATCCATGTTTCAAACCCCTGAGGAGTCAGAGCCGGAATGGTGGGCTTCTGCTCACGACTCGGGGCGACATAAAAGTGCTCGCAGCCCAAGACCCTATAAATATTAGATAGGGAGGAGTCCGTCCGGTTGTTGAAGTAACCTAGGTTGGGGAAGCTGGTTAACGAACGTCTCCACGAAGGATCGGCACATCAGTATATATCTACCTTTCCAGTCCATACGATCATCACCTTCCACAGCGTTAACTGCGTAAAAATCGACCATCTTGTCGGGAGTGATGACAATGCTCTCTGCTGGCGCTCGCTCTTTGATCTACTAGAAGTTAATCCAATATGTCTAACTTGGAGCAGAGATAAACTTACAATATAATTTGCGATTTCTCGGAACAAACGCACCAACTTCTCCTTCGGCATCGGCTCCCTTCCGAGCTCCTGATCGACCAAATCTCCCCACAGTTCATAAAGGATACTTCCATCTTTACCAGCTGGACCAGAAGAAGTTGAGGTTGCCGGCGTTGATGTATGACTGTGATGGGTTGAAGTAGTATTTGACCTGTATCGCTGGGAAGTATCACGGCGTGGGCCATCGTTCTGTCGTTGCTGCATTGGGGGGTGAACAGGGCCTGACGGCGGTGGGCCCTTGGAGTCAGCTGCGGCTGGAGCGGGAGGTGCAGACGGATTGGGAGCTGGTATCGGTTGCGGTGGAAAGTACCCTTGCGGCTGCGGTGGATATCCTTGCGGTTGCTGCTGCTGTTGCTGTCGATACTGGTGATGAGGGACCTGTGGTGGTTCATGTGGAGCAGGGGCTGGAGGATAGGAAGGAAAGGAACCGGGAATGTGTATTTGTGAAGGCTGTTGCTGCTGCATCATCGGCGGTTGTTGGGGTGGGGGTTGTCCCATACCGGGGGCTGGCGCCCCTCCGGGCAAAGCAGGGTGATCGAGTCTTGGGGGAGGCCCGACTGGAGCAACCGTGGGTGATGATATATTAGATTGCTGGATACTCCTCATCAAATCGGCCGCAAGCTTCTGCACTACTTCCGGTGATACTCCATGACTGTTCGCAAGACGTGGAATATCCGACGGGTATCCCGTGGATGGTGCCGGGGGTGCTGGAGCAGCCGAGGTTGGAGCATAGTCGTTTCTCGGTTGCTGTGTTTGTTGCAGGCCTCCGTAATCGGATGCCGCTTGCTGTGGTTGCTGTTGCTGGGGGCGATAGCCTTGTTGGGATTGTTGTTGTTGCGGCTGTTGCGGCGGAAATTGCTGGTAATAGCCAGCAGGTCCGGCGGACGGCGGGGGGGCAAACCCAGAGCCAGCATACGGTGCGGTTGTGTGGGGTCTCAATGGAGCTTGCTGTGGGGGTGAGGGGGAATAACTTTGAGCGGAGACTGGAGAAACCGCTGGATAAGACGGTTGTTGTTGCTGGTGTTGCGGGGGTGGGGCTCCATGGTTGGTGTGCAACGGGAGCTGCTGTTGCTGGGCATAAAAAGGTGAGGAGGGCTGGGCTCCGAAATAGTTTGACATCTTCAGCGTGGCGACGCCCGATGGCTGGGGGAGCTATCAAGTTATGGCAAAAGTGCTCGGCAGAGGCGAAAGAATGATCACAATGTTGAGGATATCGGTTAGGAGGTTGAAACGGTAAACCAAAGTCTGCGGGAGGCTATCAAACCATTACCATCCAAGGGAGTGATAAAAGAGGAGGAAGAGAAAGGGGGGTGAGGGGGGTGGTGGGGTATAAAAATAAAAATACTTCGCAATGAGAAGACAAGGCCGAGAGATGTGAGGGAGGAAGGAAGGGAAGGAAAGGGGACGGGAGGGGAGGGGGGATGGAAGAGAAGAAGTAGCAGGAAGAGGAGGGGGAGTTGGACCAGGAAACAGGGAAAACAGCACGGCGCGATGGGTGGGTAGGCGATGACTGAGGACGAAGTTGCTTCCTATCGTACCGTGCAGTACGAGTACATTCAGTTGGTTGATTGGAAAGGAATAATCTCTTACGATTGGGACCATGAGAAAAAGGAAAGAGATATAATCGTATCTCGCATTGCTATGCGTGGTTTCCTTTCGTCTGGCAGCATTTTTATTTTTATTTTTCCATAATATTTTTATATTTTTATATTTTTATATTTTTATTTCCCTCTGCCTCTGGTGATGCTGGTTGTAGATGCTTGTTGCTCTGCCACACACACATTTTTATTTTATTTTTCCCTCCCTCTCCCATTCATTCCACACACACACATACACAGCACACACCCTTTTTGCTCCCAATTCAAAAGCCCAGGTTCATACGGTAGCATTGCTCCTCACCAAAGACCCTTTCGAGGTGCAGCGTGACGTGGTTTATCACTACTGAAGGAAAACAACTCCCCAAGTACTCGCGTGATGACTAACATTCACGATATCATAACAAGTTGGGTTAGTTATTTCTCCATTAGACGCGTGCCCGAATAATTATAGCCAAAGAGATGTTTGCACTCGGGTAACATAAAATGGCTTGCTTCGCGCAGAGAATGGCTTGAAGGAGGGGAAAGCGAAGAAGGATGAGAAGACGAAGAAGCGTTTCACCATTTCCATCAGCCTGATGATTCCTTCTGCCAAGGAAGTTATTATACAGTTATCCCAGCAACCGGTGACACGTAAAAGAGAAGACCGACGGAGGACTCTCTACTCTCTTCCCTGAGAATAGAAATAGTTCGCTGTCTGGATTCCCCTCTTGGGTAGCATCCATGCGAAGAGCCTCATTACCGCCGCGCAAACGACCGAGCCTTCTCTACAAACCACAGCAAACTCGAACTCTCCCTGCTACTCGAGCATTCTCATCATCACCTCTGACTCTTCCGCAGTGCATACAGGATACGCTGCATGCTACCGACTCCACCACGCTCATCAGACATCCTCAAGCAGCACTTCGTATTTGCTGCATAAGTGGGTAGCTTCAAGAACTTTGTATGGTGCAGCTCACTACCAATGCAGACTGCATTCCCTCTTCCATATTGCCTCGCAGCCTGCCAGCTCCAACTCTGGTATCCACCATTCCACTTGCTGTATCATCTTATCCCCACACTCGACCGCCATTCAACTGACGGGAGCGCTCATACCGCACTGTACTCGAGCACCGGTAGCTCAACTAATTGCGTCTTCAAAAGCACGATACCCCCATCGGGATCGAATCACCGTACCCCTAAATTATACCCACCGTACCTCTCACATCGTGATGGGAATAAATAAAGAAGCTGAAGGAGAGGAGCCGGGGGAGGAGGGGGTGGAAATATCTCTCGTCGAATCAGATGGTAGCCCCGGCCCCACACCAATGATCGTGCATGTACGAGTATTGCATAAACAATAAAATAGCCCTCCCAAGACCAATTGTAGCAGCGAAATATTTCAGAGCAGCAGGGAGCTTCTCACTTCTCAACCGAAGATAACCAGATCAACCCTCTCAAGCCTCTTGCTCACCGTGATTGCAAAAAAAAAAAATCAATCCACCCGAAACTTGTGCACTTTTTCTTTTTCTTCCCCACTCCATGTTTCTTTATTTTATTTTTAAGTTTGGCTTTATTCCATATATTTCGCTGCTCACATCACGCGTCCGGTGGGAGTCTTGTTTCTTTTTCAAGTGACCCCATCGAGACGAACGCCTGCCATCTCGGTGGGGATTTAGACGGCGAAGGAGCGGGTCGAGCGGTTACGAGAGCAGGATGGGGAGAGGCGAACGAGACGTGCAATGACATGAGAGAAACGAGTGGGGAAGCATGCAAACATGAGTGGTCGGCATGCCGAGATTTGAGCGCGTCCCGTCGTCTCGGCGCCGTATCACTGTGACCCACGAACATCCCTTTCCTAAACTCACGATACAGTACTCAGCCCCAATATATTAAATACAGCATGCGCGTCTCGGATGTATTCCTATTACTCGAGTACGGCACCTCTAAATCCCCGGATAGTTATCGCATAGATAATCAGCCCGTAAATAGACGACCCTCTGGTATTTCATAGGAAACAACGGGAATCCTGCTCCATGGCCGCACAAGGCCTCTGCATCGTTAGTGGATACTCCCTGTATCGGTGAAACGGATTAACCGTATTCCCTCAATCACCTCCCCGCGAACACCACAAATGGCGGGGACAGATGCGAAAAACAGCTCACAAGCCCAACCCTCACAATACCAAACCGCACTCCAAGCACCGTAAACCACCTCCCAATTCTCCCTATCACCGAAAGTGGGAGCTGAATTCGGTGGCAATACCGTACTCGCATGCTACTGCAACATCCCGGTCAATTCACAATTCTTTCTACGGTAGAATAGATGTAGGTCAAAATCCTCATTTCCACACGCGCCTAACCTGCATTCCTTCGCATAAAGGGCCGCCTTGCGATACCTCGCCTCGCTATCATGCTGGCCCTGTAGGCTGTATAGCATGTACCCAAAACGAACTCCTCGGGTGTAACAAAAAAGGAAGTATGTTGGCCACGGACTGCTGCAGCATTTTCCCTGGCGTAACTCTCAAGGCCACAGTTCAGTCCGGGGACCAGGCTGCGGGTAGTTTTGGTATGGTTGTGGTAGGTGTTGTGGCGGTGTTGAAGGGGTGTCTTTCAGCCTCGTTGGAGCGACGCAGCGCCACGATCTGCCGGGGAGGGCACTCATAATGCGTCACTCGAGTATCGGATTCCTACTTTTGTTATTCGGTGCGATTTTGGATAGGGAGCGCAGGGCCAAGAACTGTGTGTGGAGTTGAATGGGGGGGGGGGGGGAGCGGGGGGTTTAACCGAATGCACTCTAAATTCTAGTGCACAGACCACGAGTGCTGTTTCTGGGCTGTCTGATATCATTTTGGCTGACGGCCGACGAACTTTGAGAGTTATCGGTGATGGAATTATAATGGTGATGGCTGTGGCACTTTTGTTGCGTGTAGCTGGATTTGGTCCCAAGATCCTTTGACCAACGCCTCCGGGTACACTAATCTAGGGCGAAATTGGGAGAGATCACGTGAGAAACTCGGGGGTGTATTATTAATAGGATGTTTTCTCAATTCCTTGCTCTGGTGCAGATTGCCCACGACCGACCATTTGAGTGGATACGGCAGACCTTCGTGAACTAGGACAACTTATGCTCCGTTCCAAAATTCCACGAAAAAAAAGTCAGGTGTAACGAAAGACACCGCCTCCAGGATCCATCAAAACCGGCGGAGGGGATATTCTACTCTCCCCCCCGGGGACACCGCTAGCTTACCCCATAATGAGGGTATCGTCCCGTATCACCCCAAAGCAGAAACAAACAAACAACAATAAATCAAAACAAATATGACAAAAACCCCTCATAGAAACAACGAGCGGGTAAACCCGCCAGGGTAGGGTTGGTTGGTCACATCGGATCATTCAGTCTCTTGGAACCCAGCATTGCAGGTTAGAAAGCCTGGAGACACCCACCATGGCCACCCAAAGGCGACCGTGTGATGGAGCAGCTCAAGGTTCCGACCTACCTTATTTGACACGCTCACTCCCGGCACTTGACCAGGTTGATTCCGCCCAGCCAATAATCCAGAACATCCACGATCGTTACTGGACCACATGTGCGATTCCAAGAGGTGGGGATGCAGTTTCAACCAACAATAATACTCGAGCGCTTCAAAGGCGAACAAGGAGTGGTGTTTTCATGGGCCGATCGTCGCTCGCACGGGATACCCCACCCCTATTCTTGCGCCGTTCTGGGTGAGCGTGGATTGGGACAAACCATGAGCCTAGGAGCTATTGGGGAGAGTTGCGCCTGCTCCAAGATCAGTCAGACGGGAATCAACAAATCACAGATGGAAGCTGCGCGGAGAGGAGTGCATGTCTGCCTTGCGTTGCATATTGACTTGCCGAGATATAACGAAATATTACCCTATAGATAGCACAGATCCACCTGAAGGGGCGGAGTTCACGAGTGATGACCTATGAAGATTGTGCTCGGGGAAACGGTGGCTAGATCATCACCCGATTGCGTGGTCTGTTTTTGGTTTATTGATCATTTGAAGAAAAGCCGATCTCGATACATGCGGCCACATAGTGAGTGGGGTTTGATATCGCGGCAGGTGCTAATCAGAGATCTATGGAAAAGGGGAAGGTGTCGGACTACTGCTCACAAGTGAGGCGATGCATTCCGGGTCGCTTGGGGTGGTGTGTTTGGGTTAAGAAATCTGAGAAGTGCTGTGGGGAGTGGATAGTAACGGAATATAAGAGTAGGTGGGTGTATTGGACGCTAAATGAAGGTTCTGGCTAGAACAGGTTTCTGGCTTTCGAGACTCCGAGGGGCCCGGCCTGTCAGAACTACTCGGTCTAGGTTCCAACAGCGTGGCGGCAGGGGTTCTTGGTGGGATGAGGGGTGAAAATCGATATAAGCGGCGATAAGATACCGCATGATTTGAACAAACCAGAAATCGAGCCAGGGGCTGGTGGGGAATAGAGAATCGAGTGTGGCACTAAAATGGGGGGTTGTAGCCCAAGTGGGTATCGGAAATTCCTGGCTCTTTATGATGGCAAGAATAACCTCAGGTCCTTGTAGTGGTGGGCTTGGAAGCATACAAGATCAAAGTTCTTTCGGGTAATTTCCAGCAAGCCCCAAATAACTCCACCCCAGGAGCATTTCTGGCTCTGCTACAGAATTTACTTCTCTGAGTATTTGCCAGGTACATACTGTGATACAGTGCCAAGGGCCGGTGCTTGGAGGGGTATAGGGGATCTGGGCTATTAGAGCTGCAGGGGAAACTAGAGGCAATGCCTCCTCGCTCTTTACTAGGCTCTTTGGAAGCCACAAATATCTAAACCGAGCTTTCAGCCAGCAGTATATAGTACCACATCGCAAATTTTCTTCAAGCATCGAGTTTTGATCTTGGAAGCTTCAGGTTTAGGCCCGAAGGAGCGACATGAATGCTAGTATCCTTTTAGACCGTTAAAGACCACCCCCGTAGCTAGCCTTCTATGGAGGGTCTCTGGATATGGGGTTGCGGGCCTTTGATGCCATCCTCTCTGTTTTTTTCTTCTCATATCGGAGCTGATCAATCACTTTCAGTTTCTCTTGAGAGCGTATATGTTGTTATTTTGGCCGGCTAGAAATTGGGGACGTTGGCCGCAGGGAGGGCTCATGAGCACGAGGATAACAGATAAATTAAAGTAGCGCTATTAAGCACCTTGAAACTTGGTTTCGCACAAGATTTCCAGAGAAGCCATCTTGTTGGAGGCTAATAAATCAAGAGGTCCTGAATTTCCAAGGATTTTGGGCAGTGGGCAGGTTTTGGTGCGCCGATCCCAGGTAGCACTCAAACACTCTCGGGGTGAGTGATATAGTGTGATAACAAGCCCTGACCCCTCCGTTCAATTACGAGGGGTTACACTGAAAATTTGATGAAGTCGGTTATCAAGCTTTATTCTCCCCTTCGCTTAATATCCTCGCGGGCCGCAGCATCCTAGCCCCCTCATCTCACGTTAAGCGAATCTATCGCCTTTTTTTTTCTTTTACTCACTTCTTGATCGGCGATTTCACTTGGTTAATGGTATCTAACCTACGAGATTCTGCGCTACCGCAAGCGAAGGAGCAAGGCGGCGCTGACGCTCAAAAGGGGGTGAGAGTAGGAGTTGAGGTGGAAAACAGCATTTTCGACTCATGTGTTTTGTGTCAATGGGCATCCGTTTGTCCGCCATGCTTTCGGGGCTACACACTACCGGTATTACGGAAGATGGGGGCAGAGTATTGGGCAGGCCAGCGATTGCTGATTGGATTACGAGGAGGAAAAAATTCCGCCCAGATAAGAAGAAAATGGCCTGCTAGTCCACCTATCTGTGGGCTGGTACTGGCTAACTTGACAAAATGTGGTTATGGCACTAAGGAGGTACTGTGCACTGCTCTGAATGGGGTGCAGATTTTCGGGGAAAGAAGCTATCATGGGTGCAGGTACGGTTCCATTACCGGATGGCAGTCGGACGACTTAAAAACTGAGCCTTAGAAAAAGAAAATATTGGAAAGAAGGGTTGGGATCAAGATGTGCTGATTCCACTGGTAAAAAGTATCCTACGATATTCAAGATCTACACACTCGGGCTGGCCCGATCGGAAAAGTGAAGCAACGGGAAGAGACGGGCTTGGTAGTGCGATGTCATACATAAATCCCGAACCCGGGCAGAAGTACTCCCTCGAACAGAAATCTCAATCTAGCAGGAACAAAGGCCAAATCCCTACGCCGACCTCTCGCCGTCTCCTACACAGCCCAATTCCTATTACCCCGCCTTGCAGTTTTTGGCAAGTAACGGTCATGATCTTCCCTTCTCCCTCCACCTCCGAACGAGCCGTTCGGCTTCCACTTGGCTGAGATGGTGCCTCTTTACAAGGTGTGCCTTGAAATTGTCCACTCTGGTGAACTTCTTGTTAGGAAACTTGCAGCCCCCTATTGGGCAGGACGGCCCCATCGCTGGACCATGCCCCTTTGCTGGACCATGCCCCTTTGCAGTGTCGAGATGTCTCTGGAGATCCCCGGGACGTCCAAAAGGTATATCACACTCTGCGCACGTGGGTGAGCGCCTGCGTTTTAGGGGGCTGATATCTTCTTGATTCCCTTGCTGGGCGGAGCGATAGTTGTGGGGTAGCTCGTAGTTGAGGAGATATATGGCGGGGCTGAGATCCCCGGGATGTTCAAAAGGTATATCACACTCTGCGCACGTGGATGAGCGCCTGCGTTTTAAAGGGCTGATATCTTGTTGATTCCCTTGCTGGGCGGAGCGATAGTTGTGGGGTAGCTGGTAGTCGGGGAGATATATGGCGGGGTGGTCTGGGCTGAAGTTGGAATCTGTGTTGGCGGGAAATTGAAATTGAAGGGGGGGGGACTCAGTCAGGATTCCGAAGGAAACGCTTCCTGGGTGGTATCTGTGGTGGCGGCAAGGGCGTTATCCTGTGGGTCTAGATTTATGTTTGGAACCAGTGTGAGGAATTACCCGCTGTATTGGTGGATGCCCCAGCTCGTATCAAACAAGCTCTCGGGAGTAGGCTGGCGCAGTTCAGGATTTGGGCTTCCGCGTAAGGCTGCGTAAAGGAGTAGGGGCGTGGAGGCATTTGTATTCGACATCTGTTCAGTGATAGAGTTGGTAGGGGGATTGAATAGAGATAGTTATGACTCAAAGATTATATTCCAAGCTTGCGCTATTTCTCCCAAACAGAGAGGGGAATTCTACCTCTATATATACCGTTTAACGCTACACAGAGAAACAGCCCCATACCAAGGAAATATCCCTTAAACTGCTGAAGCTTTCATGCCCGGTTTGTGATCTGGGATACTGCAGTACTCGTAATGGGCCCACAAGGCTGCAATATCTGCACTATCGGTACTCATCGTGGCCGTGACAGAAATAACATTTAAGTAGGGTCACTGTAGTAGATGTGGTCATGATTACTGGCTGGTATCCTAGATTGCAATCTGGTCTGGAAAGTCTCAGCGGTTTAAGGAATAGGAGGAGAGTTTTCACGTAGACCGGCCACCGTTAAAGCACTTGAAATCCACCACTTCCTTCAGCCCCGCAAGGCTTCGAAGAATGAATCGCGTTTCCCTGACACGTTATAAGATCAACCCACTGATGTGTTGGATCTCATATCCGGTATCCGAAATTCTGTTAACCTATCAGACTAAACCTATCGCAATCTGACTGGCCGGTCCGGCTGATCTAGTGGTGGACTTCGAGAGGTTTTGTGATCTGGGAGAAGTGGCAAGCACTTCGGCCCCCGGTAATTCGAGGCCAAGAACAGGGACTGTATTTCACGGCGGTAAGGCGAGTCCGTTTAATGCACGTTATTTTTCTACCTGGCTAGGGTATTGAAGGCTGACTTTTGCTAAATCACCAGGAGCACCACCCCATCCTCCCCCCCCCCCCCCACATATCTACCATTATCACCGCAAGACTTTACCAGTAGCCGGTAGTCGCTCAAGTATCAGCGCTGGCACCGCCGCTTCCGCTGCCAACACATCGATATGCGTGATCTGGTAATGCGATTACCAACCTTTTATCACGGGTGGGCCAGCGTCCGGAAAGGTCAAGCCTTCCAGGGGCATATGCGAAATGTAATTCGATACGACCAGGCCGTCTTTCGTCCGACGACCTGGGTTACCTGCGCGTAGGAGGCGCATGATTCGCATTTTTGCCTATGAAGGATTCCCGCGCCGGGCGGTATCCGTCTAAGCCCGTTCTGGAAGCGTCGGCGGAGATAAGGTCTAGCGGGAATAGTTGCCGACCGTGACCAGATTCGTTAACAAGGCGGCGTTCATACCTACGGACACTCTCCCCATGTCCGCCATCTTGGTAGAGCAATCAGCACTACTCCAGTTAGCTCGAAGTTCTGATAGCGCCTAAAATTCACACTAACTGCGTGGCTCGGGGATGCAGCAGCGGCGGCGATAGTCATCGCAATACCGACAGTATGATACTTCTCCCGATGGCCTGGGCGACTATGGCGCTGATGCCAAGCATGCCTCCACCCCACGCTTCTATGAATTGCCTCGGAGTGCTTGCTCCAATTGGACAAGGTGGGATTGAAAGCTATTTTTCGGACACAAAATGCCGTGCTAATATCTGTTAGGACGTCTTAATTATAAAGCTGAAGCTCGATTCCTTTGGGGGGCCCGGGAGGACATGGCACAGGTGATGGACAAGGGGTCCGAGAGGCAGACAGCAGAGCCGATCGTCTGGAGACCAGATTTAATCTTATGATGTGCTCTTTCCTGGGCGCCTTTGTATGATATTGAAAGGCGGTTTCGGTTTCATCCCCTGGGAAAGGAGGGAGTAGAAATTCAACGCTGCCTCAAGTGATAGTTGAGGCCTGGGGGGGTTAGCGCCTGAGATAAGGTGTTTAGCATGACGGTGCTACTAAGGGCTACCCCCCCTGCCGCTGGCGTCGAAGCTGTCTGAGGAGTTGCTTGTTTTGTAGGGGGATGCAATCTACTATGATATTCGCCTATTATGCTTTGAGTTTGGGGGGTCTCTTGGATGAAGTGGAGCCCGCTGATCGATGGGTGAAGGGTCGGGTTCAGGTGGCTAAATCCCGGCAGCCAAAGGAACTCAACAAACCATTCCAGCTTTCGGATTTTTGGGAAGGAATCGTCGCTGTCGCCACAAGAACGATAGTGCAGGTCTAGGGAATTGGAAAGCTTGCTTTGCTTGGAGAGAAGTGACGGAAAAGTGCCTAAATTAGGGTAGTTTTTCAGGGTGCTAAGGTCTTGAGCCTAAGATGGGGTGCGATTTGCAGGCGGCCCGGCCCCGGTGGGGGGTTTTTTTTCTTTCCTTTTTTTCGTGCCCTAGAATGTAGGCTCTTGTGGCTAGTATTTAGGGCATTTAAAGGTGGTTGGCGATCTTGATTGTGTTCTGGGGTTTACTAGATCGAATGCCATAGTTGAGTTCCTAGCGAGTGATGGTCTATGATGCTTCGATGGACTTATAAGTTTTATCCTTGGGGATCGATAATAGTTTGGGTATAGAGTAGATAAAGGGGAGTGGCTCAGGGAAGGTGGGAACGGGCCAGGGGTGTTTGCTAATTCGATTTTTGCTCTCCTCTTTCTTTTTCTTCTGCTGTCGTTATAGAACTAGGGGACTGGAAATGATCCCTTGGCTATGGCGACGCGGGCCCCTGCGAGTAAGCCTTGTTGATCTGGTGCCAAATTACGTGCTCACGGGGCCAAGGCCCGAGCTCAGAGAATGAATCTTCTGTTTTGTGAGCGGGCTCTAATATAAGATCTACCCGCTATAGCTCATCGGATAGTGAGAACACAAACTCCCCTTTACTACTACCGACTTGGGCTGCAAAAGAAGCACTCGGGGTGCTCACCGCCGCCGGCAGGAGATAGTAAATACAGGTCGGTAGTCCGTAGGGGGTGTGGCAGTAGCCATGCTGGATTGGCCAGGATGGTGGAAAATCGTAAGCCCCTTTTTAAAACGAAAGTAAACTGTGGGTGGGAAACATAAACATAAAGAGTGACCAAACTGAAATCCAGGAATAGGAAGAGGAGACATAGAGGACTCAATGGCAAGCAGATAGGACTCACTCGAGGGAGAAAAGATAGGAGGTATTTATATACACTGAATGGTATTGTAGTGTTGTGGGCGCAGTGCGGTATCAGCGAGGGCAACTACTGTGGACAGCAAGCCGAAATGTATCGGATGGTGGGAAGGTCTAATAGCAATGGGGAATCCGGGGAAGGGTAGAAAGGATTAATATAGTCTCACTAGGCTTGAGGGGCATTGCAGTAGATAGCCAATGTTAGACTTTAGACACAGATGAAAGCCCTAGAATTATCATACTCTGATATCGTAAAACTTCCCGAAAACCACCATTTCAGCCACCAACGCAGCACACATGGCTGTTCCACTTGTGTAAATTTGAATGCGTAATTCTCCGATTCACGGAGGCGATCCTTATTCGTGGATTCTTCAACACCAGTCTTTTAGCGTAGATGTATTTGCGCGCAAGTATAGCAGGCTGAGGTTTGGGCAATTGGTTACGGTAAATCACCAATTATCGCATCATACGGGGGGCCGACATCTGAGGAGCGATAGGGCCTTTGCCGTCTTGGCGGGACTCTGTATGAGTTGAACCCAGATGTTTGCCTTTCCGCCGGCATCCTTACCGTGCTTGGGTAGACTCAATATTTTTGACCCACAGAGTTTTTCTAGTCCATGCCATAATTACGACGGGGCTTTAGGCGATGAGAAGGGGGTTAAGTATTGGGCTGCTAGCATGAGGGAACTCTCTTCTAATTCCCGAGAAAATTTCTTTAATCCTTTCTCTGCCCACAGCTCCATATACCCCCAGCCTCTCTTATTTGTACGACAAACACAAAACCTCTCCTACAATTACGACCGATGTTTCCTGACCAACATCTATTCATTGACGGCACTTTTTCCCCTTCCGTGGAGGAGAATCCCACTTTATTTACGTCAATCAACCCCGCTACAAGAGCTCCACTCGCAACGATACATGAGGCTTCGCCAAGGGATCTTCAACGCACTGTCGATGCGGCGACAAAAGCATTCGAGACTTGGTCTAAGACGACACCGGTTGAGCGCTCCCGTATACTTAACAAGGCAGTCTCAATTCTTCGGGATAGGAACGATGGAATCGCCCGTGTTGAGAGTCTCGATACCGGAAAGCCATTTTCTGAGACAAGCACTCTCGATGTAGCCACTGGTGCTGATGTCCTGGAATATTTTGCTGGTGCTTGTCTGAGCGGCCTAGAAGGGAAAATGGTTCGATTACGGGAGAAGGCGTGGTTCTATACAACCAAAGAGCCATTGGGTGTTTGTGTAGGGATTGGTGATAACTTCCTCCCTTCATTTCCATCCATTTTCTGACCATTGAAACTCTTTACAGGCGCATGGAATTATCCGATTCAGATGTACGCTTGAATACCGTTCCGGATCCCGACATGCTCCGCACTCCACGCCCATCTCATTCCTCCTCCCTCTTCTGACCCTGGGTTCTCGCATGTCTTCGATATTTCAATTTCTAACCGTTTTTTATTTTCCAGAGCACTTTGGAAGTGTGCACCTGCTCTAGCAGCAGGAAATACTTTCATCTTCAAACCATCGGAAGTTACACCCCTCACCGCAAACATCCTTGCCGAGGTTTTTACAGCTGCCGGCCTTCCCAGCGGGGTATTCAATGTTGTGCATGGAAGCGGGGGTGTGGGGGCTTGGCTTAGCAACTGTTCGGGAGTAGCTAAAATGTCCGTCTTCTCCTCCGCATATCAGTCCTCGCTAACCGAACCTTGCAGCTCATTCACCGGTCAAGTGTCAACTGGGAAAAAGGTTTACGCCTCTGCCGCCGGCTCATCGCTCAAAAGTGTCACGTTGGAACTGGGAGGAAAATCCCCGTTCATCGTATTACCCGAGGCCGACCTGAGTCTAGCTGCCGACGCTGCCATGGTTGCAAATTTTTACTCTTGCGGTCAGGTGTGCACGAACGGTACCAGGGTCTTTGTCCATTCATCCATCAAATCTAAATTCGAGAAGCTTTTACTAGAGAGGGTTAGGGATGGGATCCGTGCGGGAGACCCACTGGACCCCAATGTCAATTTTGGCCCGTTGGTTTCAGAAGCTCATTCCGAGAAGGTCAAAGGGTACATTCGGCATGGAGAGGAGGTTGACAAGGCACGTCTTCTCTGCGGTGGATTGAAACGGGCGGCTTCACTCCCGGATGGCAAAGGACTCGAAAAAGGGTTTTTTGTTGCCCCAACTATCTTTACCGACTGTAACGATTCCATGCTCATTTGTCGTGAAGAGATATTTGGCCCAGTCTTGTCCATCCTTACCTATGAGACGGAAGAGGAGGTTATCCGCAGAGCCAATGATACGGAATTGGGATTAGCAGCGGGCGTTTTCACCAAGGATATAGACGCCGCGCACAGGGTGATCGGGAGGATGAACGCGGGTATCTGCTGGATCAACACCTGGGGTGAATCGCCAGCGGAGATGCCGGCGGGCGGATGGGGATTAAGCGGTGTGGGGGTTGAGAATGGCAGTGAAGCATTGTCGCAGTTTGTGAGGACTCGAAGCGTGTTGGTGGAAAGTGGCCCATTCCCGGCTGTATTCTCCGCATCTTAGGTCTCAAATCCCATTCTTTGGGCTAGTTATATTGCTATAGTCACATACGGTCGCTCGCTTACTAGAGCTGAACAGGGATTCTGGCAGGCAATAGTTAGATTGGGCTTTGTCACCGGGCATGTGTAGATCGCTGCGAGAGGCTGCCTACAGAATATCAATCGTCGCCATATGGCTACTGCAGTTATCGCAAGGCGTGTCTTTTCTAATGTGCGTGCGATAGAACCGATAATTTACAATAGTGATCCATTCAATTACTTTTGACTCGCTGAACCCTGAAACCCAGAAATCACCTACTCATTTAGTCTAGCCTGGAGGAGGGGGGGACACCGGCGCCGTAGGATTTTGGATGTAATATAGAAAGGGTCTCGGTATATTTTCTGAGACTGAGCCAAAATCTGGAGAGCAAACCCCTGTGTCCGAACTTGTACCACCCGCTGGGATTGGCCCACATTTGAGAATGCGGAAACCTAGAACCATGTGCTCGTGTGTAAAATTGGCGGGGGAACCTTTTTTGTCGCTATCCTCCACTGCTTAACAAATGGGACAAACAATTAACAGACAACCTCACTGCAATGGAGGACTTCCCGTGGGAATCTGGAAGAGGTTTAGAAGTGGTCTTGGCATATATTCACGCCAAAATCTAGAAAATTAACTTTTAAATTCTAAGTTTTCTAAAATCTGATGGGGGGGGGGGGGGCGCCCCCCCCCCGCGCCGGCGGGGGGGGGGGGGGGGGGGGGGTGGGGGGGGGGGTGGGGGGGGGGGTGTGGGCGGGGGAGGAAGGG